>Ga0255048_10000018_pt1 | contig 107286 bp, 138 predicted proteins | sample JV7_2_2_MG_FD_183619 | JGI IMG/M metagenome (GOLD analysis project Ga0255048, IMG submission 183619) | Seawater microbial communities from Jervis Inlet, British Columbia, Canada - JV7_2_2 | ecosystem: Environmental > Aquatic > Marine > Inlet | place: Canada: British Columbia | collected... | reverse complement strand
GAGGTCCTCGCTCTTGTCGAGGGTGAACTCGATTGATCCCGAGTCCACTCCCACTTTGGCCGTCTCCACGATGGGCTTCGGTACGGGTTCCTTCTTGGTTGCGGGCCTCTTTACGGCAGTCTTCTTAACCAAGTGTCTTCTCCTAAATGAGGGCCAAAAGGGCTTCGTCCTTCTCGATGCACAGCGCGTTGCGGCCGGCGGCGAGCGCAGCCCTTCCTGTTGATAGAGATCCTGCGAAACAATCGAGGATCAACTCTCCCGGCATGGTGGCGAAGCGAATCAGCTTGTCGAGCAAGCCGATCGGCTTTTGCGTCGGATGGCGCCGGCGGGAAGCGGGGATCAAGGGGCAGGACAGGACGTCGGTGACCGTGAGATCGCAGGGCTGGCGCTTCTCGCCCTTGGAGAGGAACAGGATCCCCTCGTGGCGTGCGCGGCCGCTGTAGCCCATCCCCATGTGGACCTTGTCCCAGATCCACCGTTTGTTGAACACCAACCCGCATGATTGAAGGAGTTCAATCATCGCGTCGATGTGAGGCTTGGTCGTCGCCGTCTCGGCCGGGACGAAGATGAAGCAATGCGCGCCCTCCTTGAGCACGCGGTAGATCTCCATCCCCAGCTCCCGGTCGATGTCCTTGCGCTCGAAATCCCACTGCATCCGGGGCCGTGTGGTGCCGTGGCCGATGTGCCCGTCGATCCAAGGGTAGGGGGGATCTGTCACGATGGCATCCACCGAGCCGAACGGGATCTCCTTCAGAGCGTGCCACGCATCGTCGCATGCCACGACGCATGTCACGTCGCATGACGCGTTGTACGCCACGTAGAGCCCGCGACCGACGCGCTGGAACTCCTTGCCCAACCGCTCGTAGATCCGGGCGCGGATGCTGTGCTCGTGCTCGTCAGGGAGCGCGGCGTAGAGGTCTTGAACGTGGACGGGCTTCTCTCGCCCGCGAAAGAAAGTCCGGATCGCATCAATCAGAGTCATCGCCGGTAATCCTCTTCTCATCCTTGATCTCTTCTTCGTAGTGCATGTTGGCCCGGCCAAACACGTCGTCGATCCAGTCGAGACCCTCGAAATCCGCGAGGTGCATCATGTCGCACAGAAGGTCGGAGAGCTTCATCTCTATGTCCTCGCGGCCCAGTCCCGTACGTTGGGCGAAGGTGTCGACGGCGACCTGCGCGAAGGCGGCGCGATCGCAGTTCATGATGTCCATCGGGATGCGGTCAGCGATGATCTTTTCGAGCCGTTCGTCGCCGTCGATCTGAACGTACTTTGTGCCGCCGCAGGGGCAGTTGAAGAAGCTCTCGACGCCGCTCCCCGATCTGGGATGCAACGCGTCTTCTTTCCAGCGATGTTCATGCATCGGTTGTCTCCTTCGCGTAGCCCTTGGCATCCTCCAAGAACTCGTTGATATCGCTGTCGTGCTCTTCGCCGAGATCAGCTTCCAAGACGTGCCCGAAGATCTCGGTAGCCCGGCCGAGCAACTCGGCGAGGTGCTCCTCCTTCATCGGCATCGTCCGGAGGACGACCATCTGCGCGTCCTTCTCGCTGTCCCAGCCCACATGCTTGTTCATCTCCTCCGCGCGTTCTCGGGCCGTTTTCTCGTCGAGGCCGAAGAAGCCCTCGCCAGAAACGGGCGTATAGCCGCGCGTTCCCTCGTCGGCCCGGCCGATGATCCAGCCTCCTTGTGCAGCGACAGCCGTGAAAGCGAACCGCTGGCGCTGGGGCTGTTGCTTCCCGCAACCGCCTGACCTCTTCGTGCAGAAATAGGGCCTCATGCAGCCTCCTTCATTTCGAGATACCTGTTGACCACGACGCCGTCCCGCGTCTCCTGGAACTCCCAGTTCTCCGTGTAGCCGAGGTACTCCTTGACGAACTCGATGGCGGGCTCCCACGCGGCGATCTCGGCATCGGAGCCGATCTTGAGGGCCTCGCCGAAGTGGTGCTTGAAGATGAGCAGGCAGGACATGACCGCCAGGTCGTAGCCGACGTTGTGGAACGTCTTGACGAAGTTCGTGATCGTCGTCGCGCCGGGCCGGATCCGGTGACGGAACTGGGGAGGGGTCATGCAGGCGAATACGAACCACTCCGCGTTGCCCAGCGTGAAGAAGATGCCGTGATCCGCGACGACAGGCCTTTTCACGCCTTCGATGCCGATGAGGTCAGGAACCCGCTTCCTCAGCTCGGGAAGGAGCTTCGCGAAGTCCTTCTTGGCCGTACGGAACAATGCCTTGTCCATATCGACCGGCCGGTTCCAGCTGTGTGAACGCCCCATGATCATGTTCCTTTCCGGTAGTTGGATGAGAGTTCCGTTGTTGAACGGCGACACGACGGAGTCACCGACCTGATCGAAGTAGCTCGAATCGATTCCGAAGAGGCCGCCGCTCTCCGGATCCTTCCAGATCTCCACTTGGACATCACCGCCGGAATCGGGATCCCTCACGGTGACTTCCTCAATGTACTTGCCTGTCACCGTTCTCGTGGTGCTCATCCTCGGCCCTCCTTGATGGCGTTCCGCGTCTCCTCCGTCGCGCCAGCCAAGCACGCGTCGTAGGCCTTCGAGTAGCTGGGCGCAATTGTCGACATCGGAGTCCCAGCCCCGGAGAGGTGCGCGATCTGCTCGGCGAAGAGGCGGCAGATCGGGTGTTTGTTCCTCCAGTCGGATCCGTGGCCCTCCTCACGGCCTTGGTCGCAGATCCGCTGCATGATCTCGGCGAAGCTGAAGACCACCCCGGACAGATTGCACGCGCTCTGGGCTTGCAGGGCTTTGTCGTAATCATCGGGCTTGATGTGACCCATCTTGACCTCCAGAAAAAGTAGCCTGTGGTGGTGGATGTGGTAGACTGATTGGTGCCGGCCAGAAGAAATACTGGCCCCAGAGAGAGGAGAGCCTGGAGCGTTCTCGTGGACCTCCAGGCTTCTTTATTTCCTCGCCGGTTTGACTGTCCCGTCGATCACGTACTCGACCCTGATCTTCCTCATCGCCGGGTCGATCTTCTCGTCGAGGATCCGCTGGATCCGCCTTGCGCGGTCGGGGGTGCAGTAGCCGCCGTTCTGCTTCTCGATTAGGTCGACCATGATCTCCGTGAGTTCCTGCTCATTGAGCCGCAGCGTCGCCTTCGGCGGTTGCTTCTGACGTGCCATCGAGCGCCTTCCTTTCGCGCTTCGCCTTCCTGCGCTCCACCAGCCGCTTGTACCTTACCATGTTGTCCACGGCTCTGGAGGAGTTCCGGATCGCCCGCTTCTGGTTGGTCGTGACCGCCCGGTTGAGCTCCATCCAGGCGATCACGCCTTCGAGGGAATCCAGCCACTTCACGTTGAAGTCGAGGGCGTGATCATTCGCCTTCTTGACCGTGCGGCGGGCCAGGGACAGGTAGCGCTTGAACTGCTTATCCTTTACGGCGCCGCGCCGCACGTGCCGCTCCCTTCTTCAAGGCGATGTCGCGGGCGAGCTGGAGCCGGGCGGTGAGGACGCCGTCGAAGAGTTCGGTCAGCGCTGCTTCGTCGAGACGAATCTCAAGATGCGTGGTGTCGGTGATGAGGTTCAAAGCAACGCAACGCGGTTCCGCGTCGTCGTCTATTGCGATCATCACCGCGTCCCGGATCCTCTTCTGTCCTCGGAGATCGACCGGGATGTACGCCTTTCCACGTGGTGGTTCTGCCATCGTTCCTCCGTATAAAAAGGGGGTTCTACCAACCTTGTACCATGAATCTAAGATGACAAATCTTTGTCAAGATAGGCTTGACGGGGAGTGCCGGGGGATGTACTATTCTGGTGACCAGGCTCTTTGGGAAACAGAACTACGCGCTCCTTGGCTGGCCGATGCAATCGGCGCGGCACCGCAGCGTTTCTGCGGACTCCCGACCCCTTGCGCGCAAGGGACTCCGGGTGGCCAGCCATCGAACCTGAAATTCTGTTTCCCCCTCTCTCCAGGGCCAGGCCGCCTTTGAAGGTTAACCCCTCGAAGCGGTGGCCTGGCTCCTTTTATTTTAAATCCACTTCGGCTTGCATCTGACCAGTCACCTTTACCGCCGTCGGGGGCTATACAATTTGGACGACGTGGGGTAGACTGGAATCATGCCCAACATCGAGACTCAGGTTCAGGACTGGTCGACCGAGGCCGCGGACGCGTTCCTGAACCGGAAAGTCGCGCTGAACGCCTCGATCCAGAAGATCGCCTCCCGAGAAGGGCTCAATCGCGAGAAGGTCGCCCGCGTCGTCGAGGAGACGAACAAGGCCGTGTGGCTCAAGATGTTCGACAAGCAGGCCGACAAGTGCTTCACCTTCCCGGTCGCGGAGGTGGACAAGATCCTGTCCTCCGCGCCAGCCGAGCAGATCAAGGTCGCGATGGCGCGGATCCGCAGGCTGGCGCCGTCGACCGAGAAGACGGCGGCGGAGTTGATCCACGACCGCGCGATCAGGGGCTCTGGATTGCAGCGCGCACAACGGTTCTACGAGAACGCGATCCTGGCCTCCGAGGTCGTGCGGGAGAAGTCGGCCGTCGAGAGCAGGAAGCTCGTGGAAACCCAGGCGCACTTCTGCAAAGTCGCCCAGCAAATGGTCCTGGGAGAGGGGTATTCGTTCGGCGAGCTGTGTGAGGCCCTTGCCGCCTACCGGCCCGCCCACTGGAAGAAGGTCGCCGTGCTCATGAAAGTCGCGGCGACCCACATCGGCGTGAAGTTCAAGCTCCCCGAGGGGATGGAGAAGAAGGCCAACGGGATGGTCGACCCCGGGGAGCACGACATCGTGTCGCAGGTTTCCGCGTCAGGGATGCCCGTCGAGGTGATCAACGGCTCCCACAAGCTCGTGGTCGCTCTGGACACGCTGATCGACCAGACGACGGAGGCCGACAAGGCCAACACGAACACCAAGGGCGCGGACGACACGGTGAAGTTCCTCCGCAGGGAGATCCGCAACTACATCTCCACGCACCGCGCAGTTTAGAGGAGACGCTCGTGAAGACGCTTCTGGACGAACTGGCGGAACGCCGCGCCACCGCTCTGGTCGCCGCCAGCTTCCGTGACGATCGCGTCGCCCGCGAGGATCTCGACAAGGTCGCCGCCGGCAAGGGCGGGAAGGCCGTCGGGCTGGTCTCACGGTTCAAGCGGCTGTTCCAGCCGTCGGCCGAGAAAGTGCTTGTCCAGGAATCGCGCGGCGCACGGGTGGCGGCCCTTGAGCAGCTCCTCGGGAAGGTTCCCCGGGGGCAATCCAAGATGAAGAAGTGGCTCAAGGGCGGCCCGCAGTACTCCCGTGTCCAAGAGCCCGAGGTTCGGCAACAGGTCGTGCAGACAGCCAAGGGCAGGCAACGAATCGTTCAGCTCCAAGGCAACAAGGTCCGGCACCTGAAGCGCGAGAACGAAGCGGTCAAGACGCTCAAGGACATCGCCGACATCGAGAAGTCGCTGATCGCCCCCGAAGGCGTCAGCAAGGTGAAGGCGGTGATGACGGGGGCCGGCGTCATCGGCATCGGCCTCGGGGCCAAGTCGCTCTACGATCAGCTGCTCCTCCGCAGGAATCTGGCCGCGATCGAGAAGGACCCGATGATCCCCGCTTCGTTGCGCCCGCGCGCCCGCGAGGTCTTCGGCGTCCTCAAGCGCTACGCGCCGTCCCTGGCCAAGGATCCAACGGTGTCGAGAGACTTCGCCCGGAACTTGGTGCGCCACGACGCGATCGACCACGCCACCGTCAAGGACCTGATCCACGCCGAGAAGGAAGTTCAGGATAGCGTGAAGGGCAAGGCCCAGCTCATTACGCAGGGGACCTCCTTCGTCTCGGGAATGGGAGGGTAGGTGTACAAGCTCCTGCTCCCGCACGTCTTTCCGAACGAACCGCCGATCAGGATCGTCAGGAGCGATTTCACCAAGCAGGCGTCCTTCTGCCCTCCGGAAGTCGCCTCCTTCTGCACGGACCTGAAGCCGGAGGACGGGTTCACCTATCTCCATTTGAATGCCCTCGGATCTCAGGAGGTTTGGGGATCGAACGTCAACGGGGACGGATTCCCGGAGGAAGGCCTGCTTTTCAAGGGCGCGTCGCACGGCCTGAAGACCTTCGAGATGTTCGCCCACGTCTACCAGCACCACTGTTTCCCTGCGAGGACGACAGTCCTCATGGCAAATCGCGATCGGATCCCCATAGAGGACGTTCGGGAAGGTGACATGGTTATGACGCTCGAAGGGGCTCGCCCTGTGACCAAGACGATGCGTCAAGTATACGAGGGGTATGGTTCCAAGATCACTCTTCGTGGTGAGCAGGAAGATACGATAGCGACTGCCGAGCATCCGATCCTGACATATAAGAAAAATCAAGTTCACTGTGAACATGGATATAGTCGCCAAACGCAGGGCACGCACGTCATTAACTGTCGGTCCATCCGGGAGCCGATTGGTCACCCATCCTGGATCCAAGCGTCTGAGCTGGAACCTGGAGATTACGTTGTTATCCCCCGGCCGAAACACGGGGACGAGCAGGTTGATCCATCCTTTGCAAAGCTCGTTGGGTGGGTCGCTTCAGATGGCTATCTTGGGAAAAAGGGGATCATTCAATTCTCGATTTCCGAGAAGAGCCGCGAGGACATAAGGTCCATAACATCGTGTCTCGAATCTCAGGGCGTTCGGGTTACTGTGACGCCTATTCCAGACACCAAGATCGTAATGTTGAGTGCATGCTCACAATCACTACATGAGCGCCTGTCGCAATATGTGACTGGGGTGCTATCCCGGAAAACGCTCACTTGCCGCGTTCTTGAGTGGGATAGACATTCGCTTTTAGATCTTCTCGGGGCTTATATCGATGGGGATGGCCATGTCGCGAGATCTGGTCGTAATGCGGGGCAACTTAGAATTCGGTCCAGTTCTCATCAAATGAGGAATGCCCTTGCCGATGTTATCCGGGCGCTTGGCATCCCCGCCACCGTTAATGTTGACTGCTCTCCGGGACCTATGAAATCGCCTACTAACGGGAAGACTTACTGGAGTAACGGAAGCGGGTGTGTTGCGGTTGTACCGAATCATACACGTTCTGTTGCAGTGAACAGCCGAAAGCTCGTCACCCGAAAGACCAAGGGGGCTGTCCGCTCATCTCTACTGCGCGACACATTCCTTGTCAAGGTTACAAATGTCGATCAAGTCTGGGTTAGCGAAGACGTCTTCAACTTGGAGGTTGACGGACCGCATCATTTTATTGCCAATGAGTTTGTCGCTCACAACTGCAACAAGGACCCGGCGAAGTCCATGGGGGCAGTGAAGATCGCCGCGTGGAATCCGAAGATGCACCGCGTGGAACTCATCGTGAAGGTGAGCAACAAGCGCGGGAGCGGGCTGATCGAGAAGGTCGCCTCGGGCGAATACCCGGAGTGGTCGATGGGGTGCAAGGTGCCGTACGACACCTGCTCGATCTGCAAGCACGCGGCGAAGAAGGTCTCGGAGTACTGCGACCACCTGAAGTATGCGATGAACAAGATCCTCGACGACGGTCGAAAGGTGTTCGCGATCAACGACAAGCCCAAGTTCTTCGACATCAGCGAGGTCGTGATCGGCGCGGACAAGGTGGCGAAGACGCTCCGAAAGGTCGCCAGCTCCAACCGGCCGTTCTCGTCGGCCGTGCTGGGCCTTCACTATTACGGAGAGGACGAGGGCCAGTACCCCAAAGTCCCCAAGGGGGTGCGCGAGAAGGTCGCCGCCCAGCCTGGAATGCCGAGTGAGCTGATCGCCGTCGGCGCCGAGATCTACCGGAAGGAGCCGGAGCTTGCCCCGTCGGTGATCAAGAAGCTGGCGGCCCTTCCGCTCGCCGAGGCGCTTTCGACCCTGAGCTATACGGGCGTGGTCCTCCACCCCTCAGAGTTCCAGCGGCTCGCCCTCACCCAAGCGGGCCGGGAGAAGAAGGCTGAGAAGCTGGCGGCGCAGGGCATCGTCTTCCCGAGGATCAGTGAGGACGACGAAGCCTTGGTCGAGGTGCAGGACGATGGGATGATCCATCCCGACCACGTGTCGGAGCGCGCCTTCAAGATCGCCAGAGCCTACCTGCCGCACCGCTCGATTCTGGAGCCTTTCCTGGAGGAGCGGGTGGCGCGGCTCCCGAAGATGGCGAACCAGCCTCAGCCGCACAACATCACGTGGATCAAGACGGGGAGCGCAGGCCTCCTTGAGTTGCTCGGGACGCTCGGCCTGTCGTACTTCCTCTATCGTCGGGGATTCCCCCACGAGGCGAAGGCGTTCGAGTCCATCCTGGTGAAGAAGCCGTGGCTCGGCCCGATCCTTCTCGGCGGTGCGGCCGGGATGGTCGAACTGTCGAACGCCGCGTTCGGACCGTCGCCGCGTTCAGCCGCCCGGGAGAAGCTCCGCCAGGCGCACATGAAGGTCGGAGCGGCGTGGAAGACGATCGGCAGCGTGTTGGGGCCGGTCGGCCTGGCCTACCTCGCGGCGGCGAGCGCGGCGCGGAAGGAACTCACCGGCTACCCGCTGAGCGCGCCGGAGAGGGTGATCCGGCACTACCCCGGCCCCTTGGGGATCCTCGGGGTCTACGGGGTCCTGAAGGCTCGAAAGGCGTTGGCCGGGAAGGCCGCGCTGAAGGCTCTGGTGAAACGATGATTATTTTTACGATCAGGGCTATACGATTTCCTGTTCGTGGATTAGGATACTGAGCGTGAACCGCAAGAACGGGGCAGGCGCGAGAGGCGCGTAAGGAGACAACGATGCGCGTGAAGCTGAGCGAAATCATCGAAGGCCTCAACAAGGACGACGACTTCCGCAAGCTCGCCGAGGACGCGGGCGTCTCCCCGGCCGCGGTTGCGGGCGGCGGCGCCGGCGCGGGCGGCGGCAACACGACGACCGAGACCCCGGACAGCGAGATGGTCGGGGACACGGTCGAGGACGAGAAGGAGAAGATCCAGACCAAGCTCATGGAGCTGGCTGGCCTCCAGTCGGAGTCGATCAGCGCCGCGAAGACCGAGGAAACGCTCAACACGGCCCAGAAGGCTCCGGCCGGTGAGGCCGCGCAGCCCGCGGGGACGGCGGTCAACCCCGGCGCGTCGGCCGAGGCCGACGAGGTCGCCGAGGTCGTCGCCAGCACGCTCGGCGGGATGAAGCCGGACCTGCGGAAGACCGCCAGCATCAAGATCGTCGAGAAGATCGCCCAGATGGGCGCCCTCGCGGTCGACGACCTCAAGGACGTCAAGGTCGCCAGCGCGCGCGCGGACGAGTACGACGCCGCTGGCCGCCTGATGGCCCGCGCGTACCACGACGAGCACCAGAAGATCGCCACGGGGATGGCCGCCAAGATGGCGGCCGACGACACCGCGGGCGAAGGGGCCGAAGAGGCCGGTGACGACGCCGCCGACTCGGAGGCCGACAACGACACCGGGCTGACCTCCGACGAGCTGGAGTTCGTCGAGAGCCTGGAATCCTAGCGAAGAAGGAGCTGCTCATGTCCACGAGCCTGAGAAAGATCTTCGACGAGGCGTACGGCGGCACCGAGAAGACGGCCGAAGACATCTTCGACCAGATGCTCGGCAAGGAAGAGGACGCCGATCGCACGACGAAGCTGGCGGCCGCGTACGACGAACTCGGGCGCGACATGGCCCGCGAGACCTTCGCGGCCGAGGTCCTCGGGGAGAACGGCGAAAAGACCGCCGCCTCCAAGGTCCTCGACGAGATCCTGGAGAAGGATGCCGCCGCGTCCGACGAGGACGACGACGGCGAGAAGACCGCCTCCGCGTCGGATGACGACGGCGACGAGGACGAGGACGGCACCGAGAAGGACGCCGCCGACGGCGTCCTGGCCGATCTCCTCGGTGTCGAGAAGGAAGCCGAGGCCGAGATCGAAGGGGCCGACGAGTTCGAGGAGAAGCTCGCCTCGATCGACAAGGAGGCGGCTGTCGCCTTCAAGCTCATCAAGGAGGCCGCCAAGGGCACGAAGGGCGCGAAGACGCTCTGGAAGCGGATCGTCCAGCTCGCCCGCAAGGGCAAGAAGAAGGCGAAGCGGTTCGTCGGCAAGGGCTACGAGGCCATGAAGCACGCGCCGAAGGAGACCAAGAAGGGCCTGCGGCGTGCGTACAGGGCGGTCAAGAAGCATCCGGGCGTGGCCAGCGGAAGCATGGCCGCGGGCCTGGCGGGCGGGTACGCCGCCGGAAGGAAGAGGAAGGCCGAGTAGTTTCATGACGCTCCAGGACCAACTTGTCGCGAAGATCGCCGCGAAGCGGGCCATCCCGCCCGCCAACGACGGCGAGGGCAACGTCCTCGTCTTGGACGGCGAGGGTCTCGACAAGTTGGCCAACGCGCTGGAGACTCTGGCGGGATCGCCGGATGACCTCGACGCGGATACGGAGACGGCCCTCCAGTCGATCGTGGACGGAGCCTCCAAGAGCAGGGAGAAAGCGGCGTGAAGCAAGCACACAAGGAACTGCTGCTGAAGGTCGCCAGCGTGGTACGCCAGCTCAAGCGCGAGCGGGATTTCCTCGTCGACGAGCTGGCGACCGCCATGCACAAGGAGAGTGCGTCGACCGTCGCGAAGGACCTCGTCCAGCGGGGGATCTACTCGCAGGAGGAGCTCGACAGCGCGGTCGAGAAGGTCTCGAAGGTCAAGCACCTGGGCGCTCTGAAGGAGGCCCTGGCGATCGTGCAGCCGAAGAAAGATCTTCCGATCGGAACGGTCGAGAAGACGGCGGAGGCGAACGGGGCCGTGTCCGACGCCGAGCGCAAGATGATGGAAGATCCGGCCATTCAACATCTACTCCAGTACGTGTAAGGAAGGGGACGCAAGATGGGCAAAGTGCTTCCGGACACCTCGGTCGTGACGTTCTACCGGCGTTCGCTGACGCCGGCGGATGCGCTGATCTCGGACTCCGGCGAGAATTCCGATCCGGCGCTCGACACCAAGACGATCGACGTCGAGGCGGGCGAGTGGGTCACGCTGGACGGCTCCAAGAAAGCCGTGCGTCTCGGCGCGTCCCCCGGGGGAGCCGGACTCCTGGCGTTCCCGGTCTGGGTGTCGGATCGCCGCGACGCGGCCGCCGCGCTCCAGATCACGGTCATCCACGGCGTCCACCAGGGCCAGATCTCGCTCTTCGACACCGGCGTCGGCGCGTACTCGCCGGGCGACCGCCTCACGGCCAAGCTCGTGAGCGGAAAGAGCATCCTGACCAAGGCGGCCTCGGGCGACGCGGTCGTGGCGATCGCGGAAGGCCCGGCATCGGCGGCGACGGCGGAGTTCCCGTCGGGACTCCTGCCGTACACCACGATCAACGCGGGGCACATCGTCCCGTAAACTGAGGGGCTGAACACGAACTGAAGCCTTCGTTGCAAGGGAGCTGAGAACATGGGCATGGAAAAAATCGGTCAGGCCACGGCGGATGCGCTCAACGCGGCCTTCAACCAGCAGATGGAGTCGCCCGAGGGGCGCAAGGAGCTGACGGACAAGACGCTCCTGTACATCAAGCAGCTCCTCCGCGAGGAGAGCTTCGTCCGCAAGATCCTGCCGCCGGAGAGCGTCACGAAGTACGACCTCCAGCGGGACGTCAACTCGGACACGGTCGTCAAGATCGTGGACATCGAGCCGAACTCGCGGGCGGCGGCGCTCAACTTCCGCGGCGAGGCGAGCTCCGAGTTCGTCGAGGGGAAGCGCTTCGCGATTCCGTTCTTCACCATCTCCTCGCAGATGTACGAGAAGACGGAGCAGGAGCTCTTCGCCTTCGAGATGCCGGTCATCAAGGTGATCGAGGAGAACTCGGTCAAGGACATCCAGGAGGTCGAGGACGTCACCTGGATCCGGTTCTCGCAGGCCGCGGCGACGAGCACGGGCAAGATCCTGACGGCCGCCGGCGACCCGAACCTGACGACCGCGCTGATGCGCGACCTCTTCAAGCTGATCGACGGCGATCGGCTGATCACCACGACGCTCCTGATGAACTCCCAGACCTGGGACGACATCCTGACCTTCGGCCAGCCCGTCTTCGGCGACTCGATCGCCGGGAAGGTCATCATCGACGGGTACACGTATGATCAGATCCTCGGCAAGAAGCTGATCATCACGACGAAGACGAAGACCCAGGACGACCGTCACCTGGTCCCCTTCGGGCAGGTCTGGTCCTACACCGACCCGCAGTACCTCGGCCGGTTCTACATCCTCAACAGCACGAAGCTGTACATGGACAAGGTGGCCGAGGTGATCCGGTGGAAGGCCTGGGAGGTCATCGGCATCGGCGTCGGCAACACGAAGTCGATCGCCAAGCTGGAGTTCGGCACGGGCGTCGGCCTCGTTCCGGGCGACCCGGTCTAAACCCGGGTTCACAACTGAAGCTTCCGAATGGGCGCGGGGTAACACCCGCGCCCATTCTTTTAGGTGGCGAGTATGGCGAAGGACATCGAAAACCTGACCGACCGCCACATCCGATGCGGAGGCTGGGTCTTCCTTCCGAAGAAGATTCAGCGTAACATCCCTGACGACAAGGTTCCCCCGGAGGCGTGGAGACAGGCGATGCAGCAGCCGTTCCCGACGCTCCGGATCACGGATTCGGATGAGGAGGTCATCCCCTTTGTGATTCCACTTCTGGACTCGGATGGGAGCTGACGGTGGCGATTGACAGGCTCACGTTCATCGAGCAGGTCCGCGACTACATGCGGGACTTCCCCGAGTTCAACGCCCTGACTCCGGGGGAGGAAACGAGCGACAGCCTGATCAACCTGTGCGCGGACCTCGCCGCCGACGACTTCTCGACCACGATGCCGCCGATCGGCCAGTTCACGGTCGAGAGCCACCCGTCGCTTTACCTGCTCCTGTTGGGCACGGTCATCCAGATCCTCCGCTCCGCGGGGATCCTCCAGGCCCGCAACAACCTCAACTACTCGGACGGCGGCCTGACGGTCGCGACGTCGGACAAGGCGCCGATCTATCAGGCCTACGCGAACTGGATCATCGGGGAGTACGAGCGCAAGAAGCGGACGCTGAAGATCTCGCTCAACGCCGGGACCGCGTACGGTGGCGTCCGAAGCGAGTACAGTTGGATCGGAGCGTACGGCCAGTACATCGGACTTGCCAGCATCGACTCCTATACAGCGGTGCGCTTCGGGTCTATAATCTTCTGAGAAGGGAGACCGCATGGACAAGCAGGCCAAGGAGAACTGGGCGGTCGCCGGACTGATCGCTGGCGAAGCCTTCGCGGACGAGTTCAAGAAGATGGCGGGCGTGTTCCTTCTCGAACGCTACGTCGCCGACAACGGCTTCACGAAAGACGCCGCGGGCCTGGCGCGCCGGGCGTTCAAGGCGGTGACCACCTCACCCGCCCTCCGGAGGATCGGCATCCCAGCCGCCGCGCTGGCCGCGGGCGGCGGGGCCGGCGCGATCGTCGGCATGAAGAAGGAGCGGCAGGAGGCGATGGAGGAGATCAACACCATCGCGCCAAAGATCTTCCGCCACGGCTTCGTCCAGGGGGCGCGGCAGGGATTCGCGCGCGGCGCGCGGGCTGGCTTCCTGCACGCCAGAGGGGAGCGTTCGACCGGATAGGATGAGCAGGGAAGGCGCATTCGTCCAGGGCTTCACCGAAGAGTGCGAGCGGATGGAGAAGCAGGGGATCCTGTTCCTCCCCGCTCTGGCCGCCGGTCTCCTTGTCGGAGGAGTCGGGGCGGCGGCCGGACTGGCCGGAGCTGGAAAGCCGAAGGACATCGTGCAGAGGAAGTGGTATCGCGCCGGCGAGATCCCGAAGACGCTGGGGCTGACCACGGCCTTGGCGGGCGGAATGGCGCCGGGGGCGTCCGGCGCTCTGGGCCTCGGCCTGCGCGGCCTCGCCGGTTCCGAAGTGGCCAGTTCGGCCGCTGGATCGCGCGGCCCCGGACTGGCGTGGAGGCCGAAGTCGATCGCGAGGACGCCATTGAATCGCCAGCCCAAGCAGATCGCGGGAGGCTTCTGATGGGAACGCTCGGGACCACCTACCGTCAGGCGTTTGAGAAGCAGGCCTTCATCGGAGGTCTCGCCAAGGGCGTGGGCAAGTTCATGGGCTCGATCCCGTTCTGGATCGCGGGCTCGCTTGCTGCGGAGAAGCTGATCGGCAAGAAGCCGAAGATCATGCGGCGATATGTCCCGCGCCGGCAGTACCAGGAACTCCTCCGCCAGCAACAGATGACGACCCAAGGGGGAGGATACTGATGAGCCGCGATCGCATCTTCTTCGAGGCTTTCGAGACGGAGCTGGAGAAGGACGCCAAAGCCAAAGGGTTCTTGAACGTCATCAAGAACCTCTTCGGGCAGGGGAAGAAGGCGGTGACGCCCTGGCTCACCAAGGGCCGGCAGGCGGCGGCGAAGAGCGCGCCCGCGCTGTGGCTGGCCCGCCAGCCCAGATGGGTCCAACGATTTGCGGGGTTCGGAGGGAAGACCATGGCTGCGGGCGCGGCGATGACGGCCGGAGAGCTTCCGTTCTCCCGCCGACGAAAGGTCGTGCAGATCCTTCCCCAAGACGAGATGATGGGAGGCTACCGATGAGCCACGCCAAGTTTGCAGCGGCTTTCTTCGAGGAATTCGACGCGCTGTGCGATCTCATGGAGAAGGACGGCCAGGCGGATCCCGACTTCACCAGCGAGAAGCGCGCGGCGTTCGGGTTCATCATGGCGAACTTGGAGGACGACGACGACTACGCCTTCATGGACAAGATGGCGTCCGACGCACTGACGCCGCTGGAGAAGATCGCGATCCGAGGAACTCTCGGACGGTGGATGATCGGCGCCGGGGCGAGGATGGCTGGCCGCGGCACGAAGATGGTCGCGAAGTCGATGAAGCCGTCGAAGTCGTTCGCCGCCCGGTTCACCCGAAAAGGATGGTCGCCCCAGCGGATCCAGTCCGTCTGGACCGGATACCAGAAGGCTGGCCCCAAGGGCTGGATGCGGATGCGGCGGGCCACCGCTCCGGCATTCGCGGGGCCGGCGGCCGCCGCCGCGTCGCGCGGTACGGCAGGACGGCATGCGATCCAGAAAGTCAGGGGGACCAGCCTGGACAAGATGATCGCGGGCACCGAGGGCGGGGGATCCCTCAAGTACATGGCGCAGCGGGAGAAGGCGACCCGCGCGGCGCGAGCGCGTGCCCGCCGGACGGCCGCCAAGCAGAAGCGTGTCGGGAAGACGACGCGCGACCGGGCCGCGGCCGGGGCGAAGAAGGGCAAGGGGGAAGGGAACGGGAAGGCAGACCGGAAGGCCGAAGGGCTGTGGCCGTCGGTCAAGAGCGGATTGCTCTGGGGCGGGGGCTTCGGCGCAGCGCAACGGGTCCTTGCGCCAGAAGAGGAGCCGGAGTACGTTCTGGGCAACTGATGAGAGAGCGCGTGTTCAAGGAGGCGATGGAAGCGAAGCTCGCTGAGGAGCTTCCAGGAGGCTTCCCTCTCAACCAGCCGTACACGATGCCCGCGCGCGTGAAGCGGACGACCGGCGCGCAGAGCACGGTGCCGGCGATGAAGTCGACCGGGACGGTCGGGAAGAAGTCAAAGGGGATGGGAACGGTGAAGACGAAGCTGGCGAAGCCGGACATCGCCAAGCCCGTTCCCCCGATGCGACGTCTGCTGGCGGGTGGCCTCAACGTGAAGCCACGCATGCAGATCGCGAAACCACCGAAGGGAGGCATGGTGAGATACGGATCGTACCCGACGCCAGAGCAGGCCGAAGAGGCAATCTTCCCGGGTCGCTCGGTGACCCGACGGCTTCTGACCAAGGAGGGCCAGAAGCAGCGGCTCAGAGACACGATGAGCGCGCTCAAGGATCTCGAAGCGACGAGCGACGAGGGCGAGAAGGTCGCCGCGCTCATCCGCCTGGCCGGGCTTCGCAAGGAGGCGTTCCTCGGCGCCGCGCTCCGTGCGGGCGCGGGCGTCGCCGGAAGGCTGGCCAAGAGCAAGCTCCTCTGGGGCGGCGCGGGCCTGACCGGCGCAGGGATCGGGGTCCAGAAGCTCATCAGCGGGGCCAAGGGAGCCGTCCAGGGATCTCAGCAACGCCGGAAGAAGAAGTTGCCCACGGAATTGCAGGGTATCTATCAGGGCGTGAGGTGATCGAATTTCGGTCTACAAGCGCGGAGGTGATCCGGCTCAACCTGATCCTCGTGAGATGGACGATCAAGGATACGAACGAGGACATCGGGAACTTCCGCTTCACCGTTCGCAAGAGCTACTCCCCGGGCGGCCCGTTCGAGGCCATCACGGGGCCGCTCGTCAACACCTTCCAGTTCTTCGATCAAGCGTTGCAGATGAAGTCCAACTGGCGCAAGATGTACTACAGGATCCTCGCCCAGGACGTGGTGAAGGGCGAGACGATCGAGAGTCCGGTCGCCGGGATCGAATCGGATCCAGACCTCTTCCTCCTGGAGCTTCGGCGTCGCCACGACCTCTATCTGAAGCGCTTCGTCGGGATCCCTGCATCCGTCCTCGTCGCGAAGACGTTCGGCCAGCGTTGCGTCACCTGCCACGACCAGATCAAACAGCGAGTACGGAGTTCGGCATGCCTCCAGTGTTTCGGGATGGGATTCCACGGCGGCTACTTCAATCAGGTCGACACGTTCATCAATTTCAGCCCGAGTCCGGAGCTCGTGGCGCTTCTGGAGATTGGAGAGCGCCAACCAAACCAGACCAATCTGTGGACGATAAACTTCCCAGAGTTGTCTCCGCGTGATATGATCGTGGAGTTCCCGCCCAGTGCGGAGCAGAGGAGATGGAGGGTTGTGACGGTGGGACGGACCGAGCGACTTCGAGCGACGAGCCGGCAGATCGCCCAGGTGACGGAGATCAACCGGAATGACGTCGAGTATCAGGTCCCGGTCGATAAGTTCCTGCCGCCGCGGGACACGTTCCTTGGATTCCGGCCGCCGAATGGAAGCGCTCTCCTGTAAGGTGATGAAATGACAGACTGGGGAGGCCTTAGCACCAAGGAAGTCAGCGCCGACCTCAAGGGCGGAATCATCGACACTTCGGCGCTGCGCGTGGCCCCCGCAACGCCCGCCAATCCCTTGGCCACGTTTGCGGACGTGCTCGCGGCCATCGGCGGAGTTCCGATATTCACCAAGAAAGCAACCCTGACCAAGGCGGATGGAAGTTTCACCCTTGGGGACACGGCTGGAGCGTACGTGGATTTCCCAGGAGTGAAGGATCTGGCATTGACCGTGACCGTGCCAGGCGCAGACGCCTTGGTTTTGATCAGCGGGAACGGAGGCCACGCAACCTCGAATCCGGCGGCGATGGGCGTAAGTGTTGCCCATCAGATCGGAGCCGGGGCTTTCGTTGATGTGATAACCGGAACCGAGGGAGATGGATTGGGAGCATTCGGCTTGGCTCTTTCCGGCCTTGCAATGCAGTTTCATCAGGGGGGTGGGATAAACGCGGGTGGCGGTACTCTTACTGCCATGGTTGTCATCCCGGCGCTCGTCGTAGGGTCGCACACGTTCAGGCTCAGAGCTTCTGTCGATGACGGAGGATTCCCAGTTGGCCAAGTAGGAAGGTTTTACGCTTCTGTGCCAAATCCATTCCGTATGATTGTGCTTCACAAGTGATGACGATTACGACATTTGACAAGGTGGTGGAGAACGTCTCCCATCTCCAATCCCATCTCCGCGCGAACGGGATTCCCTCCGCTGTTGTAGTGGTGCAATCTGGAGCGACACCGAATCTGTACGTCCACCATAACGTGGCGGAAAATCCGACGGCGCTGGTCAACGCCTACGTGAACCCCGATTACCTTGTCGCCGTCAGCAACAAGACGATCGTGAATGGCGCGCCGGAAGCAAGCGCAGACGGAGTGGACGTCCACTCGGTCACGATCACGAAGTACGATGGCACGACCAAAACCCCAAAGGGGACGGGAACGGAAACGATCAAGATCATGTCCAACAATCCGATCACGAGTTCTCCGCCTACTGTCGTGCTCGCCAACGGGGCCGCAGTGGTCAACCTGGGGCCTGTGTCGATGATCGGAGAATGGAATCTCATTATCGCGGATCAGGCAGGGGCTCTTGTACAGACGACAATCCGGTTGAGATTCGTTTAGGGCGCCCTATAAATATCGGAGTGACGGGAGTATAATAGGCGACGACATGGCCTTCCACCTCGTTCCGGCGGATTTCGCGTGGCTCTCGGATGTCAGCCTGCGCGAGGTCCTCATGAGCAACATCAAGGGCAGGATCGAGGAGGCCGTCCGTACCGTCTCCAAGGAGAGGGTATTCCAGCGGACGAAGGAGAAGGCTCGGGTCATCGATGTCGGGAACGCGTTGATCATCGAGATCAAGGCGGGCAAGGACACCGCCGAAGAGAAGGGCGTGCCAGCCCACCAGATGACGCAACTCGAAGGCGAGACCATCCCGATCCGGCAGGCGGCCGGCGGGATCACCTTCCGGAAGGCTTCCCGTCTCTCGATGATGCTCGGGAAATTCCGGCATCCCGGGACCCAGAAGCGGGAGACGGTGAAGCGGGCGGTGGACGACGCGATGGCGAAGTCTGCCGAGGCAGTGATTGAGGCAAAGGACAAGGTCGAGGAGATGAACCCGTCTCCCCGACTCAAGGACGTGATCGGTTTGCGTTGAGGAGGAAGCCATGAGCCTACGCGACATCCTGATTCAGCGGTACGGCAACGGCTTGGTGAAGGAGGCGAAGCCGGACTTCGCCCCCGGCGTCAAGGAGAAGGGCATCGCCGCCCTCTCGAAGAAGGACCCGGCCCTCGCCAGCGCCGCCGCGGCGACCGGCAGCAAGGGCACCAAGAAGGCGAGCGTGAGTGCGGGCTCCATCTTCGACTTCAAGATGGGCAAGGTCGCCAGCGCGGGTTTCATGGACGAGCTCCGGAAGCTCAACGAGGCCACCGCGAAGCTCCTGAACAAGGAGGCGGTGGAGGAGAGCCCGCTGCACAAGGCGATCCGGGCCTGCTCGTAGGAGGGATTCGATGATCGATCCGAAGTTGCTTCTCTCGGATGAGGTTCTGACCTCCGACGACGAAGCCAAGGCCGCCGGCCAGATCGCGGCCAGGGCGTTCGCCGACGAGCGCGAGAAGCTCTGTCAGGCCTTCGGCATCAAGACCGCCGCCGATGCGGGGGATGACGACGCAGAGGATGGAGGGGAGAGCTTCACCGAGAACGAGAGGCGCTTCCTCGAAGAATTGGGGAGCGACGAATGACGACGACGCTGAGCGAGAAGGCTGGCCAGATCTCCAGCGACCTCGTTGGAGATCCCCAGTTGCTTTCCAAGGTCCTCGACGGCCTGATCGAGAAGACCTCGCAGAGCAAGCTCCCGGAGCAGGTCGTGAAGATCGCCGCCGAGATCCAGAAGGACACGGGGGTCAACGAGGAGGCGGCGCTCAAGATGGCGTGGGATGCCTACGCCAAGTTCATCAACCCCGGGGCCGCCGAAGCCGCCGGGGTCAAGACGGCCGAGCCGAAGGCGGCCAAGCCGGGAGCGATGAAGACGGCGGCCGCGCGGGACCTGGCGGAGGGCCTGGCGGGCGTCTTCGGAAAGGGAAACGAGTAGGTCGATGGCCAAGCCGATTCGTGGGATCACGGACTTCGCGAAGGACACGATTCTGGCGCTCCTTCAGGAGTTCTTCTCGAACGAGGAGAACGTGCCCTCCGAGTTCCTCTTCAACCGCGACCTCTCTCAGTCGAAGATCCTGATCGCCGACAAGTACACCTACAACTTGGAGGACGTCGAGAAGAGGCCGGCGATCGTCGTCATCCGTGGCGCCCAGAGCTGGGCACGGCGCGGGAACGATCAGTTCTTGGGGTGGAAGGGGAACGCGCAGGCCGAGCAGTTCACCGACCTGATCAACGGGAGTTTCAGTTGCACGTGCATGGATCGCGAGGGACTGGTGGCCGAGCAGATCGGGCACGTGTGCTTCGCCTTCTTCCAGTTCTTCCGGAGGATGCTCCGGGATCGCCGGAAGGGGATTCACGACGTAACGAGCGTGGTGCTCGGAGAGGAACTGGCGGCGCAGACGGATTCGCGCATTGACGTCGCCGTCGTTCCGGTTCAGATCGGTCTCATGTTCCAGTGGAAGTGGGAGCTGAGGCAGAATGCCCCCGTGTTCAGGGAGTTGGACATTCGGACGCGCCAGAGGAACGGGGAGATCCTGACCCAGTTCCTCAAGAAGGCGCACCCGATGGTGGCGACGTCATAGGAGAACGGCCATGGCAATCGAAACGCTTGAGCGCCCCGACGTACGCGTCTTCCAGGAGTTCGGACCGGAAGCGCCGTCGCTCATCAGGCCGCTTCTCGAAGCCGCAATCGTCGGCCAGGCATTCCAGGTGGTCACGAAGGCGGCGGCCGGGGAGTACTTCGGCGGGACCGAGACGTTCGCGTACCCCGGGAAGATCCTCGGCGCGGTCATCCAGACCGCCGAGGTCGAGGTCTTCCTCCAGCAGGGGACCGATGAGTTCGACATCACGACCGCTGCGGGCGTGGTGATCGACGCGACCGACGTCGACCTGCCAGCATCCCTCATCCCGGTCAAGGACATCGTGGCCCAGAAGCAGGTGGCTTCGACGGTCGCGGGGACGATCCTCACGGATCTCGAAGCCGACTTCGTCACCGCCGGCGTGAAGCCGGGGGACATCCTCAACTTCATCCTGCTCGCGCCGTCCCTGATCGAGCCGGATTCGGTGATCTCGACCCAGAGCGGGGACTTCACCGTCCTCAACGTCAACAGCGCCACGGAGCTGGAGATCACCCCGGTCCTGATCGCCGAGACCAAGGTCGAGTACGTGATCGTCCGCAAGGGGACGTCCTCGGGCGACGTGAAGATCACCTACCGCGCGCTCCGGAAGGACCTCGTCGGGCAACTGATCGAGGTGCAGGACCAGAACGACCGCGAGACCCAGCTCGGCCCCGCGGATCCGCTGAAGAACCCCCTGTCGTTCGGCGTCTTCATGGCACTCCTCCACACCGAGGCCGTCGTGGCGGCGACCGCGGTGGAGAGCGACGCCCTGACCGACTGGACGAAGGCCGCGGAGTTCCTGGAGTCCAAGGAGATCTACGCGATCGCTCCGCTCACGCACCGGCCCGACGTGCATCAGATGTTCCAGCAACACGTCGACCAGATGTCTGAGCCGTCGAACAAGAAGGAACGGATCGTCCTGGTCAACCCGGAGATCCTCGACAAGGTCATCTACCAAGCGCTGTTGGCCACCGGGTCGGTGACGATCTCGTCCGACACCTTCACGGACACGGGCGCTGCGTTCCAGACCAACGGCGTGCCCATCGGCGCGCGGCTGAAGTTCCCGACGCCCGTGTCGATCGGCGGCGGCCCCGTCTCGGAGGTTGCGATCGCGGCCGTCCTGTCGGAGACGACGGTCAAGATGATCGCGACGGCCGACGCCACGGTGGGCTCGATCAGCTACACCGTCGAGAGCCCGGACTTCACGCTCCTCCAGAAGGCCCTGAACATCAAGGGCATCGGCGAGAGCTTCAAGGATCGCCGTGTCACGATGATCGTCCCGGACATCGCGGTCGTCGCCGACAACGGCTCGGAAGTGGACGTCCCGGGGTACTTCCTCGGCGCGGCCGAGGCGGGCCTGATCTCCGGGTCCAGCCCGTCGCAGGGCTTCACGAACTTCCCGTTCGCGGGGGTCCTGGCGCTCAAGAACTCGAACTTCACGTTCAACGAGCTTCAGCTCGGCGTGATGGCGGCCGGCGGCGGCCACATCTTCCTCCAGGAGACGCTGGGCGGGGCGGTCACCGTCCGGCACCAGCTCACGACGGACGTGTCGTCCGTCCAGCGCCGCGAGCAGTCGATCGTCAGGACGATCGATTTCATGGCCAAGTTCCTGCGGAACCGGATCCGCCGGCTGATCGGGATCAACAACATCACGGACACGTTCCTGAACAACGTGCTCCGGCCGCAGACCAACGGGATCATCGAGGACCTCGTCGAGGACAGGATCATCGGCAGGAACACGAAGATCACCCGACTCGTGCAGGATCCGGTCCAGAAGGACCGGGTGGTCATCGACATCACGGTGGAAGTCCTGTTCCCGGCCAACTTCATCGACTACACTCTGATCATCTAGGAAGGAGTCACCTATGGCGGGCGGAGTGCTCCAGGAATTCCTGGGCGGCGAAAACCAAGCTCCCGTCGCGCACCTTCGCGACTGGGAGTTCCGCGAGTTCCACGTCCAAGAAGACGTCGGAGCGAGCGAGTTCATCAACGCGGCGTCGACGCTGATCGCCGCCGGCCCCCCGCGGTTCAAGGACACCGTGGGCGGCGGGCAGGTATCGACCGGAGGCGGCCGGGACACGCGGAAGACCTTCGTTTTCCCGATCGGGATCATCGAGGCCGTCAGCATCTCCCAGGCCCGCCAGCTCCAGCGGCTCTTCGAGATCGGCTCGAAGCGGTCGTACTTCATCCCCGGTCGCACGGTCGGCCAGGTGTCGATCACGCGGACGCTGTTCGACGGCCCCAGCCTGCTCCGGGTTCTCATGGCCTACTTCCCCGAGACGCTCCTGGCGCGATTCGACGCGCCCCAGCTTCTCGAATCGAGGGAAGGGATCGTCACCTGCCCGGACATCCGCAACGCCCCGGGCTATGACGACTGGTTCATCAACCTCGATTCCGAGGTCTTCGACCACCCGATGGGTCTGTTCATCGCGCACAAGGACTCCTGCGGGGAGAACTTCGGTGCTGTCTATCTGGAGAACGCCTTCATCAACAGCCACCAGATGTCGATCTCGGCGACGTCGACGCTGATCGCCGAAGGCGTGACCATCCAGTACGACAAGGTCGTTCCGGTGAGGGTCCGCTTCTAGGAGGCTTGATTCATGAACCCGCAGACCCCTTCAGCACCGGCACCCCCCCTCAAGGCCGCTGCGCCTGCCCCCTCCGTTGCGCCTCCCCAGAAGGACAAGGCCGCGGAGAAGGAGAGCGATTGGAAGTACGCGCTGAAGGACGGGGCGAAGTTCTCGATCGACCACCTGCTCGTTCAGGGATCGCTCGAAGCCACCCTCCAGCTTCAGGAACGGATGACCGCCACGTACAGGACGCTGTCGGTCGAAGAGATCCAGAAGGTGGAATCCGTCCTGCCCCTGGGGGAAATGCGCGACAAGTCGATGCAGTTCCTCACGAACGAGATGACGATCACGCAACTCTACTTCTCGCTCATCGCGATGAACGGAAAGGCTCTCCCCGCCGTCCCGTCTCCGGAGGAGCTGGAGAAGATGCCGGGGAAGAAGGATCCGCGCCGCGAGATCCTGAGAAACATGCCGGGCGTGATGTTCGACATCCTGACCGCGGGCTTCAACGAGTTCGACCAGCGCGCGAAGGCGCTCGTCAAGGGCGACGCAGTAGCAAATTTTTAAAAACCCCGCTCGCCCTGTTCCGTGGGTATCAGCTCGCGAGCGGGGTGAAACTGGGGCTTCCTCCGCTGCAAGAAGCGGTACTCCAAGGCTACTTCCAGTCCCGGCGGAAGACGGAACTCCTCTCGCTCAAGGCCCTGATGGCCAGCGCGATCCCCACTCCGGAGGCGGGGAAGATGGCCGACCAGTTCCTCCGGGATGTTCAGCACACGCTCTTCCCCGAGATCGCGCCAGCCACCGCGGAGTTCGGGGAGGACGCGAAGGAGAAGATGGAAGCGTTGCGGAGCAAAGTCATTCAGATCAGTGGTAATACCGCTACAATAGAGGACACGGAAAAGATCGGCGTGACAGAGCTCATGAAGACCGTCGAAGAAACGAGGCAGGCAGGAATGACCCGACGGAATCGCCGCCGACCGATGGAGCAGAGGCAGTAGAGGCGACCAATGCCAGAGGAAGTCCTTCGCTACCGCGTAGAGATCGACGAGGCGTCACTCCAGTCGGAGTTGGCGCGCGCGCGCGGCGCGATCACCAATGTCCTTCAGACCGCGATCACCACCGGCCAGTACGCGGTCAACCAGCTGAGCGCCGACGTCGCCCTGACGCGACAGACCTTTGGGATCCCCGAGCCCGTGGCCGCAAGCCCCTCGCAGGACCTCGGCTTCTTCGGGGCATCTCTCGGCGTGGCGGGGATCCGCACGCCTCCGAACATGCTCACCTCGGACTTCCGGGCGGCCGCGCAACAGGAGCTTCAGTCCAGGATCAGCCAGGGCACGTTCGCGATCGCGCGGGAGGCCATCCCCGTGGCCGCCGGACTCGGGGCCGTGGGGCTCGGCATGGCGGGCCGGGCGCGGCCGCTGACGACCCTCGCCGCCGGCGCCGCGACGTTCATGGGGGCGCGGGGGGCCACCGGGCTGGGGCTGGGGACGATGGAGGCCCGCCAGTCGGCTGAGGAGATCCTGTCGCTCACCGGAGCCCCCCACCCCATGCTTCAGTTCAGCCGTGAGGACAGGGAGGGATTGGCCCGAGGACTGGTCCAGGACGTCGCTCAGGACGTCCGTTTCGGGGTGGAGGAGGTTGGGGGCCTTCTGGCCATGGGATCGGCCTCAGACGCCTTCACAGGCGTCCGGTCGGTCGAGGAGTTCCGGACCCGGTTTCGGGCGATGCTCGATCAGGTCAGGACGATCACCCGCGTCTTCCAGCAGACCACCCAGGAGGCGATGCAGACCCTCGGGGAGTTCAATCGCCTTGGGGTCGCGAGCCCGGAGGTGATGACCGGACGCTTGGCCGACGTGCGATCGCTGACGCAGGCTACGGGTATGGCTCCGGGGCAGATCCTTCAAACGGGCATGGCCGGGGCGCAGATGGCTGAGGGGATGGGTGCCGCTCCAGGAGCAGGGTTCGACGTCATGATGCGGAACATGCTCCGCGCGCAGACCGCAGGCGCGACGATGGCGATCGACCCGAACGTGATGCAGAGGCTCGGCGGCTTCCAAGGGGTGGCCGCCGAAATGACCCAGTTCGGCTTCCAAGCCGCGCAGGCCCCCGCGATGAGATCGCTGATCGCTGGCCTGTCGAACGACACGATGACCGGCCTCGATCAGGCGAGGCTCCGGCAGTTCGTTCAGGGTCAGGTGTCCTTCGAGGACATCCAGCAACAGGCGCTCAACAGGATGTCGGATCCCGCGATGCAGACGCGCTTCGCCGCGAATTCGGACATCCTTCAGCAACAGCTCGCGGCATCGGGCCTGGCCGGGCCGGCACTCTTCCGGATGGCTGAAGTCCGGGGGGAGTTCATGGGCGTGCCCGGTGCGGACGTGTTCGGCGTGATGATGCGCCAGATGGGCTTGGACCCCGCTCAGCGTCAGGCGATTGGCCCGATGGTGTCCGGCGCCGCGCAATTCGATTTCGTCGCGGCGCGCCGGCGGGAGCTGGCTGAGCTGGAAATCCAGATGGAGCGGCAGAGGGAGGAGTCGAGGTTCACCTCCCGAGTCGGGGCCTCCTTCGAGCAGTTCCAGGTGGGGGTGGGGAATTTCGTCGGGGATCCGATTCGCGCCGCCGGCCGCGCTGCGGGCGGGTTCTTCCAGAACGTGGTCGCCCTCCCCTCCCGGGCGGCGGAGTGGCTCGACATCAGCTTGGGCAAGGCGGTCTTCGGTGCGCCGGGGATGTCCGAGGGCCTGACCCAGCGGCAGATGTCGGCGTCCCAGATGAAGGCCGCGACGGACGCCCTTCAGACCTCCGTCCGCGCGGTCACCAATCGCGTGAATTTCGGAACGCTCAAGATGTGGGACCGACTCTCCTTCGATGAATTCACCCAGTTCGAGGAGGTGGCGGTCGCCGAGTTCGGCGGAGAAATCTCCGATCTGATTGCCGAGTCGGACGGGGCCAAGCGCGGGGAGATGCGCGAGAAGCTCAAGGAAAAGATGAGCGGCTGGTTCCACACCAATTTCGGACACCTGAGCGAAGGCGACGCCGCCGAAGCCAAGGCCTTCACCGACAAGATGCTGCAAATAGAGACCGTGGCGGGACGGAACAGTGCGGTCCTTCACGGGATCGAGAGCGTCAAGAAGAACGCCTCCGCGCTTCAGATGAGGATCTTCGTGGGCGATGAAATCCCATCCATCCTGGCCGCTTCGGTCGCCAAGCCGAGCGACGTGGAGCGGGTGACCGGAATTGGCACCCAGATGGCTGCGGCATTTCAGGGGGGTGGAGAGAAGGCAAGCCTACAGGCACTCCGGACCTTGGGGGAGAAGGCCATTCCGCTTCTGTCCCGGGGCGCCCCGATCCGGGAGCGCTTGGAGATCACAGACCTCGCCTTCAGGCGCGGGTTCCTGACTCCAGGGGACATGCAGTTGTCGACGAAGGAACTCGGCGCGATCGCGGATCAGAACTTGACGGCTGAGCAGGCAAGGTTCGTGGGCGCACTACGGAGGCAGGCCGACGAGGCCGAAGGCAAGGAGATCTCGGCCGAGAAGGTCTTCAAGACCGTGGGCCAAGGCTTGGGCGGCCAGTTCCCGTCCAGAACGCCAGGGCCGGGGACCAACGTCAGCCCCTATGCGTGGGACCAGACCACGCAAGTCCTTGACCGGCTCAATGGATCTGTTCAAAATCTCAATGCGGCGTCCAGGGAACTTCTGAAGAGCATCACGGATCAGAACAAGAAGACAGCAGGGAAGTCATAATGACGATACTTCTTCATCGAATCACCGTCGACGTGAAGCGGGGATTTGAGCAGACGGATCCGCGTTGGGCGTTCGCCAACGAGATTTACAAGAACGACACCAACATCTTCGCCTTCTGGGACGCCAAGACTTCCACCCAACCATCGCGGAGCGACATCAGGCCGCTGGCCAAGCGAAAGCGCCAGGTCGTTCTGGACGGGGAGCGCCCCGGCTTCAACGTGACCGATGAACTTACCAAGTCCTTCACGGACGAGCAGCGTCGAGCCTGTCGGTACGTTTCCCCCGAGGAGGAGAAGGTCGCGGTCCTCAAGCTCGTCCGCACGAAGAACCGTCTTGTCGAAGCGGAAGTGTCCAAGCTGGAAGTGATCGGAGAGCGCAGGGAGAAGTCCACGGGGAAATCGGCGATCATCCAGAAGGACGTTCTGGATCAGGGCGTCGAAGTCATGATGGAAACGAACGCCTTCATGCTTCAGGGCGTCAACGAATCCTTCCAGGAGAAGTTTCAGATCAGCGAGACGTTCGGGGAGCCCGTCTTCTTCGCCTTTGGAGAGCGCCAGAGGATCTTCCAGTTCGACGGCCTCCTCTTCGATACCGACAGTTGGGCGTGGAAGGAGCGGTTCATCTCGGAATACAATGAGTTCCTTCGGGGTACGAAGGCCATTGAGAACGGTGCCTTCGTCACGCTCATCACGAACACCGCCGTTATCCAGGGCTATCTCCTGTCCTGCTCGATCGGGCAGAGCACGAACACGCACGGGTACGTGGCCTTGAGCTTCGCCATGTTCATCCAAGACCGCTTCCCGGTGAGCGAAGTCGAGCGGTCTCCGCAGGATCAGCGGGAGGCTGAGAAGGAAGATCCGAGGGTCGTGCTCTTCGAGATCAACAATCTGGTCAACAAGCCCAACGAGATCATCAAGGAGATCGAGCGCGTTCCGCCAAGCGTCGTCAAGGTAGAGTTGCCCAGCGGTTTCCAGCCAGCTGATTTCTTGCAGACAAACCCTGTGGAATTCCGGCCAACGCACTTCAAGCCGTCATCTCCAGTGGATGGAGAAAGAAAGGAGGTCCAGTTCATAGTGACGCCTCCTGGACAGCCGTCCTATTCTCCGCCGGATCTCCTGTTTGCCGATCCGGGCAATCGTCCGAATCAGTACACGAATCAGATGATGATCGGGAACATTGGCGTAGTGGGGGAATTCCAGCGGAAGGATTTGCAGGCCCCGCCTGGGACGACGACGCCAGCGGGATTCAGCATGCACTCCGTCGGTGCTTTCCAGTCACCGACCAACACGGTCGAATCGGAGAGCCTGTTTGCTCAAGCGGGAGGTAGCGCGCAAAGGCATCAGGAGTTGCCGATCAGAAGGCTCAAGGACATTGCCAAGGCCGGCAATCTAATCGCCGGGGTCATCCATGTTCAGTCCAACACAATTTTTACGCGCAAAGTAAGCGAGCTAAGGATTGGGTCCGACCCGGGATTCCTTGCCACGGGAGGAGTGTCGGGACAAAAATTCAACAGTGGAATCTCAAACCCAGGGTTGAATTTCGAGATCCAGTTGGATAGGCCCATCAAAGCGCAGGGCGTGGGCGCAGGCGATGTTTTCACAAAGAACGTCGACCAGTTTCGTATCCGGTGGTTCGAGGACAACACGTTCCTGATTCAGAAGGCAGAGGAGGTGTACCACAGCATCGATGGCGGATTGAGTTTAAGGAGAGTGGCCGACGGAACAGGCGCGAGCAAGGCCGTAAACGCAACCGAGCGGTACGTGCTGACCGATCCCGGTGCAACATTCCTCGTGGATCTCCAGACGCACATTGACGCGGGGGACAAGATCAGCGTGGTTCTCCCCTATGCGGTCATTGATCTTGATTCGACAACGAAGGCTGATTCGGAAGTGCCAGTCACAAAGGTATTGTCTGATACGCAACTTCAGCTTGGCCTGCTTCAGCTCGACCTTGCCAACAAGAATCTCTCCGGAAATCAACTGGAACAGCAACGCGTCGGCGAGGTCGAGATGCAGCAATACAAGGTATTGGTTCGTCGCGCATCCAGCATCGCTCTCATCGAAGAGGCGATCCGGAAGCGGGTCAAGAATCCGCCCGACGGGGCCTTCAGCAGCGAGAACCTCAATGCGGATGACCAGCAACTCCGGCAGGAGAAGGGCGTCTTCGAGATGAAGAAGGGAGTCCATTTCTCGGAATGATCTCGAAACGCGTAGACGTCAAGGTCTATCTGGAAGGGATCAAGATCCCGTTCAACAGGGTGATCCTTTCGATGGCACCCAACCGCATGAACATCCTGACCCTCGAAATCCCGCCGGCGAGGGAGTTGTTCGACATCCTTCCGCGCACCTACGTCCAGGTCTTCTTCAATCTTGGAGATGGATTCAAGACCTTCTTCGAGGGCGAGGTCATCTCCCACGGCTTCACGAAAGACGCGCAGTCAGGACGCCAGATGCTCCTCCGCTGCGCCGACATGTCCAACTACTGGCACTACTCCTTCGGCTCCTACCTGGCGAGGACAAGCGTCGAGCAGTACGCGATCCTTGACGAGATCCGGATGTTTACGGGAGTGTCTCCGATCGAAGCGGGCGACAAGAAGCAAGAAGAGCGGATCTTCATCCTCCGGGGCATCGGCCACGAAGTCTTCCAGAAGCTCCGCAAGCAGGACCCGGTTACTGGGGTCAAGGAGTCCTTGGAGCTGGTGAAGAACGTCAACGATTTCTTTGGCGATCGCTTCAGCAGGTTCAAGATCAACGAGCGATTCAAGGTTCTTCCGGACGGCCAGATCAAGTTCTTCAGCGCGCTCAACAGCCAGGACATCCTCAACTTCACGTTCGGCAATGCCCAGACCTACCGAAACCTCTTGGACATCTTCTCCAATGTCCTCCAGCAGATCTGGCAGAACTTCTGGTCCCTCTCTCTGCCTGGCGTGATCGACTCTCCAGCCCCGGTCAACTTCGTCATTCTGCCGCCCACCTTTGTAACCGCTCCTCCGCGGTGCAATGTCATCTTCCCCGACACGCACGACGGCTTCTCCTACATCCGTCCATTCTTGGATGAGCCCACGCGGTTCAAGATCTTCACCGGGGGGTCCTCCAGCGATTTCATCAAGACCCAGTTCGTCTATTCGCCTGCCGACTTCAGGGAGCGAGTGATCCCCGCGCTTCGGGTGGCGCAGGGAAAGAATCAGGACATCCGGGACGAGAACATCTTGATCGAGAGCGACGATCCCGAGCAGGATGAGCGACTCCGCGGCATCCTTCCCGACGCGGTGTCCATTCAGCAGGATACCTACTTCACCGTCCGGCGGGCCGTCTTGGCCCAGGCGAAGACCAAGGAGCAGGGAGCGGACGAAGCTGAAAAGAACATCAAGAAAACCCTCGCGCAGATCGCTGACTTCCTCTTCATCCTGCGCCGATTCCGGCAACGTACGCTACCGATTCAGATGCCCTTCAATCCGAACATCAACCCCGCCTTCCCGATCCTTCTCCTGGACAAGGAGGCGACGCTCTTCGGCAGTCCGGTGGAACTGGTCCACAACCTCGACGCAAACGGAAATGCGACGACATCGGTCACCTGCGAGTACGCACGAAATAAGGATGTAGGGACTGATGTGATCGAGAAGTCGCTCCCCTGGTTCAACCGCTCGTACGATCCCAAGGGAATCGGCGAGACTACGTTCACGTTCACGGACGTCGATGGCAAGGAGCGCACGGTTGAAGGGGCCTATCCGGCCGTCGTGGATGGGAACATGGGAAGCATTCTGAGCCAGTCCCTCCCGATCTTCGAGAATGGGAAACAGGTTGGCGAGAAGGTTCCGGAATCCGAGGAGGAGGCCGCTAACCTGATCTTTGGCCTCTGGCTCAACGTGGGAGACAGGGGCGAGTTCATCGAAGGATTCACCGAGCGACGGATCCAGACGTTCGAGGAGCATCTTGAGTTCTTGGGCCTGACCGAAGTGAATGACGACATCCTCGACGGGCCTGTGTATGATGGCGCGAAACGCGCGGTCATCGAACTGGCCAAGGGCAAGCTGATCGAAGCGAGCCAAGCGTTCGCCGAAACGGTTGCCACCGAAAGGCAAGGCTGATGCCAGCACTCAAGCAACGTCAGCAGGAAGAGATGAAGCTCTGGCGCCGCTGGCAGAGCGGCGACGGCGACGCTCTTGGTCCGCTGATGAAGTCCTACGATCCCGTGGTCCACACGTGGGTCAACAAGCTCCGGACCAGCCCGCTTCCGGAGATCTTCATCCAGACGGAGGTGAAGAAGCAGGTCCTCGACGCCTTCCAGACCTTCGATCCCAAGCGAGGCGTCCAGCTGAACACGTACGTCAACAGCCGCCTGCCCAAGGTCCTGCGGAATACGGTCTACACCTACGGCAATCTGGGCCGGATCCCCGAGGAGCGTCAGCGGAAGATCTGGACGTTCCACACCGCCAAAGACCGCCTGGGCGAGCAGCTCGGCCGGGCACCGACGGCGATGGAAGTCGCGGCCGACCTTTCGTGGAACCTCCGGGAAGTCGAGCGGATGGAACAGGAATTGCGGCCCTCCCGCCTCATGACCGAGGAGACGGAGTTCTCGTTCCTCTCGGACGACGGCGATCAGAAGACCCTCCAGTTCGTCTACATGACCCTGCCGCCCCAGCAGCAGGTCCTCTTCGAGCACCATTTCGGCTGGGCGGGGAAGCCCAAGCTCAAGGACTCGGATCTCGCCAAACGCATGAAGCTCGACGTCCCCTCCCTGCGAAAGGAGAAGAAGAAGCTCGCGTCGACTTTGGAAACGGCATTCGAGCTGAAGAGATAGATGGCCTGCGAAGACGAAGCACGGAAGGCGCTGGACGATTTCGTCGCAGGGTTCCTGCTCGAAAGCCAGGCGGCCCAGACGTTCTTGGGCTCGTCGTCGTCGTCCTCGGGAGTCGACAAGGCTTCCGGGCAGGTCGGGGAAAATGTCGGCGAGAACGTGATCTCCATCCACCCCATATTCTCCACGATCACCGATCCCACTCAGAAAGCCTTGCTGGAAGACCGCTTGGTCACGAGCGCAACCGGGGCCGCACGGAGGATTGCCTTCGAGAACACGGGCAACAAGATCACCCGCATCTTCGAGGAGAGTCGGTCGGCCGCGCTCAACCTCTTCAGCGTGGGATCCGACTTCTTCTATGACGTCCTGTCCAAGAACGCCAAGCGGCTCCGGCGCGCGATCGCCGCCGCCGCCACGGCCGGCGCGGAACTCCAAGCTCTCGCGGTGTCGTACAACGCCTTCCATCAGACAGCCGACCGCTCGGATCTCGACAACCTCGACCCCAACGTGGTCGCCGACGTGAGGGCAGACGCGATCGCCGCCCTGACAAACGTAGATCTGGCGATCAAGGAGGGGGAATCGGCGAACGCCATCAGGGGGAGCACGATCGAGCAGGTGGCGGCTGCGGTGGATGCGGTCTGCGGAATCTTCACGAACCCCACGGGGATCGTTGGGATCCTGATGATGGAGAAGATCCTCGCCCTCATCAGCAACTTCGACCGGGCGGTGAACACGGTCATCAGCCAGAAGTTCCTGTTCGAGGAAGGCTTCAACAACACGCTGAACGCCAACTTCATCAACCCCATCACCCGTACGCTCAATACGGTCGACACGGAGATGAACGACATCATCGAGAAGACAACGGGATTGCTCGGGGCACCCACCTTCGACAAGTTCACCTCCCTCAATATCTTGCACGATCTGTGCATGAGGATGTCGGTCCTGACAGATCTCATCCGCCGCAACCCGGATCAGGCCAAGGTGGAGATCAGCGCGGACGTCAACTTCTCCACCTTCGAGCCAGCGACGGTGGCGATCGCCGCCGAAACCAATGGGCTGGCCACCGACTACCTCCTGTTTTCACCGACCTACCGCAAGGTGGTCCAGAGCGTCATGATCCAAGACGTCCGTCCCGCGCTCGCGGTGAGGACGACGGAGGTGGTCACCAAGATCGCCGCCGTCCAGGCATGGCTCACCGCGCAAGGGGCGATCTTGGTGGCCCTCCCGGTCGTCCAGAGCGCGCTCACGACGGCACTGACGAGCTTGGTCGGCGTAGACGCCCTGAACAAGACGGATCAGTTCCTCCGGGGGAATGACTTCAAGAGCCTCGCCAAGCAGAAGGCCAACAGCTCCAGCAAGGCTGGTGATGCCGCCGAGAAGATCAAGGAATGCCTGACCGATCTGCCCCCCTCAGAGGCAGACAAATTCGGCGCCCTTTCTGAGGTGCGGAACGCTTTGGTTGGAATTGAACAGACGCAAGCCATCGCCGCAGAAGCTATAATCACAGAGACCCCGGGGGCGATCGGTGAGGTGGACAGCCTCACGAAGGTCGTCCAGTCGGTGAAGGAGAAGGGCGAAGCGTTGCTGACATGACGAAGGACCTCTCGATCACCCAGCTCCAGCGGGTTGCCCCGATCGTACGGGACGGCTCGCTTCGGCAGGATCGTTTTATCGTCCTGCGCCAGATGGGGCAATCCCCGAAGGCCGTCACGGGGGTCCACAAGCTGGCCCAGTTTGTGACGAAGTTGCTCCTCACCACCCAAGGGTCGGACAGCTTCGATCCGAACTATGGATCGAGCCTTCTTTTCCAACTGAGAACTCCGAAGGGCCTGACCGAGCTGGCCGACATTCAATCCAACATCAACATCCACATCAGAGACGTGAAACGCCAGATCATCCGGAGTCAGGTGAATTCAAGGCTTCCATCCGACGAGCGGTTGAGGGATCTTCGGATCCAGAGGTTCCTCTTCAACGAGAGCTCACTCAAGATGGAGATCGATCTGGCCCTCGTCTCAGAAGCCGGCACTTCCCGCGTCCTCAACCTCAGTGATCTCGTCGTCGGGGAGAACGAGTAATGGCTGACAACACAGGAATCTTTCAGTTCCAGAACGCAAAGGAATACGCGAAAGCGAAGATCGCCGAGGTCGATTCCCAGATCGACACGCGCGACAACACGGGCATCGGCGACCTCCTGATCAAGCCGGTCGAAGCCTTCCTCCAGCCCATCTTCGAGGAGGTGAAGCGGATCTCCGAAAACCAGTCGCTTATCGGTGGCGAAGCGCTGACGGAGACGGACGTCGACGCCCTGATCGCCAACCTCTTCCTCACCCGCCTCCAAGGGGCGAAGGCGCGCGGCACGGTCCGCGTCTTCTTCTCCGAGGCCGTGGCGGTTACGATTCCGGAGGCATCGGAATTCGTGGATGCCGTCGGCACGAGATTCTTCTCCCTGTCCGAGGTGACGATCACCGCCAATCAGATGAGCCTGAACCGGGAGGGAGACTTCTTCTTCGTGGAAACGCTGGTCGAGGCAGAGGAGGTTGGAGAGGCCGGGAACGTCGCGCAGGAGGGCATCGTTGACTTCGTGAGCGGCCCGAGCAACGTCCTCAAGGTCGACAACCCCGACGATTTTACGGGCGGCACCCCCCGGGAAACGAACACCTCTCTCATCGACCGGGCGAAGGAGGCGATCACCGTCCGGGACCTTGTGTCCAAGCCGGCGATCAAGACGGTCCTCCGGGACCAAGAGGACTTCGCCTTTATCAAGGACATCCGGGTCATCGGCTTCGAGGATCCGGAGATGGAGCGGGACTTCCTGGTCGGCGACAACATGCAACTCGGGCTCCTTCCGCCCGTGGACGTGATCGGATCCACGACCGGAATCCACATCGGAGGGAAGGTCGACATCTACATCCGCACGGTCGGGATCACGACGGAGACGGTCCTGATCGAGGACCTCAAGGCCACCGTCTTCCTGCGGCCGAAGGACAAGTTCGATCCCACGGTAGATCCCCCGACCGTCATGTTCGTCCCGCTCACAAAGCGGCCGATCATCGAGATCGTTGCCCTTCAGGAAGTGGACGCGATCACCGGGGATCCGATTGGATCTCCGCTCGTCGAGGGCTTGGATTTCGACGTGGTGGTTGACAACTTCACGCTCCGGTTCTCGGTCCGCGATCGCTTGAAGCTGATCATCCACAACGGCCTGCTCATCGGCGGCAACCTCCAGATGACCTATACCCATTCCAATGACATCGTGCTGGTCCAGAGCTTCGTGAGCGACGAGGACAAGCAACGGGTGGTGACCGCCGATCTCTTGGTCAAATTCAGCCAGCCTGCCTTCGTGGACTTCACGGTGAGCTTCACGCTCGACGCGACCTCGGAGGAGACGGCCGCCACGATCGAGACGAAGATCAACAACTTCATCAACAACCTCGAAGTGGGGGCGCGGCTGGAGGCGTCCGACATCGTGGACCTGATCTACGACAACGGAGGGACGTTCGTTCAGCTCCCGTTCACGATGACGGTCACGGTCCTGAACGACGATGGCACGAAGTCGGTGCAGACGAGCGAAAACACCATTACGATCCCGACGACAGCAGGGTATCTGGCCCGGAATATCACGGTAGTTGAGGTCTAACGATGGCGTTCCAGTCGGAATTCTTCTCCCAGCAACTCGGGGACTACTGGCGTCGATTCAAGGAGATCGACGTCCTGAAGGCTTACTGGGATTCGATCATCGATCTCACCTCGAACCTCGGACTCGCCGCCGATCAGGTGAACAAGCAGAAGGGGTTGTTCACCGTTCCGGTCCGTCATCGCTCAAGCCCAGTCCTTTTCGTCTTCGACAGCAAGACGGCGGTGGGCACCGTCCCGGCCGGGTTCACCAGCTCGTTCTCGATCGGCAAGCAGATCGTGTCCATCCCACTCCTGACATCCATCTCGGATGGAACCGGGACGAAGTTCTTCGAGGGCCTGAGCTACGAGATCACCTCCCCCGGGGTGATCTCCTTCCGGTCAGTGCCCGTCCGGCTCATGTTCGCCGGAGACGTGTTCTCCAACCGCGAGTCGATCTTCAGGAACTTCGGGTTCCCGATCGATTTCAAGCAAGCCAACAGCGATGCCTACCTCCGCAGGACGCAGGCCCTCTGGTATGCCCTCTGGAACGGCGCCGCGGTCGAGAACATTCGGATCGGGATGCAGGCCCTCTTCGGCCTGCCGATCGCTCAAAGGGGCAGGGTGCTGTCGGTCGTCACCAACTTGGACGGGACCACGAGCATTCAGATCAACGGAGAGACCTTTGTCCTTCCGGATTACCTTGCCCCCGTGGTCTTCCCGGGTCAGGAGATCACGAACTTCACCCGGCTCTCGGACGGGGTGGAGGTCTGGGACCACATCAACAACCCCGACATCTTCGATCTCGTCGACATCCCGCCTCCCAAGAGGTTCTTCACCTTCATCAAGCAGGTCCTCGCCGACGTGATCATCGCCGACGAGCTGGCGACCGGAGAGATCTTCGACACCAGCCTGATCTTCAATTTCATCGACCGGATCCGGCCGGCGTACACGAACTGCATCCTCGCGATCCTTCTCAGGCTGAAGGACTCCTTCCAGCTCTTCGTGGATTCGACCGACATCCAGGAGAAGCTCTGCCTGACGAAGACGGTCGGGATCAATTACATGAACTACCTGATCGTCCCGGAATTCGCGGTCGTCAACTCCATCCCCGGGGCGACCCTCCAGGATCAGGTGGATGCGATCAAGGACGACATCGAATTCGCCCTTGACGAAGAGGTGATTGCCTTCTCGGAAATCCTCAAGATTTTCGACACGGTGGACATGGTTTTGACGGCCACCGTCGGAAACGGCCCTATTGTGTCCGCAAGCCCCGCTGAGGGGCATAATCCAGTCAACCATTTCTCCCTCGGAAGTTCTTTTGAAACCCTTAACGGAACGACCTTGAACGACTATAATGACCACCTGGCAGACTTCCCGGCCTTCGATCTGGATTTGGAGACGATTGGGTTCAAGGACCGGCTGGAAGTGAAAGACTTTACCACGAGCACAGTACTCGCGAGCGTGTAGGAGAACTGGATGGCTCAGGTTCCGACGTCCGAGATCGAGAAGATCACCGAGTTCAAGGCGGCCTACACCTCCAAGACCTTCAACAAGAAGAACTTCGCCTTCTACCGGATCGACGGGGTTCTGGAGGGGATGGACGTCTCGGAGGCCAATCCCACCCAGCTTCGGATCACGGCCGGCGCCTTCATCCAGCGGGGGATCGTCATCGAGCTTCTGACCGACTTCCTCGTGGATCAGCCAGGCTTCGGCTTCCCCTGGACGATCTACGCCGACACGGGGGACGAGGCGTCCTCGACCCCCACCTTCATCGCCGTCGCCCCCTCCGGGTCCGAGCCGACCGGAGTGGTCATCTTGGGCACGACCGAGGACGGGGACACGTTCGTCCTCCCGAAGAAGATCTCGATCAAGGAGATCTGCAACACGATCCAGGACCTCGAAAACACCCAGCGGGTGAGGCGCAACTTCCTCTGCAACGCGGGGTTCGAGCTGATCAACCCCTTCAAGGGCTTGAGCTTCGTCTTCCCCGGCCCGGTGATGGACTGCTGGGAGGCCGACAATCTGACCGACAAGGCCTCGGGCTCCGTGCTCGCGGTGACGACCGACCCTCTTCAGACCCTTCGGGGAGGCGCTGCCATCCTCCTGGAATCGGAGAAGTACCTTGATCCGGGAGGCCTTCAGCCCGACCTGACCAGCCTGCCGGCGCGGGTCCGCTCGAACGCCCGGATCTACCAGTCGGTCGAGGGGTATCAGGACCTCGTCGGGGAGCCGCTCACCTTCGCGTGCTCGCTCCGTCTGCCGCCGGGCCACGCCGCCCAGTTGCATGACCTGGAGATCTCGATCTACGGGTCCGCGATCGGCACGCCCGGCTTCTCAGACACGCCTGTCGACAAGTTCAGCTTCGTCATCCCGGCCGCGACCCTGTCGCAGAACTACCAGAGGTTCTTCGTCCAGGGAACGATCGTGAACCTGAATGCCGGAGTCGTGACCGTGCCGCTTCCGGCCTTGCCGGGGATCACTGCCCGGGTCGCCTTCATCAACAGCGAACCCGACACGTTCCCGGTGGGAGAGATCGACAAGGTGTTGATCGACGACTGCGTGCTCTATCAGGGTGCGATCGACAACCCGTCGTTCTTCCCCATCCCCGCGGCCGTCGACTGGCTCCGTGCCGAGTCCACGTTCGAGGCGCAGAACTTCGAGAAGGCCGAGTTGGGGATGTCGACGGACCTCGACTACCTGTTGGCCGGCAAGGTGCCGTTCTCCAGCAAGAAGCGGGGGATCCCCACGGTGAGCACGGACGGCTTGGTCGTCAACGAGGACGGGTCGGCCTTTGCGACCAACAGCTCGGGCTCATACACTCCGGGCTTCATGGCCACCGGCAGGAACGAGTACCGTGGGCGGGTGGCAAAGCTGATCGCGGGCTTCCGTCCGGCACGCGTGGAAACCGTTGTGAGGGCGCAGAACTGATGCCACACGTACTGGTGGAGATCGACGGCGGCGGAGATCTCAAGCTGGCTTCGGAGATCAACGGCGCGATCATCACCGTCACGCCAGGGACCATCCCGTTCATCCACGAGCGCGAGGTGGAATTCGCCGTCTCCGCCGGCGGCGCGGCGGGGTCGAGCGTCGACATAGACATCACGGATCCATCAGCCCCCTCTTTCGTGGTCGGCGAGTTCGTTCAGATCAAAGAGGGGGCGCTCGAAGACTTCACGTCCATAGAGGTGATCGCGCCGGTCGGCGGCGGATCCAAGCTGACCCTCAAGACCCTGGCCAACACCTACACGACGGCCGCCAAGGTCTACAAGCTCAAGGTCTTCTTCGACCGGCTCCTGATCATCGACCCCACGCCGGGAGCGACGGAGGTCACGACGCTGTCGCTCTACGGAAGCCTGCGGGACCAGATGGCCTTCCGGGCCTCTTGGAACGCGATGACCCAGGACGAATTCGACTTCATGGTCGCAACAGGGTTTGGAGAGACTCTGGATCCGGGGACTCGGGCGGAGCAGATCAATCAGCTCGTCTGCGAGAAGCTGATGGTATCGCAAGTCCACGATCTCTACTGTGAAGAGATCGGGCTCAAGGGTCCCGGGTTTTTCACGCCGGACATCAATTTGGAAGATGGAGGTCCCTTCGTGAGTCATAGCTGCGCGACTTTTGAGGACCAGTTCGAGGACTTCAGCGGGACGGCGACATTCGACGAGTACATCTTCGAGATCCCGTTCGACACGTTCCTCACACGGGCGTCCATCTTCACGAACGTCTCGTCGGCCCTCGACGGCTACGTGACGATCACGAAGAACGACGTGACGCCGATCGTCGCCGCCGGGCCAGCGCCCCCGAACCGGAACCTGCCCGCGGTGACGGGACAGCTCAAGGGACTCGATTTGGCGAACGTGCCTGTGGTGAAGGGTGACAAGATCACGGTCCGGCTGAATCTGGTCAGCGCGAACGTGATTCAGCGGGCGAAGGTCGTCCTCGCCCACGCGCCGAGGCTCAAGAACCTGTAAGGGACAGAAATGCCGCACGGACCTTATGGCCAGGGGTCGTTCGAGGACCAGTTCGAGGAGTTCACTGGTCAGAACACGGTCGTCACGTACAGCTTCGAGGTGCCCTTCGACCTCGTTCTGGTGCGGGCTTCCGTGGGCACGAAGTCTGAGACGTCGGCTCTGGACGACGCCTACATCGCCGTCTCGAAGAACATCACGACCGACATCGTGCCGGCCGGGCCGTCGGGCAACCGGACGCTCCCGGTCAAGACGAACTTCCTCAAGGGCGTGGACCTCGCCAACATCAACTGCAAGAAGGGCGACAAGATCACCGTGTGCCTCTTCGTCGAGGCACTCAACACCGTGAAGCGAGCCAAGGTAGTCCTGGCTTACTGTTGTCTCCTGCAAAGGCTTGGATTACCGCCCGATTACGGGTATGGTTATGCTGGTCCGCATCCTTAACTCTGAAGGAGAATGCTGATGGGTGGCACGGTCTACGTGGTTGCGAATGGTCGGACGATCCGTCTGAACGACGCTCGGGTCTTCAATCCCGGCTCGAAGTTCACGGTGCATCCGGAGGGCGAGTTCCCGGGCCTTCCCGGAGTGAGGGACGTGAGAATGGGGGGCGACATCCAGGACCTCATCGAGCGGAAGTTCATCGTGACCGAGACCGAGCTGGTCAACGGGGCGAAGACCAGGAACAAGGAGCAACTGCAAAGGCAGGCGAAGGACGCGAGGGCGAAGGCCAACGCCGCGATCGCCGAAGCCGACGCGAAGGAGAAGGCGGCCGCCGACGCAGAAGGCGCCGCTGCCCCACCACCGCCCGCGCCGGCCCCGCAGACCAAGCCTCCGGCCAAGCCTCCGACCGAGACCAAGACCTCCACCCCAAAGGGAGGCAAGAAAGACAAGCCCGCGGCCGAGAAGCCGCCGGCGGAAGGCGGCGCGGACCCCTCTTTCGAGGAGACGCCGAGCGAAGTCGCTCCGGCAGGAGGGTCGAAGTAACGTCCCTGTTTGATTTTCAAGGCTTTACGAGGAGGAAACCATGGCAGGCGTAGTGGCAACAGTCGCAGCGGGACGCACGGTTCGTCTGACGGACGGCCGCACGTTCGCCCCCACGAAGACCTTCACGGTCTACTCCGGCGCGGAGCTCCCGGTTCCTCCGGGCGCGTCCGACGTCGAGATGAGCCAGGAGATCACGGATCTCAAGACGGCCGGGTACATCACGAGTGCCGCGTTGCCGGTGCAGATCCCGGGCGCCGCCGCGTCCTCGCTGGACAAGGATCCGTACCTCCAGGAGGTCCGGAGCCGCCAGGATCTCAACGTGATCGCCCTCGGATGCTACACGGTCGGCGGCCACAGGGAACCAGCGCAGGGCGCTTCGGTCACCGTCAAGATGTGCTTCGAGATCCCGTTCGACGGGTTCCTCGTCCGGTACGCTGCGTGCGCGCAGACCGTGACGGGTGCGCCGGTCATGGCGCTGGAGCATGCCGGAGGCGCGGTCGCCCCGGCGAGCGCTCCGTTCGTCTCCTCTGGCGTGCCGGTCGGTGTCGACCTCACGGTGCCGAAGCCCGTGGTCAAGGGCGACAAGATCGAATTCCTCCTGACCACCGCGGTCGCCGAGGATCTGGTCGATGTCGGCGTGGTGGCCTCCCTGCTCTGCAAGCAGGTGCTTCACCAGACGGTGCCGGCCGATGCGGTCGTCGCGCTGGACACGGAAGCCAGCGGCGGGCCGGTGGTCCGAGGAGCGAAAACCTTCAACCCGATCCCGTAATCGGAGTAGACGATGCCGAAGGGGACGGTCACCGAGCACAAGGACGGTACGGTCAAACTTACCGTGCCGTTCGACGTGGCGATCACGAACTACAGGTTCTTCTCGTCCGAGGACGGGGCGGGACCTGCGGAGCGTATGGTGTTGCGAAAGACGGTCGCCAACCCGGGGGAATCCCCCCCGGGTTTGGCGTCCTTCACGCTCACCGACGGCGACCTTGGAATCCGTCCTGATCGTGGATCTCACATCAGGATCGGCACGGACACTGGCGGGGTCTTTTCATCGAAGTTCGCGGAACCGCTGACGTTCATCGCGGAAGCCGACAACGGCAAGACGATCCGGGCAGAGACCGCCGCGGCCAACATGGACGGGACGGTGGGCAAGGGTCTCTTCGACTTCCAGCAACGTGAGCGGACGAAGATCCTTCGCGCCACCGGAAAGTTCAGCGTGGCCTCCGACTACACTCTCACGATCAAGGACGCGGCGGGGAAGGTGTCGAACATCTCCTCCGGAACCGCCGCACTGGGGTTCTCTGTTCCCGAGTTCTTCCTTGAACCAGGGGAGAAGCTGGAGTTGGTGACCGTCACCGCCGGGACTCATGAGGCAGAGGTCACACGGGAATGAACCAGCTTCGCGACCAACTCGGCGGCATGAAGGGCTATCTGGCGATCTACGATCTCATCGCCGGAGGTGGCGATCGAGACAAGCTGAGCTATCCGCACTGCAAGCCCATCAAGGGCAAGCTGCTTCACGGCGACCCGAACATCATCACCACGCTCGGCCGGGAGCGGGTGGCCGAACTGGTCACCGGCCTGTCCACCGACTTCGTCGACCAGCTCGCGATCGGCGACGGCGGGGCGCCGCAGAGCGACCTCCTGATCCCGATCGTGCCGGTGCTGTCGAACACGGCCCTGGCGCATGAACTGAAGCGCACGACGATCGTGAACGCGGCCGTCGTCGGGCAGACGCTCACGTTCACCGCGACCTTCCTTACGGCGAGCCTGAGTCCAATCGACTTCATCGACAGCAACAACAAAGTGATCAACGAGGCGGGGTTGTTCTGCAAGGACAACGTCCTCTTCGCAAGAAAGACCTTCCCATCGATCCCGTTCGCGCCAGCTGACCGGATCGGGGTCATCGCGGAGTGGTCCCTTGAGGTTCTGTAAATGGGGATCCGTGTCGTTGGACCTGCGGAAACACTCACGACGATTGCCGCGGCGCTCGCCGAGGTAGCCGCCCTCACCCAGCCCCTCACCGAATTCCAGCAGATCGAGGTCAAGGAGGGGATCGCGCTCGCCGACGTCACGATCCCCTCCGGGATCATCCCCACGCTCGCGAACCCGCTCCATCTCATCAACCACGAGCTGGACCGGCCTGTGGTCGACGATGTGACGATCGACAAGCCGCACCTCAAGTTCACCGGCTTCGAGATCAAGGGTGAGACGGCTGGGGGCGAAGACGGCCAGCTATTCAGCGAGAACCTTTGCCGGGGCAAGGTGGAGTTCATCGGAGACGGGTCGACTCCCTGGGCACTCAAGATCTACAACAACGCGATCTTCGCGAAGGGCAAGGACGGCCTTTTGATCAAGGACATCCCCGGGGCCGTCCGGGCGATGTTCAACACCGTCCTCGGGCGCTCAGCCACGTCCGTAACGGCCTACGGCCTGAACATCGAGAACTCGGACGTGGAGGCGAGGTTCAACATCCTCGCCGCAATCGGGACGCCCTTCGCCAAGGCCATCCGGATCAAGAACACGGCCAGCTCGTTCCTGACGATCGAGCGGAACATGTACGGGCTCTTCGAGTCGGCCACGCTCGGGACTTTCGAGGACGGGACGGGCGTGACGGAAGCGACCACCTTCACGGGGTGGCAGGCGGCCAGCGGAGAGGACACGACCTCAATCTTCCAGGACCCTGAGTTCAAGTGCCTCAACGAGGACTTCGGGATCGATCTGGACGTCTCGAACACGTCGCCAGCGATCGCTCAGGGCGAATACGACCCGGACATCCAGATCGACATCGACAAGACTCGCCGGCCCACGCTCCTCGGCGGCCCCAACCAGTCCACGACGCTGGGGGCCTACGAGGAGGCTCAGATCATCACGCTGAACGGGATCACGAGAGTTCTGGAGCTGATCGGCGGGCTCAGCTCGGACGCGATCACCAAGGTCGGCGTGGGAGAGATCGGGACGATCTCGGCCATCGAGTATCTCCGCCCCGAGACTCCGAAGCAGGACGAGATCGATCTCCGCTCCAAGATCTTCACCCGAGACATCGCCGAACTGTCGGTGGACGGGGTCATCGCCAAGTTCAAGTGCATCCTCGGGCCATCGCCTGACATGACGGAGGCGCTTCTGGACGCGCGGATCAACGAGATGCGGGAGGTCGGCCTCTTCGCCACCGATGGCGTGCTCTTCATGCGCCGGACGCTCTACAGGCTCCCATTCGATCCCCTGTCGGTCCTGGAGGCGACGTTCACCTTCGGGGTCTCCGTCGGGCCGTGCGAGGAGATCGAGGCCGTGGTCGGACCGGAGCTCACCGTGACGGCGGAGGTGGTGTAGGATGGCCAACCTCGGCACGTTCAAGGAATCGACCGACAGCGCGCTCATCCGGGTCAAGGGGAGCATCCAGCTCGCGCCAGCCACGGTGGCCGTTCAGGTGCGCTTCGACGGGGGCGAGACGGTGGACCTTCCGTTGGTCGCCGATGCCGACACCGACGGGATCCCGACCAACGAGTTCAAGAACGACCCGCCGCTCGCCTTGGCCGGTCACAATCCAGGATTCGCAACGGTGAAGACGTCGGCGAAGGACACGCTGGACAGGCTTGGGCAGAGGATCGACACGATCAAGATCACTTCGGAGTACGGACGAAACTACGGGCGCGATTACGGGAACGGAATGTAGATGCCTGACACACCGACCGCTGGACACGGATTGGCGCGTCCCCTCGATGGGGAGAATCCGGGCGCCGCCGTACTGAATTCCAACTGGGACAAGATCGATGTTCTCCTGGTCGGGAAGGGGATCACCTTTCCATCTTCGTATCCCGTAGGCGGCCTGTTCCTCCGCGAGGATCAGAGCAAGCTCTACCAGAACACAGGCACGCTCGGCACGCCTGCCTGGACCGTCCGGCTTTCCGATGCGGCCGCCGGCCCCCCGGCCGCTCACGGCCCATCGCATGAGGACGGCGGAACGGACGAGTTCAACGTGGACGGGCTTGCTGGAACGCTCGCCCAGGCTCAGATCCCGGCGGCACACGCGCATGATCCAGCGGAAATCTCACCCCAAGGGCACACCTCTGGTCTCGACGCGGATGCGGTGGATGGGATTGAGGGCGCAGAGTTAATCCAGAGGGATGGGTCTGTACCCTTCACCGAAAACCAGTCGATGGGCGGCAAGAGGCTCACCGACCTTCCAGCGTCCGTTGACCCGAACGATGCGGTCCGGAAGGCTGAACTCAGCTTGTCGAATCCTCCAGTCGGGCATTCGTTCCACGGACGCCTGTCATTCGTTTCCACGACGTTCCTCACGGTGGGGACGGCTGGCAAGAAATCCGGGTTCCGTGACAGCACGGATTCGCAGGACATCGAATTCACCGGGACGCTGTCGATCGACGCCACGACAGTCGGCGCCGGCGGCCTCGACGCGGGAGCGCTCGCGCCGAGCCTTCATTACGCGGTCTTCGTGATAGCGGATTCCAACGGGGTGAACCCGGTCAAGGCCCTGATGTCCACGTCATTCGCAAGTCCGACTCTTCCGACGGGATACGACAGGTTCAGGCGCGTGGGCGTGGCGCGGACGAACGCAGGATCCGCCCTTCTGAAGTTCCAGCAGAGCGGGAATGGGAACGATCGGACCTACCAGTACATCGAAGCGCAGTCAGTGATTCAGGTGGTTGCCGGTGCCGGGGCCACGTCCTGGACGGGGCTTCCGCTCTCCAGCCTGATTCCATCGACGTCTCAAATGGCCATGCTGGCCGTGACCCTCGCCGCCAAGGCTGCGGGGACAAGGTCGATTCGGTTCCGTCCGACGGGAACCACCGTGGCCGAGATCGATTCGCCTTGGGATCTTCAGACTCCGCGCGCGGGCGCCGACAGCGACCACCAGTTCCCTCCGTTCCTGATGCCGACCGATCCTTCTCAGAGCGTCGACTATGCTCAGGACGTTGCAGACGCAAGCGGTGATGTTTACGTTGTAGGATTTGTGGACGAGATATAATGCCAAATGGATGGACGGACACCGCTACGGGAAAACTCAAGCGTTGGGGTTTTTGCGACATGGCCCAAGAGGGCAACCCCAGCAGCGAGACGTACCGGCGAGATGTCCCTGAAGGCGCGTCAATCTGCGGAAAGCAGAAGCACTATCACGTTTCCCAGGGGGCTGACGGAGCACCGTGGGCAGTTCACACCGATGGCGGAAGCGGTTCCTTTGGCGATGAGAATATCCACTTCATCGCCCGGAAGGGGAAGCGCAAGACCAAGGAGCAGTGGTTCAGCGGCAAGAACCAAGACGGGACGTTCGCTGGCTTGGTGCGGGAGATCATCTACACCCACACCAGGAGAAGGCTCGTCTCGGAAGAGCACCGCGTCTACTACGACAACGGCGTGCTGGCGATCGCGGTGAGGTACGATTACTTCAAGCAGGGCAGGAACATCGTAATTGAGAAGGTCGTGTTGCTATGAGAGAAACTGGTATTCCTGAGTCTGGATCCGTATCCCTTGACTTCGCCCGCGCAACGGCAGGCAAGTCACGGCTGGATGGCTTCAAGTTCCAGGACATCCCTGTCGGGAAGCGAGGGACACTCGACATCGTAGTTCCGCTCAAGACAGGCTGGGATCTTCTGGCAGGGTTTTCCTACGACCAGAACGCAAGTCCAGATGACCAGTTCTGGGTTGAGGTCAATCCGAACTTCGATGTCAATGGTCTCTTCACGTCCAAAGGCGCACCTGGAATCGGCCTCGTGGGAGCGACCGCTGCGGAAGGGTCGACGACGATCAAGTTGTCCACCGGAACCGGGGTCTTGATGCGGGACAACAGGCTTCTCGATGAAGGCTATTGGGTGCGGTTCAAGGCCGCGCCGGCCGACGTCGATGCGGCCGCCTATGAAGGCGAACTCTACGAGATCGCCGACTTCGATGCGGAGGCCGACACGATCACGCTGGTCGATCCCCTTCGCTCCGGAGGCTCTCTCGCACTCAACGACAAGGTCTACATCACGCGCCGAAGCGCCAAAGGTGCCTACGTGTTCCCCGGCCAGGTCATGGTGGTCGGAGAGTACGCACCGGGGTCGGCCAACGTGCCTCAGAAAGTCAAGATCCGGATGATCTACAAGAACTCGGGAAGCGCGGCGATCGCGCCCCGATTCAACGTCGCCTACATGCGGGGCCGCGTAATCAATGGGGGAGAGGAGATAGAGCCGCAGTAGCGAGAGGACTGGAACCGGAAGCATAATTGGCTACAATGAGCACGGGTAAATCCTGATGGGATACGTCTTCGACGATGTGAGCGGCAGGATCGCGTCGATCTTCCTTCAGACGACGCCGACGCCTCCGTCCGGATTCACGTTCACCACCGACGCGATCGCGAACGAGGACATCATCGACTCTAAGCGCGACATCGGCGGCGGGGTGATAAAGAAAAGGGACGGCCTCAAGCTCGTCGGCCTCAAAGCCGTTCCGGCCACCGGCGTCGGCCCGATCGCGGTCCAGAAGTTCGACGGGACCACGCTCTTCGATCTCACGGGGGCCGGAGACAACGATCCGATCTGCTTCGCGATCGACAACAAGGACGCCTTCCTGGAGACGAAGGAGAGCGACCTCGTCAACGGCGCGGACTCCGTGCGGGTGGCGGCGCCGGCCCTTCCGGGATCCACGCGATTCCTTGTCTTCTCCGAAGGACTTCAACTTCTTGACGACGAGGTCTTGTTCACATAATGGCTTTCAACAGAAATCGCCTCTACGTCCCCACGCGAAAGGACCGCATCGTGCGGTTCGATCTCGCGAGCCCAGCGGTCCCGGTAGCGTTGGCCGATCTGGTTTTGGGTCTGGGCGTAGAGGTCGGGAGCCTTGCGCTCCTTTCAAACGGAGATATCGTTCTCGGCGACGTGAAAGCGGGACGGCTTGTCCGGATAGATCCCACCGGCACCGTGGCGTGGAACATCGACGCCCGGGATTCCACCGAGGTCATCCGACAGGTCCACGTCGACAAGGGCGACAACGTCTGGGTCGGCTTCGACGGAGGCTTGGTGGCCAAGTTCACGGGGGCCACCGGAGCTCTCCTGACCCGTGTGGCCGACACACAGAACTCGGTCCTCCAGTCGTCCGACGAGACGTTCGTCCTGACGTACGACGACACCGTCGGCCGGGTCGTTCTGATCGACATCGGTAGTGCCACGATCTTCAAGGACTTCAGGATCGACACCGATCTGAGCAGCGACCACACCCCCGTCCCGGTCAAGCAGATCGGGATGCGGGCGAGCAAGTTCTTCATCCCGGTGAAGAAGGTCTCGACCCAGAAGTACGAGATCATGGAGATTTCGACGGACACGCTCCTTCAGATGCTCCCCCTGTCCTGGCCGAAGCCGATCACCGGGACGTTGATCGACGCCAGCGGGATCATCTTCGCGATGGACGAGTTCTCCACCGTCTTCAAGTTCCTCTCCAACAGCTCGCTCTTCGCGATCTACAACCTCCAGGCTCAGGGCCGCTTGGACGCGATGGCGATCGAGGATTCCGCCGCCATCCTGTACGTGACGAGTGACGACCTCCTCGGCGAGGGCAGGGTCCACGCTCTCGACCCCGCGACCGGGGTGGCGACCTTCAACGCCTACACGCCCGCTGGTGAGCATGACGGCGGGGATCTGACCGGCTACCAGCGGGCGATCATCATTGCCGAGCCCGACGTTCCTCTGACGCCGCCCGTGGTGTCGGCGCCGAGCATCACCGGCTTCGACATCCCCAGCCAGGCGTTGACGCGGATCACCGGCCTGCCAGGAGCCGTCTCGGGGGCGGTCACCGTGACCTCGACCTTGGGCACCGTGCCGGTCGAAGCCGACGGATCGTTCCATCTGAGCGGCGCGGCGATCGGGCCGGGGCCGCACACGATCACCTTCACCGGGCCGGGTGGGGCGACGCCGCTGATCGTGACCGTCGTGGCCTTCACCCCCAGCGCGACAGGCGGGGGGTTCCAGGGCACGAAGTTCGGGACGGACGGCGGCTTCATCAAGCTCTTCCTGACCGCGGCCGGCGCGCCCCTGACCACGGGGACGCACCACATCCGGATCAAGGAGAACAACTCGGGCTTCTACTGGAACGGGGCGACCTTGGTCGCGTCGGACGGCCTGTTCATCACCCTGGCCCACGACGAGAAGGGGATCTGGATCCACAACTTCACGCTCGGCGCGGGATTGCCGCCGGGGGACTACACGATCTTCTTCGAGGAAGGCACGCTCTTCCTCAACGACGAGGCCCTGATCACCACCGAAAAGCAGGAGATCGCCGAGACCCTCTCGGAGGTAAAAAAATTGTCGGCTCCCGCCGCGCCGTTCCTGGAGCCGGCGAACCTGCTCACGGACCCCAAGACGATCGGCGGCTTCCTGTTCCACAACCTGGCGCGGATCCAGTTCCACCTCAACGCCCTGAGCTTCAAGGCCCAGCTCCTCTTCCCGAAGATCATCGAAGGCGTGGCCGCCCTCATCTCCCGGACGTTCATCAAGAAGGGGGACACCCCGCTGATCGAGTTCTCCCTTCTGGATGCCGCCACCGGGGAACCGAAGGATCTGACGGGCCACACCGTGAAGTTCCGCGCGCGGACGCAGGTCGGCGGCCTGCTCATCTTCGGTCGGACGCTCGAACTGATCGACGCGCCGAACGGGAAGGCCAGCGTGCGCCTCGACCCGGCAGACACGGACACGGCCGGCGCGTTTGTCGCGGAAGTCGAAACCGTTGCGCCCGATGCCGTGACGCTGTCGACCGAGACCTTCAGCTTCACGATCACTCCCGACCTCACCTGATCAGGTACTTCTGAATTCTCTATTCTCTGGCTCAATGCTCTTTCTCTCCAAGGCCTAGCGCCTGCGGTTAGAGCCGATCCTCCGACTCTTCTTCCTGAAAATCGTATCCGCCACCATCCCCCACGGGACTGTCGTCAGAATCCCAATCAGCACGTTGACGGTTACGAGAAAAACTGTGCGTCCTCGGCTTCTCGCCATTCATCCCTCCGTTCCGAAGAACCTTGACAATCTTCATCATGAAGTCCTCCCCGAACGAGGAGAACTTGTCCTCTGCCTTGGAAAAGAAGTACCCCGCCGTTGCTCCTGCGAGGAACGCCCCAAGGTTGAAGATCATCACCCAGGCCTTCTTCGGCTTTCGGGATTCGACCGCACGGTCTTTCTTGCGCGAGGTCTTGCCCTGTACTGCTGTTCTGCTACTCAGTGTCATCACCCCTTTACAAATACGAGTCCATAAAGAAAGAGCCGGGGAGGACCACCCTCCCCGACTCCAAGCGGTGCTTGCTAGGGCGTGGACGTCGCCGCAGCGGCCGCGGCGGTCGCAGGCCGCCTGCGCCTGGGCGCCGGCGCGGGCGCGGGCTTGCTCGCGGGCTTCTTGCTGGCAGGCTTCTTGCCGGCGGGCTTCTTCTTCCGGCGGGGCTTGGGCTCGTCCTCCCCGCAGAAGTAGTAGAGCCCGGCCGCCACGAGCCCTGCCACCGCAGCCCCGGCACCTCCGACCAACCACCAGGTTTTCTGATCCATTGGACACCTCCAAAAAGGGAAAGAGATATCTCCACCTACAGGTCTTATACCGGAATTTCTGCGGTCAACTATCAACAGGGGGGGGCTTTGTGATAGGATGTGGAGGATCGTTTTCCGGAGGGAGAATCATGCTCAAGCCCGGACACGTACTCGACATCTACGATGATGCTCAAGGGCAGCACCTCGCAGACGGCACGCTCTTGAAGAAGTATGGCGAGCTGAGGGTCGATACCCCCGCCGAGCTGGCCAAGCTCCCTGACACCGAATTCGCGCTCGTCGTCTTCTCCAAGACGGGCGAGAAGCATCGGAAGTTCCCGTTCCACCATCCCGAGGCGCTGGCCATGTCCCTCCACTACTTCGAGAAGGTGGCGGGGGATCTGCATCCCAAGGCCAGGACGATCGCGGCTTCCCGGCTCCATTCCGCCCACCTGCGGTTCGGCGCGGAGCCGACGGAGGAGATCAGCAAGCTCGCCAGCGCCGACGTCGTCGGGCCGTACTTCAACGTGGCCGAGGATCGGGAGGACAACCGTGTGTTCCTGCGGCCGGACGATCTGGCCGCTGCGGCGGAGCCCACCAAGTACGCGGTCAAGCGCGTCAGCGTGGATGGCTCGATCCTGGAAGCCTTCCCGATCACCGATGCCGTCCAGACTCAGGCGTCGGTGGTCGAGTTCAAGAAGGTTGCGTACGAGCTTCCAGCCCACGACCGCTACGGGACGGCGCTCACGTTGCAAGCCAGCCTCCGGCAGTTCGGCGTGCCGAAGGATGACGGGCTGGCCAAGCTCGCCTCGTTCGATCCGAACCCCGCCTTCGAGGCGCACGTGGCCGCCCGGATGGAAGCCTTGACCGATGATGGGGAGAAGAAGGTCCTGTCCGACCTCGTCAAGCTCGCCGAGAAACTGCCTGCCCCTCACATGGCGCGGGCGCTGGAGGACTTCGACCGCAAGACCGGCCTCCACCACTACTGGGATCAGCGGATCCGCAATCCGTGGGACTCCTGCTACCAGCAGAAGACGGCGGGGATCAAGCAGGACGACAAGACGATCACGAAGGAGGCTCTCGTTTCCCTGATCGACTCGGGGAAGCTCAAGGGCATCTTCAAAGAGTCCACCCTCAAGGATTTTCGCAAGGCTCCGGTGGAAGTATTCCAGAGCCTTCCGACGCCGACGAAGAACACCATCGCGGGCATGATTGCCTGATCGGGGAGGGCCATGCCGAAGGACCTCTTCGCGCCCGGAATCTACGACCCCAAGCGCTCCGAGGTTATCCCGACCGTCACGAAGCCGGAGCGTTGGAAGAGCGTGATCCATCAGCACAAGGCGTTCAAGGCAGGGCCTCACTTCGATCTCCGGCTCTTGGAGCCCGGGACCGACAATCTGCATAGCTGGGCGCTCAGGAAGCTCCCAAAGCCAGGCGAGAAGGCGCTGGCCGTTCTCCAGCCCACCCACAGCGCGGACTACATCGGGTTCAAGGGCGTGATCCCCAAGGGCTATGGTGCCGGGTCGGTGGGGATCCACTCGAAGAAAAGCGTCAAGGTCATCAAGGCCGAGCCGGGGAAGATCAGCTTCGAGCGGGGGAAGGAACTCTTCACGCTCGTCAAGACCAAGCCGAAGGGGAAGCGGGACAAGGACTGGTTGCTGATCAACAGGACCAAGCAGGCTTCGGCCGGCGGCGGCGGTGGCATTGGATCGAGCGGAGGAATCGTCGCTCTGCTCTTCACGAATCTCCTGCGTGGGACGAAGCTCTCGAAGATCGTGAAAGGAAAGAAGGGCTGATGGCTGGTCAGGTCGAAGACTTCGATCCCTCAACGGAATTCGACTTCCTGAAGAAGTCAGTGGCACTCCCCAAGTCGGGTGCTTCGGAATTCAAGTCCGAAGGCGTCCAAGCCGTCAATCTCCAGGAGGAGCTGACCAAGGAGGCGCAGGGTCCCGGTGCCGCTCCTCTTCGTGACTTGGACGATGCCGACAGCGATCTGCCGCCTGCCGACCTCCCGATTGCGGCGCCGGCCGCGAAGGCCGCGCCCGTTGCTGTGGTCAAGGCGAAGCCTCCCGAACGCGCCAAGGAATCCTCCTTCTTCTCCACCTCGCGTTCGACACCGATTGAGCTGGACCGCACGCTGATCGACAAGTACGGCGTGGAGTGGCTCGACTGGGAGCCGGAGACGATCACGCAGTCGATCCGGCAGGACTGGAACACCCAGATCAGCCGGATCAACATGGACAAGATCATGGCCTCGAAGCTCCTCCACGTCTCCGACGAGTTCTGGAGACACTGGGAGGTATTCCAGAAGGTCGTCCTGTCCTTCAACAACATCACCCCGCTTTTCGATCGCGTCCAGGAGGTGACGGTCGCTCAGATCGTACACGCCCTCAACCAAGTGGGGGAGATCCGCAAAGAGGAGTTCCAGGACGAGGTCCTCTACTACATCGCCACTATGGCCAAAGAGGAAGGGTTCATCTGGTTGCCCTCCCCATTGGAGCCAGCCCAGAAGCACCTCGACGAACTCAATCCTCCCGAGGCGGCCACGCTCAAGGCCGAGATCCGGGAGCGGTGGGAATCCTTGGACGGCGGCGATCTACGCAAGATGGAGTTTCAGGAGGACCTCTACGGCGTTCATCTCGCCAAGCTGGCCTCCATCGACCTCTACCTCGACGGAATGTCCGCGCCGGAGAACGAGGAGGATGTTTGATGAATCCTCTCCTGGCTTCGTTCGTTGACGAAGCCTGCAAGCCCATGCCCGCTGAGGCGATCTTCAAGGAGGCGGTTCGCAAGGAACTGCGTGCTCTTCGGAAGCTCAAGGGCGTGTGGAAGAAGATCCCTCCTGCCGGGAAGGCGGGCGTCGGTGCGGCGGCTGGAGGTCTGGGGTACATGGGGGCCACTGGCCGTCTCCAAGAGCACTTCTTCGGGAAGATGACCGAGGGCGTCGAACTCGCCACGGCCGACGAGCCGATTCCGATCGCGAAGGACAGCCGTGGCACCGAGATCCTCAAGTGGATCAAGAGGTTCAAGAAGGACCACCCCGAAGTGAAGGACGTGCCCGTCTACGTCTCCGGCCGCGTGGAAACGAGCCAGTACATCACCGATGCCGCGTTCAAGCTCCCGGGCAGCGCGGAAGGGCTGAAGGAGGAGTACAAGATCACCAAGCCGGGGATCTACCTCCGTGAGATGTCCGCGCCGATCGCGCTTCACGAGCTGGGCCACGTCGCGCTGGACAGGAAGGTCCCGGGGATCTCGCTCCTCACCCACGGTGCATCGCTCGCGGCCCTCCCCCTCCTGGCCAGCGTCATCTTCCGCAAGCCCGTCAAGAAGGCGGGGTTCATCGAGCGATTTGCCCCCGCAATCTCGGCGGCGCTACAGCTACCTCTTCTTGCCGAAGAGGCGGGAGCAAGTATAATTGCTGAGAAGACGCTTCGTGAGCGGGGGGAGACGGGGAAGAAACGTCTTCTCCCGGCCTGGCTTACTTACGCGGTCGCCGCCGGAACGCTTCCGACAGCGACAGCCGCAGCCACGTTCTTGAAGAGGCTCTGATATGCCGGTAAGTGGAGTCCCTGGAGACACGTCATTCGGCGGTGGAAGCCGGGCAACAGGGCGCGCGCAGTTCTACCCATCGCCCTTCTTCGACATCGCTGGCACCTATTTCCCCGAGACCCCGAAGGCGCTCTTCCGGTTCTGCCGGTACTACTACTACACGATCGGGATCATCGGGGCCGCGGTCGACGTCCACGCCGCCTACCCGGTGACTGGACTGGCGATCGACAGCGACGACGAGGATCTGAGCAAGAAGTGGGACCAGATCCTCAACAAGCGCTTCAAGATCACGGCCTTCCTCGTCGAGGCGGGCAAGGACTACGTCACGTACGGCAACTGCTTCATCTCGATCTACATCCCCCAGAAGCGGTATCTCGTCTGCCCGAACTGCAAGACGAATCATCCGATCGACACGGTCTCCTATGAGTTCAAGGCGTTCCGCTTCCAAGGGGCGTGCAAGAAGTGTGGCAATCACGTCCGTTACGAAGTGAAGGACGAGCCGACGAAGGACATCAATCAGGTGAACCTCGTCCGGTGGTCGCCCGAGAACATCGACATCGAGTACAACCCGATCACAGGCGAGCACCGCTACAAGTATGCGATCCCGAACGAGATCAAGAGGTTGGTCACCTTGGGCCGGCGGCACATCATCGAGACGATGCCGGTTTCTTTCTTGGAAGCGATCCGGGACAACCTCAACGTCGAGTTCAACCCCAAGAACCTGTTCCACCTGAAGCGCCCCTCTCTGGCCGAGAAGAACATGGGCTGGGGCGAACCAGCGATGATCCGGAACCTCAAGGATCTCTACTACCTCCAGATCCTCAAGAAGGCGCGCGAGCAGGTCGCCCATCAGCACATCGTTCCGCTCTGGGTGATCTTCCCCCAGCCGCACGGGGAGTTGAATCCCTACGAGCATCTCAACCTCGCGGAGTGGCGCGGCCGGATGGAGAATGAACTCAAGCAGTGGCGGCAAGATCCAAACTACATCCCGATCATGCCGATGCCCGTGGGATTCCAGTTCATCGGAGGCTCGTTCAAAAATCTGGACACGACCCCGGAGACGCAGAACCTCCTCCTGAACATCCTCGCCGGGATGAACATGCCGCAGGAGTTCGTGTACGGCGGCCTCCAGTACTCGGGGACCAGCTTCTCGATCCGGATGCTGTCGAACCTCTTCAGCACGTATCGCGGCCAGTTGAGCGAGTTCCTCAACGGCTTCTTCATCCCGCGGCTCTCCGAGGTCTTCTCGATCGAGCCTGTGCAGACGCACTTCACCGATCTCAAGCTCGCAGACGACGTGCAGAAGAAGCAGGTCCTCCTCGCCCTCAATCAGCAGAACAAGCTCTCGACCGGAACCCTGCTGTCGGAGATGGATCTCGACGCCAGCATGGAGATGAAGAAGATCAAGGACGAGCTGGAGGAGCAGGGCGAGATCCTGGGCAAGCAGATGGTCACCCAGGAGAAGGCGAAGGCCGAGGCGTTGCTCGCCAACATCCGGGGCCAGATCAAGGCGAGGCTCATGGAGCAGCCGATCGCCCAGGAAGTGGCCGACGAACTCAACACCAAGGTCATCCTCGACAACCCCGACCGGCCGTTCAAGATCAACCATCAGCTCTGGCAGCACATCTTCCAAGGTGGCGGGGAGGGCGCGTCCTCCGATGGCGGGCAACCCTTCTTCCAGCTCTCCCCCGCAGACATCCCGGCGACGGTGAAGTCGCTGGCGAAGTCCATCCAGGGCAACAACGAGAAGCGCAGGAAGGAAATCCTTTCGGAACTTCAGGCCTCGATGCCGATCATGCACGACCTCGTCTCGAATGAGTTGGCCGCGCAACCCGGACAGGGCGGGAATGGGTCGTCGAACAAGGAAGTCCTGCCGCGCCCGCGCGGAGCAAATACAGCGACGAGCACCAAGGGAACGACGGCCGACATGCGCCCGCTCCCGCCCAAGAACCCGCCCCGCAGGAAAGGTAGCAATTAACCAGGACCGATGGCCGACCTCTTCGACACCGACGAGCAGTTTGAGAACATCAAGGGGAGTCTGTCCAGAGCGGTCAAGCAGGCCCTCGCCGTCGAGGGAAAGAAGCATCGCCTGGTCGTCCGCAAGGTCGAGGTGAAGGACACGCTCGACGCCAGCGACATCAAGAGCCAGCTCGACGCGAAGATGAACCAGAAGACGTGGGGTGTGCCGCTCCATGCGGATCTGGAACTTCAGGACGTGGCGACCGGAGATACGGTCGATCGCCAGCGGGTCAAGCTCCTGGACATCCCCAAGCTCACGCCGCGGTATAGCTTCATCGTCAACGGCTCGGAGTTCCAGATCTCCAACCAGCTCCGCCTCAAGCCCGGCGCCTACATCCGCAAGCGCAGGACCGGAGAGACCGAAGCGTTCGTCAATCTGGAGCGCGGCCGCAACTTCAGGATCGAGCTCCGGCCCAAGAGGGGGCAGGTGATGGCCGAGATCGGTTCGGCCAACGTGAACGTCTACAGCCTGTTCCACATCCTCGGCCTCAAGGACAAGGAGATCCAGGACACGCTGGGCACGGATCTCCACTCCTCGATCGTCACGCCGAACGTGGATGTGGACATCCTAAAACTCAACAACTCCCTGTTCCGCGACAAGGAGACGAACGTCGAGAAGGCCCTCGGCAACCTGCGAGCCTACTTCAAGGAGACGAAGATCAGCCCGGAGACGACGGAGGCGACGCTGGGCCGGAGCTTCACGAGCGTCAATGGAGACATGCTCCTGCGGACTGTGAAGAAGCTCGTCGCGGTCAACCGAGGAGAAGCCGAACCGGACAACCGCGACGAGGTCCGCTACAAGAAGCTGTTCACCCCCGACGACCTCTTGGAGCAACGCATCTCGAAGAACGTGCGGCTCATCCAGTCCAGGATCCGCCAGAGGCTCGATTCAGCGACCGAGGTCCGCGATGCCGTTCATCCACCCCAGATCTCGAAGCTTGTCTACGCCGGCCGTGGCGAGAACGCCGAAGGCAGTTTCTACAACTCCAGCTCGCTGTCGACTAGCCCCGATCAGACCAACCCTGTGGACTTCCTGTCCGGGTTCACGAAGGTCACGTACCTCGGCGAGGGCGGGATCCTGGACCGCCACGCGATTACCCTTCCCAGCAGGAACATCAACCCCACCCAGATCGGATTCCTCGATCCCGTCCATACCCCTGAGAACGCGGATATCGGCGTGGTCAACCACCTTCCGCTCGGGGTCGTCAAGCGGAAGGGGGAGATGAAGACGCGGGTCCAGGACCGCCAGGGCAAGATGACGCATCTCAGTTCACACGATGCCTTTGGCCAGACGATCGCGTTGCCGGGGGAGATTGACGACAAATGGAAGTCGCTGAAGGCTGAGCGCGTCACGGCCTACCGCGCCGGCAAGGTCGTTCAGGTGGACCCGAGCGAGGTGACTCATCGGTTCACTGACCCCGCTGACCTTTTCGGGGTGAGCACGAACCTCATCCCCTTCATGTCCGCAAACTCCGGTGCCCGCGCAATGATGGGCGCCAAGATGCTTCCCCAAGCCCTTCCGCTTGTGGAGCGTGAGGCTCCTCTGGTCCAAGCGCGGCTTCGAGGTGATGTCAGCGCGGACCAAGCCGTCGGCTCGGAGTTCTCCCTCCATAGCCCCGTCTCCGGCAAGGTCGTCTCGGCTGAGGACGGCGTCTTGAAGATCGAGGATTCTGAGGGGGACGTCCACGACATCCAGTACTACGAGAACTTCCCCCTCAACGGGGACGTGGGGATCACGTCAGAAATCCTTGTCGCCGCGGGAGACAAGGTGAAGAAGGGCCAGTTGGTCGCCGACACGAACTTCACGCGGGACGGATCGCTGGCCCTCGGCAAGAATCTGAGGGTGGCATATCTGCCCTACAAAGGTTTAACTTTCGAGGACGGGATCGCGATCAGCGAAACGGCCTCGCGTAAGATGACCTCAGAGCACCTTCACCGCCGCGAGTCACCGCGGATCCGCTCGGGGGGCGTGGGGACGATCTACGACCGGAAGAAGTTCAGCGCCTACTACCCCACGGTGTTCGACCGCGAGCAGCTTGAGAAGCTGGACGATCAGGGCGTCATTCAGGTAGGCCAGACCGTTCGGCCGGGAGATCCGATCATCGCCTACATGCAGGAGAAGCAGATCACCCCCGAGGACGTGGCGATGGGCAAGCTGAGGAAGTCCCTCGTCAAGCCGTACAAGAACCGCTCGGTCACTTGGGATCTCGACGACGAAGGCGAGGTGGTCAGGATCTCCAAGACCTCTGAAGGTCCGATCGTCTGGGTCAAGACGAAGGAGCCGATCCGGATCGGCGACAAGCTCGCCGGCCGTCATGGGAACAAGGGCGTGGTCACCGCGATCGTGCCGGATCGGGAGATGCCGAAGACCCAAGACGGAGAGCCTGTCGAGATCATCATGGACCCCCACGGGATCCCGTCTCGAATCAACGTAGGCCAGGTCTTCGAGACCGTGGCCGGGAAGCTCGCGAAGAAATCCAAGCGGCCGTACTTGGTGGACAACTTCACGGACAGATCCTACATTGACGACCTGACGGCCGAGATCAAGCGGGCGAAGATCACGGACACGGAGACGTTGGTCGACCCAACAACGGAGGAGACGCTGGGTGACGGGCTCGTGGGATACCAGCACATCATGAAACTCCGTCACCCAGTCCGCACCAAGTTCGCCGGTCGCGGAACGGACAAGTACACGATGGACAACCGTCCGGCCAAGGGCGGGGAAGGATCGGCCCAGAGCCTCGATCCGCTCAAGATGTTCTCGATGCTGGCCCACGGAGCGAAGGCAAACATCCGGGAGATGTCGACCTACAAGGCGGAGGACAACCCGGAGTTCTGGCTGGCGCTTCAGAAGAAGCAGGCTCTCCCCTCGCCGAAGCCGACGTTCGCATGGGAGAAGTTCGTCAACATGATGCGGGCGAGCGGGATCAACGTGAAGAAGGAGGGCGACACCATCCGGCCCGTTCCGTTCACGGACGACGAAGTCCTCGCGATCTCCAGCGGGAAGATCGACGACGCCAAGTACTTCCGGGCCAAGGATCTCAGGCCCGAAGTGGGCGGTCTCTTCGATCCCACGATCACGGGGGGCGTCGGCGGCGGCCGCTGGGGGCACATCCCGCTCACCGAGGTCATGCCGAACCCTGTGTTCGAGGACGCGATCCGGTCGCTCACCGGGCTGAAGGAGGAGGAGTTCGACAACCTCGTGGCCGGCAGGATCAAGATGGATCCGGAAGGGAATCTGATCAAGTGAGCAACGCCAAGGAAGCCAAGGCTGGCGCGGGCAAGGCCGCATTCCACACGGGAGGGGAAGCGGTCAAAAGACTCCTCGGCAGGATCGACGTGGACGCGGAGCTGGTGAAGGAGGAGGAGCGTGCCCCCTCTCTCAAGGGGGCTGAACTCAACCGGACCAATCGCCGCATCCGCATCCTCCGGAATCTGAAGGATCTGGGGATCAAACCTGATCAGGCGTTCATGACCCAGCAGATCCCGGTGATCCCGCCCAAATACCGGCCCGTCTATCCGGACCAGAGCGGGATCATCGTCGAGAGCCCGATCAACCACCTCTACAAGAACCTGTTGCTCGTCAACAAGTCTCTGAAGGACTCCAAGCAACTGCCGCTGGAGGAAGACCGGATCCGCGCGCGCGGGGAACTGCATGAAGCCCTCCGGGTCTTCCAAGGCTGGGCGGAGCCGTCAGGATCCCGCAAGGAGCTGATGCGTGGGATCTTCGATCTCGTGGCCTCCAAGGGGCAACCCAAGGGCGGCTACTTCCAGTCCAAGCTCCTGAGCAAGCGGCAGGATGTCAGCGGCCGCTCGACGATCGTTCTGAACCCTGATCTCCACATGGATCAGGCGGGGATTCCAGAGGAGATGGCGTGGCGCATCTTCGAGCCCTTCATGGTCCAGGACCTCCATTCGACAGGCTACCCGATCATGGAGGCGATGAAGCTGGTCCAGGACAGAGACCCGCGCGCGAAGAGCGCGCTCAACCGGGTGGTGGAGAAGCGGCCGGTCATCCTGAACCGGGCGCCGTCCCTCCACAAGCACGGCGTCCTCGCCTTCCGTCCGATGATCATCAAGGGCAAATCGATCGAGCTTCCCCCGCTCGTGACCAAAGGTTTTGGGGCCGATTTCGATGGCGATACGATGAGCGTAGAAGTTCCCCTCACCCAGGAGGCGGTCGAAGAGGCGATGGAGATGATTCCCTCGAAGAACATGCTCTCCACGTCCGGGAGGATCCTCACGACGCCTTCCCAGTCGTCCCAGCTCGGCCTTTACCTCCTGACCCAGACGGGCAAGAAGACGGGCAAGAAGTACGGGACGGATTCCGACGCCTTGGTGTCCCACAAGAAGGGCGAGATTCAGACCGATGACGTGATCTCGGTGAACGGCAGGTCGACCACGGTCGGCAGGATACTGGTCAACCGAGTCCTGCCGCCCAAGCTCAGAGATCCGGAGATCATGCTGAACAAGAAGAAGACCGAGAAGATCTTGGGGGACTTGGCCAGGAACAACCCGAAGGAAGCTCCGGCCGTGGCCGAGAAGCTCAAGGATCTGGGTTTCCGCACGGCGTTCGAGCAGGGGTTCTCCGTCAAGCTCGGAGACTTCGCCGTCGACCGGAAGGGCCGTGATCCCGTCGTGGCCAAGGTTCGCAGGGAGATCGAGCGCATCAGGACGTCGAAAGCCTCCGACAAGGAGAAGGACGCCTTGATCGAGAAGGCTCTGCTCACGGCTCAGACGGAACTCGGGGAGGTCGTGAAGAAGAGGACTCCCGAGGACAACAACCTTGGGATCATGGTCCGCGCCGGCGCGCGCGGGAACTGGGGTCAGGTTCAGCAGATGACCGCTGCACCGATCGCCGTCGAAGACGCGATGGGGAACATCGTCCCGTCACTCATCGGGACCAGCTACTCCGAAGGCCTCTCGCCAGCGGACTACTGGACAGCGATGCATGGTGCGAGGAAAGGGATGATCGAGCGGACGCTCCGGACCAGCGAACCCGGGGCGCTCAACAAAAGCCTCCTGCACACGACGGTCAACTACCCGGTCACGACGGACGACTGCAACACGACCGCAGGGATCCAGATGCCGGTATCGAACCCCGAGATCGTCGACCGTTACCTCGCCCAGGACGCCTCGAAGCTGGGGAAGCGCGGCGACGTCATCACCCCGGCCCTTGCCGATCAGATGGCCGCCAAGGGAGTTAAGGTCGTGATCGTCCGATCCCCCATCACCTGCGAGGCTCCGAAGGGGGTATGCCAGATCTGCTCCGGCTTGGATGAGTACGGGAAGACCTATTCCGTGGGGGCGAATCTCGGGGCGATCAGCGCACAGGCCGTGACCGAGCCGGCCACACAGCTCACGATGTCAAGCTTCCATGGTGGAGGCCTCGCCTCGGGCGAGGACAAGATCACCGACAGCTTCAAGCGGGTAAAGTCCTTGATGGAATTCCCAGAAGAGTTTCCTGACAAAGCCACGCTTGCTGAGACAGACGGCAAGGTGGAATCGATCACCGAGGCAACGATCGGCGGCTGGAACGTCCGGATCGGAGGGAAGAACCACTACATCGCGCCGGATCGAAAGCTCAGGGTCAAGCCCAACCAGGCGGTCGAGAAGGGCGTCAGGATCTCCTCGGGCAACCGGGATCCCAAGGACGTCCTGAAGATCCTCGGGATGACCCAGATGAGAACGGCGCTCGTGGAGGACCTCGCCGACGTCTACCACCGCGCTGGCCCCTACGTCAAACAGAAGCATTTCGAGACCGTGGTCCGCGCGATCACCGATTCCGCCCGGGTCCGAGATCCGGGGGACAGCGATTTCGTCCCCGGCGACATCGTGCCCTACAACCTCGCCCGGGACCACAACGCTCAGGGCGTGACGACCGTTCCTCTTGACCGTGCGCTTGGAGCATGGCTTGACGAGGACGTTGAAGGAGTCAGTCCGGAGAAGATCCTCGACGAGCAGGACGTTGAGAAACTCCGCGCGCTCGGGAAGAAGACCATCCGCGCAAACCCCAATCCGGTGGACATCCAGCCGGTCCTCAAGGGGATCCGAACCCTGCCACTTCACCGGAGGGATTGGCTGTCCCAACTGGCGTTCACCCACCTCAAGGATGCGATCCGCCAGGGAGTGCCGGAAGGATGGAAGTCTGAGCTCCACGAAACAAATCCGATTCCAGGCGTAATCTACGGCGCTGAATTTGGGATGGGGAAGTTTGCTTCTGCGAACGAAGATGCCAGTTCTGAAAAGATGCTCGCCCGACACCTGTCCGATGCGCGTGACGGGGTGTAACTACCTCGTCGACCTGAACCCGAAGGTCGATCGTCTCCGGATCCTGCTGGAGAAGCCCGCACGCAACGGAAGCAGGGAGAAGGTCCGTATGCTCCTTGAGCCAGCGGTCCTCAAGGACGTAAAAGAAGGCCGGGCCTTTTGTAAGGCCGACTTCGATGCGCCCTTCCAGAACACGTTGTCGCTCGACCAGATCGCCGAGACGTTCGGGATCACGCGGCCGCGGGTCCAGCAGTTGGAGGCCCGCGCGCGGCGCAAGATCGAGAAAGAAAGGCTTGCGCTCGGAGACTTCGTGGTAGAATCTCCGGACGACGAAGAGGACTCCGTTTAACGAAAGGAGCTGATCCATGGCTTTGAATCTGGAGAAGTTGGGCGAGAGCCTGGGGGACTCGGCGGTGAGCCTTCTGAAGAGCGTCGGCACCGGCGCGCAGGAGGACATCAAGAAGTTTGGCGCGGAGATCTCGAAGGACCTGGTCCGTGCGGTCAAGGACGACCGGCCGCAGATCATCGACGAAATCCGCGCCCAGCTCCCGGCGCTCGGCGAGATGAGCCGGATCCGGCTCAACGGCGTGTCCTGGGACTGGGTGGCGAACGCCCTCGGCATCGTGACGAAGGCGGCGCGTGGTGCGCTGCTGGCCGGCGGTGTGAAACTATAGGGTCTATGGAGGAACGATGAGCGAAGAGAAGAAGGATCCGAAACCGGGAATCCGAACCACGGAATTCTGGATCACCTCGGTCGTCGCGATCGTCGGTGCGATCATGGCGTTCCTGCCGGTGGCGGCGGAAGCCGAGCCCACGACCCTCGAAATCGTGCGGCAGATCGGCGGCATCATCCTGGCGGCGGGAGCGGCGATGGGCTATACCGTGAGCCGCGGCATGGCGAAGAAGGGAGCCAAGGTCTTGGTCGTGGCCGTGCTCCTCGGGCTCCTCGTCGGATGCGCCCCGAAGGGGTACATCAAGGCAAGCGCGGTCGACCACCTGATCACCAAGGTATGCGATCGCCACGATGCGCTGCTCAAGGGCGAGATGGACCCCAAGGACGTCGACGGCGACGGTGATGTGGACGGCGACGACGAAGCCGACAAGGGGACCTACCTCCGAAGCACGAAGTTGCTCCGGCACGTGGTCTCGACGGCCAAGGACAATTAGCGGATTTCCGGTGGGTGAGCCGCGGGGGGAGAGCACTCTTCCTCCGCGGCTTTTTCATTTCCCCGGTGCGCGCTCGACGCGGAAGGACACTTCGACCCTCGGATTCTCCTTGTCCAGATGGACCCAGCGATCCCTGAACAGGAAAAACTTGTCGTTGATCCCGATGGCTTTTTCGGTCGCGTCGGCGAGGAGGTCGTGGTAGTTGATGCAGTCGGCGCGATCGCTGTCGAGATACCACGTCAGGTCGAAGACGATCCGCTCGCCTTCCTGAAGCGTGATCCGGTTGAGGTGGTAGTGGGCCTCCAGGAAGTAGCCACAGACAGCGTTCTTGTACTTCTTCCACTCCGGGGTGTTTCGGACGACGACCTTCGAGGTGTAGCTGACTTGGCCGGTGAGATCAACCGCCAGTACCTTTCGGCGCCCCGTCTGGACCCGACGGTTCTTGCTGACCGGCAGCGGCAGGATCACCATCCTGGGGGACGTGGATGCCATAGGCGGCGAGCTCCTGTATCGTGCCTGGGGAGAGCCTTTTGGTGTCATCGGGGATGCCGGGCTTCGGAGGTTCCTTGCTCTTCGGATCCCGTGGCTTCCGCTTGAAGTTGTCCTTCAGCTTGAGGAGGCCGGGGTTCCGTTCGCAACTTGGGCAACCGCTCGGGTTGTTGAGGCACCAGTCGCACCCCTTCCCGATGTTGTCGAAGATGTGCTGCATCTCACGAGGCCATCTTCATCCGCCGGCGGCGGAGGCAGGCGTGCTCGTCCTCGCACTCGATCGTGTCCATTCCGGGGAGCCTGACGTCCATGCCTTCCCGAAGCAGGCGCTCGCCGGCTCGGATGAGCTTGGTGAAGGCTTCCCAGATCCCGCATTTCCCGCAACGCTTCATGCCGCCTCCTTGTCTCTGAGCACGTTCTTCTTGTCGTAGGCCCGCTTCGCCAAGCCCTCGTCAATGAGGAGTTGGTTGAGCGTCTTTCGCGGATCCTCGGTGTTGGCGAGGGTCTCCGACACCCAGATGAGCGGGAGTCGTCGGCCGTACTTGCCGAGGCCCATGGATCGGCAGAAGACTTCCTTGCCCTGGATGGCAGTCTTCACGAACTCCTTCGCCTCGACCGAGATCCTGTCGGCTTGCGGATCGCCCTTCCAGTAGTTCGAGTGTCGGCCGTTCATCTCTGGAGTGTCGACGAAGGCAAAGCGGTTCAGCGGGTTCGTGTAGTTCCGTTCCCCCTCGTCGTAGAAGAAGTAGGCCGAATCCCCGTCGACGACGGCACCATCTTCGATGAGCGAGCGAATCTTCCAGTTGACCTTCGTGACGATCGCCCGGTACTCGAATGGATGGAACATCAGGGTTGTTCCTTCACCGGGGCGCTGGCGTCCTTCTCCTTCACCGTGAGCTGGTCCTTCAGCTTCACGTGGCCGTAGACGCGGCCGCAGTCGCCGCACTTCAGATCGCCGTTCGCCAGCTTGGTCATCCCGTCCATGTTGGGGGAGCCTTCGACGCACTTGCAGGACACTCCGAACTTTTCCACAAGCCACCTCCTAGTTAAATTAGGGTGTGGGGTTACCCCCACACCCTAGAATACCCCGGTCACTACCAGTTGAAAAGAGGAACCTCCGTTCTCTCCCCAGGCTTCGGCTTCGGTTTGTGCTTGCGGGCCGACTTCTTCTGTCCGTTGGGCTTGGGACGCGCGGCCGCCTTCGCCTTCTTGGCAGGCTTCGGCTTGGGTTTCCGCGCCGCCTTCGGTTTGGGTGTCCGCTGGGCCGCCTTGCGCGGCGGGGTCGGCTCGGGTTTCGGTGGAAGCTCGTTGGCCCTGTCCCTGCGTTTCCGTTCGCTTTGGCTCGGAGCAGGTTTCTCGGCCTTGTCCTGCACCTTCACCGGATCCGCCAGCGGGATGTCCTTGGGCAGTTGATCCGATTCGTCCTTGGTCATCGCCCCCTTCTCATCTCCATACGAGATCGTGAGCGGCATGAGGACGGCACTGCCGTTGATCACGATGGCCTCCGTCTTGTGGTTGCCCTGGATGACCGTGAGATCCGAATCCCAGAGCGTGTCCCCGAGATAGTCGGGGTTGAACATCGCGTTTGCGATCGCTCCAGCATTCCCCTTTCCATCATGGATCGTGGCTCGGTATTTCTCCTCGTTGCCCTCGATCTTCGCCCGCATCCGCAACGTCCCGTCTTCATGCACCTTCATCTGCATGGCTTCCTTCTTTGTGCCCTGGCAGAGCTTGGATGCCTGCCTGCACGCCTCACGGAGCTCACGGGTATCGACCTTGAATGACCACGCATACTTCTCGGGGATGACCTTCTTCCAGTCGGGATACTGCCCATCGATCACCCTGCTGAAGATGATGTGCCGGCCCATGAAGAACGAGAGGTTCAGAGTCTCGTCGTCCACCCCGACCTGGGTGACCTGCACCTCGCCCCTGTAGGCTCGGTGAATGTCCCGGATGGTGTCGAGGGCCGGAGGCGGGACGAGTATTGGGTCGAAGGCCTTCTCGGCCTTGAAGGCTCGGAAGTGCATTCGTTTCCCGTCGCTACCCACCATCATCTTGTCGCGGCCATGCAGGCAGACGCCGGTCAGCGCGTAGCGGACGACCTCGGTGCTTCTGGCGTTGTCGACGTAAGCGAGGTCGATGGGATTGATCGTGATTCCCGTGAGCCGCGTGTGTTGCTCCGGGAGGGCGGGTTGCTCATCGATCTCGCAAGCGTACTTGATGAGCGACTCTCCTCCGTCCTCGAAGGCGAATCGCAGGCCAGCCTCCTCCACCTTCATCTCGCCGACGCGCTTCCTCTGGATCATGGTCGAGAGGATCGCCTGCAACTTGGTTGCCTCGACGGGATGCGGGAACTCGACGCCGGACTTGATCAGGATCCACCGTTCGAGGTCGGTGGCGGCCAGGACGCCGCCCTTGTACCAGATGTTCCGGAGAGACGGAATGTTGGAGAGCCGACACTTTCTCGACAGCTTCGACAGAAGCGACACGTCCTTTGCGAATTGGGTCAGATCCATCTACTCGGTCTCCTTCAGTTCGGCCGTCTTTTCCCAGTCCGCTTGCGTTTCACGGACCATCCCCCGCCACCTCTCGTTGGCCACCGGGACCATGTCCAAGAAGTTCAAAGGGACGCTGTAGTAGCACGGCCCCATGGACTCGCTGATGTCCTTGTGACCCCACCCCCACGGCTGGCCGTGCTCGACCTGCTCAGCGAGGAGGTAGCATCCGATGAAGCGCTTCGTCTGTCCCTCGTCCGGACCGACCTGCTCCTCGACGGTCCACAGAACGGTTGTGTCGAACTCCAGCTTGAGTTCGTGGGCCAGGCACGTCGAGGTCGTCTTGTCCCTCGTCCAGCCTGCGGTGATCCTTTCGATGATGGCGGCGCGCGTCGCGCCCTTGGTGAAGTCGTATCCCATGTTGTCTCCTGAGAAAAAGTGGGGGCGGTGAGACCTCAGTCCCACCGCCCCGTTAGGGAGGCCAAAAATTGAGCCGTGCGGCGGGCAGGCGCCTGCCCGCGAAAGGGTGGAGGTTTCCCTCTACTTCAGCGCGTTCCCAACGCTGGCGACCGTGGTCACGCGCACGGCGATGTTATCCACGTTGTTCGAGCCCTCCGGGCGGAGGGATGACGGGCGGCGGTGGTGCGACAGGGGGTTGCGGGGGGGCCACCGGCGGAGGCGCGAGGACTGGCTGAGCCGCTGCGGGTGGAGCAACGGGAGGGGCGGCCGCTGGGGGAGTCGCCTCCGGTCCCGAGGGGTAGAGCGCGGTCTTGATCTCGTTCATCGCGTTGCACGCGCCAACCGCTTCGGCACACCGCTTGACGATGTCCAGATCCCCAGACCACTCATCGAACGATCTGGGCAGAGCTCCTCTCCTCTTCCTGAGCAACTTTGCGACCAGCTCCGATAGAGTCCTCGCTCTGGTCCGGTACTCTGCGTCGATCTTCTGGATCCAGGTGCTAATGTCGTCATTTGTCAGCATGTTTGGTGAGCTCCCTCCAGTTGGATTGTAACTCGTCTACCCGGAATGTCAGCCACTCTTCAAGCCTCGTGACGTTCGTGAACCTAAACTCCCACGCCTTGTGCTTGAAGACGCTGACGACCAAGTTCCGATTGATGTCGATGACGACGACCACGCTGTGGCCAACGTCGTTGGGGCAGACGTATGGGTGCATCTCGGCACTTGGGCTCTCGCTGGCCACCTTGCAGATCGCCTGATACGGCATCTCGAACAGGCGGGCCAGCCCTTGCGTGATCGTCGTCCCGGCCTGCCTCGGGATGAGGCTGTTCTGGTTCTCCTTGTTGGGGAGAAGCCAGCGCCTCACCCAGAGGTGGCCCTTGGGATCGTGGAGCTGATCGTGGATTACGTCGTGGAGAGCGGCGATTACTCGACGCTTCGGACGTCCCCGATGCCGTTTGCGATGATTCGGCACAGCTCCTCCTCCTTGGTGGTCTTTCCTTCGAGTGCCCGGACCGAACCGGACATCTTTTCCTCGATCCGCTTCATGATGCCTTTGACATCGCGGGTCCGGCGGCGGGTGGAAGCCTTCCCAAGCTGGGCCTCGATCTCAGCGTAGTAGGCCTCGACCTCGCCGTCGTTCATGAAGTTGAGCATCCTACCACGCTTGAGCTGACGTTCGAGTTGCTTGATGTTGGCTCCGAGGAGTTTCCCCTTGTTCCGATCCATGGAATTGAGGATCCCCGTGGCCGTGCTGAGGAGTGCCTCGCGGAGCTTCAGCTCGACCTCGGTGGCGAACTTGTCGTGCTCCTGGGCAAGTTCCTCGCGCTTCTTGCGCTGTTGCTCAGCGTAGACCGCGTTGACCTCCTTCATCTTCTTGATCTTGTCCTGCTCGGCCGCCCAGCTCACGCGCTGCTCGCTCTGGAGTTGGGCCTGCTCGGCCTGGAGCTTCTTCCGATCGGCGTCGATCTTCTCCAATCGGAGCTTCTCGTCCTCGATCGTGGACGGGGCGGGGAGCCACTCCAGCTCCATCTCCCAGGAGAAGGATTCCTCGACCTCCTTGGCCGTCTTTGCGCGGCCGAGGACGCGGCTCACGAAGGTCTCCACCCAGCGGTCCATGTCCGCAGGCTTCTTTTCCAGTCGGCCGTAGACGTCGTGGGCGCGGCCGATCAGGACCTTCTTCACCTCCTGCATGAGCTTCGGGTAGTCGCGGACGATCTCGTCCCGCAGGGCGAAGAACTCGGCCTTCAGAAGGTCGTTTTCCTCCCTGAAGGAATCCCACGCGGTGACCGGGATCCACTCGCCCATCATCAGGTTGAGGGCGTGCTTCTCGACGTTGGAGCGGCCCTTCCCCTCGACCTGATCCATCTTCTTGATGGTGTCGGGAGGCAGGAGCTTCTGGCCGCCAAGGCGGATCCACTTCTGCTCGTTCTTGGTGAGCTTTATCCCGAGGTCATCCTCGGTCAACTGGGTCTCGCCGCGGTAGCGGCCGATGTGGTCCTTGACGAACACGCCCATCTGGGCTGCCATCCCGATGTAGGCGTGCTTGTACTGCTTGATCTTGTCGGCGTCGACGCCGAGCTTTTCTGCGACCTCGTCTACTGTTGCCACTGACATGCTCCTCTTCTCCTAATGCTTGATCTGGGTTCCCTGCTGGGAGCCCGGATTGTGGATCGGCTTGGTCGACGTGACCTCGCCCTTTGCCTGCTCGAACGGCTTGGTGACCTCTCCGCACGGCCTCTTCGAGCGGATCACCTTGATGCTGGATGTGCCGTCCGGTTTCTCGATGATCTCGATCTCCTCTTCCATCTATCCCTCGCTTCCAGGTTCGCCATCCGGCTTGGGGCCGAGGAACTGGACGGCTTGGGCCGCGATCCTCGTCTTCGTCCCCTTCTTCCCGGTCCGGTCGTTTTCCCACTTCTCCTGCCGGATGCTTCCGTGGACGATGACCTCACGGCCCTTCTTGAGGTGTGTGCCGCAGGTCTCTCCCAAGCGCTTCCAGGCTTCGATGTCGAGGAAGACCGTCTCCTCCTTCTGTTCGCCGCCTGCGGGCGTCCACTTCCTGTTGATCGCGATTCCGAAGGTGCAGACTGCATCTCCGGTGGGGGTGTACCTCAACTCGGGGTCGCGCGTCAGGCGACCCACGAGCACTACGCTGTTGAAATTAGCCATCAGTCTTCTCCATCATGTGGCACTTTCCCATCCACAGGCGAGGTAGCCTTCTTTTGTAACCTCCGCGTCGGGGAGCTTCCAGGAATCGTTGCAGGAATGGAAACGCATGTCTTCCATACCCCAATCCAGATTGTTGAGTGTGAATTGCCATCCAGAGCCTACAAGCGTAAGGCCGATGAACGGAACGAAGTGCAGGATCAGTTCTTTCTTGACCCGGAGCATCTTCCTTCCATCAATCAGAGTCAAGACGAGCAGGATGGTATGCACACTTACCTCCGCAGCGTCAGCTTGACGCCACCACCTTCGAGTTGCTTCTCGGCCACAGTGTACCCCATCGCCTTCGCCTTCTTCTTGTCGAGGGCGATGTTGTATCGATGGGTGAGCTTCTGGACCCACGCCCCGTTGTGCTGGCGGCTGTCGTAGTCGCTGATGATCGCTCGGAACGTCCCGTCCGGCATCCGCTGGAAGCCCAGATCGTTGGCCATCGAACCGATGTGCTTTCGCCGCACGATGATGTGGGCCTTGAGGGCCTCAGCCGGATTCGTGGTATGGGCATTCCAGTCGTCCTTGCGTCGGTAGTCGCCCTGGTAACCAACGAGCGGAGTCCCGTCGCTGGATCCCTCGATCACTTTATAGCCCATGTCAGAAAGCGCATCGAACAGGCATTCCGAATCCTTGAAATGCGTCTTTAATTCCGTGTAACGAGACACAGATGCCTCCTTGATCAGCAGGGAATGGATTTGGCGGGATCCCAGATCTCGGCCACGTGGCCTTCCTTCCGGAGTGCCTGGACGAAGAAGAGGGCCGACGGTTTGCAGAACTCGTCGGCCCCCTCCTCGAAGACACAGGTGTTGCAGATCTCGAAGATCTGCGTGCCCTCCGGCGTCACGATGATCTCGATCTGCTCGGGCGGTTCGGTGAAGTCGATCGGCATCAGGCCTTCTTCTTCCTCGGCTTCTTCGGCTCCGTCCCACGGATTGCCTTGCCGCGAGACTCCTTCTCGCCGGGAAACCGGGGAAAGCTCTCCGGGAACGCGCCGGTCCGATACCAGACGTACGTCTTGGGGTGCTTGCCTCCCAAGAAGGCCGCCCACGCCTTCACCAGGATCGCCATGTACTCGACGGTCGTGGCCGGGCACCGACTCCTGTTGTTCTTCAGGATCCAGTCCCTCATGACGCGGGTCGGCGTCCCCTGGCTGTCCGGGATGATGTCCCCGATCAGGTCGAAGAACTCCTTGGCCCTCTGCGGTTTGTGCTTCGAGAAGAGGTAGTGCAGGAAGGCCAGCGCCGAGCGGGGGATGTAGGACAGGAACACGTTGCTCCTGACCCCGTTCGCCCACGCCGCCGAGTCCTTGAGATCCGGGTGTTTCTTCAGGATGGACAGGCTCATCGCCGACGTGAAGCCGGAGGCCTTCACGCCCCACAGCATCTTGCCCGTGTCGTATCGATGGAGCCAGCCGAGGGCCGATGCGATGATCGGAGAGTTCTTCTCGCCCGCGATCGTCAGGACGTTGCCGGTGGTCCTCGCCATCCCGGTGTCGATCGTCGCGAACGTCTTGCGTGGGACGCCACGGGTCACGACGGTCTCGATCTCCGTCTCCGACATCGCCACAGCGTACAGACGGTGTTGCCCATCGAGGAGAAGGCCCTCCTCGTCCAGGATGATCGGCTCGCCGTTCGTCCTCCACTTCCCAGAGGTCATCTGGCTGGCCAGCCACTTGACGTGGCCGTCCATGACGTTTCGGTTCTTCACGCTCTCCTGAGAATCGGTGAGGATCTTGTCAGCCAGCTCTGGGGTTACGGTTTCTACGGAACTTCGGATTGGCATGCAGGTCCTTTCGTAATTAGAGTTCTCTCGACGCACGCGCCATCGCACGACGGACAGGCTGTTTCTTGGTGGACGTGGGCCGCGCACGATTCTTCGCCCACTCCCGCAACGCTGTGATGTCCTCCTTCATGCTGGCGGCGACAGGAACGATCTGCTTGGAAGCGGTGAGGAGGTCCGTCAGCTTGATATCACGCTTCTTGTGGAAGGCGATCCGGAGGGCCTTGACCACGGTCTGCTCCAGCTCGGAGCCGGAGAAGTCCTCCGTTACCTCGGCGACCCCGCCAAGGGCGTAGTCCTCGGGGTGGCGCTGACGCTTGGCCAAGTGGATCGCCAGGATGTTCTCCCGTTGCGCTGCCGAAGGCAGGTCGTTCCACCAGAACGTGTCGATCCGGCCGGCGCGGATGCTCTCGGGCCGGAGGACGCGGGGATCGTTGCACGTCATGATGATGATCCCCCTGGTCTTGCGCTCCTGCATCCAGGTAAGCAACTTGCCGACCATGCGCTTCCCAGTACCGGAGTCGCCCTCGAAGGCGTTCTTCCCGGGGAAAGCCTTGTCGACCTCATCGATCCAGACGACGCCGTCATTGATCGAGTCGATCACCTTGAGGGCCAGATCCATGTTCCCTTCGGACTCGCCCACGTGAGAACCCATCAGGGAGCCGAAGTCGAGCTGGATCAGGCAGACCTTGAACCGCTTGGCGACAGCCTTCGCCAGCGCGCTCTTCCCTGTCCCGGGAGGACCTCCGATCAGGAGGCCGCGGGGCGGCGGAAGGGGCCACTTGGCGGCCGTCGGATCCGCGATCTCAGCAGAGATCATGTCCAGCTCTTCCTTGAGATCTTCCATCCCTCCGAGGTCATCCAGATCGATGTCGGGATCATGGAGCTTGAGCACGCCGGACTTCTCGACGATCCCCTTCTTCTCGTTGGCGATCTCCTGAAGAAGGATCTTCTCGTGCTCGGCGATGCTGCTGGAGATCACGTTCTCGGCTTCCGCGTACGTGAGGCCCAGGCAGGATCGGGCGATCCGGAGGACCTCTTCCGGCTCCTTGGGATGAACCTTCAGCTTCTTCCGATTCTCCTTCACCATCCGACGGACGAAGGGCACCATCTCGTCCTCGGTCGGAAGCGGGAAGTCCACGACGGACACCTGCTTCTCGACGTCCGTCGGGAGCGTGAGCTGAGGGCTCAGGAGGATGACGGTCGTGCCGGCGGTGTGCGGAAGGATCTCGGCCAAGTCCCGGAGATACCTGCGGACCGGCGCGATCTCCATGAAGGGGTGGGGATCCTTGACGACATAGATCCGCCTCGTCAAAGTCGTCAGAGAATCGCCGCCTTCCTTCCTGCGCTTGGCGCGCTCGACCGACGACTCCCCCTTCCGCTTGGCGAAGACGGCGGCATCGTTCTCAGCCACCTTCTTGATGTGGCCGAGGACTTCCGTGATGTCCTCAGTGTTTTCGACAGGCTTCAGGGCATCGCCCTCGTCGGACTCCTTGTCCCTGACGTGTTCCAGGAGCCCCTCGGTCAGGCTCCACGTGTAGAAGGAGTGCCCTTCATTGTCGCCGACTGGGTTTAACATCAGCCTGAAGCTCCGGATGAACCGGCCTTCCTCATGCGTGGTGACCCAGATGAGGGGATACTTCGCGAGCGTCCGGTAGTACAGGTTCATGAGTGATTTCACTTTTTCTTCCTCCTGCTTTTCGTCTTGCCCGGCTTGGGCTTCGGTGGGGGGGCTGGGGCCTGCGGTGCCGTGGGGGGGCTGATCGGGACCTCACCGTCCAACGCGGAGAGCGCCTTCTGGAGTTCGTCGGATCCCGTCAGGTCGGCGTCGACCTCCGCGATGACCCGATCGATCCCGGACAGGAAGCAGGATTGCTCGCGGTGCAGCGCGCTGTCCTTGCCATCCCGCTTCTCGATTCCCTTGAGTTTCGCCTCGTGGATGATGTGGAGGTTGACCATCTTGGACATGGTGTCCGTGATCACCTTGGCTGTTTCGGCCTTCAGGATCCCGCGAACGGCGTGGGGGGTCGCTCCCTGCTCGACCTTCTTCATGAAGTCTTCGAGGCCCAGGATGAAGATCCCGTAGTTCAGGTTCTCCTTGCACCACGGCTCCTGGCCCATCTGCTTCATCGCTTTCGCGCGCGTTTCGGGAGAGAGCGACGGAAGGCACTTCAGGTAGCCTTCCAAGAATGTCTGGGCACCAACGTCCAAGATCTCAAGTTCAACCTTCATCATTGACCTCGTCGATATCGTCCACCTTCACGTTTTCCGGGGTCAAGTACACCCGGATGTATCCGATGCGATCGGCATCCTTCGCGTTCCCCAACGGCACAACCTTGACTTCCACGGGGAGGGCCTCGGCCAGGATCTTCACCGCCTCTTGATCGCTATCCGCCCTGACTTGGGCGCAGAAGCCAATGACCCCTTCCGTGGAATCCCCAAAGCTGAAATGGACACTCTTCACGCGACCTCCTCTGTAAATGCTTTGGAACGGTGCATGTGGACCGTCTCGAAGATCTTATACCCGAATCAGGCGGGTCACTCGTCCTTGCCGGACGGGGACTCTTCGAGGTAGACGACGATGAGGTTGTGGTGCAGGCCGCTGGGGTATCCGGTGACGTGCAGGACGGAGAAGCCCGGCTTGTTCTTGTCGCTGAGAAACTTCTCCACATCCTTCCATTCAGGGAGCCTGTCTGTCCGCTCGGACTGGAAGTGCTTAACCTTGATCATCCTGCCATTCTCCTTATGCTCATACCGCGTCTTTCCGCCCCTGTGCGTAGGCGTCATTTAGGGCTCCCACTACCCAGCTCCAATCACGCCCTAACGTCTGGTCCTCCGGTTCTCCTCCGTCCACGCCAATGAGGCGTGGCTTCTCTAACGGCGGAAACTCCATGAGGTAGCTGCGATACGTATGCTCGCCGTAGATTTCCATATCTACGCCGTATTTCTTAGCCTCGTCGGCCTCGACAATCCGAAATCTGTTCATGCGATTCTCCTTTCGATCATTGAGAGACCGGCTTCCAGTCGCGTAGATCAAGGGTCCACTTCTGTTCTCGGTCGTCGCTCGGTTCTCCGTTATGCGACACGATCATGGCAAGGATGGCGTCACGGCCGACCGCAGTTATCTCGATCACCGTGGGGCCGTAGCCCTCGTCTCCGACAAGTCGCGTACCAGCAACCCATCCGTTCGCTCTGCACTTCTCTCCGGTTGTCATGGTTCGGTTCAAATACGAACCAAAGTTCGGGTAACTTTAACGACCAACATCTTGTATCCCTTGCGCCTGTCCCTTTTGACCCAGTGGATAGCTTCGGCCCTGCTAAAGCCGCTACCCTGTTCGCGTGGACTCCTGCGACCCCCATTCCAAATTTCGTATCTGTCCCCAAGCCCTAGATTCTTTAGGCTCATCGGATATCCTCCATATCGATAACGGTGCTACCATCCGAGAGACGCCGCACCACGGTACGCTTCCCGCGATCTTTCATGAAGCAGGCGAAACAGCGGGGTTTGTGCCCCTTGGGCGGGGCACTCTTGCGCCGCATTTCCTTGCCGCAAGCCGAACAGTTCAGTTTCATAGTCCTGCTCATTTAAGCCTTTGCCCGTCTGTCCCACTCCTCTTGTATTTTGACCAGAAGCTCGCACGATATCCGATCAAATTCCGCGATGGTCATATCCGGCGGAACCCACTTGAATAGGAACTCATTACAAGCCATCTTGAGGTTAAAGCCGTTCCACCTTTCCGCCACTTTCAAGGTTGCCGACGCGGCAGAGACCGGGATAGCATCAGCCGGTTTATGATCGGTATTCATCTGAGTTCCGCCCATCCGATAGCCTCTAAGGTAGCGTCATATCGGAGCTTGAGGTCGGGGCTCCAAAGGCCATCTGTGCATCCCCGCTCTTTGATCTGAGCGGCGAGGCTGCGGAGGATCTTGGCCCCAGACTTGCCCTCGCTGCTCCAGTTCATGACGTGCTTCCGGAAGGTTCGGAAGTCTGCCTGTGTGAAGTCGATGCCCCGTTCATAGTTCTCCACGTTGGCGTTCATTTCGTTTCTCCTGCTCATTGGCGTACCGACCCCAGCGCGGCGTGGGCCACGTCGATAGCCTCGCTTGCGTCCTCGTCTCCGCTTGGGTACAGCTCCACGGATACGCCACCGCGTTCGTCCCTGCGGACCCATACGGCGACTCCGTCAACCTCGATCCACACGCTGTCGGCGTGGGGCGCCAAGATGTAGTCCACGCCATCCTGCGTGAGGACGGGGCGGTCATCTTGGTCGGATACAGAGTTCTCCACGTTCGCCATAGTCTGTTCCTTTCGGCTCATAACTGCTTGACCCTCCTCGACTTTTCCTCCACCCGCATGTCCGTTCCGTGGATCTCCACGATGTCGCAGGCCCCCGTGAGTCTGCTGAGGATGCGGACGCCAGTCCACTTCTCAAGCTGGCTCGGGGAGAAGTTGCAGGCGATGATGATCGGCTTCCGGTTCACAACCCTGTCCTCGATCAGGAGGTGGAGTTGCTCCCGCACCAGATCGGTCTGGTTCTCCGCGCCGATGTCGTCGATCACCAGGACCTCTGCGCTGTTGAGCATGTTCCGGTAGTCGACGACGTCCTGGAGTTGGCGGCTACGGAGTCTGACGCTCTCGGAGAACTTCGGCATCGTGACGTACCTGTACCTGAACTTCGTGTACGGTGGCCGACGATCGAAGTCCTTCTGGCGCCTTGCCTTGGCGACCTCCATGTTGTAGAGCAGGTGATTCCGGCCGCTGCGTCGGCCCACGATGTCCGACAGGATCGTCCAGATGAGACGCGTCTTGCCGTTCCCGACCGGACCGCAGAGCAGGGGTGCAGGGTACTCCTTGCCAGCGGCGTACTTCGCGGCCCAGCCGCGGCAGACCTCGAACGCCTTCTTGTTCTTCGGCCTCGTCTGGAAGCTCGCCCAGGTGGGCGCTGGCTCCATGTAGTCCCGCGGCACGTCGATCTGGATGAGCGGGGGTTGCTGGATCGTCTCCGCGAGCTTGCACGGGCACAGAAGCAGGTCGTGTCGTCCCTCTACGATGTCGAGGATCGCGCTATACATCCTCGGGCTGACGGTCTCCTTCGCCACCGTCCTTTCCAGGTTCCGGATCTCCCCCGGGTCCGGCTTCGTGAACTGGATCAGCGGCCGGCCGTTGCACGTCCGGCACCTCTGGGCGGCCGAACTCTCGAAGCTCTTCAAGACGTCGCTCCGCCTCTGCATCGTTGGTTGGTGTGCCTTGATCTTGGGGAGCAAGGAGTCGATTGCTGGGTTTGCCGTGGACATGGGTAAGTCCTCCCTGACTGCGGTTGTGCTGGAGACGGGCGATGAAGGATTCGACCTTCTGGCCGTTCCGGCAGATAAGTTCCAGATCGTTGTAGATGGTGCCCCGCTCATTCTCCCCCATGTGGAACGCGCTGGCCCTGCATCCGTCGATCGCATCCTTGAGGTCCTGGACGGAGTAGCCTTCGGACAGGCGCTTGAGGATCTTGCGCTTCCGAGCGTCGGTGAGGAAGGCCCGGGGCTTCTCCATGACGGACAGCCAGTGCTCGTAGACCTCGTAGACGGCGAGCCCCTCCTCCGTCTTCGGTTTACCAGAACCAGGCCCCTTTCTATTCTTCTTACTCCTCTCCCTCTTCTTACTCTTCTCCCTCTTCTTACGTCCAACTGTCGGTATGTCGAGTTCGGGGTCGGTCTGGAAGAACTGCCTCTTCGTGAAGTTCTTGATTGACAAGACGTTAGCTCTGTTTTGCTCCACCATATCGAGCGTTTTGAAGTGCTCGATAGCGAGCCAGATCAGGAACTCCTTCTTGGTATAGACTTCACGGTGAGTTCCCTGATACTTGAGTTCGTGCTTGCCGATCCAGTACTCGGTGTCCACGTTCGCGATCTTGGCTATGTCGGCGATCGTCGCCGGCCGGAGCTTGGTGTCCTCGTTGGGACGGCCCTTTTCGTCAAGGTCGTGGGTCCAGATCTCCGGGGCCTTGGGCGACCGTCGGGTCAGGCAGAGCAGGGCTGTCCAGATCCACTTCTCGATCGCATCGAGCTGGCGGATCTTGATGTCCATCGGCATGTCGACCCAGAGTTTGAGCCATGGGAGCAGATCAGGCATGGTTTCCTCCTCTTTCTCCGCTACTTGACGACCCCGCCTTTCTCCAATAGATTGGCGGTAGCCAAGGACTGATCCACTGCACAGGTGGATCGGCCATGGTCAGGTGCCAACGGCCGAGCGGAGTCGGTCGTTGGCACTGATTATTTTAGGGTGGGTTGGGCCAGAATCAAGGCTGGCGGGCAAAAGACCGCAGATACTTCTCTCATACCACTAAATCTTGTGGTGTGGCGGCCGCAATGGCACAAGTCACAAATCGCAAGGACAGCGTCCACCGTTCGTGGTGATGTGGCCACACCAGAGGCTCCGAACGATCGGCCACCTTGCGTTGGGCCAGGCTTTGAGAATCGGATAGCAGATGTAGTGCAGAAGCATTCCGAACCATCGGGGACGTATGTTCATTTCACACCCTCAGCTTCTCGCGCGCGTAGGCGTTCTTGTCCGGCTGGACGGCGAAGACGTGGCACTGCGTGATCGGGGCCAGGCGCTCCATCACCTCGTTGTTCCCGAACAGGTGTACGACAACGGATCCCGGATTTACGATCAGGTGGAGAATCCGCTTCATCGTCTCGTAATCAGAGTCCTCCTGCATCCGGTAATCCCATGTTGTTGACAGCCGGTTGACCTTGATGCGCGGCCGCGCATTGTGGGAAAGCCAGGCGAAGAGCCGGTGGTTCCGGACGATGGTGCCCTCTTCGCATGACTTTCCGAGCATGCATACGTTCACGATCAGGTGCAGACCGAGATCCTGGGCACCAGCGATTGCCTTGAAGTTCTTGATCGTGATGATCCCGAGATGCCCGTCAGGCTTGAGTGCTCTGGCTGCGAGGTCGATCCAGAGCGGATCGTAGTCTTCAGGTGGCTCGGCGAGGATCGCGTCGCAACTCTCCGGCTTGAAGTTGGCGAGGACGGACATCGGATCCTCGTTCACGAGGCGGAACCGCGGCGGCTCCGACTTGGACTTGGCCGTGGCTTTCTGCTTCTCGCGCTCCTGCCTGAGAATCGAGTAGGCGCGGGCGACTGAAAGCTCGCCCCGATCAACCCGATTTACGAGGTTGGAGTTTCCGCTCGCGAGGATCGCCTTGATGTTCACGTACTGGGTGTGGGAGATGCCGAGCTGGCGGGCTACTTCGTTCCGAAGGATCTTCCCGTCCCGCTTCCACTTGTGGGCGATCTTCTCCAACTGGATGCCGGCGCGGGCGACCTCGATCGGCGTGAGAACTCTGGAGAGGAGGTTGTCCTTGATCAGCAGCTCCGTCTCCTTCTTGGCGTCCCCCAGCTTCACCACCTGGACGGGTACGGTCTCGTATCCCAGATCCTTGCAGATCCTAAACCGGATGTGGCCGGCGAGGATCACCTTTTCGGAGTTGACGACGATCGGCTTGATCAGGCCAGCCTTCTTGATGTAGGCCTTCAGCGCGTCGAACTTCTCCTTGGAGACGTCGTTGAAAATCTCGCCGTTCAGCGGATTTTCATGAACGTCCGAAATGGGGATCCATTCGACCCGCATCTTTCGGTCTGTCATCGGCTTTTTCGACTCCGAAGGCTTTGAAGAATGCCTCAAACTTCCAGAGGCGGTCCTTGGGGATCTCGATGAAGTATCCGCCCTCTTCCATGTAGGATCGAAGCGCCAACACAGGCGTCTTGATCAAGTTGCCCATGGAGTTGAAGTGGCGGGTTCCCTGACGAAACTCTTCCAGGAGGACCTTGTCCACCAACTTGGCCTTTGATCGGAGGGCGGCGATGTACTCGGGGGTTCCCTTGGTCCCGTGAATCTGGATGCCCGAGAACGTGACCCAGAGCATCCCGGCGCACGGCCCGGTTTCCTGTATCTTAAAGTTTTCAATCGCCACGAGGCCCCTTTCAATGCTTGGTGGCTTTGGGTACGGGGAGCCGGGAGATCATCCGGCGCCGTGGCTTGCCGGTGATCTCGTGGAAGCTGATCCACTTGAGAGCTGGGTTGACATCCCGGATCAGCCAAAGCAGTCCGAGGAGATCCTCGTACGTCTTGATTTTAATGGGCTTCAGACGCTTCCATGCCGGGAGCGTGTAGAACGCCTTCGCCTTGTCCTCGGTAGGGAAGATCGGGAACGACCAGTCTGGGCCTGTCCGGTCCACAACATAGTTCGGCTTTGGCCGACGTGGATCGGACAGGCTCCAGAACGGGCCGTTGAACATCAGAGCAAATCCTCGATAGGCTTTTCCCCGTCCTCTTCGGCAGGTTCGTCCTTCGCAACCTGCTCCTGGGGAACGGGGGACTTCTTCGGAGGGCCGAGCGTCACGATCTTCATCGGATCTCCGTCACCCATCATGATGTTCTTGGAGTTGGCCATCGCGACCAAGACCTGGGACTTCACCCGCAGGGCCGTGTTCACGAAGGCCTTGCATGCCGCCGGGTCCAGCAGGTCCACGTTGTCCATCACCACCACTCCGATTCCGCTTCTCTGCGCGAAGACGTCCTGGAGGATGAGGGACAGGAGCGCGCGCTCCCCATCCGACAACTCCCCGAGGAAGCACTCTCCCCTGCTGGTGATTATAGTCGGCTGATAGGTTTCGTCCACAAAGAAACGGACTTTCCAGTCACCGAATTTGGAGAGGGTGTCGTTGACCTCCTTCTCCAAGCCGGTCGCCTCCTCCTTGATGACTTCGGTCTTGATCCCGTGGACGTTCAAGGCGTCGACGATCGCGTCGAGCTTGACGACCGTGGCATCGGAAGCAGAAGCCTTCGGTGAGGAGAGCTTCTCAAGTTGCTTCTGGACCTCAGCCTTCTCGGCCTGAAGGGCTTGGACGTCGACGAACTCTTCGTCTTCGATGCCCAACGCCTGCTGGATTTCCGCCTCCAAGTCCTCGATGTCGCGAACACACGTTTGGGCATGGAGCAACGTGGACTCGTTCTTCGTCTTGATCGAGCGCGCAGCGCGAATCTTCTCCTGAAGGGCCTTCTTCTCCTCATCCTTCGAGGTCTTCAGGCCCTTGAGGTAGCTCTTGCGCTTCTTGAGTGCCGCGTCGTCATGGGCGCACTCCAAGCCCAGCGGACAGACCACCTTGCCCTTCTTCGTCTTCGGTTCCCCGAAGATGTCGAGATCCGCGGCGTTCTCCTGGGCGATCGCTTCGATGCCGGCGAGCCGCTTCTGGAGTTCGACGAGGTTCTCCTCCGACTTCTTGAGCGTGTCCTGGAGTTCGTCCAGCTTGGGGCGGCCCTCGGTCAATTCGGCGAGGCGCTTCTTCAGATCGGGCAACTTCGCCCTCATCGCCTTCCCAGCCTTGACCCGCTCGTTGTCGAAGTTGGCCCCGGCGATCTTCTGGGAGAGTTCGCTCAGCTTGCCCACCAACTCCTTGTTGTCAGGGGCGTCGTCGGCGGGCTGGCTGGAGATCTTGGCCTTGTAGCGCCGCCTGGCCTCCTGGACGAACTTGTAGAGTTCGTCGAGATCGACGCCCTTCTCGTCGGGATGCTCCTCCTTCCACCTGGTGACGAGCTTCTTCCAGACGTCCGCGGACTCCTTCGGCATCCTCTTGCCGACGGCGGTGATCGTCATCTCGGAGGACAGGAGGTTGAACAGCGTGTCCTTCTGCTCCTTGAGCGTGAGCGTCAGGAATGCCTGGGGGATCAGGCAGGCCCGGAGGTGTTGCTCCTCGACGTTCAAGTTCTTGTAGATCATGGCCTGCGTGAGCGTGTCGCCGTCGTCCAGCGAGAGCTGGGAGCCGCCGCGGCGCAACGTGCGGGTGATCTGCCGCTTGCCGATGAGGGTGACCTTGGCGGTCTTCGCCCCCTTGCGAATGTGGTGCTGGAGCTTCACCCCGTCCCGGTCGGTCCAGGAGTTCTGGCCGATCAGGACGGTGGCGACGGCCTCGACGATCGAGGACTTGCCCGAACCGTTCGGGCCGGTGACGATCGTGAACTTCTCCAGCTCCGTCTCGAACATCTCGTGGGAACGAAAATCCTTCAGCCTGATTCCGGTGACCTTCACTTCTTCTTCCTCCTGTTCTAGATTCCAATGAGCTTGCGTGCCCACACCGGCACCTTGGCCTTCAGGGTCTCCAGCGTGGCCAAGTCGAACATGACCTCACGAACTTTCACCGTTCCGAGCACCGGATGGGTGAGTTCGATGATCTCACCCACGGTGGCGCCGGCCTTCCGGATCAGGGTGAGCGCGTCGTTGTACTTCTCCATGTTGGAGGGGTTGAGTAACCCCTCTGCCCCTTCGTGAATCCAGATGGTCAGCACGTGGCTTTCTCCTCCTTCTTCTTCGGCTTCTTCAACTTCACGTGGGCGTTGGCCGCGCTAATCGCCTCCTCCTTGGCTTCCTCGACGCTGGAGTAGCCGCAGCAGGAGTCCAACGTCTTGTCATCGCGGCCGCAGGATCCGCAGGGCTTCAGGACGACGTAGTAGTAGCCCTCGCCGTTGCACCATTTCGTGAACAGCTCGATGAACCCCTTGGCGTCCTTCTCGCGTTCCTCGTAGGTCTTGACGCCGATGCGGGAGGGAGGATGTTCCCAGATCACCATGCCAGCGCAACCAACCGCATCCCATCTGGCGTCAGGGTAGGACTTGGATCCGGCAACCGACCAGTCGCAGAGGCCATGCTCGTAGTAGGACAGGAAGAAGGCCAGTCCGACCTTGAGCTTCTGGCGGAGGCCGGGGTTGGTGATCTTCCCATCCTCCAACCCCAGCTCGGAAGGCTCCTTGAAGCTGGCGTGTCTGGTGTTGAAGCTGTAGACCTTCCACTGACACTCCATGTCGCAGGGGTTTTCCATGTCCGGATCGACCTCGATCTTGATCGTCAAGCCTTTGTGCTTGAACGTCTCGACTGTGTCACTCATTGTCGTTCTCCTCAGCGTCCTTCTTGCCGGGCTTCTTGATCTGGAACTTGTTGCCGGGGACGATCGTGATCAGGTTGCCGATGTCGTCGGAGATCTGGTGATCGTTCATCAGCTCCGCAAGCGCACCGGCAGGGAACGCCACGTACTCCACCGGGTCCTTCCCGTGCTTCTTCAGGAACCTGATCAGATTCCTCGTGTCCGCGCTCTTCTTCTCCGTGGGGAAGAATGCCGCCTTGACCCGAGGGGTCTCTACGTCACCGAAGGCTTGGACGAACGTCTTGATGATCCGCTTCCGCTGGGCCTGTTGGGCTTGGACGAACAGGAAGTCCTCGGCCATCTTCTTCGCGTCGCCCTCGTCCTTCGGGATTGCGATCGTCTTGGCGATCTGCTTCCCGTAGTCACACCTCGCCAGGAACGGGCAGTGAGCGCAGTGCTCTCCCGGCTCGGGCTCATAGGTATGAGCCGATTCGATCCTGGAGATCTTCATCCGGATGTGCTCGCGGATGTCTTCCAGGTTGGCGGCGAGGACCTCCTCGCTCTTCGTCCGGTTGTAGCGGATGAAGTCGAAGACCAGCTTCCAGACCTCGACCTCGGGGTAGCGGAGGGACAGGACGGCCGCGTACACCCGGAGCTGGGTGAACGGGAGATCCATCGACATCGTGGTCTTTGCGTCGGTGACCACCCCGCGGTCGCCGTCGACCTCAAGGCCGTCGACAATCCCACGGAAGTAATTGGCCTTGTCGAATGTGCTCCAGACCCCGTTCTCGTTGACGCCGAACCTGACCTCGAAGTTCATCTTCCCCGGCAACGGGCGGTTCTCGGCAAACGTCTCGGCCAGCTTTCGGAACTCCTTCCACTGATCGAGAGGAAGGTCGTAATCATGGAACGCGCTCTTGGCGATCTTGGGAGCCGCCTCCCAGTCGGAGTCGAGTTCCTGATGGCGAAGATGCGAGTAGTAGCGGAAGCGGTAGTCGTGAAAGGCGCTGCCGAACTTGGCGGCCAGGCCGCTTGCGCTGGCGACCTTCTTCACGTACTTGAACCAGTACCGGAGCTTGCACAGGTCCCACGCTTCGAGCCGACTCCAGGACTTAGCCCCCTTCGGGGCCTTTCCCGTCTTCTTTGGGCTGAGGGGCTTCTTGCCCACGGTATTCCTCCTTGCTGGGGCCACAGGCTGGACAGGCGTCTTCCTTCGAGAACTGAATACCGCACGGATCAGGAGGAGGGATTCCAACCCTCTTTCTCCAGATCTTTGCCAGCTCAGCGTCGGCCGTGATCACTCCCATGGAGTTACAGTCCTTGCACTCCCAGTAGATCCCTCCGGCGGCGACGTCAGCCTTGTGCTTCTCGATCTGTTCCCTGCACGATACGCACACGGTCCCCATGTTGACGTTCTCGGGGATTTGGACGTCGCCTTTGATCCGGGTCAGGGTGCCAAAGGCCTTGCAATTCGGGCACCCACCGCTCGTTCTCTGGAGCAGGATGTTCGTGTTCCCGCAACCCGAGCAACTGTAGTGGCTCACCTTCCCTGGAAGGACGACTTCACCCGTAGGCTTCCCACAACGAGCGCAGACCACGACGGAGGGATTCTTGCTGGGCTTCGGAGGTCGGTCTCCCTTAGAGCCAACCATCATCAGCCTCCTTTGGCTTGCTTGAGCGGTCAGGCAGGTCCTCGTCCTTGGCGGTCTTCTCGGGATCCCCAGGATCACCCTCGTCGGCCGCTTCATCCAGCGCGTTCTGAAGTCCTTTGGGAAGCTGTGAGCTGGCCATCGCGTCCTTCGACGCCCTGTCGATCTTCTCGAACGCCGTGGTGTCCTTGGCAGGGGTCTTGACCGTGGCCTTGGCCTCAACCACAGCTGCCTGTTCGTTAGCGGCCTCGGGATGGAACTCGTCGGCGATCTCCTTGGCTTCCTCGGCCGGCTCGGGCAGGAGAAGCGTCTGGTAACGCTTGCGCTCCATCTCGATGAGTTCCTGTTGCGTCTCCTTGAGCACCTTCTGGCGGTTCACGACGATTGAGCGAAGCTCATCGCGCGTGCCGTTGTAGCCCACGTGGACGACAGGGATCGTGCGAGCCTGGCCTTCCGGGCTCATGACGGTTTCCTTCTGGAACCGCATGACCAGCGGGATATTCTTCAGCGGAGCCTCGTCGACCGAGCAACCAAGCTCCTCGGCGACCGCCTGCTTGACCATCCACAACCCGCCTTGGATGTACTTCATCGTGTTCTTCGACGTGCTGCGGAACTTCGCGCACTCGCCGATCGCCATCCCGTCAAGCTGGAAGTGGAAGAGCAGGTGGTACTTGCACTTGCCCTGTTGCTTGATGAAGTCGCAGGGGCAGTCCACCTTCTTGGGTTTCTCCGCTCCCTTCTCCATCCGAGCGGCGATCGAGCCGTCGCCTTTGCAGTACGGCTTCCGGCCAGCGTAGTAGCCGAGGTAGATCATCAGGTTCATGTGGATCGAGTCGAAGAGGAGCTTGATCGGGATCTCCCGCGGCTTCGCCCCGAACTTCTTGTGAAACCCGTCGTCGACCTTGAAGTCACCCTTCTCGTCCTGTTCCCGGTGCGTGACGAGGAAGTGGTCGAGCTTCATCGGCGGCCGCCACTTTGTGCCGCTGGCGCCTTTCTTCCACTCGTCCCCCTTCTTCCCGATCGCGACTCTCCGCGTCTCACGGAGTTGAGACGGCACGAGCGGGGTGCGCCAGTCCATCCCGGGAAGGCCAAGCTTCGATTCGACGGGCTTTGCGACGATCGGAAGTTGGCTCTGCGGATCCTTCTTGTCATCGGCCATTGCGTTTAATCTCCAAAACGACCTCTTTGTAGGTCCCGGTCTTCGCTTCATGGAGAAGGAACTTCACCTTCTCCGGGTTCTTCATGCCGACTGCCAAGCCTGCCAGGAAGTTGACGACGGCGGAGCCCATGGGCAGAAGGTAGTCCTTCGCCGTGTCAGTTGAGGTCATAGCCTTCGAGAGTTGCTGAAAGAGGGTTTGGACATCGAAGGGATTGACCGGCCCTTCAAAGACCACGGTGACTCGGCCTTTCGCCTTGGCCCGGTCGATGTCCTGGGATCTGCGGTGTGGAATGATGATGTGCAAGGGTGTCCTCCTCATCTCCTTGGCGTGGAGGCCGCTCTGAGAAGAGCGGGCCTGTGCTGATTCCGTGCGATACCCGCACGGTTGCTGAATGTCGCATGATCCTCCGAAGTAAAAAGGGGCCGGAGATCCACGTGGATCCCCGGCCCCAAGAGGAGAAAGGGTCCGCATCGCGGCCCTCATGGAGGTTACTTGGTTACGAGCGCAGCCTCCGACCGCTTGGCGGGTTCGGGTTCCATCCCTGCGACCATCTTCCTGAACTCGGCGTTCACGTCGATGGGCTTCACGTCCTTGGGATCCTTGTCCCAGCGGACGTAGTAGTTGTCCGGGTTGAGGTCCGGGACCTCTTCGGTCTGCGGCTGGAGCCGGGGCTTTGCGATCGACCCTGCCTTGGTCATCCTTTCGCCCACGACCGTCACCACTTTGTTCAACCAGCGGCTCTCGTTCTGCTTGATGGCGACCTTGAGATCGGGGCTCGCCACCGCGACCTTGCCGATGACCTTCCGGCCATCACCGACGAGAAGGGATGCCACTCCCTTCCCCTTGCCGAACTTCGGATCGTCGGCCTCGGAGTCCTCGAAGCCCATGATGACGAGATCCCACGACTTCGTGGGCTTGTCCCGGTGGAGCTTCGCCCCCTTGTTGGGAACGTCCTTGCTCATGGCGACGACACCGTCGCATTCCGCTTCGGTGTCGGCTTCGTTCTCCGTCCAGACCGCGTCCTTCATCGAACGCTTGGTCTCAGGAGTGACGGCGATCTCCGGCACCTTGCCGTGCGGCACCTCCTTGGCGACCAGTTCGCAGAGCCCCCGCATCTCGTCGAAGGGAAGCTGGCTGGTGTCGTGGCCGTCGAGCTTGTGGACGGCCAGGACAAACACCTCCGGATGGCCTTCCTTGGCGACCGTGATGTCTGCGTTCTCCTTGGAACTGTGGAGCAGTCCGTTGGTGAACGCCTCGCCGCCATTCGCGCGGATCTCGACGTAGATCCTTGCGTTGCGGACGGACTGGGGAAAGGTCTTGTCCCTCAGCTCGGGGACGCCGTTGCGGAGGTCGACCTTCTGGCCTCTCATCGAGACCAACTTCTTGACGCGACCGTCCTTGTCCACGTCAAGCTCGCACCCGATCCCCCTGATCTTTCGGACCAGGACGACTTTGGGGTCGTCCATCATCTCCTCCGTCACCCCGTCCTTGAAGGACCAGGGGCGGAGGCGGGAGACCCCAAGCTTCGGGACGCGGCCGATCGGCTTCTTGAGGTTGATCTTGTGGAGATGCGGCTCGATCGCCGCTTCCGTGATGCGGCAGATGAAGCCCGCCTTCTTCCCGGTCGCCCGCACGACGCCCTTGGTGATGCCGACGACGACCGCACCGACGGTTTCCCAGAATGTGAGTTTCACGCTACCTCCTCTTCTTCTTCTTGCTCTTCTTGGCCTTCTTGTTCTTGGCCTGCTGGATCTGGTGGCTTGCCGTCAAGACGACCTCGTCGATCAGCGTCGTGTAGAGATCAGCGAAGCCAATCGTGGGAAGCGGGAGGCTGGCCATCGGGACGTTCTTCTGCAAGTACCTCGTCCCCCAGCCACCGCCCGCGCCGATGATGATTCCATGGCCCGCCTTGTCCAAGCCCAACGACTGGCCGATCTTGCACGCGCCGGCCGCGCCCGCGGCGACGTTTATCGAGGGGGCCTTGTCGTGGAGCAACCACGCCGTCGCGGCGCCGGCCGACCAGCCAGCGAGGGAGATCGCGATGTCGCGGGCCGTCGGCTCGGGGATCAGGAGGTTCTTCTCGACCGACTGCTTTCGCTTCTTCATCCGGCTCTGGATCTGGTCGATCCGCCGCTCGACGCCGTTGAGCCGATTGGGCACCCGCCGGAACCGTTCCACGTCTCTCGCCGTGATATCGAATCCCATCCGCATGTCTCCTATGGTTGGAGGATAGAAAGGGACCAGCTCCGGATTTCTCCGAAGCTGGTCCCCGAACGTGATGCTGTTACGCGGCCGCCCCGGCGGGATGGACCGCAGGGTGCGGCGCGACTTCTCCGCCGTCATCGTCATCGTCCTGCGCGGTGGCGATGATGTACGTCCCCGCCGCGAGTGACGCCACGGCGGGTACTGCGAACAGCGTCCACGGCATGAGCAACAACACCCAGCCGAGGACGATCAACTTCTGTCCCTTTTCCATGATCACCTCTCTATCAACTTCGCCTTGAACCTCCCGGCCGGACCAGCCCATCCGCCCTTGATAGGCTTCAGGCTGACCGCCGACGTGACGACCCGGGGGTTTTTGTCCCCATGAATCTCGTACTCCAGGTCGAAGTCTGCGTGGGAAAACTTCTTCCTGCGGATCCGAGTGCGAGGCTGGGTTGCGGTCGCTCCAGACCGCCCCAGCGTAGCCAAGAGGGCACCTGCCGCTACTCCCAACAGGGCCGCTCCCCCTACTTTCCACCATACCTCCATGAGCGCCTCCTCTCTACTTGTCCTCCTTGGGAGCCGGCAACAGGCTCCTCATTTTGCCAGTCATCTCTTTGAGAAGGCCGATGAGATTCCCGTCCATGCCAGCCTCCACGAGGCGGTCCATGTTCCGGACGATCTCAGCCAGCCTCGGCGCCGTCAGCTTGTCGTACCTCCTGCTGACGGTGAACTCCGTGCCCCGCTTGTCATTCCAGTAGCGGAGCGCGAGCTTTCCGGTATTGGGCTCCCAGAGGATGTCCGCTTCGTTGTCGCCGTCGACGACCCCGAAACGAAGCACCTGCCTTGCCTTGGAAGCTCTGGTGACGTTTTTTCCCATGCGTTGTGGCCCTCCAAAAGATTGTTAAGACGACTCCCTCGTGAGCCTTATACCCGCTTACCCGCTCAAGCACTCGGCGGGCGGCAAGTGTGCCCGCGTTATCCACTCCCCGTTCCAAACCTCATGGCCCTCGTCCATGAGGCTCCTCGCGAGGAGCCAGAAGCTCCCCCCCTTCCCTCGGAACGGGGAGTCCTCGGTGAACTTCACCTTGCCTTGTTCGTCGAGCGTGACGATCCGCTCGCGGCGCTTGGTCCACGTGGCCAGCGGGCCTTCCTCGACGTAGACGGCGCTGACCGCCGTGCCCTCCGAGTCCGGCGGGTAGCCGAGGCCACCCTCACCCTTGTTGTTGAGGCGGGTCGCCACCTCAATGGGGATCTTCCCGTCGGTTCGAAGAACGTGAACCCTCTGGCAACCGAACCAGAAAGCCTCGAACTCCTCCAGCGTGATCTTGCCCTCGTGGAGAGGGCGGATCATCCCTGAGAACGTGAGTGCGTATTTCATCTGACCTCCAGAAAGATGTGGGAACGTGTTACGCGTTGGGGAAGGTCGGGTGCCTGTGTGTCTTCAGCTTCATCCCCGGGGCGACGATCAGGGAGATCTTCTCGCCACCTTCGGTCGACTTCCAGGTGACCTCGACGCTGTCCTTCACGCCGACGACGCACGCCGCCTTCGTGAACCCTCCGACCGCCTTCTTGTTGAAGGCCGCGAACTTCGGATCGTTCGCCGAGGTGCGGATGATCATCCCCTCCGCCTCCACGAAGAGCAGGATCTTGTCCGAGACGACAGCCGACGAGGCCGGGATGAGGAACGGCATCCCATTCCCTCCGGTCAACATCGGGAACGCCTCCGTCAGGTGGTAACGGCACTGGGTCTGATCGTGTCGGGCCTCAATGTCCATGACGGTGACCCCCATCACCTTCTTGTCCGTCGGGACCCTCGTGATCCTGTCCTCCGTCATCGCGGCGCCGCAGATCGGGCACGTCGGGATGCCGTCCATCAGGTTGTCGCCGATGAACTCCCCGTTGCGGGGGCACGGCCCGATCCCCATCGGGAGCGCCTCGTACAACTCGTCGGCCACCGCGACGCGGCCGACACCGCCCTGCTCATCGAGCAGGACGTGGGGCCTTGGGGTTGGAGTGACTCGGACGCCCTTCCGAAAGATCGGCTTCCCCGCCTCGAACTTCACGGTCCTGACTTCCATGACTTCCTCCTCTCAAAACGCTGTCTCCATGAGTCGGCGAAGTGTCGACTCCTCTAATATCCTTATACCCGCTTCCCTCTTGCGCGTGATCCTTTACAGCCCATGGGGGGGGGGTATAATGCTTGCGTGCAGCAGGACTATTACGACGTTCGCTACAAAGACTCCCCGATAGAAACCGCCACCGTTCTTGAAGTCCACAAGACCTCGATCCCTGTCCCAAGCATCCTGCCCGGCATCGTCCAGCAGAATCTCGCCATCCCCCACTACTCCTGCCGGATCAAGACGGAGGAGCGGGTCTTTGACAACGTAACATGGACCAGCCCGTACACCAACCACACCGACGGCTCGGGGATGTACGTCGTCCCCACCAGAGGCACGAAGGTCCTGATCGTCTACTCGAAGGGTGGACAGCCGTACATCATCGGCTGGCTCAGCCCGATCGGTGAAGACGGCCGCTACACGGGCCGACGCGAACTCGTCCCGGACGGATCCTCGGTCATGCGCGGAAACTTCGGCAACAAGATCGTCGTCTACAACGGCGGGGTGATCAAAGTCCAGTCCTCTCCCGTCTGTCGGCGCACCTACATTCCCGGCCTCGATCAGATCCGCGACTACTGCCGCAATTACGTCATGACCAGCGCCGGCGGGACGAGGGCGTGGACGGAATCTCGGGATGGACAGCGTTTCACCGCCATGCGGTTCGAGGCGTTTGAGAAGGCCGACGACGACAGACCGGAGGTCCAGGGGCCGGGCGAGAGCGTCCGCACCCAGTACGGGACGCACACGGAAGACGAGCTGGACCCTGAGCCCGACACGCCCCCGGGCAAGATCTTCTCGTTCAGGGTCGCGAAGAACACGGTCGTCTACATCGGGAAGAACGGCAGGATCATCATCCGCAACAAGCAGGCGGAGACCGGGGTCGACCCGAACAAGATCACGATCGACAACGACGGCGAGATCAACCTGTCGGTCGTCAAAGCCGTCAGCATCGACACCGAGACGGGCGCGATCTCGTTCCAGGCGGGATCCGGCGGCGAGACCAAGATCGACATGGATCCGGATGGGGACGTGTCGATCGAGAGCGCGACGAAGATCAGCATCAAAGCTCCGCAGGTGGCGATCGAGGGCGATGGCACCGTCGACATCAGCGCGCCGATCGTGAAGCTCGACGCCGACACGCAGGTCGATATCAGCAGCCCGCTCGTTCGGCTGGCCAACGGAGGGTTAGGAGTCGCACGACTCCTCGATCAAGTATTGTGTCCGGACCCCGAAACCGGGCCGTTCATTGGTATAATCATCGGGAGTTCCAATCAGGTTCTTGCTGGATAGAAGGAGGCAGACGATGGCCAACGGGAAGATCGACCTCAAGACCGCGAAGGGCGCGATCGCCGGCGCGGCCGCCGGAGCTCTCGGCGAGCGGAACTACAAGGCCGAAGAGGCTCTGCGGGATTCGATCCGCGCGGCCAAGACGGCGGGAGCGACCGTCTCCGACATCGAGAAGATCGTCGGCAGTGCGGTGATGAACACCATCGATCGGTACGGGTGCGACGAAATGCCGCTCTCGGCCCCGAAGGTGGAGGCGCCGCCGCGTGGGCTGGCCCGCACGCTCTCGAAGATCGCCTCGGCCCGACAGGGCGGCGCGGTCAAGAGCCAGCGGCACTTCATCGCGGGCTTCGCCGCGGGGATCGCCGGGGAACTTCGGAAAGAAGCCGCGACCGCGTGAGCAACAAGCACTTCATCGCCGGATTCGCCTCCGGGCTGGCTGAGGCAAGCCAGCTTGAGAAGCAGGCGCTCATCCCGACGAAGTTGCTCGTCCAGTCCTTCACCGCCGGCATCAAGGGCATGGGCGCTCGCCAGGCGATGAAGGGATCGGTGATGTCCACGCTCAAAGGGACGCACACATCCCGGTCGATGATGGGCACGCTTCAGAGAACGCCGAAGATGTCGAGGACCCAGCTTCTCACCAGCGAGATGAAGCGCAGGGGTCTCAGGTTCGGCGGTCGCCAGATGGGGACGCCGGCGACCTACCGCAGCAGCGCGGGACAAATCTCCGCGCGCTTCGGCGGCAAACCGAAGCCAGTGGCCGCTCCCAAGCCTCCATCGAAGGCTGGGAAATCACCAACCACCGTGGATACGGGATCCGCAGTTGCGCCGGGCGGATTCAAGCCGGGCTGGGGAACCGTAGGGCTCGCCGGCCTCGGAGCGTACTTGTACGGCAGCAGTTCTTAGAGAGACGATGCCGCGCACATGGCGATCGAAATCGATCCGGCCCTTGAGCAAGAGCTTGAGGACAGGATTGCAAAGCTCCAGGCCGAGAACGCCCAATTCGCAGAGGCCATCCTCCGGACCCAGGATCGGCTTACTGGGGCCAGCCCGCCCCCACCCGGTCTCGAAGCAGAAGACGATGTCAACATCGACCTACAAGCCAAGCTCAACGCAGCGATCGCGCCCTTCGAGGACGAAAGAAAAGCCGTGGACGGGAGATTCCCGAACCCTCCCGTTACCGCGGCCGATATCGAAGCAGCAGCATCAAACCAACGGCCCAACACCCTCTTCCCAATCACCAACCTCACGATCGATCCCTCCTTTATTGATCCCCTCAAAGGATTAGGCGGGATCGCCGCCAGCAATGAGGACGGGGAGAAGGCGAAAGAACTCACGGCGCTCGCCACCCTCCTTCCGCTGCTCCCCCTCGCGCGCGTAGTGGATCCAGCCTTCGCGGACTGGCAGCTCTCCCTCACGTTGCAAAGCGTTCTCCTCACGACGCAGATCACGGCGGGCACGGGGAACGCGCAGTACGGCGCCTCCCACCCCGACGTCATCGCCGCGGGCGCTGAGAAGACGGCCGTCGACGCCCTCCTCCCCACGCCGCCGAATGATACTGCGGCCTTGACGGCCCGGCAGACTCAGGCGTCGACGCGCAAGGCCTTCCTCCCCACGCGTATCACGACTCTGCTGAGTGACGTCACTCCGCTCTACGATCAGAGGTTTCTGGTCATCAACAGCAGGGTGAACACCGCGCGCGGAACCCGCAGCGGAGTCCTGACCGCGCTCAGCAAGATCCCCCTGGTCCAAGGGTTCATTGATCTTAACAACGAGCTGATCGCGTTCTATACTTCGGCGTTGCCATAGGAGGTTGCGATGGAAGATCTGACGAGTAAGACCGAGGAAGAGTTGCGCGTCGTGGCCGGCGCAGGCGAGGCAGCTCTGGCGGAGCTGAATCGTCGCTCTGGTCTGGAGGCCAAGGAAATTCGTGAACGCATGGAGCGGCACGACACTTTCAAGGTCGAGGAATTGCGCTTCGCCAAGACAGCGGAATGCCCCTGTGGTGCGAAGCTCGCGTACCCCAAGAAGAGCGGCCCCAACGGCTCATGGGATTGCTCCGCCATCTTGATGCATACCACTCCGCTGTCCGGGCAACCGGGATCCGTGCTCCACACCGACGAGAGGCCATTCGTGTTCTGGGATATCAAGGCTGAGGACGAATCCTGATTCGGAGGCTGATCGATGCCTGGGGATGAAACCGGATCCATCACGAAGGATCCGAGCAAGCCGCGCTTCTGGACGCCCCGCAACATCGGGGGTCTGGTCATGCTCGCCGCCCTCTCCGCCGGTACGCCGAAGATCGTCGAGTCCATTCAGAATTACCATGCCCTTCACGATCGCGCGGAGGACCTGGAGAAGTGGCGCAAGGAGCTGGAGCAGGACGTCAACGACAAGGCGTACTGGGATGCGTTCGCCGACGTCAACAACAAGATCGCCGAGCTGGACAAGGCGATCGGCGTTCTGACCAAGCTGTTCGATCGAGAGTTCGGCCGCGGGGCGGGCGAACTCGCCGCCCGGATGGAGCAGGACCTCCTCGACCTTCAGGAGGAGCGTGCCCAGATCGCCGCCCTTCACGAGCAACTTGAGACTTTGATCGAGCACTACCACAGGGATCACCCGGAAGTGACGCCGAAGATCAAGCCTCTCCCTCCCGGCACAGCCGAGCAGGAAGCGGTCACTCAAGAAGACGTCCGCAGGCTGATCGAGCAGTCCAAGAATGGCGCCCCAAACACGGCACAGCAGTACAGCGGTACTCGACTCAAGGAATTTTACGGGAAAAGGAACCCGAAGAAATGAAGATCCTCTTCGAGCTTGCCCACACCGCCGAAGACTACGAGATCCTGAAGGCGGATCATGACTTCGAGATCGTCGCGAAGGGGTGGGACGTCAGGACCCGTCCGAAGCCCGAGGGCATCCGCTTCATCGAGAAGCCGGGCGAGGGATACGACGTCGTGATGGCTCGATCGCACTCCGGATTCGACCTCGCGGTGACGGTCAACCGCCCGATCATTTACGGCGTCCGAAACGAGAACGGCCAGCCCAAACTCGAAATCGCCTTGATCGAGCAGTGCGAGGCCGTGGTCTTCACGTCCACGGAGAGCATGCTGAAAGCGGGTTTGACGGGTAATCGCAAGGCCATTCTCATCGAACGCGGAATCGACTCGGAGATCTTCGCCTCCTACCGCAACGAGGGGCGGGAGGTCCTCACCGTCTCCAACAGCGTGGTCGCTCGTGCTGACAGGGGGCCGGACGTCTTGGAGCAGGTCGGCCGGACTTGCGAGCTGGACCTCCTTGGATTCGGGAACGAGGGCTCCCCGCACGCGATCGGCCCGGCCAAGAACATGCTGGATCTGGCGTGCATTTATCAGAGCCATCGCGTCTACTTCAATCCGTGCGGCGTGATCGGATCCGCCGTCCTGGAGGCGATGGCGACCGGAATGCCGGTCGTCACGATGCGGCCGACGAACTACGTGGACCTGATGGCCGCCGGCGTAAACTGCTTGATCGCAAACTCCACACTCCAGGCGATCGATTACATCAAGATGTTGCTGGCCAACTACGACTTGCGCGCGTGGATGGGAGCGAATGCGAGGAAGGCGGTGATGTACCGCTTCCACCCCGCCATCTTCCGCCACAAGTGGAACGCTCTTTTGCAGAACTGCCACGACAGGTCGAAGGTATGAGGCGATTCGTCGAGTTGGAGCAGACCAGTCCGTCGATCCACAGGGTCAAGCGCGTCTTCACGACCGATCATCCTCCCGTCACGAACCGGGTGATCGTCGCGCCGGCGTTGAAATCGGACGAGGAGATTCTCCAGAGCGTGATGGTCAACGGCCAGTGGATGTCTCTGCGTGTCTTTGAGAACGCTCCGGTCACCCGCCGCGGCCCGGTCGCCGTCTCGCACAACGACATCTTCTGGCATGGGAATCCGTACAACCTCGGAGGGTACGCCAAGGCGAACCGGGAAATCCTGATGAGGATCAGGAACTCGGTCCGCGTCAAGCTCCAGAAGCACGTCCACGACAGCCCGGACTTCATTGAGGAGTCGACCAGCCGGATTCTCGACCTTCTCCAGAAATCCCAGGTATCGGACAGCGCGCCGTACATAAGGTTCCTCCAGCCCGATGTCGAAGTTCACGAGCGGCGCTACCGCATCTGCTGGCAGATGATCGAGACGCAGAAGATCCACAGCGAAATCCTCAATCGCCTCAACGCCTACTACGACGAGACGTGGATCCCCACGCAGTGGTACGCCGACCTCTACCGGAGGGAGGGGGTGAAGATACCGATCCACGTCATGCCTTTGGGCGTCAACACCCACATCTTCCAGCCGATCCGCTACCAGAAGATGCCGACGTGCCCGATCATCTCCGGGCCTGGCTATGGAAAGCGCGAGGTTCCATGGGGATTCACCTACCTCTACCTCTTCCAGTACACGTTCCGGAAGGGCGTGGATGTCCTCCTCCCCGCGTTCGAGCGGGCGTTCGAGAAGGACAAGGAAGCGTGCCTCGTCCTCGGCACGACGACGCATCTCTACGGCTTGGACGAGCTACTCAAGCTCGTCAAGCGCGTGTGCAAGAAGACGAGGGTGTACCTGCTTTCAGGCGACTACACGGACCGTGATCTCGCGCGGTTCTACAACGCCTGCGACGCCTACGTCTGCACGTCGCGCGGAGAAGGGTGGAACCTGCCCCTCTGCGAGGCCGGTGCCTGCGGGAAGCCGGCGATCGTTCCGAGGAACACGTCGCACATCGATCTCGTGACCAACGATACCGGGTACTTGTTCGAGCCGGAAGGGCAGATGGTCTCGGCCGAAGCATCCCGGATCACAGGCTGGTTCGACAAGATGCCTTTCAGCCACTTCGGGCGCAAATCTCACGAGCAACTTGTCCATCTCCTCGGCCACGTGCGGCAGAACTACCCCGAAGCGGCCGACAAAGGGCGCCGATTCATGGAGCGGATCCGGAGCGAATTCACCTGGGATCGTGCAGCCAACAACGTCCTAGCCCGTATTTCCCAACTGTAGGAGACTTTTCAGCTCGAACCCCTATCGGTAATCCGGGAACCGAGTATGATGTGGCTTGTGACAGGTTACTGCGAGGACAACCATGTCTTCTCAACTCGAAAAAATAACCCAGGCCCTTACCGAAATAAAGAACCTCAACAGCGCTGCGGAGAAGGAAGCCAAGCTCCGGGCAACAGACCACGACAAGCTCATCAAGATCGAAGGGTGGACGAGGGACATCTCCAGGCGCGTTGAAGCCCTTGAGGACAGCGAAGAAAAGAGTGAAGAAAAACAGGGAATGCGGGCATGGCAGATCTGGCTCCTTCTGGTAGGGATGATCCCCGGCCTAATCGCCCTGATTCTTCAGGTAATCAAGCTCGCCACTGAGAAGTGACGGAGGATCTTATGGGGTGTCGGGTACTTCTGGTAATGGAAGCGGGTCCGGATCGTATTGCAATCGAGCGTGATCTTGCCGAAGCAGGACACGAATGCGTCTCCGTCGATGCGGCCGCCAGCGCACTGGAGATCCTGTACGCTGGCAATCTGCAATGCATCGTGATCGACGAGAGCATATCAGGGCGGTATGGCCTTCAGCTGGCGCGGACGATTAAGATCTACAACCCAGACGTCGGCCTCATCCTTGTGGGCGACGACCACAAGCGCCTGAGCGATCAGGTGGATGGGATGGCGATCTGGGACACCCTGCCGAAGACGTGCTCGATGAGCATCAAGGAGTCGGTCGGCGAGGTCTGCGAGTTCGTCAACATGCCAGCGGAGCAGGCCCGAGCCCTGTGCGCTGAATTCGACAGGGAAGCGACCACCATGCGTAAGCTGGGGCACGATGCCCTTAACGATACGGGGTTTTACAAGCCCCTCAAGTAAGCGGTATACTGTAGCGATTCCAGAGGAGAGGTGAACGATGAGCCAGAAACACTTCATCGCAGGTTTCGCCGCCGGGCTGGCGGAGGAAATGGGGTCCGAGAAGAAGGCGGCGATGGACGCCAAGTGCAAGAAGAAGAACCGGAAGTCCAAGGGCCGCAAAGCGTACAGCAAATAACGGAGGGGTAATGGTCACGACACTCAGCAAGGACCTCTACGTCCAGCCGAAGTACACGCCGGCCGACGGCGACCTTCGCAAGCACGCCACGCACCGACTGTCCCCCCACGTCTCGAACTGGACGGTCGAGGTCCTCAAGATCATCGGCGAGGACTATCCGTGGGTGGTCGAGGGCATGCGGCCGGCGACCGTCGATCTGGAGAAGGTGAACAAGGACACGGGCACCGGCTTCGGCGGTGTCGTGATCTGGGCGAAGCGTCAGGCTCCCGGCGGCAAGGGGACGCCCAACTACACCAAGCAGCAGAAGCTCCCCGCCGGCCCGACGATCGTCATCCCCTTCGTCGTCCGGAACTTCGAGATGTCGCCCCTCGACATCTTCGTCGCCGAGAAGAAGGTCCTGCCGCTCACCCCCAAGCGCGTGGCCGAGGCGATGCAGGCCCACGAGATCTTCTCCGGCGTCGACCGCTCGCGGATCACGGACATGTCGAGCCTTCAGGGCTCGCTCCAGCCGCCGCCCGAGGCGTTCTACGGTCAGTTCGGCCGCCCGTACGGCGGTGGGGAAGGCCAGGGCTTCGGCCGACACGCCTCCCTCGGAGACCGGATGCTGAAGGCCTCCGGCGCCGAGAAGGTGGCGGGCTCGATCTCCACCCAGGACTCGCTGATCCTCAACCAGGTCCTCTCGACCTCCACGCCGGACGAGATGAAGTCCTTCTCGGACCGGATCTGCAAGGACCCGGCAACTTTGGCGCAATTTGTACGCAACAAGAACGTCGACGTCCTCAACAAGATCATCAAGGCGCGGCCGCTCACCGCCAGCGACATCAAGAACACGGAGCGGTGGGCGTTCCCGAAGAATGTCCTCCTCTTCGAGAAGGTGTCGGCGGGCCAGTGGAAGGTCACGACCCACAACGACTTCTCGCTCAGCGGCGACGTCATGCGTCTCAGCGAGAAGGAGTTGCTGGAGGAGTTCTCCGACTTCAAGAGCGTCCGCGAGCGCCTGTGGAACTCCAACGGCTTCATCGTCACCGTCGATCACAAGGAGACCAAGCCCGTCGTCTGGCACGACAACATGAAGCCCGATACCACTCCGGTCAACGCTCCGGGCGTCTGGCTGGTGGTGACCGGCAACAAGCAGATCGCCAAGGGCTTCTCGTGGAAGGGCTTCTGCGATTTCGAGTGCAACCACCTCAACTACTGCCTGTGGTACGACGGCAACACGTTCAGCGTCCAGGAGCGGATCCAGGGCGAACGCCTCTCCGGCGAGGATTGGGAGTTCAGCGAGGACGCGCTCAAGCCGGGCGTCTGGGGGACGTGGCTCCACACCCACGAGAACGGGGATCAGAATCCGAGCATGCCCTTCAAGATCCTCGCGGTCTACACGAAGGACAAGTCGTACGAGGGCAAGGTCCTGATCCGCGCGACCGACCTCTTCGGCCATGAAGTGAACTTCATCGTCACCCCCGGGATCGAGAAGATGCACAGCGCCACCGGGATCCTGGACCCCGTGCTCGCCGGCGAGCTGGGCGCGCGGGCCTACTTCGTCCCGGCCGAGACGCCGTTCATCACCCTCGGCTCCCAGAAGATCCCCCTCGTCGAGCACGCCAGGGAATTGACCCATGCCTTCCGGGACACGGCCCTCTCGTCGATCTCGCTCACCCGGGACAAGGCGCATCCCGCGACCTCGCTGGTCGTGACCTGCACCGACCGCCACGCCGGGACCTACCGGCTGGAGGGGAACATCCTGGAGCCTCTCACCGCGGTCAACGCGATCGACTGCTCGAAGCTCAAGGCGAAGTGGCTCCTCGTGATGCACGGCTGCTCGGTCGAGGAGGCGGAGCGGATCCTGACCCAGGCGAACTCGATGAACAGGACGCACGTCTACGTCATGGCGCTCAGACCGATGAAGTACGAGGCCACGATCCGCACCAACCTCAACGGCGAGATCATCAAGGTCTCGAAGGCCATGCGGCGCAACCTGCTGAAGGAGGCGGCGTACATCAAGGACAAGAACAGCGTGGACGCGATGCTGTCCCTCAACTTCATCTCGCCCGACAACCTCATCGTCTTCCTCCAGAGCCTCGACAAGTACAGGGACGTGGAGTCGTCGCTCGCCAAGTTGCTCCTGATGACCCGCATGGGCTTGGAGGCCGTCCCCGAGAGCGCGGTCGCCAGCGCGCTCAAGAACGTGAACACCGTCACCGAGGCGCTGGAGATGCTCCAGGGCGTCTTGGGCCAGAAGACGACTCCCGAGGGCGAGGTCGAACTTCAGGAGTCGGTCGAGGACGAGCGGAAGAAGACGCCTTCCAACGCGGACACCACGTTGGGGTAACGGTGAGGAATCAGTTTGAACAAGGCTTTCGTGGCGAGCTGGAGAAGGCGGCGAAGCCGTCGCTCTCCCCGGACGAGTACGTCGAGCAGGCCTACCGCACGTCCTGGATGTCGGCCGTAGTCGAGGGCGCCGCGCCCAAAGAGTACGAGAAGGGCAGGAAGCGTTGCAACGCCGCGATCGCGTACTGGAAGACGAAGGAGCGGCCGCTGGAGATCCTGATGATCCACGGATCTGGCCGGGACCGGACCAACTCCTGCGCGGGCAGGGAATCGAACTCAACCCGCCTCCTTCGCGAAGGCGTCAAGGTCCTCGATGGCAGGCCGGTCAATGTCTCCGAGGTCCACCTGCGCGATCGCAAGTACAACCGGATGGAGGCGTGCAACAACTGTCTGTCGACCGCCAGCTCGCTGTGCGGCTACTCCTGCGATTGTTTTCCGCTCACCGGCGAGCCGGCGCAACTCATCTACCCCAAGATCCTCAAGGCAGACGTGATCCTCATGTCCAGCGGCGTCAAGCAGGCGTCGATGGACTCGCGCCTCAAGACCCTGCTCGATCGACTGATCTCGCTCGACGGAGGGTACGAGCGGGAGGAATGGAAGCCAAAAACCCAGGAATTCATCTCCTCCGAGATCAAGCGGTCTCGGGAGCACGTGGACTACATCCCCCGTCTGGCGGGTCGGGTGGTCGCCTACTTCCTGTCCTCGAAGGATCAGATGAATCCGGACGATCAGGAGAAGAAGACCGACTACACAGGGATGGTCGCCGAGTCGCTTTGGACAGGGAACGACGCCTACCTGATGCACCACCCCGATCCCTACTACGTGTGCTTCTACGGCAAGTGGGATGAGGACTACTCTCACGACGCAGCGCGGATGCTCAAAATGAAGGACGTCTTGGAAGCGGCGCGCCAGCTCGTCCTGTCGACCGTCGAGATGGCCGTCCGGTTCCGGACGGAGGGATACCCGCCGATCAAGGACAGGAGGGTGAACAGGACATGAGCACGCTCGACGACACCTACAAGCTGGCCGCCGAAAAGACCAAGAAGAAGAAGCTCCATTGGAGTCTTCGTGCCGCCGCAGGAGTGGGCGCTGTAGGTGCAGGTTATCTAACCTACCGTGCATTCAAGGATCTGGGCGAAGCGAGAACCAAAAGACAAAGAGCGGAGCGCAAGGCGGAACGCGCCATCTTGAGGGCTCGTCAGGGCATGGCCGGAGTCAGGAGACGGCAAGCGGCAAATACCCGGAGCTACAGAACGGCAATGCGCGCACTCGGTGTATTGGAACGGGTCACGAAGAGGATGCGGTGAACACATTCGCCGAGACCCACGTCCTGGCCAAGCTCTCCGCTCGAAAGAAGGAGCCTCAGCCTTTGATCCCCCTACCCAACATCGGGAAAGGCCTTGAGCGTCTGGAGAAGAAGCAACGTCCGATCACGCCGTGGCTCCTCGCCGCCGGCGGCCTCGCCACGCTCGGCGGCGGCTACCTCATGGCCCGCGCGCTCCGGCAGGGGATCAAGAAGATCGGGCCGTTGTCGAACAAGATCATGATGAAGGCGGAGCAAAAGACCGAGGCCATGAAGAACAAGATCATGAGCCAGACGGAGCGCAAGGCCAAGGCGCTCTTGCGTACAGGCGAGCTCCGTGCCGAGGATCGCGCCCAGAGGATCCTCTCTCAAGCCGAAATCTCTGCCAACAGGATGGCCGACAACATCATCGGCAAGGCCAGGGCGGAGGTAGCCTCGCTCAAGAGTCAGGCCACCTCCGCGATCCAAGGCTTCCAGTCGAAGACGCTGGGGCAGAAGCTCAAGACGATCTTCGGGGGGAAGAAGTGATGGGCGAGGCGGCAAGCGCCCTCAAGCTCAAGCTCGCGCTCATCAAGTGCGCCCGGAAGGACGTCGAGATCGGGGCACCCGAAGCGGTCGCCGCCGCCGCTCCGATGCTTGGGATGATCGGCCAGAAGCCGATCCAGAACTACATGAAGGGGGGGAGGACCTCCAGGAGTTGGAAGAAGTTCAAGAAGACGCTCAGACCCGGCGATGTATTGCTCAGCACGGACGCCGGATTCCGCAGTCCTTGGAAGATCACGCAGGCGCCTTTCGCTGGCAGTCCGTTCTATCATACCGAGGTATACACCGGACGAGGCAGGGTTGCGGGGGCCGCAGACGTGGGCGCGGCCCAACGCCATCGGACCGTGAAGATGGAAAACTCTCCGCTGGCGGATTCGACGGTCATCGCTCTCCGCAAGAAGAAAATCACGCACAAGCAGCGTCGCAAGGTGGTCCGGAAGGCCAAGTCCATCGCTCCAGGGCCGACGCGCGAATACGGATACGCACAGGCAGGGAAGGCTTGGACCAAGGACATCTTCCTCCCCAAGGTGACTAGAAAGAAAACCCGGGGCGTCCCGCACTGCGTTGGCGCCATCTGCTCGACGACGGCATCGCGTCCCTTCCACTCAGCGACCGGCATCAACGTGGCCGGCAAGAAGCCCGGCGACGTCCTTCCCACAGACTTCCTTCGCGACAAGCGGTTCAAGGTGGTCGGAAGGAAGATGGAGAAGGGTGTGGGCGTAAAGGGAGTGGACAGGATTCTCAGGTCCAAGCTGACGCCGGTGGCCGCTCGCGTTGGCTTGGGCTTGGCGTTGGCGGGCGGGGTGTTCGGGGCGAGGAAGCTCCTGTCGAAGAAGAGTTCGGTTCTCGCCACCACTCACGACCTGGCGATCGAGCAGGCAAGGAGAGCGTGATGAACACCCTCGGATCGACCTACAAGCTGGCGTTCGAGAAGATCGCCCCCGCCAAGAGCATGGCCCAGCAACGCTTCATGGGAGCGGAGCTTCGCCGCGCGCGCGAGGGGGAGGAGACCGTCACCGGCATGTCGATCAAGAAGCTCCGGGACTTCGCCCGCATCCCGAAGAAGAAGCGTGGGAAGTTGCCCGAGGTGGTGAAGAAGACGGCCTACGATCGCTCGTGCCAGATCTGCGGAGGCAAGTACGTCGTGGACGACATGGGTCCGGACAAGTGCGGGGAGCGCGCCAAGGGAATCCTCCACGGTCTCGTCAGGGACTTGCACCTCGACCACCGCAAGACCGCTGCTCTGATTAAGGCGGCCGCGGCGAACACCACTCACGGTTGCCCGATCTGCGGCGGCAAGTTCACGATGCCCGCCAGCGGGACGGCGAAGTGCGGAGATCTCGCCAAGGTGGTCCTCAACCAGGTCGCGGGGAACGTGAGCGCCGCTCGGAGCAGGACCAAGGGTCACCTGAAGACGGCGGCGCCGGCTGGCCTGATGACCTTCCAGCGTCGCCTCCTCGCCCAAGGCAAGGCCGACGTCGGCTACCCCAAGGCTCTCCAGAAGAGCGAAGCGGTCTCGCCCCGGTGGAGTTGGGAGCCACCCATCATGGCGGGCTGGCGCCGGCAGGTTGTGGACATCGAAAAGTGAGGGCACGATGAGCGAGAAACATTTCGTAGCAGGGTTCGCGGCGGGGCTTTCCGAGGAGATGCAGAAGGAAGGGATCTCTCGCGGGCGGGTGCTCCGTGCGATCCTGTCCCGCATGGAAGGAGCAACGACCAAAGGGTTTTTGGGCACGTTCCAGCGTCGCGGGATCTCCAAGGCAAGGGGGAAGCTGTCGAAACTTCCTGGAGCTGGGAAAGCGCTCACGCGCGGAGAGCGCAGCAATGTGATGCCGGCTGTCTCGAAGATTCAGAAATACTTCCCGAAGGGGGAGCGATTCAATCCCTTCGAGTACGGCCGTCGAACCTATAGCGTCGCTAGTCCGATTCTGGCAAAGGGGCGTGCGACACAACAGGCACGGGCGGCGCGGATGGCGTCACAGGCAAAGACGCTCAGGACGCCGCTGGCGAAGCCGAAGCCTTTCAAGAGCATGTTCAGCCAGAGGATTACGGGCCGGGCCGGCCCCCTTCCCCCTTCGCTCAAGCGATTTCGCGAACGGATGGCGAGGCACTCCGGATCCTGAGTCCGTTCGATGACGACACTCGGTGTGCTCTACAAGCAGGCTCGCCTCAAGAGCGACATCCGCCTCCAGCCGCATCAAGCCGACGCGGTCGCTGAAGCCACCGATGAGGATGAGGAGGGGGGGATCATCCTCAACTGGGGCCTTGGAAGCGGCAAGACCATAAGGAACTGAGCGGACGATGAAGATCATCCTCGAATCCCACGCCTTCCCCGAGGTCCGTCGGTTCATGAGCCGGATCGAGACTGCGGCCAAGAAGCTCGGCCATCCCGTCGAGTACTGGAAGGGCCTCTTCTGGAACCACCCGCAGGCAAGCCTCCCCCAGTTTCCCCCTCCGGCCGGCGATCTCGTCTTCCTCTGGAACGGGGTGACCGAGCCGTTTGATCGGTTCGTCGATGTCTGGCACCGGCACGGCGCCCCGGTCATCCGCTCGGAGTTCGGCTGGTTCCCCCACGGATCCACCTGGCAGGTCGACCACAAGGGGGTGAACGCGGCCGCCTCGTGGTCGAATCAGAACCTCCCGTTCGAGCGGAAGACTCGGGTGACGGTCAAGAACAAGGACGAGGTCCTCGTCCTCCTCCAAATCGAGGGTGACACCCAGCTCCTCCGATTCAACCCGTGGTTCGACGGGATGAAGGGGATGCTTCACCACCTGATCGACTCCATCCCGCAGCGGATCGTCGTTCGTCAGCACCCCAACCGCTCTTGCAGTGCCCCACTCAAGAAGGTCGTCGATTCCTACGGCAAGTGCTCTTGGGACGACTCGAAGAGCTTTCAGGACGCTCTCTCCAAGTACGATCTGATCGTCACGATCAACTCCAGCGCAGGGGTCGAGGCGCTCGCCAAGGGGAAGGTGGTCTTCTGTCTCGGCCAAGCCGTCTACCGTGTGGTCGGTGCCGTCGTCTGCCTGGAGCACGATGTGGCGAAGACGAAGCACGTCTTCACCCATCTCGACGAGATCCCCGTCTGGAAGGAGGGCCAGCAGGCGGTGGTGAAGGAGATCGTCAACCGCCAGTGGACGGACAAGAACTTCGAGGATAGACTCGAAGCGCTCCTCAAGGGTTGTGATGAAGCTGATTGACACGTTGGAAGCAGGGCCGGTCGTCGAGGGTCGGTGGTCACTGCTCCAGCACTGTTTCCCGAAGATCCCCCGGGAAGGCTTGGTCATGGAATTCGGGGTCTATCAAGGGCATTCGATCAGGATGACCGCGAAGGCGATCCATCCCACTCCGGTCTACGGATTCGATTCGTTCGAGGGCCTCCCGCAGGCGTGGCATCGGGGAGGGGTTGTCCCTGTCCTTCAGAAGGGTCATTTCACCCTCGACAAGAAACCTCCGCAGGGATTGGGAGAGAACGTCACTCTCGTCCCAGGCTGGTTTGAGGAGAGTCTGCCTCCATTCCTCAAGACGCACCCGGGGGATGCCGCCTTCATCGACATCGACTGCGACCTCTACAGCTCGGCGATTACGGTGCTGACGTTGCTCAATCCAAGGATCGTGCCTGGAACGCTCATCTACTTCGACGAGTTGGGGGACTGGAAGAACACGTACCCGAAGTGGGCCGAGCACGAATACCGGGCGCTCCTCGAATGGATGGCCGAGCATGATCGGGAGGTCGAGCCCATCATCCGGAACGACGACTGGGCTGCGCTGGTGAAGGTGATCCGATGACGACGCTCGGGGCGCTCTACAAGCTGGCTCGCCTCAAGGGCAACATCCGCTTGCAGCCTCATCAGGCCGACGCGGTCGCTGAAGCCACCGATGAGGATGAGGAAGGTGGAATCATCCTCAACTGGGGTCTTGGAAGCGGCAAGACCATGGGGGCGATGGCGATCGCCGAGCAGAAGGGTGGGAACGTGCTGGTCGTCGTCCCCGCCTCCCTCCGCGAGAACTTCAAGAAGCAACTGACCGACACCGTCGAGAAGAAGCGTCGAGGATCCTACACGATCATCAGCTACGATGCGTTCCGCAAGGATCCCAAGGGGTGGGTAAAGAAAATCAAGCCCACCACCTTGATCACCGATGAGATGCACAGGGTCCGGAACCCATCCCCGCGCGAGCCGTTCGAGCAGGTCCGCGACAAGATCCCGTTCATGGTCGGCCTGACGGGATCGCTGATCAACAACCGGCCCGAGGAGCTTGTTCCGCTCGTCAATCTCGTCGCCGGCCGCAAGGTATTCGACTCGACCGAATCGTTCAAGCGCAAGCATCTGGATGTCGACAAGGTCTCTCCCGGCATCTGGGGCAGGTTCATGGGCGTCAAACCGGGATCGGTGGAGTCGGCAAAGAACCTGCGGACCCTTGGAAAGAAGCTCGATCCGATCGTCCACCGCTTCGTCGGAGACGAGCAGTACAGGAAGCAAACCCCGAAGGTCACCGAGGAGGTGATCCGGGTCCAGATGGATTCCGGCCAGGAAAAGCTCTATAAGGATCTCACGAAGAAGAATCCGTCCCTCGCGATGAAGATCCGGTACGGCCTCCCCCCCTCGAAGCGGGAGTTGAAGCAACTCAACGCCTTCATGACCGCTGCGCGCCAGATCTCGAACAACCCTGCGGGCTACGCTCCGGAGGGAGAGATCCCGTCTCCGAAGTTCGAGGCCATCCTCAGCAAGATCGACGAGGACATGGCGGGAGACAAGAACCACAAGGCCATCATCTACTCCAGTTTCCTGGAGTCGGGCGTCGATCCGCTCGTCAAATCCCTCAAAGATCGGGGGATCGCCGCAGCCACCTTCAGCGGCAAACTGACCGACAAGAAGCGACGGAAGCTCGTGTCCGACTTCAACAAGGGCAAGATCCAAGTCCTCGGCCTGTCTCCCGCTGGCGGTGAGGGTCTCGACCTCAAGGGGGTCAAGTCCGTACACATCGCAGAGGAACATTGGAATCCCGAGCGAGGCAGCCAGGCGACGGGCAGGGGAACCCGGTACAAAAGCCACTCGCACCTTCCAGAAGGGGAGCGCAAGGTCAAGGTCCGGAGGTATTTCGCCACCCACTCGCCTCCAGGATTCTGGGGTCGCCTGTTCGGCAGGGGGACGGACCAAAGCGCCGACGAGTGGATCGACCAGAGGCGTCGCGAAAAGAAGGAACTCAACCAGCAGGTTCTTGACTCGATCGAGCCATTCGGTAAGGTGGCTCAGGGGGCCGACGTGAACACTCTCGCCACGCTCTATAAGCTGGCCTTCATCAAGGCCGGCGAGGCCGCCGACGGTAACGTGGGCGGCTACTCAATCCCCCTCTTCGGGATCGAGACCCCCGAGGTTGGCGCTCGGAAGAAGAATCGCTCAGCCAAGATCTGGCACTCCCGCCTCTCCCGCGACGTCGCCCCCCTCCTCCCCGGGGGCCTGACGACCGGCCACCAGGACACCCCGCCACCCCCAAATCAGCGCGTGTAAGTGGCTTGGACTCAACCTGTTGCAGGGGCCTCCTCAGAAGCCCTCAGTCGCCGTCTGACGCATTTTCCGATTCTTGTCAGATCCCCAGGGTCGTGGGGACGTATAGGGTAGGAGGACGGCCCTCCAGAGCCTCATCAGGAAGCCATCAGGAAAGGAGGCCTTGTGCCTGACGAACCGAAGGAATGGAAGCAGGAGCGCCCCGCATGGTGCCCCCACGAGAAGCACTGCCTCTTCCGCCGGCGGGGGATGGACGCCATGTGCGGGGGCGAGCTCCCAATCCCTCAGCCTCACGACCCCGGAGGTCCTCCGGTCAACACCCACCGGGTCTGCATCAACGAGATTCAGAGCGCGCAGGCGCCGCGGGCGGCGATCTTCGACCTCCAGGTCAACGACGCTGATCTCGACTGGTTCAGGTGGATCTACGATGCTCTCGACGGGAGAAAGACTGGGACCCTCAGCGGTCGTGATGATCGTGCGAGGATGGCCAGCTTGGCCACCAGGGTCGAGAACGTATTGGCAGATGCTCAGGAACTCCAGAAGAAGCTGGCTGGCACGGAGCACGAGCCCTTGGCCATGGGGATGGCCACCGAACTGGGCTACGTCCTCAACAGCCTGACGGAGACGAAGAGGATCTCGGCCTCGTAGTACGGACCACCAATGGACTGCGAATGGACCGGACATCAGGATATTATCGGATTATCGGAACTCGATAATTTCTGCTCGCGCGCGCCCACCACGGGGGTAAAGAAAGAACCTGTGCAGGGACAACTCCCCGCACAGGTTCAGCTTTCTAGTTTACCGTTCACCTAGCGCATCGGCCACCTCCTTGTTTGTGAGACGGTGTGAGATCTATGCTTATATCACACATCCGTAATCCTTATGCCCGAAAAACAGGCTTGTAACCGGGGTGACGTTACTGAGTCTGTGTTCGCGATATCCTGTCTTTAAAGACGGCAGGATGGTGTATTATCCTTGACAGCCAAGAAGTTACGCGCTTTCACTACGGATGAAACGAAGACAGCATGGGGGCGAAAAAGACCTGCGTCTCGAAGGGTTGCAACCAGAGCCGCGGCCTGAAAAAGGCCAAGAGCGGGAACTGGTACTGCGTTACCCACCACCCCGACAGCAAGAAGAAGCATAAGAAGAACCAATCGGCCGCCGGGAAGGCCAGCGTCAGGGTGCGTAGGAAGAAGGCGCTGGCGAAGAAGCTGGACATCAGCCTGGAAGGCAACAAGCTGAGCGTGGTCAACGCCTTGGTCGCGCAGGCCAACTTCTACGGCCGGAAGATGGAGCTTGACGACCTCCCGCGCGCGAAGCTGATGCTGGACATCATGAAGCTGATCCACGAGTTCGCCACTGAGGGCGTGGGCGAGGAGGAGAAGCGGGAGCAGATCAAGGAGATCATCGACTCCGAGCTACCCGACATGGTGAAGTTGGCCGATCTGTCGATGATGGTCGGGCCGGCGCAGGCGATGAAGATCGTCCCGATCAAGGTCAAGCGGGATTCGTACAAGGGGACGACGCTGGACGGCAACAAGCTCCTCCAGAACCTTGGAAAGGAGGGAGCCCCGACGATCTCCAAGCCCGAGACGCTGGAGTTCGAGGAACGGGAGGACACCTCAGACGTACCGGACATCGAGATCCCAGCGGCGACTGACTCTCCTGCCTCAGATGGGCCGGGCGCCGCTCCTCCGCAGGAACCGAAGCCGCCACCGAAGCCCGCTGAGACCGTGGAGGAGCGGAAGACCCGATGCTTCCGCCAAGCGAAGGAGCTTCTGGGCCTCTACAAGGTGAAGGTGTCGGGGAACTTCAGGAAGGCCAACGACGTGGGCAAGATCTTCTACCACGCGCTGTTGGACGACGACGTCCCGTTCAACGATCTCCAGCAACGGGTGATGATGCCGAAGAGCGCGACCGACCAGCCGGAGATGATGGTGAAGGACATCAAGGAGAAGA
>Ga0255048_10000017_pt1 | contig 107348 bp, 112 predicted proteins | sample JV7_2_2_MG_FD_183619 | JGI IMG/M metagenome (GOLD analysis project Ga0255048, IMG submission 183619) | Seawater microbial communities from Jervis Inlet, British Columbia, Canada - JV7_2_2 | ecosystem: Environmental > Aquatic > Marine > Inlet | place: Canada: British Columbia | collected... | reverse complement strand
AAGGTGCCTTCGATCACGGCGCGTGCCGCGGCGAGCACCGCGATGTCGATCTTCTTGAGGATCGACGTCAGGATGACATCGGAGAACTCGGGGGCCGTCTGCAACCAATCGGCATCAACGCCGATGATGCGCAGTCCGCGCTCTTGGACCAGCGCCGCCGCACCGAGGCCGACCGGGCCCGCCACGGGCAGGATGATGTCGGCGCCTTCATCGGCGAGGCTCTCGGCGAAGGCACGGCCGTCGTCGAGGCTCTCGAAGTTCCCTGTGAACAGACCGTCCTGCGTTGCGACGTCCCAGCCGAGCACCGTCACGTCCGTGCCCTTTTGATCGTTGTAGTACGCAGCGCCCAGTGCGAAGCCCTCCATGAAGGCCGTCACCGGCTGGATGTTGACACCACCGAAGGTGCCGACCACGCCGGTCTGCGTCTGGTCTGCCGCCACGTAGCCGGCCAAGAAGGCCGCCTGGTCGATGGCGAACACCAGACCGCTGACGTTCTCGATGGTGGGATCGTAGGCGAAGTCGATGATGGCGAACGGCTGGTCCGGGGCCGTAGCGGCTCCGGTTGCCGTGGCATCACCGAGCAGGAAGCCCACCGTGACGATCAGATCACAGTCGCCCTGGTTCACGAACGAGCTGATGTGCGATTCGTAGTCGGTCTCCGACTGCGACTCGAGCACCCGGGCCTCGCCGCCGTACAGCGCGGCTGCGGCCTCGGCGCCGTCGAACGCGAGCTGGTTGAAGCTCTTGTCGTCGACACCGCCGACGTCGGTCACCTCACACCACGCCGTGCCCGGGAGCGCCGCACCCGTGGTGGTGGTCTCGGCGGCTGCTGTCGTTGTGGTCGCTGCCGCAGTCGTCGTAGTCGTATCTTCTCCGCCCGCAGCGGTCGTGGTCGTGGTGTCGTCGCTGTCGCTGCTACAGGCAGCGGCTACGAGCGCAAACACGACGAGCAACAGCGCGACGGCGAAGCCTCTCCGTTTCGTCATGAAGACAAACCCTTTCTTTGGATGTGCTTCTCCCGATGAGTTGGGGAAGCCCCCAGAGTCTAGGCAACCAACGGCGCTGTCTCCATATCGCGAGCGGCCTCATGACTGGCATCCATCGGCCGATAGTCTGCGGCCGGAATGACCGACCGGGTGTTGTTGACGAGCAAGGCGGCCTCGCTCGTGGCCTTCCTGGCTGCGGCCTACGTCGCCGCCCAGATGATGGCCGACATCGCCAGCCTGCGGCTCATCGAGATCGCCGGCTGGACCACCGACGGTGGGACGTTGATCTACCCGCTGACGTTCACCATCCGCGACCTGGTGCACAAGGTCGCCGGCAAGCGGGTGGCCCGCACGCTGATCTTCACCGCAGCCGGAATCAACGTGCTCATGGCAGGGCTCTTCTGGCTCGTGGCCAATCTCCCAGGTACGCCGGACGCAGGGGCGACGACCGAACTGTTCGGCCAGGTGCTGGCGCCCGTGTGGCGCATCGTGGCCGCCTCGATCGTCGCAGAGGTCATTGCAGAGCTCATCGACACCGAGGTCTACTCGGCATGGGTGAGTCGATTTGCGAAGCGGCATCAGTGGGGGCGGGTGCTGGCCTCGAACGGTGTGGCGATCCCGGTGGATTCGTTCCTGTTCGCCGTGCTCGCCTTCGCCGGCACCGTGCCGCTCGGGATCGTCTGGGAGATCGCCTTCACCAACATCGTCATCAAAGTGGCGGTGACGGTGCTGTCGATCCCGCTGATCTACCTCGTCAAACCGGGCCGCGTCGTGGCCGCTGGCGCCGAGGAACCCATCCCCGCGTGACCGGTTGCTGTTCTTGCGTAACTGCGCGGCGTATTGCGCCGGATTCCTACGCAAGAACGGGAGCCGTCACTCGTTCTCGGCCATCTCCAGGGAAGGAGAGTCCGGGGTTTCGACCGAGACGAAATTGAGGCGGTCCGGTTCGTCAGGGTCGATGTCGACGAGCACGGTGCTCCCTGCGGGGAATTCCTTGTGCAGCACCTTCTCGGACAGTGGATCCTCCAAGAGCTGCTGAATGGCCCGGCGCAGCGGGCGCGCCCCCAACTGGGGGTCGTAGCCCTTGGTGGCGAGCAGCTGCTTGGCGGCGTCGTTGAGGGCCAGGTCGATCGCCTGGGACTCGAGCTGGGTCCGTACCCGCTTCAACAGCAGATCGACGATCTCCTTGACCTCGGCCATCGTCAGCTCGTGGAAGACGATGACCTCGTCGATGCGGTTGAGGAACTCCGGACGGAAGTGCCGCTTCAGCGCCTCCATGACCTTCTCGCGCATCACGTTGTAGCTCGTGTCGTCGTCCTCTGCCGTGAAGCCGATCGACTTCTTGTGCAGCTCGGCCGTGCCGAGGTTGGACGTCATGATGATCACGGTGTTCTTGAAATCGACGTGCCTGCCTTGCGAGTCGGTGAGACGGCCGTCCTCGAGGATCTGCAACAGGATGTTGAAGACGTCGGGGTGGGCCTTCTCGATCTCGTCGAAGAGCACAACGGAGAAGGGCTTGCGCCGCACGGCCTCGGTGAGCTGGCCTCCCTCGTCGTAGCCCACGTAGCCAGGAGGCGAGCCCACCAGTCGGCTGACGGCGTGCTTCTCCATGTACTCCGACATGTCGATCTGGATCAGGGCGCTCTCGTCGCCGAAGAGGAACTCGGCCAGGGACTTCGCCGACTCGGTCTTGCCGACGCCCGAGGGACCCAGGAAGATGAACGAGCCGGACGGACGCTTGGGGTCTTTGAGGCCAGCTCGAGTCCTCCTGATCGATTTGGACACGGCGGTGATGGCGTCCTGCTGGCCGACGATGCGCTTGTGCATCTCGTCCTCCATGGCAAGCAACCGGGTGGTCTCCTCTTCGGTCAGGCGCTGCACGGGGATGCCGGTCCACTGGGCGAGCACCTCAGCGATCTCCTCCTCGTCGATCACCGCTGAGGCATCGAACCCGACGGTCTGCGCCTCGAGCTCGCGATCGCCGCGGTCGGTCATGAGGTTGCGCTCCTGGTCGCGCAACTGGGCGGCCCGCTCGTACTGCTGGGCGAGCACCGCGTCACGCTTGTCGACGCGCAGCTTGCCGATCTGGTCGTCGATCTCACGCAGCTCCGGCGGCAGGTCCTTGCGCTTCAGCCGCATACGCGACCCGGCCTCGTCGATCAAGTCGATGGCCTTGTCCGGCAAGAACCGGTCCGCGATGTAGCGATCGGCCAGGTTGGCGGCGTTCACGAGCGCCTGGTCGGTGAACTTGACCTTGTGGTGCTCCTCGTAGGAGTCACGCAGGCCTTCGAGGATCTTGATGGTGTCCGCCACCGAGGGCTCCTCGACCTGGATCGGCTGGAAGCGCCGCTCGAGCGCCGAGTCCTTCTCCAGGTACTTGCGGTATTCCTCGAGCGTGGTGGCGCCGACCGTCTGCAGCTCACCGCGGGCCAGCATGGGCTTCAAGATCGATGCGGCATCGATGGCTCCCTCGGCGGCTCCGGCGCCGACCAGCGTGTGAATCTCGTCGATGAACAGGATGATGTCGCCGCGGGTTCGGATCTCTTTCAACACCTTCTTCAGGCGCTCCTCGAAATCGCCGCGGTACCGGGAGCCGGCGACGAGGGCACCGAGGTCCAGGGTGTAGAGATGCTTGTCGGTGAGGGTGTCCGGCACATTGCCGTCGACGATCCGCTGGGCGAGACCCTCGACGATCGCCGTCTTGCCGACGCCGGGCTCTCCGATGAGAACCGGGTTGTTCTTCGTCCGCCGGGAGAGCACCTGCATGACCCGCTCGATCTCGGTCTCCCTGCCGATCACCGGATCGAGCTTGTGTTCCCTGGCCAGCTGGGTGAGGTTGCGGCCGAATTGGTCGAGCACGGTCGAACCAGACGTCGAGCCGCCTTCTGCGCGGCCCGAGGTCCCGGGATGGCCACCGGCCGGGGCGCCTTCTTCTCCCTGGACGCCGGACAGCAACTGGATGACCGTCTGGCGGACCTTGTGGAGCTCTGCTCCGAGCTTCTGGAGCACCTGGGCGGCGACCCCTTCGCCTTCGCGAATCAGGCCGAGGAGGATGTGCTCGGTTCCGATGTAGTTGTGACCGAGCTGGAGCGCCTCTCGCAGGGACAGCTCGAGGACCTTCTTGGCACGCGGGGTGAACGGAATGTGGCCGCTCGGGGCCTGCGATCCCTGGCCGATGATCTCGACGACCTGGCTGCGCACGGACTCGAGGTTGATCCCCATGCCCTCCAGAGCCCTGGCGGCGACGCCCTCGCCCTCATGGATGAGGCCCAGCAGGATGTGCTCCGTGCCGATGTAGTTGTGGTTGAGGAGCCTGGCCTCTTCCTGAGCCAGGACGACGACCCTGCGAGCCCTGTCTGTGAATCGCTCGAACACCGTGTTGCGCTTCCGTCCGCTCCAAGAACTGTGGCGCACCGAGTGCCCGGCGCGCCTTTCCGAGTATAGGGCGGGGTCCTTCGTAGCCCGGGGGACTTGTCGGCAGCCTGGCAGCTAGGGGGAATCCGGCCGGTACCATCGGTCCCCCGCAGCGCGGAGGCCGTGTGGAACAGCCCATCTTGCAGGATCTCGTGCCGATTCCCGGCGTGTGGGAGCGCCTCGATGCGGTCGAGCGGCGCTTGTTCGAGGTCACCGAGGCGCGAACGCCCTTCCTCACCGACATCGCCCAACATGGCATTCGCGCCGGCGGCAAGCGATACCGCCCGCTGTTGACCCAGGTCACCGCCGAGCTGGGGCCGGAGCACGGCAGCGGTCCTGTCGAAGCCGGCGTTGCCGTGGAGCTGGTTCACCTCGGCTCGCTGTATCACGACGACGTCATCGACGAAGCCGAGACGCGCCGGGGCCAGACCTCTGTCAACCACAACTGGTCGAACACGGTGGCCATCCTCGCCGGCGACTTCCTGCTGGCTCGCGCCTCCGAAGTCGCCGCTCCCTTGGGCCAGGAGGCGGTTGCGCTGATCGCTCGGACCTATGCCACCCTCTGCGAGGGCCAGGTCCTCGAGCTGGAGTACTCCAACGGCCTGGCGCACGGACCCGAGGGCTACTTCGCAGTCATCGGCGCCAAGACGGCCAGCCTGATCCGCACCGCAGCGCGGCTCGGCGCCATGACCGCCGATGCCGACCGCGACACCGTCGAGGCCATCAGCGATTGGGCATGGGAAATGGGCCTCGTCTTCCAGATGACCGATGACGTGCTCGACCTGATCGCAGACGAGGAGTACCTCGGCAAGCCCGCGGGCTCTGACATCGGCGAAGGCGTCTTCACCCTTCCCGTGCTCCTCGCCGCCAACGGCGCGAGAGGGGCCGAGGTGGCGGAACTGCTTTCTGGGGGCAAGCCGTACGACCGGGCGACGATCGACGCCGTCATCGAGATCGTCGTGAGCGGCGGACACGTCGACGACGTACTCGACCAGGCAGTCGAGCGACTGCGGGTCGGAGAGAAGTCGATCCATCGCATCCCGGAGAACGACCTCACCCCGATCCTCGCCGGGCTCGACCGCTACCTCCTGCAACGCGTGGAGTCGGCTCGCGAGTAGACACGCGGGCCCCATCCGGCGGTAGATCTTGAGTCCGGGTCGCCGTCAACCTTCGGGCCGCCCTCAACCTTCGGGCCGCATCGTGGGGAAGAGGATGACCTCACGGATGTGGCGCTGATCGGTGAGCAGCATGACCAGCCGGTCGACACCGATCCCGAGACCACCGGTCGGCGGCAGACCGTACTCGAGGGCGCGCAGGTACTCCTCGTCGACCACGTGGGCCTCGTCGTCGCCTGCTGCCCGCCTGGCGGCCTGCTCTGCGAAGCGCTCCCGCTGATCGATGGGATCGTTGAGCTCGGAGAACGCATTGCAGTACTCGGCGCCGGCGATCACGAGCTCGAAACGCTCCGTCATCCGGGGATCCGCTTCGTCTACTCGAGACAGCGGGGACACCTCTGTGGGGAAGCCGATGACGAAGGTCGGCTCCCAGACCTCTCGATGCGCCAGCTCGTACAGCTCGAACAACCGCTTGCCGACGGCCCAGGAGGGATCGACCGCACCGCCGTGCTGCTCGATCAGGCCGCCGAGGTGGTCGGGATCGCTGTCGAGCGACACGTCCTCTCCGACGAACTCGGACACCAGGGCGAGGAGGGTCGTGCGCCGGTAGGGTCCTGCGAGCGACAGGGGTCTGCCCCGGTAGTCGAGCTCGGTCGACCCGACCGCCTCCGCTGCGGTCGACGAGACCACGGACTCGACGAGCTCCATGATGTCCTCGTGATCGGCGAACGCCTGATACGCCTCCAGCATGGTGAATTCGGGGCTGTGCGTGGCATCGAGGCCCTCGTTGCGGAAGATGCGGCCGATCTCGTACACCCGCTCGATGCCCCCGATCACCAGCCGCTTCAGGTACAACTCGGTGGCAATGCGCAGCTGAAGGTCCAGGTCCAGTGCGTTGTGGTGGGTGACGAAAGGGCGTGCGGTCGCCCCGGTGGCCTGCGCCAGCAACACGGGGGTCTCCACCTCGATGAAGCCGCGATCGTCGAAGGCCCGCCGCAGGGCCGCCACGATGCGTGACCGGGCGAGGGCAACGGCGAGCGAATCCGGATTGACCATGAGGTCGACGTAGCGCTGCCGCGACCTGGCCTCCACGTCCTTGAGGCCGTGCCACTTCTCGGGGAGCGGGCGCAACGCCTTGGCGAGCAGGAAGACGTCGGAAACCCGCACGCTCAGCTCACCCTTCTTCGTTTTCATGACCGTGCCGCCTGCGCCAATCCAATCGCCGGAATCGAGCTCCCCAAACGCAGCGAACTGGTCACCGAGCGTGCGCTGATCGGCGAAGAGCTGGATCCTCCCCCCGGCGTCCTGGAGCACGCCGAAGGCCAGACGCCCGAGGTCCCTCGTGTTCATCAGACGTCCGGCGACAACGACCCGGTCTTCGGTCTCGGAGCCTGGTTCGATGTCACCCCAACGCTCGAAGACGGCGGACGAAAGGTGGGTGCGGTCGAAACGGTGGGGATAGGCGCCGGAGGCGACCAACTGCTCATGGACCGCCCGGCGTGCCGCGACGACCTGGTCTTCGATGGAGCCGCTCGGCCCCTGTGGTGCGCCGTCCTCGTTCATCAGCCGTCCTGGTTGCGGTCGAAGATCATGCGCAGCCCCTCCAGGGTGAGGTATTCGTCCACCGTGGCAACGGAGCTGCAGTGCGGCACGATGGTAGAAGCGAGCCCGCCGGTGGCCACGCGCACCGGCTCGTCGCCGAGCGCGTCAACGATGCGCTCCATGATGCCGTCGACGAGCCCGGCGTGCCCGTAGAGGGCGCCGGACTGGATGGCTTCCACGGTGCCCTTGCCGATGGCAGTGCGCGGAGGGGTGAACTCCACGCCGCGGAGTGCCGCCGTGCCCGAGATCAAGGCTTCGGTGGCGATCTCCAGCCCGGGAGCGATGGCACCGCCGAGGTACGCGCCGTCTGCGCCGACGACATCGAAGTTGGTCGACGTTCCGAAGTCGACGACGACGACTGGGGCCCCATGGCGCTCCCGCGCCGCGAGGGCGTTGACGATGCGATCGGCACCAACCTCATGGGGATTGTCGATCAGGATGGGCATCCCGGTGCGCACGCCTGGCTCGACGACGACCACCGGGCCCGAGGTCAGGCTGGGTGCGACGTTGCGCAGCACTGCGGTGACCGAGGGCACCACGCTGGAGATGGCGACGCCAAGGATCTGGTCTGGCCCAAACCCGTCGAGGGCAAGCACACCGAGCAACTCCCACCGCACTTCGTCGAAGGTGCGGCCTGGCGTCGTCCCGAATCGCCAGTGGCCGACGAGATCGTCTCCCGCGAAGAGACCGAGCACGGTCTGGGTGTTCCCGACGTCCAGTGTGAGCAGCATCAGCCGTCCTCTCCGTACAGCACGCTCGCGGTCTCGAGCAGGTGTCCCCGGTCTGCGACCGGTCGCCCTGAGACGAAGTCGAAATGGATGTTGTCGATGAGCCTGACGGAGCCGACTCGAGCGGCCACGGCCAGGAAGGCCGGGCGATCCAAGCGGTCGAGCAGGACGGCGTCGTCCTGTGCGGCGAGCTCGGCATACTCGAGATCGATTCGGGCGTGAGCCGCAACCGGGTCTGCAACGAGGCCGGCGAGGCGGGCGCCGTCGACCTCGCCTGCGGCAGCCGCATCGGCCGCAGCCATCAGTCCCGCGCTCACCGTGCGAGCGGCTTCGCGGTCGCGACCATCCAGAAGGGTGTTGCGCGAGGACAGGGCGAGCCCGTCGCGCTCCCGGATCGTGGGGCACCCCACGATCTCGACGGGAAACGACAGATCGGTGACGAGGGCTCGCACCACCGCCAGTTGCTGGGCGTCCTTGCGCCCGAACAAGGCCTGGTCCGGACGCAGCCCTGCCAGGAGCTTCGCCACCATCGTGGCGACACCTGCGAAGTGACCGGGGCGGTACACGCCCTCGAGCACTTCACCGAGCCGGCCGACGGCGATCGAGACGTCGCCCGCACCGGCGTACACCTCGTGGTCGGAGGGGGCGAAGAGAACGTCCGCGCCGGCGAGTTCGGCGAGCGCGGCGTCGCGCTCGAGATCTGCCGGATACCTGGCGAGGTCTTCCTCTTCGTCGAACTGCAGCGGGTTGACGTACAAGGACACGACGACGGTGTCTGCTGCGACGCCGGCTCGTTCGATCAGGCTGAGGTGGCCCTCGTGCAAGTAGCCCATCGTGGGAACCAGGCCGACCACACCCGAGCGATCCTTGCGCGCTGCAGCGAAGGTGTCGACGACCCTCACGAGAAGTCTCCGAATTCGGCTTCCCGTCCGGCGGCGTGCGCGGTGGCCACGATCAGATCCCGGAAGGCCGATTCCCACGCTGGAACGCGGTGCGCGACCGCGGCGAGTTGGGTGCGGACTGTGCCAGTGTCGCCGCGGGCAACGGGACCGGTGAGGGCGGCGCGCGGTCCCAGTTCGAAGGCGTTGGCTACCACGGCCTCGACGAGGGGCTGCGCCGCGGCATAGGGCACTCCGGCAGCGGTGAACAGGTCGTACGCCATGGTCAGCGCCGCCAGCGGGAAGTTGGCCGCAGCTGCAGCAGCCGCGTGATACAGCGCCTTGGCATCGTCCGCCAGATCGAATGGGTTCGCCCCCAGGGCGCCGGCGAGGGCACGGAGGGTGCTGCGGAACGGCTCCTCTGCAGTGATCGCGATCCAGGCGCCGGCGAGTCGAGCGGCTCCGGCCTCTCCGGTCGGCAGCGTCTGGAGGGGGTGGAAGGACCCGACCGAAACCCCTGACGTCGCAAGGGCGCGCAGCGCTTCCACCGACGCTGCTCCCGAGAGATGGGCGACGCCGCCGACGTCCGCGATGTCGAGGACCGCAGAGACCGGTTCGATGGCGTCGTCGCGCACGGCGACGAGCACCACGTCCGCCGCGCGCACGGGAGCGTCGAGGTCGACAGGTCTGGCCCCAACGGCGCTCGCCAAGAGGCGCACCGCCTCGGGATCGCGCCCGGCGACGTCGATCACCTCGATGCCTGCCCGAGCAGCCGCGAGCGCGACTGCTGACCCGGCTCTCCCCGGGCCGACGAGGCTGATTCGCATGTGGCTCCGATCCTGTCTGGGGTATCGGTCCTCACCCTGCCGGAGCAGGCGGCCCCAGGGTACAAAGGCCGCAGCGCCACGCGTCCGGGTTCACTCCCGCCAGTCTCCTGCCTCCGGGTCGTAGCCACCGGTGATCGCGGTCACGTCCTGATGCCGCACGGCCTCAGCGGCCGCCGCAAGACCCGTGCCATCAGGGAGCTCTGGTCGAGGCCACACGGTCAGCAACGGGTACAGGACGAATCGGCGCTCCACCAGCCGGGGGTGGGGCACGGTGAGACCGGGCTCTTCGATCTGGCGATCGTCGTAGATCAGCAAGTCGAGGTCGATCGTGCGGGGGCCCCACCGCTCGCTCCGCACGCGCCCGAGACGGCACTCGATGGACAGCAGCGCGTCGAGGAAGGGCCTCGGCTCGAGATCCGTGTCGACCACCGCGACCGCGTTGAGGAACGGTCCCTGGTCCGGCCCTCCGACCGGCGCGGTCGCGAACAGGGCAGACACCGCGAGCACGGAGCCGTGGTCAGCAAGGCAGGCAACGGCAGCACGCAGATGCGAGCGACGGTCGCCAACATTGGATCCGAGACCGACGGCCGTCCAGGCCATGTCAGCTCTGGACCGGGATCAGCTTCCGGCCCTCTGGCCCGATCGGCCGTCCGACGATCTTCTGGATGACGTCCGTGGCCAAGATCGGATCCTCGACGAGACCGCTGTGCACGAGGTACCCGGCGAGAAGGCCGGCGAGCATGTCGTCGATGGTGTCCCTGTGGATCAACACCGCCGTCGCCTCCGGGGCCAGCGCGTCGTCCATCGCGGCGAACACTGCGTCGATCTCGTCCTGCTCCTCGAGCTTCCCCTCGATGGGGTACGAAGAGAAGGCGAAGCCGGCGGCTTCGTATGCTGCCTGGTTCTGGTTCCCTGGCAAGAAGCTGAGCACGGCGTTGATGCCGTGCTCGCCCAGCCAGGTGATCTCTTCCTCGCGACGCACGCGGCGGTGCTGGAATCCATACCCGCCGATGCGTTCCGAGATCGCCAGCCTGCCGGCGATGACCCACCGGAATGCCCGCGGTTCGAGACCTGTGATCTTCTTTGCCATCAATGACTCGCCCGCACGATAGCGTCGGCCATGCGGCCGACTTGGGCGGCCGTTGCGACGTCATGAACTCGCACGATCGCGGCCCCCTGCATGATCGAGGTTGCCACCGTGGCGGCCGTCGCGACGTCCCGATCGACGAGGGAGCGGGCGAACCCTGCGGCGTCCATCACGTCCGAGATGAACCGCTTGCGCGAGGACCCCACGAGCACCGGATACCCGGTAGCAACCAGCACATCGAGGTTCCCCAACAGCGCCATGTTGTGGGCGGCATCCTTGCCGAACCCGACGCCGGGATCGATGGCGACCCGCGCCGGGTCGATGCCCTCGCGTTCAGCGAACTGGGCCCGATCGACCAGGAAGTCGCCGACTTCAGCAACAACGTCCTCATACTGCGGATCGACGTCCATCGTCTGCGGCGTGCCCTGCATGTGCATCAACACGACCCCGACCTCCATGGCGACACAGACCTGGGCCATTCCCGTGGCCCGCAGCGCCGACACGTCGTTGACCACTTCGGCACCGGCCTCGATCGCCGCCGCGGCCACGTCTGCCTTCGACGTATCAACCGACACTGCGATTCCTTCACCGGCGAGCTTCGTGACCACCGGCAGCACCCGCTGCAGCTCCTCGTCCGCCCCGACCGGATCGGCTCCGGGGCGCGTGGACTCCCCGCCGATGTCGATGAGGTCTGCGCCGGCTTCGGTGAGGGCGACACCGTGCGCGACCGCAGCGTCTGTGTCCCAGAACCGACCTCCGTCGCTGAACGAATCCGGGGTCACGTTGACGACGCCCATGATCAGCGAGTGGCCCTCGGTGGACAGCGTGCGCGTCCGGAGACGCCAGATGAGCGGGGTGAAGGGCACCGGGTTCAGCTTGAGCTGGGAGTGTCCGTCGTGGCAGCCGCAAAGCCGGACTCGGCCGTCGCTTGCTCCGGCATCTTGATCCGGATCGCTCCCGACTCGGTGTGCTCCCACTTGGGTACGTCGACGAATACCTCGGCGAGATTCTTGGCATCGATCGTCTCCTGACTCATCAGGACGTCGGCGATGCGATCGAGCGCATCCCGATGGGTCGTGAGGATCTCGTGCGCTTCTTCATGCGCCTGAGTGATCAACTTGCGGACCTCGCCGTCGATCTGGGCCGCCACTTCATTGGAGAGTTCACTGTTGCGGGCGTAGTCCCTGCCGAGGAACACCTCTCCCTCGGGGGTGCCGTAACGCAACGGTCCGAGCTTGTCGGACATCCCGAACTCCATCACCATCTTGCGGGCGACATTCGTCGCCTTGTCGATGTCGTTGGAGGCACCCGTCGACGGGTCACCGAAGACGACCTCCTCGGCCGTTCGCCCCCCGAGGGCGTAGGCGAGCTGGTCGACGAGCTCGCTGCGCCGCTGGTAGTACTTGTCCTCGATCGGCAGCGCCAACGTGTACCCGCCCGCCCGGCCTCTGGGGATGATCGTCACCTTGTGGATGGGGTCCAGATTGGGCAAGGCATACCCGACGAGAGCGTGACCGCCTTCGTGGTAGGCCGTGAGGCGCTTCTCCTCCTCGGACATCACCCTGGATTTGCGCTCGGGACCGGCAATGACGCGGTCAATCGCCTCCTCGAGCTCTTCGAGCGTGATCATGTCTTTGTCTCTGCGGGCGGCGAGGAGGGCAGCCTCGTTGATGAGGTTGGCGAGGTCGGCGCCGGTGAAGCCGGGTGTTTGCCTGGCGAGGACCGACAGATCTACCCCATCGGCGAACGGCTTGCCCTTGGCGTGCACCTCGAGGATCTGTTCCCTGCCCCTGATGTCTGGACGGTCGATGACCACCTGGCGATCGAAGCGTCCGGGGCGGAGGAGCGCCGGATCGAGGATGTCTGGACGGTTGGTGGAGGCGATCACGATGACGCCGCTCTTGGTGTCGAAGCCGTCGAGCTCCACGAGGAGCTGGTTCAAGGTCTGCTCCCGCTCGTCGTGGCCCCCGCCGAGGCCGGCACCGCGATGACGGCCGACCGCATCGATCTCGTCGATGAACACGATCGAAGGGGCGTTCTGTTTCGCCTGTTCGAACAGGTCGCGCACCCGACTGGCGCCGACGCCGACGAACATCTCGACGAAATCTGACCCGGAGATCGAGTAGAAGGGCACACTGGCCTCACCGGCGACGGCCCGAGCAAGTAGGGTCTTGCCGGTGCCCGGCGGGCCATAGAGCAGCACGCCCTTGGGGATCTTCGCCCCCATGGCGCGGAACTTCTGGGGGTGGGCGAGGAATTCCTTGATCTCTTGGAGTTCCTCGACGGCCTCATCGGCCCCTGCGACGTCGGAGAAGGTGACCTTGGGTGCGTCCTTGCTGACCTGCTTGGCCTTGGCCTTGCCGAACTGCATGACGCGGTTCCCCCCGCCCTGCATCTGGAAGATGATGAAGATGAACAAGCCGAACAGCAGCACGTACGGGAAGATCGTCGTCAGGAACCACTGGAGCAGCGAAGGCTCCTGGTTGTCGGTGACGGACTCGACGCCAGACGCGAGCAGATCCTCCGTGATCTGCGCCGCGTATTCGGCCGGGTAGGCCGTCACGAACGTGACTTCCTCTCCCGAGGACGAGGTGTACGTGCCGCTGACCTGGTTCGATCGGTCGAGGATCGTCACGGGGTTATTGATCTCGCCAGACTCGAGCTTGGCGTTGAACTCGTTGAGGCTCAACTCGGTCGGCTGGTTCGATTGGTTGACGAACACGTTCACCGCCATCACCACCACGAAGATGATGGCGAGGTAGATGAGAATGGTTCGGGCCGTGCGGTTCACCAACGACTCTCTTCCGGGTCCCTCACAACGTTTGCCGAGGACCTTGGCTTCCATGGTATTCGCTCGAGCCGCCTAATCCACGGTCGTGACCGGCGTCTCACAGCGGTCGCCGGATATGCGTCGTCACGGTTGCCCTCCCGCTGAAGTTCCTTGCCGATGCTGGGGCGCTGCCGCTACTCCTCCATGACGGCCACATACGGGAGGTTGCGGTACTTGCCCGCGTAATCGAGGCCGTAGCCGATGACGAACTCGGGAGGGATGTGGAACCCCTCGTACTTGATATCGATCGGGGGGCGATCGATGCCATCCTTCACCAGCAGGGCGGCGATCTCGACAGACGCCGGCTGACGGACTTCGAGGTTCTTCAGCAGGTAGTGGAGCGTCAAGCCGGAGTCGATGATGTCCTCGACGATGAGGATGTCCCTGCCTTCGATCTCCTGGTCGAGGTCCTTGAGGATGCGAACCACACCTGAGGTCTTCGTCGCCGATCCGTACGACGACACCGCCATGAAGTCGAACTCCACCGGCAGATCGACGTGCCTCGCCAGGTCGGCCATCACGATGAATGCTCCCTTGAGAATCCCCACCATCACCAGGTCGCGGTCCCGATAGTCGGCGGTGATGGCCGCTCCCATCTCGGAGAGCTTGTCCCGGATCTCGTCCTCGGTGATGAGGATCTTCTTGATGTTCACGTGACCGCCCTCTCGTCGCGCAATCGCAGCACGTCTCCGCTGCCGGCCGCCGCCCAGACCGCCACCCGGATCGCGGGAATGGCCGCAATCTTGGCATCGGCGACGACCACGGGCCAAGCGGCACGCAATCGACGGGGAACTCCGGACTCGGCGAGGGCGTCGCGCACCAGTTTCGAACCACCTGCGATGGCGATGCGGTCTCCAGGGAGCGCAGCCCGCACGATGACGCGAGCAGGCACGGCGGCCCGGTCCAGGAGCACGTCGCTGTCTGCGAACGCCTCTCCCGGCGAATCAATGGCGATTTCAAGACCGTGGTCTCCGAACCGCACCCTGCCTGGCACTGTCAGCTCGACGCTCGGCGGCGGAGTGGGCTCTGTGCTCCAGATCGTGATGGAGGCTCCTTCACGCTCGACGAAGCGGTTGCCGGAGAGCTGGGCCCTGGTGCCCTCACCGGCGACGATGGCGCCCACCGCCCGAACGTCGGTGAATCGGGCCTGGCCTCCTTCTCCGACGTCCAGGAGCCGGCGCACCACCCGAGCGACCACGGCTGGGGGGGCACCCTCGAGGTCACCGATCGCAACCACGGTTGCTCCGGCACCGAGGCTGATCGGGACGGCTGCGGCCGCAGCCGTCAAGGCGCGATCGTCCTCGGCGACGAGGCGGGCGGAGCGGGCAAGACCGACGACCGCACCGGGCCGGATGGACTCGAGGGCGGGGAGCACCTCGGCGCGCACCCGGTTGCGCAAGAACCGCGGGTCGTCGTTGGCAGGGTCGTCGACGAACGGCAACTCGAGCTCGACCGCGAACGCCCGCACGTCCTGGCGCAAGAAGCCAAGCAGCGGGCGGTAGATGGCTCCCTGAGCGGACATGGCGGAAACGCCTCGGCTCCCGGCACCGCGCATCAGGTTCATCAGCACCGTCTCGGCCTGGTCGGTCGCCGTGTGTCCCGTCACCAATGCCTCATCGGAACCAAGCGCGGCCGCGAATGCCCTGCGCCTGATCCGCCTCGCCCGATCCTCGAGGTCCGGCCCGTCCTGGAGCGCGCCTTCGCTGACGGCCAGGTCGATCTGCAGGCGGCCGGCGATGGCGGCTGCCGCGTCTGCGAGCAGACCACCGGACAAGCCGTGGTCGACGAAGAGTGCCCGCGTCGCCCTGCCGGAGGTGACGAGGCCCCAGGCGGCGACGGCAGAATCGGCCCCTCCCCCAAGGGCGACCGCAACAGGGCACTCGGGAACGACAGCCTCCACAGCGGAGACGACGCCCGACCTCACGCCACCCTCGCCAGCCACGTTGCGGGGTCGTCGATCTCGGCGAGGGTGGGCAAGGATTCTGGTCCCTGCCATGCCCGGTCCAGGGCCGAGAACCCCGCCTCACGCTCGACCTGCAGAATGAATGATTCCCCGAGCTCGTACTGCTTGAGCTTCATCTCCATCCCGATCAGCTTGAGCAGGGTCGCCGTCCGGGCATCCTTGCGGCGCGCCTTCATCACGTCGGACATCCTGCGCTGCGTGAGGAGCTCGCGAGCTCCGATCCGGTCCATGATCACGTGGCCGTGGCCCTCGAGGAGCGACATGAGCGCTTGGACCCGATCGAGCACCTCGCGCTGCGCCGGGGAGGCGAACAATCCGAACACACCGGTGTCGTCGATGAGCGGCTTGCCGGCCGCAGCCGCTTCCCGCAGGTCTCCCGAAACCCTGCTCATCCGTCCGGGCTCCGGTTTTGCGGTAGCGACCAACTCTTCCACGAGGCTCAAGAAGTACCCCCGCATCCAGGGCACACCCACGAACTGGAGGCGGTGGGTGCACTCGTGGAGGGCGACCCAGAAGCGAAACTCAGCCGGTCGGAACTGATGCTGACGTTCCATCTGGAGCAGGTTCGCCCCGACGAACATGACGGTGTCTCCGAACTCCCCCTCCGGTGTCGGCAGGACGAGTTCGTATTGGCCGAGTACGCGCTTGGACAGAAAGCCCAACACGGCTCCCAACTCGGCACCCATGACCCGGCCGGCCATGGAGGCCCCGATGCCGTCGTACTTGCCCAGTTCCTCTTCTGCAGGCGCCAGCAGGCGGTTGAACGCGGCGACGTTGGTTTCGACCCAATCCCGTCGCGACACAACGGCGACGTCTGGCTGACCCGGCCCGGTCAGGCCCGTTTCGACGGCGACGAGTTCGGCCGCTCTGGCGACGAGGTCTGGGGCCTCTCGGCGCAATCGGGTTTCGTGGTACGTGCCGGCCAGCGGGTAGTTCCCGGCGAACCGGGTGGCCACGCTCACGGCCAGCGGCCAATCGACACGGGACATGCCCCGAGGCTAGGGCGGGCGCGGTCCGGCTCCGTCGCCCGCTTCAGCCCTCGACGATGCGATAGCGGTTCTTCACCCGGGTGAAGTAGTAGATCGTCACCCCGCCGACGACGAGCAACGCCGTCACGACCAGGGTCGGGATGAGAAAGCGATCGGTCCACGGGAGCTCGGTATCCGGAGCCTCCGGTGGAGGGACGACGACGGCGGGTGCTTCACCTTCGGCAAAGGTGGTGGTCGTCGTCGTCTCGTCTGCTCCGCCCTCTTCGACGGCGAGCGCCACCGGTGCTGTCAAGGTCAACAGGAGGACGGCGAGGGGCACCAGGGCGGAGAATCGCTTGGTCATGGCGCCAGCGAGGTTAGACCAGGCGGCAGCGACCCGCTCGGTTCCGGGCTCGGTCAGGCCTCGTTCTTGACGATGCGCCCGCGCAACCTGGGGAACTTCGTGGGAGCATGGGTGTAGCACCACTCCCGCTTGTTGTAGCGCGACAGCGTGGTGTCGCACCCCTTCTGCGCACACCTGCGCTCGGTGGAGTACGTCTTGGGCGCACGGGAACCACCCGCGAGCCGACGACCCTTGAGAATGTTGTCAGACATGGAAAACCCTTTGTGAATCAGGAGTCGGCGACGGCGTCGTCGCCACTGGCCGCACGTTCTTCCTCTATCAACGCTCTGAGCGAGTCGAAAAGTTCCGGGGGCGGCTGGGAAGCGCCTCGTTCGTGGATCACGTGCTTGAGACGGGATTCGAACTCGAACGCGGAGCAGCAGTCATCGCACCGGCGCAGGTGGAGCTTGATCCGGTTCTTGCGGTAGACCGTCAATTCGGCATCGAGGTACTGATAGACGTACTCGATGGCGTGCTCGCAGCCGCTCATTCTTCCGCTGCCTTTACGATCCCTCGGTCAATTGCCACATTCCACAACTTCCGCTGCAGTGCTTTTCTTCCCCGATGTAGCCGAGACATGACAGTTCCGATCGGAACGTCCAGGATCTCCGCGATCTCCTTGTACGAGAATCCCTCGACGTCTGCGAGGATCACGGGCATGCGGAAGTTCTCGGGGAGCGACTCGATTGCCTCGGTGATGTCGGTATCGACGAAACGATCCAGAGCCTCGTGCTCCGCGCTGTAGGTCGCCCCGGACGCCTCTCCGAGCCGCTTGTAGAGGTAGAGATCCTGGAGCTCGCCGAGCTCGGTCTCAGTGGGCCTGCGCTGCTGCTTGCGGTACTTGTTGATGTACGTGTTGGTGAGGATCCGGTAGAGCCAGGCCTTGAGGTTCGTTCCTTCCTCAAACGTGTGATAGGCCCGGTACGCCTTGAGGTAGGTCTCCTGAACGATGTCTTCGGCGTCTGCCGGGTTGCGCGTCATGCGAAGCGCGGCTGAATACAGCTGCGGCGAGTACTGCATGGCGTCGCGTTCGAAGTTGGCCTGATCGGCCACCGCGGCTCCCTCCTCGGAGACGACCGTAACCCTAGGGAGCGCCCAACGCTTCGGCGCATTCGCGAGGACAGGCGAGCGTCCCGCAGGCGACCGCTCGGTCCGTTCAGAGATACTGGCCCGGCATCACCCGCTCGTCGACCACGGTGTCCTCGATCGCCTCGGCCTGGGCCTGCGCCTCGAGCTGCTGGGTGCGCACGGCGATCACGATCCCGTTCATCAGGCCGTCGAGCCAACCAACCAGCTCGGCCTGAGCGACCCGCAGTGCAGAAGGCGAAGGTGCGGCATCCTCGAAGCGCACGGCGAGCTGCACCAGCTCGGCGTGCAGATCGGCGGAGACGACACCATCGAGCTCGGCGATGGTCCGCTCGTAGATGTTCTTGAACTTCTCACACCCCGCGGCGTCGCACGGTGTCGTTCTCGCCTCTTCGAGCATTGCCTTCGCAACCGCGGTGATTCGCATCAGCTTGCCGGGCCTGGCCACGAATCCGGTGGCGTTGGGCAGCTCGGTGGTCGCGGTTGCTGCCAGTGTCGACGTTTCTGCCAGTTGCGTCATGGTCATCACCGTTCCTCTCTTTCGAGAGGGAACGATCCCCACCGACCGGCGGCCCTTCCAATTGACGCGCACCGGACGATCGGTTCCCACGGTCACCGGACGATCGGTTCACACGGCGTAGCGATCGCGCAGGGTCCGGTAGGCCGTGCGGCGTTCCTCGGCAGCCGGCGCGCTCTGCTCGACAGCCGGCGTCGCGCTCCGGTCCTGGTCGTGGTAGATCAGGCCGACCGGACTCGAGCCGCGACTGCGCAGGACCGCCGAGCGCGCGTGCGCAGCGGGACGATCGGTGGGGTCGTGGTTCGGATCGGCGTCGACGTCGTGCAACGAGGCTTCCCACTCGGCATAGGTGTCGTTGTACGTCACGCACGGAGACAGCACCTCGACGAAGGCAAACCCGCGGCGATCCCCTGTGTACCGCAAGGCCTGTTCGATCAGCCGGTTGAGCTGATCGGACCAGCGGGCAAAGCCGCGCGCGATGAATCCGGTGGCGGGGATCGACAGGGCCAGATCGACGGCGTCGAGTGGGGGACGGCCGTCGTGCGGTTTGGTCGGCGAGTCCTGGCCCTTGGTGAGGCCGTAGATGCCGTTGTTCATCACGACGTACAGGAATGGCAGATCGCGGTTCAGGGCGTGCACCAGGTGGCCCACGCCGATGGCGTACCCGTCGCCGTCACCACCTGCGGCGATCACCGTCAGATCGGGGTTGGCGAGCCGTACCCCAGCCGCAGTCGGCAGCACCCGTCCATGGAGGGCGTGGTATCCGTACGTTCCGAGGTTGTTCTGGATCGTCCCGCTGCACCCGATCCCGGCGAGGACGATCACGTCGTGCGGCGCCAACTCGAGCGCCTGCAGGCCGCGCGCAATGGCGGCTTGGACCCCGAAGTGCCCGCAGCCGGCACACCAGATGGGATCGGCTGGTCGATAGGTCGTCGTCACACCGCCTCCCGTTCCATCTCACGGATCCTGGTCGCCAACTCTGCCGGCCGGAAGGGAGCACCGTCGTAGCGCAAGACGGGTCGGAGCCGCCCGTGCGGTGCCCCGACGGAGGCGATCAGGTGGGCGAGCTGGCCCTCTGCGTTGTGTTCGACGACGTAGACGCGCTCCTTGGCACGGACGAAGCGCAGCGTCTCTTCCGGAACCGGCCACAGGGTGCGGGGCTGCAGCCCGGAGATGGGCATCCCAGCTGCGGCCAGACGGTCGACGGCCTCCAGCATCGGGCCCCGCTCCATGCCGATGCCGACGATGCCGATCGCGGCATCCGGCTCGCCGAAGGGCCGGCCGGTCGGCAGATCGCCGCGGACGACATCGATCTTGCGCATGCGCTTGTCGACCATCGCGGCCCGGTTGATCGCGTCCGTCGAGACGTGACCCCACTCGTTGCGCTCGTTGCCCGTGACCAGGCTCATTCCGTGTGGCGTCCCGGGCAACGCCCACGGGGACACGCCGTCATCCGTGATCGCATACCGGCGGTATTCGCCATCGACGTGTGCGATCACGGCACCATCGTCGATCGTGACCCCATCGAGATCGAACGGGGGAACCGTGGTTGCGTCCTGGGCGACTGCCTGGTCGACGACGAGGTACACGGGACCCTGGATGCGCTGGGCGAGGTTGGTCGCCGCCACCGCCAAGTCGAAGCAGTCGCTCGGGTCCCCCGGTGCCAGCACGATTCGGGGGAAGTCGCCGTTGCCCCCGTGGACGAGCATGTTGAGATCGCTCTGCTCTGGCTTCGTCGGCATGCCGGTCGAGGGACCAGACCGCTGACAGTCGACGACGACGATTGGGATCTCCGCCGATCCGGCATGGGAGACGCCTTCTTGCATCAGGGAGATGCCAGGACCGGAGGTTGCGGTCATGGCCCGCGTTCCCGTCAGGGCAGCCCCCAGCGCCATGTTGATCGCGGACAGCTCGTCCTCGGCCTGCACGGCGACTCCTCCAAACTCGGGGAGACGCCGCTCGAGCCAGGTGAGGATCTCCGATGCCGGAGTGATCGGATAGCCGGCAAAGAACCGTCCTCCAGCAACGAGGAACCCGAGGGCGATGGCCTCGTTCCCTGCGATGAGTAGCCGGTCGCGATGTTCGATCCGATCCAGCGCCCAGGGACCGAGGCCGGCACGCAGCTGGTGCTCGTCTGCAAACGAGAACCCAGCGTGGAGCGCCCGCAGGTTGGCTGCAGCGACCTCGGGGCGGAGATGGGCAAACCGCGTGGCGAGCAGGTCGGCCGCGGCGGCGTCGTCCACGCTGAGGATGCGGGCGACCACGCCGAAGCCCAGGCTGTTCTTGAACAGATCCCTGCGCAGATCGCGCACCGCGAGCCTGGCGAACGGTATGGAGTACACGCGGGCGGTCTCCGGCAGGATTCCGTCCGGAGGCGGGCCTGCAGACGAGTCGAAGACCACGATGCCGTCCGGCGAGAGCCAGGGACCACCCATCTCGATCGCTTCGGCGTCGAACGCAACGAGCAGATCGAGATGGTCCCCCATACAGCGGCAGGGTGTCGCGGCGCCGCGCAACAGCGCAGCGGCGTGGCCTCCCTTGATGCGTGAGGCGACGTTGCGCGCCGTGTACATGTGGTAGCCGTGGCCGCCGAGGAGCCTGCTCAAGAGGGTGGCGATCGTCAGGGAGCCATCGCCTCCCTGGCCCGCAACCATCACGTTGAGGTCCGTGATCCTGCGACGGGTCTCGAGCGTCATGGCGCGACTCCCGGCCCGCCCGGTCCCGTCGTGTAGAACGTCTTCGGATCCAGGTGCCCCAGCGCAACCCGCTCGGCATGGGTGGGCATCTGCGCAGGGAGCGGGCGGTTCTTCTTCTTCGCCGCCGACAACCTGTCCATGAGGAACGGCCCGCGGGGCTCGTCGTCGAGGGGACGGGTCTCGAGCCATCCGGCATCGACCGCAGCCGCAAAGGCACGATGGCCGGCCTCGGTGCGGATGAGCGTGAAGGTCCAATCGTCCATCCCGATGCCGCCGCACGCGAGGTCGGCATGCTCGGCGCCGTAGTCCAAGCAGTAGAGGCACGCGGGCCTGGCGAACTCGCGGTATCGCTTCAGCGAGGCCGTGACGACCTCGCCGTCGTCGAGGCGCACCACCACCTTGCCCTTGATGTTGATGTTGGCAATGCGCTCCCGGGGTCGGCCGATCATCTCCGCGAGCCGGTCGAGGCTCTCGTGGGTGAAGGCCTCCGAGCAAAACAATCCCACGACGAGGGCAATGTTGTCGCGGTACCAGTCAGCCATCGCGAGCCGAATCGACGAGTTCTGCTGGAGGCGCACCGCGTCCACCTGGCATGGGACCCCGACGACCGCGAGCGGGGTGACCCTGGCGTGCATGGCGTCCTGGAGGGCGATCGTGTTCGGCGAGTACGTGTAGCGCGACGCCGCACAGCCGAGGACCTCCGCCTTCGTCGTGGCCAGCAGGTGCCTGCCGATCTGGCTGTCTTCGGGAAGCACGTCGCCGAGGATCGCGCCAGCCAGACTGCCGGTCTCGAGACCGTGCACGATGAGGGCAGAAACCACACCGCCGTCCTGTCCGCGTTCCAGCATCTCGCCGTCTGTCGCCCTGGCGTACACCCCGTAGCTGTACGACCCGTATCCGGTGTCGATCGCCGGAGGACGGAAGTCGAGCAGCTGGGGCAGATCCTTGTCGACCGGCCTGAGAATCGGGCAGACCTCTGCGCACAGGATGCAGAACACGCAGGCGTCGGTGCGCGTGTCGACCGGGTGCTCGTCTGCGTAGTCGAAGACGTCGACGGGGCACACGGTGACGCAGGCTGCGCAGCCCACACACTTCCCGGACTCCACCACCTCGCCCATCAGGAAGTCGACGGCGCGAAAGCCGCCGCGGTTCAGTTCGGTGCGCCAGGCGTATGGCCACTCGTGGGGATCGGCCTCCGCAACGAGATCGCGATACCGGCGGCGTACGAGTGCAGCCTTGGCGTCGCCCGTGGCCGGGCGGTCGGTCCCTTCATCGACCGGGGTGGTGTCGGTCGTCATACGCTGCCGATCACATCTCGAGCACGAGGTGGCATCCCTCGCTGAGCGGATAGGTGCCGCAATCGTCCTCACCGACGAACAGGCACACTTCTTCGGGACGCTCCGCATGGTCGTCGCAGAATTGTGCCAAGCCGTCACCGTCTGTGAGCTCGGAGCTCCACGTGCGGCTCGCCGTCGGGTAGCGGTACCGAGCACCGACTTCGACGGCAGGTACCGGGATGCCTTCTCCGTCCACGACGCGGACGTCGAAGGCGAGGGTGGCGGTCAATGCGGCCTCCTTGCTCGTTCTGCCCGATTCCGCCGTTCTGCCCGATTACAGGGGTTGGACGGGGGACGGCGATACCGCCGAAAGTCCCTAATCGCGTTCAGGCAGCGCAGGAGATGCACCGACTCGCCGTCGGTCGCGCCTCCAGCCTGGCAGCGGTGATGGGTTCCCCGCAGGCGTCGCAGACCCCGTACGTGCCGGCGCCGATCTTGGCGAGGGCCCTGTCGACGGCGGCGAGCGATGCGGCGAGCGAGCGCGCCGTCGCCGTCGTGTTGACGCGCTCTACGGCCTCCGTGGTGCCGTCACCGATGCGCTTGCCGAAGGCCACGGAGGCGCCCTCTTGGGGCGGTGCCGTGAGCCGGGCAAGCTCGGCGGCGAGCGCACCTCTGCGGGCACGCAGCGTCGCGGCCACTTCGTCGAGATGCTGCACCACACCCACGGTACCCACCAACCGCTGCGCCGGATGGGGGCTGGAGCCGGAGAGGGGAATCGAACCCCTGACCTACGCATTACGAGTGCGATTTGTGGGGTAGCTCCGACCTCGGGCAGCCGGCAAACCTCCTGGTCAGAGGCCCTTCTTGCTGCCGGTTGCTTGCGAGTGATTCCGGTCCTATCGCACTCTCGTGTGGCATGGATGTGGCATGGCGGGATCGATCACCTTGTTCGACTCCAGAGCCGCTCGCAACTCCAGAGCCACGGCCGAGACGGTGGGGCCCCATCTGTGGATCTCTTCTTGTCTCCGCGATGGCTGAGAGCGTGCATCCGCCGAGCTCCGAGAAATGCCGTGACCCCCGTATGCCGGATCCTGCGTTGGATACAGACGCTCCGGTGTGCCCACCGGGAGGGGGCCTCCAACTCCCGGCTTGGGAATCCGGTACGGCGTTCTCAGCAATGACACTACGACCAGCGCAGAACCCATATAGCCGACTGCCTCAATCATCCAGGTGAGGGTATTCCATCGATCGGCCGATGATCACCCTGCCCGCAGGACCGCCCATATCGGCTGTGGTCTCAGGGGGTGAATGCAACAGGACGTCACCAGATCCTGACACTGAGCCGATATGGGCGGGTTTGGGAGCGTGGGGTCGTTGGGGATGGGTGTTAGTTGGTGGGTGTGTCAGCGACGGCTTGGACGAGTGCGAGGACGTCATTGCTGAACGACTCGGGGTCGAGGTCTTGGCCGAAGATGGTTCGGTGGACGATTATGGCCGGGGCGAGTTCGGCGAGGAGCTGCAGGTGTGGATGATCGGCTCCGAGGTACCGGGTGACAATCTCCTGGTAGGCCGTGGTCGTGTGTACCTGCTGCATGGCGTCGTTGATCTGGGCGCTTGTACGCATGGCTGAGACCACGCCAGGAACGAAGTCGGGGTGAGTCGTGGCGAGAGCGGCTCGGTTCTGGATGAGGTTGGTGAGGTCGGCTTCGGGGTCGTCGCTGGTTTCATAGCTGAGTTCGCCCCCGGTGCGTATGGCTTCGGCGACGAGGGATTCCTTGTTGCGCCAGCGCCGGTAGATAGCGCCAACCCCGGCTTCGGCTCGGGCTGCGACGTCCTGGACGGTGAAGCGGTCATAGCCTCGCTCGAGAAGCAGCGCCCGCGTGGCGGCCAAGATGGTCTCGGTGCGGGCCTGGTCCTGTTTGCGGCCTAGGTGGGGTTCGGGTCGTCGTCCGGTCTCGGTTGCCATGCCACCACTCTAGCCGGAATGTTGCATTCCGGAATTGTTTACTCCTATAATGCGGAACAGAGATATCCGGAAAGGGGTCCTCCGCACAAGGCGGTGGAGACGCAGCCCACCACCCGATCCCAGGATCGCCGGCCCAACCTGATTGGAAGGAACACGGAAATGGACAAGAAGGCACTGATAGTCGTTACGAACCACTCGGATTTCGAGCATCCGAAAGCGGACCCAACCGGCCTGTGGCTCTCCGAACTAACACACTTCTACGACGAGTTCGAGAAGGCGGGGATCCACATGGACATCGCCAGTCCACAAGGAGGCAAGATCCCGATCGACGGCAGAAGCCTGGGACGCTTCACACTCAACAAGGCCGCAAGGCAGCGATACGAGGATCCAGAGTTCATGTCGCTGCTCGAGAACACCAGACCGATCTCGGATGTGGACTGGGAGGAGTACGACGTTCTCTACTTCGCCGGCGGCCATGGCGCCATGTGGGACTTCGCTGACAACGAGGAGCTTCAAACTCTGATTCGTGAGATGTACGAGGCGGGAAGGGTCGTCTCAGCCGTCTGCCACGGAACGGCTGCTCTTCAGAACGTTCGACTCAGCAACGGAGAGTTTCTGATAGCAGGCAAGAAGGGAACCGGCTTTGCCTATCTCGACGAGACCATCGCCGGTGTCAGACGATTCGTCCCCTACAACCTCGAGAAACGCCTGAAGGATCGGGGAATGATCTACACCAAGGCCGCATTCCCACTGGCCGGCCACGCAGTGGTAGATGAACGGTTGATAACCGGACAAAACCCCAACTCCGCTACACGAACAGCCCAAAGAACCCTCGAAGCAATCGGGGTCAAGACAACTGGTAGGACCTAACCGAGCAGTCCAGATGCCGGACCCGGAAGACCTCGCTCAAACTCGTTCCACCCGGACCTCGACAAGAATCCACCACCATCGCCAACCGGTAGATCTTCGACCCGCCCGCGCATATCCGGCTGGGCGGCCCGTTGCGGTGATCGGCGACCACTTCAGTCGGTGGCGCGTGGGAGACTTGGGGGGTGAGTGACACCGATCTGCGATCCATCGAGCGTTGATCAGCGTTACTCAGCCGCAGTTTCTTGGCAATTCTGAGTCGGGCCAGGGGACCTAGACATTCACCGCGTGGGGACGGTTGGACGCTCCGAAGAGGGCCGTCTGACCCCCTCGACACTGCAACCTCGCGATTCTGTTGCTTGCTTATGTGGCATGGATGTGGCATGGAGCGCCATCGTCGGGAGGGGTCGTAGCCGACTGACTGCAGGGAGCCCTTGTAGGCAAGGGCTCTCGCTGGAGCCGGAGAGGGGAATCGAACCCCTGACCTACGCATTACGAGTGCGTCGCTCTACCGACTGAGCTACCCCGGCGGGTGCCGCGATGGTAATGGCGGGTTCGCCGTTGCTTCCAGATCGACCCTCCCGGAGACGACCTCGAGACCCTTGTCGACCCGGGGGAGATCACGCGCAGCGTCGGCGGTCAGGACGACGAGGTCGCTCACGGTGCGTACTGTTCGACGATCTCGGTGACGACGGCATCGTTCACGAGCAACCAGATGCCACATCCGTCCCCCGGGCACTGGATGTACCCCTCAGGATGGGCAGGCCATTGCGCGAACGGGACTTCCAGGAAGTCGCAGCAGTCGGGATCGATCTCGAAGACGGTGACGTCCTCGGCAACCGCCACAGTCCGCAGCGTTGGATTGGCGTTCACGATCCAGAAGTCGTTGGGCGCCTCCTCCCCCACCTCGGCCGCCTTCTCCCAGGCGATGTCACCGAAATACCAGCACGCCAGATCGAAGTCGACGGCATCGCCGGCGATGGCGATGGCGTAGCCGAACCAGACCCCGTCTGGAAGCGGCCCGGCCCCGGGAGCACAGCCGGATCCCGACGCCCCGCCGCTGCCGGCGAGCGGCTCCCAAGGCAGCAGCGTCGGCTCCCCGACCTCGAAGTCCGCGGAGACCTCAGCGGCGGTGGTCGTCGTGACCGGAGTCGTCGTGACCGGAGTCGTCGTGACCGGAGTCGTCGTGACCGGAGTCGTCGTGACCGAAGCGTCGGGGACGGTCGCGTCCGTCGCCGGCGAATCCGACGGCCCACAGCCGACGACGGCGATCACCGCGACGACGGTCATCAGCACCACCCTGCCCATGGAAGCATCGTATGGCACGGTGACGCCTGCCCAGAGGGGCCGTTGGTCCCTAGCCCTTGACCGACCCCGCAGTGACGCCGCGGACGAAGAATCGCTGCAGCGCAAAGAACACGATCAGCGGCACCAGGGTGATCACGAACGCCCCTGCGGTGAGCAGATGCTCGCGCAGCCCGAACTCGCCTGCGAGCGAGGCGACCACGACGGTTGCAGGCAAGGCCTCGCGGTTGCCTCCGATCATCGTCAGGGCGATGAGATAGTCGTTCCAGGTCCACAGGAACTGGAAGATGGCGAACGCCGCCAGCACCGGCAGGGACAGCGGCACGACCAGCCGCCAGAAGATGGTGAAGTGGTCGGCGCCGTCGATGCGCGCCGATTCGAACAGGTCCTTGGGCAGCCCCGCGATGTAGTTGTGCAACAGGAAGATGGCGAATGGCAGAGCGAAACCGGTGTGCGTCAGCCAGACCGCCGGGATCGTCCCGGCCAAGTCAAGATCCGGGAAGATGGTGACGGTCTTCTCCAGGATCGGCAGGGTGAAATGCACGCCCGTGGCGTAGGCCTGGAGCAGCGGAATCAACGAGACCTGCGTCGGCACTGCGAGGAGGGCCACGGTGGCGATGAACAGGATCTCCCGCCCGCGGAAGTCGATCCAGGCGAAGGCATATGCGGCGAAGGCGGCAATGGCGATCGGGATGATCGTGGCGACGATGGCGATCGATGCCGAGTTGAGCATGCCGTTCCACAGCCCGCCGGTGGCCTCGGATCCGAGCACCGCCGAGTAGTTGTCGATCGTCGGGAAATCGAACCCGTTGGCATTGTCCTGCCACGCCAGCCACCAACCGCTGTTGCGCTGCGCATCCCTCGTCCTGAACGAGTTCACGAAGAGGCCGAAGGTCGGGATCGTCCACACAATGACCAGCAGCCACAACACCCACGTTGGGATCGACCGCAGGAAGCCATAGACACGTCCGCCCAGAGGTCGCCCTCCCGGCTTGGCGGTGCGGGCGGCCAGCGGCTCAGACTTGTGCTTGGTCGTCATCTAGGCCCTTTGCTGCTGCATGCGGCGAATGTTGAGGTACATGATCGGGAGGACCCCCAGGAACAGGACAACGGCGAGCGCCGAGCCGAGGCCGAAATCGAGCTCGGTGAACGCCCGCTGCCACATCTCGTTGGCAAGCACTTGCGTGTCGAAGTTGCCGTTGGTCATCACCTTGGGGATGTCGAACACCTTGAGCACGGTCACGATGAGCGTGGTGGCGACCACACCGATCGTGGGTGCGATCTGGGGTACCGTGACCCGCCAGAAGGCCTGTGACTCGGTCGCACCGTCGATGCGAGCCGCCTCGAGCAGTTCATCGGGAACGGCCTTGATCGCCGCGGAGAAGATCACCATGGCGAACCCGGTCTGGATCCAGATGAACACCACCATCATCCACCAGTTGTTCCACGGCGATTCGGTGAGGAACAGAACCGGGTTTGCCATCACCTCTCCGGTCACCGGATCGACGATGACCCCACCGATGCCGGGCCCGAGGAACCGATAGATCAGCCAGACCAGCGGCAGGATGAGGGCGATAGATCCGCCAAGGACCGAGTTGTTGCCTGCCGAGAAGCCGCGCCATGCCAGGTACGCGAGACCCAGGATGACCACGCCCATGATCACGGCGATCACGACGCTGGCTGAATCCGACGCGCTCCACTCTCCGATCTGCACCCACAACGAGTTGAGGACGCCGGTTTGGTCGTTCTGCGGCGGGCGAGCGATGTACATGAACCGCCAGATGATCGAAGCCCCGACGAACGAGATTGCCATCGGGAGGAAGATCAGCGACTTGGCGATGTTCTCCCCTTTGGAGCGATCGGCAAGAACGGCAATCGCCAGGCCGGCACCGACGGCGAAGAGCGTGACCGAGAAGATCCACCAGAGGTTGTTCGAGATCGTGCCCCGAATGACGGTGAACACGGCGAACCCGACGAGGATCACGCCGCCGGCGATGAACGACAGTGTTCCCGCGCTGACCGAGAAGCTGCCGAGGCCGCTACCGCTCGTGCGCCCGACCCACGTGCCGATGCCGAGGCCGATGAGTACCAGCACGACCGCACCCCAGAACAACCTGCTAGTGAAGACGTCTGCCCAATTGCTCAGGTCGAGCACGTTCGGATCGCTGAAGATATCCGCATAGTTCGAGAGGCCGGTCCACTCCAGATTGCGGGGCGTCCCGGTGAGGAAGCCGAGCCAGATCGTCCGGCTGAGAGGAATCACCAGGGTGGCGACCACGAACAGCAGCGCGGGTGCCAGGAAGATGTACTTGCGTGAGCCGAGGGCGATCTGCTTCTTGGCGGACGGGTCCGGATAGGCGACCGTCCCTGCCCAGGCGCCCAGCAGCAGCCCGAGCACGACGGCGGCGACGGAGGCCTCGGCCTTGGAGCCGGTGAGATCCGCGGCGAGCCACGCTCCCCACAGCCAGCCGAGCGCCAGCCAGAAGAACAGCAGCGGCAGCAACGCGACCCGGCGCCGCGTCAACTGCCACGACAGCAGAGCGATCACCGCTCCGACGGCGAGGCCGATGACCACGGCGAGAGCATCGATGCTCGGCCAAGCAGTGCTGCGAATCGCCGAGCCGGTAAGAAGACCCAGCGCCAGGCCGCCGGCGAGGCCGACTCCGAGTCTCTGCCACCGGTCGCGCACCACTCCGAGCCCGAACCCGGTAGCCGTGCCGATGAGGGTGGCGATCAGGATCACGACGACTGGGGAGACGATGAGCTGGTTGCCCCAGAGCAGGCCGAAGAGGGCAAGGGTCAGGACCCCGCCGATGACGGCGAAGAACACGACGAAGTGAGACTCGGCGAGATTGAACAGTTTGTTCGCCCCGATGAAGATCAGAGCGCTCAGACCGACCGCGAGCACGATCCCCGTGATCGTCGCAGTCAGCCGGTCCGACAGGAACGGGAGCAGATCGGTGTCGAGCGCCGAACCCAGCAGATCGAGCACGGTGATCGCGGTGAGCAACCCGAAGCCGAGCAGCAACGCGATGATGACATTGCGGTTCACCGACCGCTCTCCCTTCCCTCGGCGACCCAAACTAACAGGACGCCGGCCTGCGGTGCAGGCCGGCGTCCCGATGGATTCAGTTGGTCAACCGATCACGGCCAACTCGCGTCGATGGCCGCTACTGCGTCATCGACCGACTTGTCACCGTTCACGGCGCTCGTGCCCTCCGTCCAGAAGGAACCGGCACCGACGGCGGCCGGCATCAAGTCGGAGCCGTCGAAACGCAGAATCTGCGCGTCGAGCATGATCTGGATCATCTGCTGCTCGAGGGGCAGGTAGACCGAAAGGTCCTGGTTCTGGTTCGCCGACAGGTACCCGGACAGCTGACCGCCCTTGCGGGTCTGCTGGGCCGACTGACGTGCTTCGGCGTACTCCGCGGTGGCGTAGTACTCCATCACTGCCCAGACCTCGGGAGCATCGCGGAACGCAGATGCCAGCGTGCCACCACCGAGGACCGGCTTGTCGCCGGTTGGGCCCTGCGGGAAGTAGAAGACCGAGATCCCCTCTGGTCCGGTGGGGGTGCCCTCCGGCAGGAACGCCGAGAAGAACGAGGCCTGACGGTGCATCAGACACGTGCCGTCAGCCAGCGGCTGACCATTGTCACCGAATGGCGTCGCAGCGATCGAACCGCCTGCGGCGTAGGTGTTGCCGGTGCCGTTCCACAGCGCGAGCACCTCGTTCCAGATGGCGACCATGTCCGGGTCACTGAACTTGACGTCGTTCGCTACCCACTGGTCGTAGAAGTCCTCGCCCTGGAAGCGCAGGGTGAGGTCCTCGATCCAGTCCGTGTACGGCCAACCGGTGGCCGGGCCAGACTCGATGCCAATACACCACGGAATCTCGCCGTCTGCAACCATCGTCGCCGACAGTGCCTTCAGATCGTCCCACGTCTCAGGAATGGCGTAGCCGTTCGCAGAGAATGTCGACGGGCTGTACCACACGAGCGACTTGATGTCCGACTTGTTGTTCACCCCGTACTGGGTCCCGTCGACGTTGCCGAACGCAGTCCAAGCGCTGTCCCAGTTGGCGTTCAGTGTCGCGGTGACGTCATCCGGCAACGGCAGGATGAATTCCTCCCGTGCGAAATCGGCGACCTTGCCCGGCTGTGGGAAGATCGCGATGTCCGGCGGGTTACCACCGGCCGCCTGGGCGTTGATCTGATCCGAGAAGTCGCGTGCACCGGTGTACACGATCGTCATCCCGTTGGCCTCTGCGAAGACGTTCAGGGCGTCCTGATGGGCCCCGGCCTCTTCGTCGGAGGCCTCCGGGCCGAAGACCGTCACGGTCGTGCCCGCGAGATCCACTACAGCTGCGGTCGTTGTCGTGTCGCCAGCTGCGGTGGTGTCGCTCCCCTCATCGCTGCTACACGCAGCGGCGATCATGGCGAACACGGCCAGCATGGCGATCAGCCAGTAATACCTTCTGTTCATCGAATTCCTTCCTCCGATGGAAATCTCCTCCCCGGTTCCCGCCCGCGCCAACAACGCAGCGGGTGGGACTGGAACCATTCACATTATCCCCATTGGGGACGCATGTCGAAACGCTGGCAGCGTCGTCCGGCGCCGCCTCGAATCACCCGGCCACAGCCTCAGGGAAGACCTCGGCAATGGCGACCACGCGGCCCTCGTCGATCGACCGATGTGCCGCCTCGCCGACCGCCACCGACCACAGACCATCTTCGAGGGTGACGGCTGGCGGAGCTCCCGAGCGCAACGCCTCCGCCAGCGCCAGGTGCTCCAGGTAGCTCGACCCGTGGTGCTGCCCTCCAGAGCGCACACGATCGTCGCGGACGACGACCTCCTGGACGTGCCCATCCGTGCGCCGTCCGATGCGCACCAGATGGTCGTTGTCGAAGCCCTCGAGCTTGCCGATGTCGCCGGTGACCACCAGCTCACGCTCATTGCGCGAGCCCTCGGCGAACATGCACAGGTCGAGCATCGCGCGCACGCCGTTGTCGTAGTCGACAAGCACATACGCGTTGTCGATGATGTCGCAGACCCGCCCGCGATACGTCGCTCCGACGAAGTTGACGTCCTGGGCCCCGGTCGCCATCACCCGTACCGGCCGCGCACCGGCGATGAGGTTCATCAGATCGAAGAAATGGCAACACTTCTCCACGAGAGTGCCTCCCGTGTTGGCACGGAACTTGTTCCAGTCGCCGACCTTGTCCAGGAAGGGGTAGCGGTGTTCTCGGATGGCGATCATCTTCACGTCGCCGACAGAACCGGCCCCCACCTCTTGGATGACCCGAGCGATCGGCGGCATGTAGCGGTACTCGAGGCCCATCCACACGAACGCGTCTGCTCGAGCCGCAGCCGCGGAGACCACGCGACAATCGTGCACGGTGGTGCAGAGCGGCTTCTCGACGAGGATCGGCACACCGGCCGAAATGCAATCGAGGAGCACGTCGTGGTGCGTGTGGTTCGGCGTCGCCACCACCACGCAGTCCATCCCCCCGGCGGCCAGGAGCGCAGTGTGGTCTGCGAACACCGCGGCCTCGCCGCCCGCGGCCTTGGCCCCGCTCTGGAGGGAGCCGGCGTCGGTGTCGGCGATCGCGACCACCTCGGCGTCTTCGAGGTGCTCGATGTTGCCGATGTGCTCGAGGCCCATCGCCCCGGTGCCAATGATCCCGTAGCGCAGGGTCTGTGTCATGAGAGCGGATCATCCCCCATCCAGGGGGCGAGGCGTTCACCGATCCAGGCGGCCCAATCGTCCATCATCGCCTCCAGCGGATCCACCCGGTTGGTGTACTCGTGCCACCACAAAGGCTCACCGATCCACACCCGCACCGAGGTCCGGCGCAGGGTCAGATCGCCAGGCGTCATCGTCCCGTCTGTTCCGTGCACCGCCACCGGGATCAGCGGGGCGCCTCCGATCCAGGCCAGCCACGCCGCACCGCGCTTGGGGGTGCGCTCGCCGAACTGGTTGACGCGGGCTCCCTCGGGGAATATGCCCATGACCCCACCATCGTCGATGTGGGCGATCGCGGTGCGCAACGCACCGACGGGATACCCATCTCGGTCGGTGGGGATCGCGCCGAAGAAGCTGACGAAGCCGTCTAGGAGCCGGTATCGGCCGAACAGCTCGTCAACGGCGATGTACCGGATCGGCCGGGTGACCAGCGAGCTCACGAAGGGGGGGTCGACGTGGGAGAAGTGATTGGGCGCCAGCACGACCGGACCGGTCCGGGGAATGTGCTCGAGGCCCGACGCATGGAGATCGAACAACGTCTTGCCGATCAGGCGGGCGACGGGGCGCATCACCCGGGTCGCGATGCGGGCGTGACGCCGATCAGCCATCGGTCGCGAGATCGGAGAACAGGTTGGCCAGGGCGAGACGCGGTCGCTGATTCGCCTCGAGCGCCGTGATGGTGGCCAACACCCGGTCGGCATTCGCCACGGCGCGCACAGGAGCCAGCCGTGTCAGCGCCGCTACAGGGATGTCGCGATTGCGGGCGGGCACACCGTGCTGGGCGACGGCTGCGTCGCGATAGAACCCGGCGAGGATCTCGAGGCCTGCGACATGCATGGCGTCTGTGACCCGCTTCAGCTCCCGAACCTGACGATCCTTCAAGATCCGACCCCCGCCGTCACCAGCGAGCTCGCGCTCGGCTTCCTGGCGCTCCCCGAGCGCGGCGAGCACCGGCTCGAGCGATGCCTCGGCTTCGTCGGCGAGACGGAACGCGCCGCCGGGATGTTCCGGCAACCGCAACGGCACCGAGAGCCAGAATTGGCGGAACGACGCCGCCTCCGGTCGCGTTGCGAGCGACAGCGCCAGACCCGGCCGTCCCCCCGAGATGACGGCAACCTCGCCCGCACGCTGTGCAGACGCGGCACCGAGCCGCTCCAGACCGGCGGCGAGCGCCGCCTCGTCGACTCGCCCGAACACGATCGTGCGGCAGCGACTGGCCACGGTTTCGGGAAGCTCGTCTACGGACTCTGCCACGAGAACGAACGAGGTCTTCGGCGTTGGCTCTTCCAGCGTCTTGAGGAGGGCATTGGCTGCCTCGTCGTTGAGCATCCCGGCCTCCTCAAAGAGGAACACGCGCCGCGCCGCCTCCAGGGGAGAACGGGTGGCCGCGGTCACCACGGCGCGCGCTTGGTCGACCGTGATCGCGGTGCGACCCTCCGGTTCGATCAGCGCCACATCGGGATGGGTCCCGGCAACCGCCCTGCGGAAACACCTGGCGTCCCCGTCGCAGATCAACGCCGCCGCGAAGCGGCGGGCAACGGTCGCCTTGCCGACGTTGGCCGGGCCCACGAAGAGGTACGCCTGGGCGGGGGTGGTCAACTCGGCCGAGAGCAGCTCGAGGACGGCGGCGTGCCCGATGATGTCGGCGAATGGAGTCACGGCTCGATCCCGAGGGCGGCGGCTGCGTCATCGACGACGTCGTCGAGGGGCCGGTCGGCATCCACGATGATGTGTCGGTCCGGTTCGGCTGTGGCGAGCTCATCGAAGGCCGCGGCGACGCGCGACTGGAATTCGGCTCCCTCGGCACCGATCCGATCGGCGATGTCTTGACGCTCGAGGCCGGTGGCCGCGGGTACCCGCAACAGCACCACGGTGTCCGGCCACACGTCGCCCAGGCCGGCCGCGTTCACCCGGCGTACCGCCGCGATCCCCAGTCCGCGGCCTGCGCCCTGATAGGCGAGCGACGAGTAGACGGAACGATCCGACACGACCCAGGACCCGGAGGCAAGTGCCGGAGCGACCACCTCAGCGGCGAGCTCGGAGCGAGCTGCGGCGAACAAGAGCGCTTCCGCCCACGGCTCCAGATGAGTCGCCCCGTCGAGCAGGATGTCGCGGATCCGCTCTCCAGACGGAGTGCCCCCTGGCTCACGGACCGCAACGACTGGGACGCCAGCCGCTTCGAGCCGGGTAACGAGGGCACGGGCCACGGTGGATTTCCCGGCGCCTTCGATCCCTTCGAGGGACACATACCGGGGAGCAACGGGTTGCGATGCGGCCATCCCGCGAGTCTCGCAGACTCTGCGGTGCTCAGGGCAGGCCCGTCAGCCGTCCCACGTTGGCTCCCCGGAGCGGGGAGACGGCACCGCTGGCGAGGGCCAGCGAGCCTGCGGATCCTGATCCAAGTGGGGAGATGCCAGAGCGCTCAAGACTTCTTCTTGGCCCTGCGCTCCGCCAACAGCTCTGAGGCGCGCTCGACCGTGAGCGCCTCGACCGTGTCCGCCGTGCGCAGCGAGGCGTTGGTCTCCCCGTCGGTCACGTAGGGTCCCCACCGGCCGTCCTTGACCATCATGGCCTTGCCGGTGGCCGGGTCTTCTCCCAGCTCCTTCAGCGGCGGCCTGGCCCCTCGCCGCTTCTTCGGCTGGGCGAGCAGCGCCACGGCGGCGTCGCGATCCACGGTGAAGATCTGCTCTTCGGTGTCGAGGCTCCTGGTGTCCTTCCCCCACTTGATGTAAGGCCCATACCGGCCGCCCTGAGCGGTGATGTCGTTGCCGTCTTCGGGGTGCTGTCCGACGACTCGCGGCAGGGCCAGTAGCCGCAGGGCCTCTTCGAGGGTCACGGTTGCCGGATCCATGGCCTTGAACAGCGAAGCGGTCTTGGGCTTGGTGTTGTCGTCTCCCCGCTCCCCCAATTGCACGTACGGCCCGAACCGCCCGGTGCGAGCGATCACGTCCCAACCAGTTTCGGGATCTGATCCGACGACCCGTTCGTCGGAAGGCATCTCGAGGAACTCAACTGCCTTGGCAACGGTCAGCTGATCCAGCGGCAGGTCTGCCGGGATGCTCGCCGTCTCTTCGCCGCGGGCGACGTACGGACCGTACTGGCCTGACCGAGCCACGATGGCCCGGCTCTCTGCGTCTTCGCCGATGAAGAGGCTGTTCACCTCGCGGGCATCGATCTTCTCCAGCGCCTCTTCCGACACCAGCTCCTGGAGGCCGGGATGTCCGTTCCCGAAGTAGAAGCTGCGCAGCCAGGGCACCATGTCCTGGCGCCCGCCGGCGATCCGATCGAGATCCTGCTCCATGCGGGCCGTGAACTCGTAGTCGACGTAGTCGGCGAAGAAGTTCTCGAGCAGGGTGACCACCGAGAACGCCTTCAACGTCGGAACGAGGGCGTTGCCCTGTTTGACTGCATAGGTGCGGTCCTGGATCACCGAGATGATCGACGCGTACGTCGACGGCCTGCCGATCCCCAGCTCCTCGAGCCGTTTCACGAGCGAGGCCTCGGTGTAGCGGGGCGGGGGCTTGGTCTCATGCGACGTCGGCTCCATCGCCGCCACGGTGAGCACGTCGCCTTCTGCGACGTCCGGGAGGTGGGCCTCTTGATCGTCACGAGGCGCGTCCCCTTCGTCGATGTCTTCGACGTACACGCGCAAGAAACCGGAGAACGTGATCGTCCGGCCCGTCGCCGAGAAGCCGACACCCCTGTCGCTGGGCGCGGCTCTTGCCTCGAGGCGCACTGCGAGCGACTCACCGGACGCGTTCTTCATCTGCGAAGCCAGGGTCCGTCGCCACACCAGGTCGTAGAGCCTGGCTTCGTCGCTCGCAGGGCCGAACGCGGCGCCGACGTCGTCTGGGTCGGTGAACGTCTCACCTGCAGGCCGAATCGCCTCGTGCGCTTCTTGGGCTCGTGCCGCCTTCTTGCCGTAGGCCCGCGGCTTCGCCGGCAAGAACTCGGGGCCAAAGCGGTTCGCTACCAGCCGGCGGGCGGCGCCAACCGCAGACTCGGCGAGATTGGTGGAATCGGTGCGCATGTAGGTGATGAAGCCACCCTCGTACAGGCGCTGGGCGGCCCGCATGGTGCGGGCGGCGCCGAAGCGCATCTTTCTGCCCGCCTCCTGCTGCATCGTCGACGTCCGGAACGGGGCGTACGGCTTGCGGGTGTACGGCTTGCGTTCGACCGAGGTCACGGCGAACGGGACATCGCTCAACTCTTCGCCGAGCGCCGTGGCCGCGGCGAAATCGAGCACAAGGCGGTCGGTGGTCAGTTCGCCGTTGGGACCGAAGTCCCTTCCGGAGGCAACCCGGGTTCCCGCAACCTCGACCAGGTGCGCTGAGAAGTCTGGGAGCCCGTCTGCCCCAGGACTGAACGTGCCCTTGAGGCCCCCATACCCCGCAGACACGAATGCCATGCGCTCCCGCTCTCGATCGACGAGCAGCTTGGTCGCAGGCGACTGCACCCGCCCGGCGGAGAGGCCGCGCTGTACCCGCCGCCACAGCACCGGAGAGACTTCGTACCCGAACAGTCGATCGAGGATGCGGCGTGCCTCTTGGGCCTCGACGAGCTTGCGATCCAGCTCCCGGGGACTGGCAACGGCCTCGCGGATCGCCGTCGGTGTGATCTCGGAGAACACCATGCGGTGCACGGGGACCTTCGGCTTGAGGACCTCTTCGAGGTGCCAGGCGATGGCCTCGCCCTCGCGATCTTCATCTGTCGCCAGGTAGAGCGCCTCGGCGTCCTTGAGCTCCTTGCGCAGCTTGGTGACCTGCTTCTTCTTGTCGGGGTTGACGACGTAGATCGGCGAGAAGTCGTGGTCGACGTCCACGCCGAAGCGGGTCTCGTCCCACTTCGCCTTCTGCTTGTCTGGGAGCTCGGCCTTCTTGGCCGGGATGTCGCGGATGTGCCCGACGGAAGACTCGACGACGAAATCCGGGCCCAGATAGCGCCCGATCGTCTTTGCTTTTGCCGGGGACTCGACGATGACGAGCTTCACCGGCAGGCGCTCCCTGGGGCGGCGTACGGCGTGCGAATGGGCGATGACACGAACCCCAACGTACCGAGATCCGCCGCGATACTGAACGTCATCGCCACCCGGCTAGGTCGCAACCAGTCCCTCGAGGGCGCCGAGGAAGCGATCCGCGACCACCGGCCATGTGAACTCACGGACCACCCGGTCCCGGCCGCGCAGACCCATTGCCCGAGCGCCCTCTGGGTCATCGAGGAGCAGGTCGAGACCGTCCACGATGCCGGCGGTGTCGCTCACGACGAACCCGGTCTCGCCGGGAACGACCGTCTCTGGCGAACCACCGGAGTCGCCGGCAAGGACGGGAAGGCCGCAGGCAGCGGCTTCCAGGTAGACCAGGCCGAGACCCTCGACCTCGAGCCCTCCCCACCGCGAGCTCGCCGGCATGCAGAAGACGTCCATCTCCTGGTACAGCCCTGGAAGCCGGGACCACGGAACGTCCACCTCGAATCGGGCGGCAACGCCGCGGTCGGCGGCCGAGGTACGCAGATCGACCTCGGTGCGGCCCCTGCCGACGAACAGCAGCTCGACCGGCCGGCGCATCTCGGCTGCAGCGTCGATCAAGCGCTGCTGCCCCTTGCGGGGAACGAATCGGCTGACGCACCCGATCACCGGCGGATCGTTGTGCGGGGGGTCCTCCGGAGGCGTGAAGACGTCTGGGTCGACCCCACCGCCGACGTACACGACGTGGCGACCTGTGAGGGCTTCCACCCGCTGGGCCGTGAACCTGGAGACGGCGAAGAGCGCATCGGCGGCGCGCAGCGGGCGGGCGAGGAGCTGCCGGGCCCCCGGTAGGGCTGCGGGCAACGTGACTTCGGCGCCATGGGTGAGGACCGCATACGGCACGCCGGTGGCGGCGCGCAACCGCGGACCGAGCAGCGGAAGCGGGTGGGGGGCACCAAAGAGCACCACGTCCGGGTCGACAGCTTCGACCGCGCTCCTGACCCAGCGAGCAATCGCCCGATTCGGCCACAGGAACGTGCGGTCGTTGCGGACAACCGCGGCGTCGGCAACTGCGGCTTCGTCGTGGGGAGCGAGCACGATCGTCTCTGCGTCGAGCCGGGAGACGAGGTTCCCGAGATACTGCTGGATCCCGCCCGGCTTGGGCGGATAGTCGTTCGTGATCAGGAGGATCCGCACGTTCAGTGCTCGAGGTGGGCCGCCACGTTGTACGAGACGAGCCGCGGTCCAGACGCGGAGTGGAGGGCCAACGTGGTCTGTGCTGTGTTGCGCACCATCGAGATCCGATTGCGGTCGGCGAACGACAGTCCGAGGACCGTGGACACGAGGGCCCTCGTGGCCCCTCCGTGGCTCACGGCAGCAAAATGCTCGCCGGGATGGGAGGCACCGAGGGCGGTCACCGCGCCGGCCATCCGGGCGCCGGCACCGCGGTAGGACTCGCCGGTGTGGCCCCTCGGCAGATCCTCGCCGTCGCGATACACGCGGGCGTACAGCGCCTCGTCCGCTGCGGCGACCTCGGAGGCAGTCATCCCCTCCCACGTGCCGAAGGACATCTCGATGAGATCGTCGACGGTGGTCACTCCCAGGCCGAGCGGCTCGGCGATGGCCTCCGCCGTCAAGCGGGTACGGGTGAGTGGCGAGCTGTACACCGCCACAACCCGAGGAGGATCGGCGGCGAGTGCAGCGACCTGGCGCCTTCCCGCCTCGGTCAGCGATGCGTCGCCTCTGCCCTGCCAGCGGTGCTCGGCATTGGCCGTGGTCTGCCCGTGGCGTATCAGAACGGCGTGGGAGTCCGCCAGGCCGCTCGTGGACGCGGTGGCAACGTGCGCGGCGTCGTTGAAGCGCTCCAGGCGCCACGCCTGATCGTCCACCGTCAGGGTCGTCAACGAGGTGTTCTCCGGGATGTGCATCGGCACCGCCCCGACCCCTCCGGTCAGGGTGTAGGCGGTCAGCGCGTGGATCACACCGCCGTGGGTGACGACCGTGACCTCATCGCCGTCGTCGAGCCCGGCAACGACGTCGTCGAGCGCCGCGGTCACCCGGGCGAGGAACTCCCCTCGTGTCTCTCCTCCGGGTACGGAGAAGTCCGCCCCAGAGAAAAAGGACGTGGCCTCTTCCGGGTACCGCTCCAACACTTGTTGCGGCGTGAGTCCCTCCCAATCGCCGAGGTCGAGCTCGACGAGCCGATCGTCGAGCGCATAGGCACCGAGCGCATCTGCGGTCATTCGGGCCCTGATCATCGGCGAGGCCACGACGGGACCGGATCCGTTGCGACGCCGCGCCAGCGCCTCCGCCTGCCTCACGCCGAGGTCGCTGAGCCCGGTTTCGGTCCGCCCGCGCCAGACCCCCTCGACGTTGGCGGTGGACTCGGCGTGGCGCGCCAGCGTCACTCTGATCGGCACGCAAGCTCCTCTGTGGCGGAGGCGTAGGGTAGGTGCGTGTTTGGCTCGGCGATCATCGCTCAGGCTGATGGCGGTTCGACCCTGCCCTCCGGCGGCGGCGAGGCCGTGATCTGGGTGGTCATCGCGGTGGTCATCATCGGTCTCTACCTGCTCGTGCGGCGTACCAGGCGCCGGTCCCTCGACCACTACATGGGCCGCAAGCGGCGCGAAGAGGAGCTCAAGCGCAACGACCCTGACATGAAACGGGACTGACGGCGTCAGCCCTGCAGACGATCGAGCCAAGGATGCCGCGGGCTGACCTCCGTCAGCGCGGTGCGCAGCCACTCCCGATCGGTTGCCGCGAGGGCGGGACCCAACTCCGCAAAGTCGCGTTCGTCCTTGGGCAGCGTCCGCTTGGCCTTGAAGAGCAGCACCACCGCAGGCGCCAGGTAGGGCAGCCCCTGCGCCGCCTGCAGGGCCGCCTCACCCAAGGGAAGCGTCACCCGAGGATCGCGACGGAAGCGCCACACCGCCCCGTCCCCCTCGCTGAGCACGACATCGAGCCGACCGTTCGGTGCGGCGACGGCTACCTGATGGACGGGGAGGCTCAGGTGCGAGCCGTCCCACGGATGTCTGATCCCGGCGTCCCCGAACCCGAGGGGATGTGGCTGCACGAACTCCCACGATCCGGGGAAGGTGCCATGGAGCAGATCGAGGTCGGCTCGGAGAGTGGTGACCTCGACATCATCGTGGGTGCGGGTCTGGCGGCCGAGGTGGAGGTCGACTGCCCAACCCCCGGCGACCGCCCACCAGCCCCGGTAGGCCGCCATTCGGTCGGCAATCGCCAGCACGATTCGCGGAGGAAACGCGTCCACGGCACTGAGGATGGCAGACGCATAGGGTGGGAACATGCCCCTCTTTCCCGAGCTCGATGGCATCGTCTTCCGCTGCTTCGCCGGTCCCACCGACTACGTCGCCATGGCACGCATCATCAACGCCTCCAAAGAGGCAGACGGTGACGAGCGCACAGACACCCCGGACGACCTCGCCCGCGCATACGTCCACCTGCAGCGCTGTGACGTCACCACCGACATGCTGGTCGTCGAGGTAGCCGGCGATCCGGTCGGCTACTCACGTGTGTGGTGGGACCAGGAGGAGCCGGGGCCCCGCGTCTACAACCAGGTCTGCTTCCTCGATCCTGCTCACCACGGCAGGGGCATCGGCGCGGCCATGCTGACGTGGAACGAGGAGAGGCTCCGTGAGATCGGCGCCACGCACGAGTACGACGGGGAGCGCATCTTTCGGACGTTCGGGAACGACGCCAACGAACGTTCCCGTCGGCTGTTCGCCGACGCCGGCTACGTGCCTGACACGTACTTCGCCGACATGGTCCGACCGACCGTCGTCGACCTCCCAGACGCCTCACTCCCGGCGGGAGTGGAGATGCGGCCCGTTGCCGACGACCAGCTGCGCACGATCTTCGACGCCGAGGCCGAGGCATTTCGCGACCACTGGGGTTTCGTCGAGCCGACCGAGGCCTACTACCGCGAGTGGCTCGACTTCCCCCACACCGACCACAGCCTCTGGAAGATCGCCTGGCACGGGGACGAGGTCGTGAGCCAGGTGCGCTCGTTCGTCAACACGGCGGAGAACGAGGAGTACGAACGGGCCCGGGGCTGGACCGAGTTCATCTCGACCCACCGCGACTGGCGCCGCAAGGGCGTCGCTACCGCCTTGATCGTCGCCAGCATCGGGGACCTCGCCGATCGAGGCATGACCGAGGTCGCCCTCGGCGTGCACACCGAGAATCCCAACGGGGCCTTCACCCTGTACGAGGGCCTGGGCTACGCCATGGTCAACCGCTGGACCGTGTTTCGCAAAGAGATGGAGGAAGCACAAAGGAGGACGTGAGAAGCACGACGGCGGTCTTACCAGTTGTTGCTAGAACAGGCCGGAGCTGACGAAGGCCGAGGCGAAGATCAGGGACACGATCGTCATGACCTTGATGACGATGTTCATGGACGGGCCCGAGGTGTCCTTGAACGGGTCCCCGATGGTGTCGCCGACGACTGCAGCCTTGTGAGCCTCTGAACCCTTGCCGCCGAACGCTCCGGCCTCGATGAACTTCTTGGCATTGTCCCAGGCGCCTCCGGCATTCGCCATGTAGATGGCGAGCAAGAAGCCGGACACCAGAGCTCCGGCGAGGAAGCCGCCGAGCAACTCCACCGAGATGAACCCGGCGATGAGCGGCAAGGCAACGGCGAGGGTCCCCGGCACGATCATCTCGCGCAGCGACGCCTTGGTCGAGATGTCGACGCAGCGCTCGTAGTCGGGTCGTGCACCGTCTGCGCCCTCGCGCAGGCCCGGGATTTCGCGGAACTGGCGACGCACCTCTTCGATCATCTGGTTGGCAGCCCTGCCGACCGCCTGGATGGTCATCGCGGCGAACAGGTAGGGGAACATGCCACCGAGGAACAGGCCGACGATGACCCAGATATTGAGGAGGTCGAGTCCCGCGAGGCCGACGGCCTTGGTGAACGTGAAGAACAGAGCCAGCGCGGTGACCGCGGCCGAACCGATGGCGAACCCCTTGGCCACGGCGGCAGTGGTGTTGCCCAGAGCGTCCAGCTCGTCGGTTGCCTCGCGCACGTCAGGAGGAAGATGCGCCATCTCGGCGATGCCCCCTGCGTTGTCTGCGATCGGCCCGTAGGCGTCCACCGAGACGGTGATGCCCAGCGTGGCGAGAACGCCGATGGCGGCAATCGCCACGCCGTAGATGCCGCCGCCGGCAATGGCCCAGTCCCCTGCCCAGAAGGCGGCACCCATTCCGAGCGCAACCACGATGACCGAGTAGGCCGCAGAGCGCTTGCCCTCAGCGATGCCGGCGAGCACCACGGTGGCCGGGCCCGTCTCCGCCTGCTTGGCGATCTCCTTGACGACGCCGTAGTGATCGCTGGTGAACCACATCGAGATCCTACCGATGACCAGGCCGACCACGAGGCCGACGACGACCGCGATGAAGAAGCCCCAGTAGTTCTCGAGATCCGGCACGTCGTTGAACATCACCGGCGTCAGCACCGCAACGCCCACAACGGTCAGACCGGCCGCTACCCACGTACCACGCTCCAGGGCCGCCGCCAGGCTGCTCCCACCGGGCCGAACGAGGAACGAGCCGATGATGGAAGCCAGCATGCCGACGGAGGCGATCATGAGCGGGTACATGACTGCCTCGGTGGTGAACCCAACGCCCATCTGCAGGCCGAAGACGAGGACGGCGAAGACGATCGGGGCCACGAGCGACCCGACGTACGACTCGAAGAGGTCGGCGCCCATGCCGGCTACGTCCCCGACGTTGTCGCCGACGTTGTCTGCGATCGTCGCCGGGTTCCGCGGGTCGTCTTCGGGAATGCCGGCTTCGACCTTGCCGACGAGGTCGGCGCCGATGTCTGCCGCCTTCGTGTAGATGCCACCCCCGACGCGGGCGAACAGTGCAATCGAGGATCCCCCGAGGCCGATGGCGGTGACGATCTGCACCCATTCGTCCGTCGGCAAGTCGAGCACCTTGTCGAAGAAGATGATGCCGAACGCAAACCCGAGCAGACCGAGCCCGGCGACGGTGAAGCCCATGACGGCCCCTCCGCGGAAGGCAACGGGGAGTGCCTGGTCCGTGCCGCCCTGGCGGGCCGCTTCGGCCGTTCTGGCATTGGCGGCGGTTGCGATCCGCATACCGATGAAGCCGGCCGTCGCCGACAGGATCGCGCCGAACACGTAGGCGATCGCACCCCAGGGCCTTCCCCAGTCGAGGAAGGCGAAGATCAGGGTTGCCATGATCACGACGAACACGGCGATCGCCAGGTACTCGCGGCGCAGGAACGCCATCGAGCCCGATCGGATGGCGTTCATGAGCTCGACCATGCGGTCGTTGCCAGGCGGAGCCGCCAGCACTTGCCGCGAGTAGACGAAGGCGAGCACCAATGCGGCAACGCCCATGATCACGGCCACGTAGAGCCACACCTCAGGATTCACGGGACATCTCCCCAGCTCGTCGACGGTGGTGGGAAACCGGCGGGAGTATACGAGGACGGCGATCCCTGCCGTCGAGGTCAGCGGCGCCGGTACCCCCACAGCACGACGGCGGCGCCGGTGATGAGGACCACCCCGACGCCCAACGTGATGGGATTGGGACCCTCGGCAAGCCGGCGGCCCGGTTCGACCACCCGCAGCGCTACCACGTCGATGTAGGTCTCCCCTTGCCGATCTGGATCGTGATACCGGAAGACCCCGGTGACCACGACGACCGGTCCGCGCTGCCGGTACCCCCCTGGCGGGTCAAGCCCTGCCGCCAGGGCGTGCGGCATGCGGATACCGATCCCGACGTTGCTGCCGCCGAGGAACCCGCTCTCGACCAGGGGTCTGCGGGTGTAGGCGTCGTCGTTGAGCTGGGTCCACATGAAGCCGTTCCTGCGGAAGCCGTAGTCGCCGATCAGCTCGCCCTCGAGGGCGACGGTCTCGCCTGCGTGGTCCTCCGGAGCCGCCAAGAACTCGGCGAGGTCACGCGTCTGGCCGGCCGCGGTCGGCCCGAACGCCGCGATCCAGCCCACCACGGCGACCAGGAGCACGCTGATCCGGAGGATGCCGGTCGCTCTCATCGTCCACGCACCGCACTGACGATGAACCCGATCAGAACGAATACCGCGATGAACTCGAGCCTGCCGAGCCACATCTGGGCGATGTAGGTCAGCTTCAGCAACGCCGGCATCGCCGGTTCGGTCACGCCCATCGAGAGGCCCACGCTGGCGCCGGCGCTCACCGACTCGAACAACGCCCGCTCGAGCGGCACGCCGTAGGCGATCCCCACCCCGGCACCGATCAGGTAGAGGGCTACGTAGAGCAGGGCGACGGTCATCGCCGCTTTGGCCAGCTCTGGCGTGAGCCACCGCCGGGAGAACTGCATGTAGCTGCGATCGACCACCGACCGATGGGGGAGCAGAATGTCGCGAACCTCGTCGCCGACCGATCGCAGGGTCAACCCGACCCGCAGGGCCTTGACACCTCCCGCAGTCGATGAGGCCATTCCGCCCAGCGCCATGGCGATCGCCATCCCACCAAAGGCAAGGCCGCCCCAGCGGGCGAGCTCGGAGGGCGGGATCGTCGAAAAGCCCGTGCCGGTGTGGGCCGAGAGCAGTTGGAAGGCTCCTTGCCTGCTCAGCCCGGCAACGTCGGAGTAGATCCCGAGAGCAGCCAGGCCGGCGAGGGTCAGCGTCAGGGTGGCGAGCAGCGAAGCGATCACGGTGCGCGTCTCCAGGTTCACCGGCAGCCGCTTTCTCCCGCCCCACCACAGGGCGAAATGGACACCGAACGACATGGCCCCGGCAACCATGAGCACCGAGGCCACAAACTCGAACCACGCCGAGTGGTAGTAGCCGAGGCTGGTGCTCTGCGGTGTGAATCCTCCGGTGTCGAAGCCGGCGAAGAAGATCATCAAACCGTGGAAGAGGGACCGCTCCCACTCGAAACCGAGCACGACGAGTGCGGCGATTCCCAGGGCGGCAACGCCGACGACCAAGTGGAGGACCGCCACGGCCCAGATGAAACGGGCCGTGGAGCGCACCGAGGGCAGCACCCGGTCCTCGCGGGCCTCGCCGTAGTAGAGCGTGAGGCTCCCCCCGCCGGCGAAGAGCACGAGCGCCGCGATGACGATTCCTTGCCCTCCGAGGAAGTGGAGGAGGTGGCGCCAGAAGTTGAGCGATGACGCCAGGTGGTCGAGGTCCTGGATCACCGCAAGCCCTGTCGTCGTCAGGCCAGACATCGCATCGAAGTAGGCGTCCAGGGGTGACCCGAAGTGTCCGGACAGGAGAAAGGGGATCGACCCGATCAGCGGCACCACGAGCCATGTGACTGCGACGACGACCATGCCGTGGCGCCAGTCGAGCGTCTCGTGATCGGGAAACGAGCGCAGGAACGCGGCGCCGATGAGCGCAAAGACGCCGACCATGGCGAGAAAGCCACCGAGTGGGTGCCACTCCCTGGCGAGGACGGCCCAGACGGTCGGCACCAGCCCGAAGACGGCAACGAGCAGGAGCACCCGTCCCAGGTAGTGGCCGATCGTGCCGAAGTCATCCGCCGTCGGCCGGATCAGCACGTCAGAACACCCACAGGACGACGGCAGCCACAATGACCGCCACCGCGAGGAAGATGACAACGACGCCGACCTCGATCAAGAACGAGATCGTCCCTCCCTCGAGGTTGGGGAACCACACCCGCTTGAAGCGATGGCGCCGGCCGGTCATGTGCTCGAGCCGCCGAGTTCCAACGCCTGATGGACGGCGTCGAGTTCGTCCACTTTCGCTGCGATCACCAGGTGGTCGGATGGACCAACGATGGTGTTGCCCCTCGCCACCTGGACTTCGTCGCCGGTGCCGACGGTCACCACCACGGACCCTGCGGGCAGATCGAGGTCGGCCACCCTCGATTCGGGGAACGTGGCCGGCACGTCGACCTCGATGACGCCGACGACCCCCGCAGCGAAGGTGGGCAGATCGACCAGGCCCTGGACGTCGACTTCGCGAGTGATGACGTCGGCCATCAGGTCGGTGACCGCCACCGAATTGATCTCCAGAGCCTCGAAGGTCGGCCTGTTGGCGGGATCGTTGAGCCGGGCAAGGACGTTCGCCGCGCCGAGGGCCTTCCCGAGCTGGGCGGCCACCAGGTTGTCTTCGTCGCGCCCGGTCACGGCGAGCACCCAATCGGACCGGCCCACCTCGGCGGCTTCGAGCAGCTTCACGTCGGTGCCGTCGCCTTCGAAGACCAGCACCTTGAGCCCGGTCACGACCTTGCGCGCTCGCTCCGCATCGGTCTCGACCACCGACACGACGTGGCCCGCATGACTGAATCCCCGTGCGAGGAAGGAACCCACCTTGCCGCCACCGACGATCAGGATCCTCATTCGAGCAGAGGCTCCACGTCGACGAGAAGGGCGGACACCCGATCCCGCACACCGCGACGGGCCGCAGCGACGACCAGGTCCCCCTCGTAGAGGAGGAAGGTCGCGTCCGGGATGTGCGTGCGCTCACCCCGGCGGATCGCGGCCACCCTGAGGCCATCGGCAATCTCCAGATCGCCGACCGTCAGTCCCTCTGCGTCGCCGCCGAGGACCATCTCGACGACCTCGACATCTCCGCCGGAGAACGTGACGTGGTAGTCGAATTCTGCTTCGATGATCTGCTCGTGAATGACCCGCGACACGAGTCGCGGGGCCGCCACGTAGCGGATGTCCAGAGCCCGGTACGCGTCGGCCCTGTTCAGGTCGTCGAGTCGTGCGATGGTCTTGGGCACCCCAAACACCGATCGTGCCACCTGAACCGACATGACGTTGGCGTTGTCGTTGCTCGTCACCGCCACGAACGTGTCGGCGAACTCGATGCCCGCTTCTCGCAAGGTGCGCACGTCGTAGGCGAGACCTTCGTGGGTCGTCCCGTTGAAGGTGCTGCCGAGCTCGGCGAACCGCACCCTGGCGATGTCGATCACGGACACGTCGTGACCCTCTTCCGACAGCGTGACGGCGAGCCCGCGGCCAACCCGGCCGCAGCCGGCGACGACGATCCTCATCTCGGGTCGATCTCCACGGGGAGTCAGGCTATCGCCCAATCCCCGCCCCCGGGTCAATGCTGCGGGTCCCGCAGGGGCGCTACCGACGCCACAGCTCCCTAGTGAAGAGCAGCACGACTGGGAGGATCTCGAGCCGGCCCACGATCATCAAGACTGCCAGCAGCCATTTGCCGAGTGCCGGGATGACGAGGTAGTTCTGCGTCGGCCCCACCTGCTCCAGTCCGGGACCGACGTTGCCCAGCGACGAGGCCACCGCCGAGACCGTCGTCACGATCGTGAGGTGGGAATCGGCCACCCAGCCGATCAGACCCAGCAGCGCCGTCCCCGTCATGAACGCGAACATGTACATCAGGAAGAACGTCTGCACGGCCTCGACAATCGTGTCGGGGACGACCTTCTTGCCGATCCGGGTGATGAAGACGCCCCGGGGATGGATCAGCCTGCGCAGGTCCATCCGGGACGCCTGGGCGAGCACCTCGAGTCGGTACGTCTTGATGGCGCCCGCGGTGGAACCGGCCATGCCGCCCACGAACATGAGGCCGACGATCAGGATCTGGAGCGCCGGAATCCACTGACCGAAGTCGGCGGTGGCATACCCGGTGGTCGTGACGATCGATACTGAAGTGAATACGCCGTCGCGGATCGTTTCGCCGATCCCGCCACCCCAGGTACCGACGATCATGACGAGCGCAGCGCCGAGGAGGATCGCCGCATAGACCCGGAACTCGCTGCTGCGCTGGTAGACGCCCGGCGTCCGCGGAGCCCGATAGTGCAGCGAGAACGAGGCACCTGCGAGGGCCATGAACAGGATGACGATCCACTGCGAATAGGCGGAGAACGCCCCCAGCGATTCCGCCTCGGTACTGAACCCTCCGGTCGACATCGTGGTGAAGGCGTGAGCGATCGCTTCGAACAGCGTCATGTCTCCGAAGACGAGCAGCACGGCCTGGACGCCGGTGAGGATGAGATAGACCCACCAGAGGCGCTTGGCCGTCTCCCGAAACCTGGGGGTCAGCCGGTCCGGCACCGGGCCGGGGGACTCGGCGCGGGCCAGCTGAACGGCACCGAGACCAAGGAGGGGGAGGATGGCGATGGAGAGGACGATCACGCCCATGCCGCCGAGCCACTGGGTCATGCCTCTCCAGAACAGGATCCCGTGCGGTAGCGCCTCCGGATTGGGCACGATCGAGGCTCCGGTTGTGGTGAAACCGGCCGCCGTTTCGAAAAAGGCATCGGTGATCGATGGAATCGATCCGGTGAGCAGATAGGGCAGCGAGCCAAACGCGGCGATGGCAAACCAGGACAGGCCGACGGCGGCAAAGCCCTCTTTGGTGAGCAACTCACCGGGGCGATCGAAGATCCGCCGCATGAGGAACCCGGCGAGCACCGTAACCATCGCCGACAACGCCACCCACAACGCAACGTCCCACTCCTGGTAGATGAGGGCGACGACCGCCGGGGCGAACATGGCAACGCCGGTGGCTGCGACCACGGCGCCCACCACGTGGAGGAGATGGCGCCAGGACATCAACTGCCCGGCATCAACCGGAGAGCTGCTCGGCAGCGCCGATGGCGTCCGGCAGTGCGATCACGATGAGGTGGTCTCCTTCAGCGATCACGGTGCTCCCCCGGGGCACGAATGCATCGTCGCCGCGCTGCACGCCGCCGACGATCAGGGAGTGGGGCAGCTTGAGATCCGCCAGCGTCTTCCCGACCGCCGAGCTGTTCGGTCCGACTTCCAGCTCGATGGCTTCGGCTGCGCTGTCCTGGAACGTGACGACTGAGTGGATGTTCCCGCGTCGCACGAACCGAGCGATCTCGCTGGCTGCGGCGAGCCGGGAGGACACCGTGGCGTCGATGCCCACTCCGGCAGGCAGCGATTGGCCCAGCTCCAGGCGTCGCAGCCGGGCTACCGTCATCGGTACGCCCATGTCCTTGGCCATGAGACAGCCCAGGATGTTGCGGTCGTCCCACCCCGTCAGCGCGAGGACCGCATCGGCGCCGGCCACCCCCTCGGCACGCAGGATCTTGGGATCCGTGGGGTCCCCGCAGATCACGGTGGCTTTCGGTTGCTGCTCGGCGATCTCGAAGCAACGCTCCGAGTCACCGTCGACGACGGTGGTCGACACCCCGGCCTTGATGAGCCGGTCGATCGTCAGCTTGGCGATTCGGGTTCCTCCGAGGACGACGACCCTCGAAGCGCTGACCGTCCGCAGCTCGAGGAGTCGTGAGGCCTCCTCCGTGCGGCCCGACTTGGCCATGAGTAAGACGTGGTCGTCGGCCTCGAGCACGGTGGAACCGCGGGCGATCATCGTTTCGGTGTCACGCACGATGGCGACCACGAGCCAATCCCACCCCTCGACCATGAGGCGGAGTTCCGCCAGGGTGGTGCCGACGATCGACGCCTCGGGGTCGATGAACGCTCCCATGAGCAGCAAGCGGCCGTCGGCGAACTCGCTGAGCTCCGAGACACCGCCTCGCGTCGTGATCAGCAGCAGCTCGCGAGCAGCCGCCTCCTCGGGGTCGATGATGAAGTCGACACCGAGCTCTGCGATCTCGTCGCGTAGACCCGGGTCCGTGACCCTGGCGACCTTCTTCTCGACGCCGAACCGGTTGGCGGCATGACAGGCGAGGATGTTGACCGCATCCGAGGTCGTGACGGCGATCAGGAGTCCGGCGTCGCGCAAGCCGGCCTGCTCGAGGGTCGTCGGGCTGGCGCCGTTGCCCACGATCACCAGGCAGTCGACCGTGTTCTGGAGACGGTCGGCGACGATGGGGTCGCTCTCGATGACGACGATGTCCTGCCCCTCGCCGGAGAGCCGCTCGGCAAGGAACGACCCGACGGCTCCGGCACCGATGATCACGATGCGCATAGCGCGCAGGGTAAGCGTCGGCGGTGGAGAGTCACAAGACCGCGCAGCCGGGACAAGGCGCGTCCGTGTCACCCTCGGGTCCTACCCTCACCGGCATGCGCCCTGCAGCCGTGGTGTTCGTGGCGACTTCACTCCTCGCTGCGGCCTGCAGTGCCGGATCGGAGCCCGCGCCCACAACGCCACCGGCGCCGTCTTCGACCACGACGCATCCGGCTACGACGCTTCCCGCCCCACCGGAGACGACGACCACGACGACGGCTCCCATTCGTACGGTCGCGGTCAGCGCGGCCTCCGGCATTCCCTCCGAGTTCGTCGCCGCCGCCGCCGCCGTGTACGCCAGGGCGGCCGACGACAGAAACCTGGATCCCGGGGTCCCTGCAGGGCTGATCGACTACCTGGCTGCAGCAGGCATTCCCAGCGAAATCGGCATCGCCGCGCTGCGCACTGCCGTCCTGGATGACGGCACCACCGTCGGGGTTGCGCACACCGATCGCAATGATGTGCTCCTCACGGTCGGCGACGGCACCGAGTGGTCGATCGTCGGTGCCCGCGCCGCAGGGGCGGGTGACGTCTGGTTCGGCGACAGCCCGCACATGGTGCTGATCCTCGGTTCGGATGCCCGCCCGGGCCAGGACCCGCTGCGCTTCCACTCCGACAGCATCCACGTCATCACCGCCACCAACAGCGGACAGGCGTCGATCCTGGGATGGCCTCGGGACAGCTTCGTCCCGACGCCGCACGGAGACCTGAAGATCACGGCGCTCATGGTGAAGGGAGGACCGGAAGCCACCCGCGACCAATTCCGGACCTACTGGGAGCTGCCGGTGGAGGGGTACATCGTCACCGGGTTCCGCGGCTTCGAGCGGCTGATCGGCGTGCTGGGACGGCTCCTCATCGACATTCCCCGCTCGTTGCCGACCCAGGAGTGGTTTGCCGGCTTCTCCTCGGGAGAGCAGCGCCTGAGCCCGACCAGGGCTCTGGACTACGCCCGTACCCGCAAGGGCCTTCCCGGCGGTGATCTGCTCCGGTCGTACAACCAGGGCATCGTCATGCTGGCCGCCTTGCGCATGGTGCAGACCAACAGCATCGACGATGTCCCCGACCTCATCGCCGCCCTCACCCAGCACGTCACGACGGACCTCACCGCGACGCAGCTACTCCAACTCGGCGCCATCGCCCTGGAGCTCGACGCAGACGCGATCGAGAACCAGGTACTCCCCGGCACGCTGGGAAGGGCCGCCAACAACGCATCGGTGATCTTCCTGGATCCCGAGGCCGACGACCTCGTCACCGACCTTCGCGAGGACGGTCTCCTCGAGCCACAGCCCTGACCGTGGGTCCCGTGCTTGCAGCCTGGCTGGACGACGACGACACGGCAGACGCAGTGGCGCACATCGAAGAGGAACCGGCTCGTCCCGCCCAATTCGCCGACCTCGCGCCGCCGCCGCCCCCAGCGGTCGCAGCCCGGCTGGCCGCAGCGGGAATCGAACGGCTCTACCGGCACCAGGTCGCCGCCATCCGATCCGTCCGCACCGGTCACCACACCGTGATCGTCGCTGGGACCGCATCAGGGAAGTCCCTCGCCTACCAGCTGCCCATCGCGGAGACGCTCGCCTCCGATCCCGGTGCTACCGCCCTGCTTCTCTACCCGACGAAGGCCCTGTCGCGCGATCAGGTGCGCGGGCTCGTCGCGGTGGCGACAGACGACGTCGTCGCCGCGGTCTATGACGGCGACACGCCGGCGGACGAGCGCCGCTGGATTCGCACCAACGCCAATACGGTGCTCACCAACCCCGACATGACCCACGTCGGCATCCTCCCCAATCACCCGGCCTGGGCCCGGGTGCTCGCCGGCCTGCGCTTCGTGGTCGTCGACGAGCTGCACACCCTGCGCGGAGCGTTCGGATCCCATACCGCACTCGTGCTGCGTCGGCTCCGCAGGCTGGCCGCGGCCCACGGTGCCGATCCCACCTTCGTGTTCACCTCTGCCACGATCGGCAATCCCGGTGAGCTGGCGTCCTCGCTCATCGGCGCAGACGTTGCCGTCGTCGACCAGGACACGGCGCCCCGGAGCCCGCGCACCGTCGTCCTGTGGAACCCGCCGCTCGAAGACGAGATCACCGGGGCCAGGGGTTCTGCCCTGATGGAAGCGACCGGCGCCTTCTCCGATCTGGTGACGGCAGAGGTGCCGACGATCTTGTTCGCCCGCAGCCGCAAGGCAACAGAGCTCGCATTCGTGCGAGCTCGCGAGCGGCTCGACGACCGGCACGCCGAGCGCATTGCTCCGTACCGGGCCGGGTACCGGCCCGAGGAGCGCAGAGAGGTCGAACAACGGCTGGCGTCCGGCTCCCTGCTCGGGGTGGCCACGACCAACGCCCTCGAGCTCGGCATCGACATCGGGGGACTGGACGCCGCCGTGCTCAGCACGTTCCCCGGGACGGTTGCCTCCTTTCGGCAGCAGATCGGTCGCGCAGGACGCTCCGGAGCCGATGCTCTGGCCGTGTTGGTCGCCGGTCAGGATCAGCTCGACCAGTACTACATGGCGCACCCAGGCGAGCTGTTCAGCCGCTCCGCGGAGAGCGTGGTCGTCAACCCCGAGAACCCGACCATCGCGGCCGGCCACATCCAGTGCGCGGCCCATGAGGCTCCCCTCGTCCCCGAGGACCGCGCATGGTTCGGCGACGCGTTCGAGGAGGCGGTGACCTCGCTCGTTGCCGAGGATCAGCTGGGAATTCGCGAAGGGCGGGTGTTCTGGAAGGGAGGCCGCTCACCGGCAGGCGGCATCGACCTGCGAGGCATCGGTGGGGCTCGGTACGTGATCGTCGACCGTGACGGGGACCTCCTGGGCACCGTGGACGAAGGGCGGGCCTTCTCGCAGAACCACGAGGGTGCGGTGTACCTGCACCAAGGGGAGACCTACGTCGTCGACCAACTCGACTTGGCACAGCGCGAGGTGCGCGTCCACGCCGCAGCACCGGGCTCCTACACCCAGACCAAGGTCGAGAAGGACCTGGCGATCACATCGATCGCGGCGACGACTCGCCTCGGCAGCGTGACCGTGGCGTACGGCCTGGTCGACGTGGAGACCCACGTCGTCGAGTACCGCAGGAAGGACCTGCGGACGGGGACGCTCCTCGATTCGATCCCCCTCGATCTGCCCCCGCGCCGGTTCGGCACCCAGGCCGTGTGGTACGCCTTCCCCCCGGACGCCTTCGCAATGGCCGGAGTCGCCATGACCGACGTTCCGGGAACGCTGCACGCCATGGAGCACTGCGCCATCGGCATCCTCCCCGTCCTCGCCGTGTGCGACCGCGAGGACATCGGCGGCCTGTCGACGCCATTCCACACCGGCGCTGGAGGACCCGTCTTCTTCATCTATGACGGATATCCCGGGGGTACGGGCATTGCTCCGCTCGCCTACGACCTGGCGCAACGCCACGTGGCCGCAACCGGCGACGCCATCGCCAACTGTCCCTGCGCAACCGGCTGCCCGTCATGTGTGCACAGCCCCAAGTGCGGCAACTTCAATGAGCCGCTCGACAAGGCCGGCGCCCACCGGGTGCTGTCGTGGTGGCGCGATCGGATGACGTGATCACGGCGCAAGGAGCGCTGCGGGGACGAACTCGGCGCGACTGGCGGCGGTGACCGTGACGGCACCCATTCCGGGGATCCGGGGGCGCACGGCGACGGTCACGGCGACGGTCCGAGGGTTCCACGACCGGTCGACGGGACAGCGGCACGAGGTCAGCGACGCCCCGTTGGCGGCCGCCACCCGCTTGGCCTCGTCTGCGGGGCTCCCCACAGCACCGAAAGGGGCGAACGTCACCGGTGCCGCGGCCAGCGCCGCCGCGTCTGCGGCTCCGGCAGCTCGGAAGCGCGCTGCGAAGTAGATTCCGACGTCGGCCACGGCGATCATGAGCACCAGGACCACGGCGGCGACCGCCAGCATCACGATCGCCACTGCTCCTCGTTCGGTCACCGTTCGACGCGCATCGCGGCCTGCGCCCACAGCTCCACGGAGAATCCGCCGAACAACGGAGCGGCGACCCGATGGGGCAACCGGACGATCACCGTTGCCAGCTTCCCGACGACCGCAGGCCGGCGCACGGTGATCCGCGCCTGGGCTGCCAGGGGGCCGAGGGTGGACCGCACCGCTGTTGCAGCATCGGCGGGATCTGGCGAGGCCGCCGCTTCGCGGGCTCCGGAACGAGCCGCATTCAGCAGCTCCAGTTGGGTTCTCGCCACGACTGCCACCTCGACCACGCCGAGGACCAGCGCGAGGACGAGCGGGAGGACCAGGGCGAATTCGACCACGGCCGCCCCACGATCAGCCGTTCCGGGCAACGGCGGCCACCTTCTCGAGCACCATGGTGAAGAACGCCGGAAGAAGGTCAGTCGACGAAGCCCAAGCGATCAGCGCCAGGGCAACCGTGGCGGCTGCGATCAGCACCAGGGCGTACTCGGCAGTCGCCTGGCCTTCTTGTCCGGTCATCAGGTCGTGCATTGGTTGTCTCCTCAGCTTCATCCGGCGTCCGGCCGGTCGGTGGGAAGTCACAGACCGAGGCGCTGCACGGCTCCTGCCACGACCGGGCCGACGGTCAACAGCACGAACCCCGGGAGAATCAGGAGTGCCAAGGGAAACAGGAGCTTCACCGGCAGCTTGCGAACGGCCACCAACGCCGCAGCCCGATCTTCGCTGCGCCGCGATGCGGCGTAGCCGTCCACCGCGGCCAGCACCGGGGCCCCGGAGGCGGCGGACGCCCGTACGGTGGCGAACAGGCGGTCGAGTGCTCCTGCAGGCGAGTGGTGCGGATCGCGGAGCACGCGCACAACCAACGCTTCGGTGGCGCCGCCGATGAACGACGCGGCCGCCCGGGCTGCGCCGGCGAACGTCATGCCGGAGCTCAGGCCGAGCCCGATGAGGTCGGCAAGCTCGATGTCTCCGTCCGCCACGCCCCTGTCGTCGCGGCGAGAGGCCGTCGTCCACGCCCAGACGTGGGCCCCCAGACGGCGAGCGGCACCCGTGGCGATGAGGAGCGCGCAGCCGACGGCCATCGCGATCACCGGCCCCGCCTCCGCACCATGACGGCCACGACGAGGAGACCGCAGAACTGGAGCGCCAGGCCGATGGCGGCGGTCGTCGCAGCGATCCCACCTGCCGCCCACGGAGCAGCCGCCACACCTGATAGGAAGAGGAACGCCGAGAACACCAGTGGGGCGACGCCGACGACGACGGCAGACAGCCGAGCCTGCGCAGTTGCTGCTCGCAGCTCGTGGTCGAGCTGAGCGGTCTCGACGACGGCGTGCACCAGGCGATCGACCGCGGCGACCACGCTCCCACCTGCCGAGGAACCGAACGTCAGCGCGGCGGCGAGCCGCCGTCCCGTCTCCGGAAGGGCTTCGCAGAGGGGAGATCCCAGCTCGGCGAACGCCACGCCCGCAGCGGCCAAGCGACCAACGGAAATGAGCTCTGGGTGGACGTGCGCCGCGCCGGCCAGGGCGGCGCGGACGGTGGCGCCCGCCCGTAGCTCTGCCGCCACGGCCCGCAGGACGGCGGCTTCGTCTGTGGTTGTCTTCCTGCTCCTGCGGAGCCGAGACACCACAGCCCACAAGGTGCACAGGCCGAGAAAGACCCAGGGACGGATCACGGCCACCGCCACGATCGCGACCAGTGCCAACGGCGTCCCCGCGCCAACAGCAGCGGCGAGGAGGAGCGCGGTCACCACGACCACACCTCCGCGGCCGCACCGTCGTCGAGGGCGGTGATCGACCGCACCGCCCGGACGCCACCGCGACGGCCCATCACCACCACGAGGTCGAGCGCCGTTCGCAACTGGCTCGTGATGGCTTCGGGATCGGCCTCACCGCCGGACATCGCCAGGGTGGCGATCCGCAGGAGAGCCTGGGTGGCCGTATCGGCGTGGACCGTGGACATCGACCCGGCATGGCCCGTGCTCAGCGCCTGGATCATGTCGAAGGCTTCGCTCCCCCGCACTTCCCCGATCACGAGGCGATCCGGACGCAGCCGTAGGGCGTGGCGCAACAGCGCACGCAGGGTGATCTCGCCTGCCCCTTCTGCGTTTGGCGGGCGCGCCTCGAGACGAACCACGTGGCCGGACATCCTGAGCTCTGCGGCATCCTCGATCGACACGACCCGCTCGCCGGCAGGGATGTGCTTGGAGAGGATGTTCAGCAGGGTGGTCTTTCCGGAACCGGTCCCCCCAGCCACCACCAGGTTGCGCCGAGCGTGCACGGCACCCTGGAGGAGTTCGGCGCCTGCCGAATCGATGCCGCCGCACGCCTCGAGGGCGGCGAGGTCGGGAACGGCTTCGGTGAAGCGGCGCACGGCTACCACGGGACCGGCCACTGCGGCGGGAGGAACGAGGGCATGGAGCCGGGAACCATCAGGCAGCCGGGCGTCAACGGCGGGACTCGCCCGATCGAGCCGCAGGCCCAGCGGGGCGATGGCACGCTGGACCGCACCGTCGATCGCCTCCGCGCTCGGAAACTGCACAGGCGTTCGCTGCAGCGTCCCCGCGCGCTCGACCCACACCTCATCCGGTCCATTCACGAGAACATCGGATACCGCAGGGTCGCGCAGCAGGTCCTCCAGAGGCCCGAGCCCGACCAGAGAGTCGACGGCGGCGACGATGTCTGCGCCCTCGGCCAGTGGCGCCTCTTCGGCGGCGACGGCAGGGGCGGCACGCAAGAGCGCAGCCCGTTCGAGGGGAACGTCGGAATCGAGGAGGCGGCGGGCGATGCGATCTGCGGCGTTCAAGCGGCACCCCACACCGGGCGCCACGCCCGCACCCAGCGATCCCCAGGCGGAGGCAGGGTGCCCGTCAGGAGGGCGCCGACCGTGTTCCTTCTCGGCGGAGGCAGTACGACGCACCCGGGCGGCTTCTGGAGACGCCAACCGGCTGCCTGCACCACCAGGCGGTGGCCCAGTGGGATCGGGAACAATGCGCCTGGCACGAGAACATGGACCTGCACCGCAGACGACGGGGGTAGCGACGCAGGAGGAAGCCGGAGAACGACGCGGGGCCACCCGGCGACGAGGGCATCGAGCACGTCGGCGGCGTCGGCAAGGGCGATGCCACCATTGGGCACGATGCACACCCCACGCCTCGTTGGTCGGAGCTCTGTCCTGGTTGGGCCGCGAGAGACGAGGTCGGCAAGGCTGGTGCTCCCGGGATACGCGGGGCCGTTTCTGTCCAGATCGACGACAAGGGCCGTACCCGCAGCTGCGGCCAATCCGAGCGGCGCCACCGCTCCAAGGATCCCGTCCTCCCTCGACCAGATGGACAGCGCCGGCACCGGCGACCTCCCTACCGAGGAGGGGAAGCGTCGCGACCGTACGCGGCCCTGCCGACTGCTTCAAGGGGCTCGTCGGAGCACCGATACACTCGACGTGATGGAAGCGGCCTTCTTCGATCTCGACAAGACGGTCATCGCCAGGTCGTCGACCCTGGCGTTCTCTAAACCGTTGTATCGCGCCGGGTTCCTCGGAAGGCGCGCCGTCATGCGCATGGGGTTGGCCCAGCTGTTCTACTTACTGTTCGGTGCGGACGAGGATCAGCTGACCAGGGCACGAGACGAACTGCTCCACCTGATCGAGGGCTGGCAGCGGGCCGACGTCGAATCCCTGGTCGTGGAGACTCTCGACGAGGTCGCCGATCCCATGGTGTACGCCGAGGCACTGTTCCTCATCGACGAGCACGCCAGACAGGGCCGCGAGGTGTACATCGTGTCGGCCAGCCCCGAAGAGATCGTGCGGCCCATCGCCAGACACATCGGTGTGACCAACGTCATCGCAACGCGAGTGAAGACGGACGCCCAGGGCCGCTATGTCGCCGAGATCGACGTGTACGCGATGGGCCCCGGCAAGGCCGAGGCGATGCGGGCGCTCGCAGAGCGCACTGGCATCGACCTGGCCAACTCGTACGCCTATTCGGACAGCGTCACCGATCTCCCGATGCTCGAGGCTGTGGGCAACCCGGTGGCCGTCAACCCCGACAAGGACCTGCGGCGCGAGGCCGAAGAGCGCGAGTGGCCCATCCTCGAGTTCCAGCGGCCGGTGAGTCTGGGGCCGGCGATCCCGCGGCCTTCGCCCTTCGCCGGCATCGCCGTTGCGGCTTCGGCTGTGGCGTTGGGCGCTGCGGTCATCCTGCTCAAGCGGCGCGCCCGGCAGGGCTGAGCGTCAGGCCTCTCCGGCAGGCTCAGCCGGATCTCCCGCCTCCTTGGCGGCGATCCCCTCGGATCGAGCGCTCTCGATCTTCGCCGTTGTGAGTTGGGGAGCGGCGTAGACGAAGAGGAAGGCGAAGGCTGCTGCCACGAAGAACCAGGGCATGCGCAGCGCCAACTCCCGCGACCCGCCGGAGCGTTCGACGAAGGCCACGATGGCACCTCCCACGAGGAGCCCGATCGGCATCATCCCCCAAGCGAAGAAGCGGTACACGCTGTTCACCCTGCCGAGCAGCACATCCGGGATGATCGTCTGGCGCAGCGACACCGTGATGACGTTCCACACCACGCCGAAGAACGTCGACACGGCGAACATCACCCAGACCACGACCCACAAGGAGGTGAGCCCGGTGACGAGAGCCGCGACCGAGGGCACCACCATGGTGAGATACAGCGCCGTCCCGCTGCCGAGCCGCTGCGAAATGCCAGGGGCCAAGACGCTGCCCAAGATGCCACCCACCGCTCCGGCGGCCATCAGCACCGCGAAGATCAGCGGGCTCACCTCGAGCACCTCTTGAGCGAAGAGCACGAAGGTGGAGAAGCCCACCATCAGCAGGGCATTCATGATGCCCAGGATGATCGCCATGGGCCGCAGCAGCGGGTGGTGCCACAGCCAGAGAAACCCCTCTTTGATCTCACCCCACCAGTCGACCCTCTGCGCAAGCTCCTCCGCGGAGCGCTGCACCTTGAACTGTCCGGTGATGACAAACAGCAAGGCAGCAGAGATGGCAAAGGTTCCTGCGTCGACGAAGAACGGCAGGGCAAAGGCCCCCGCGATGAGCAGGCTGCCGAGGGGCGGTCCGGCGAAGCTGTTGGCCACCATCTCGGCCCCCCACAGATTGCCGTTGGCGCGCTCGAGGCCCTCGGGCTCGACAAGTGCCGGGAGGATCGTCTGCGCCGAGTTGTCGTAGAGCACCTCGGCCATGCCGAACAGGAGAGCCGAGACGAGGAGCACGACATACACGGACCAGTTGGTGGCGATCTCTGCCCCGGCGGCGATGTCCTCAGGTGAGGTCAGGCCGGAGGCGGCGGCTCCCACGATCACCGCGACGCTGAGGGTGATCACCATGCGAAACACCTGCATCGCCAGCATGATCTTGCGCCGATCGACCCGGTCGGTGATGACCCCCGCAGGGAGCGTGAACAGCAACCAGGGCAGACGTTGGGCGACCGCGATCAGGGCGATGAGCAGCGGGTCCCGGGTGATGGCAGACGCCAGCCACGGGTAGGCGATCATCGACACACCGTCGCCGAGGTTGGAAACCACAGAAGACGACCACAGCCGCCAGTAGTTGCCACCGAGCTGGACGCGTGGCTTCTTCTCCGAGACCGGCGTGTCCGTCACGATGGTTCCTCCACGAACACCGGGAGGTCCGTCGGGTAGACCCCGGCAACCAGGCCATACATCCGGTCCCCACCCCGGGCCTGGTCGACGAACTCGTCGGCGAGGGCGATGGCTCGCTCGGCGAACTCGGCTGCACGCTCGGCGGGGATTCGGGCCCGGCGGACGGTGAACATCGGAAGCGGTTCATCGTCGGGAACCACCATCTCCGCCATCGCCTGGCGGAGCATGAACGTGGCGTCGCTGCCGTCGGGAAGCGAGGCGAACACGATGGTGCGCCCGGTGCGCCCGTAGTACTTCTCGGTGAGCGCCCGGACCTTGGCTGTGCGCACCACGGCAACGAGGCCGGCATCTTCGAGCACCTTCACGTGGTAGCCGATGGTGCCCTTGGGCTGGTCGAGCGCAGCTGCGAGCTGGGTCACCGTCGCCGCCCGCTCCATCAGGAGGTTCAGGATTGCCATCCTCGTGTCGTCGGCAACAGCCTTGACGGATTCGGCGGTATCGACCACCACAATGTCGTCGAGGTCGTAGCCGAGTCGATGGCGGTCAGCCGGCGTCGCTATGGTCGGGATCTCCCGAATGTTCGGCATTTCCCGACGATAAGACAGCGTCCTCATGGATGTCAACCGTTCGGTCCCGCCGGCCGGCGCCCGCCCACACGGCAACCGCCGCAATCGACCCGACGACGGCGACCACCGCCGCCGCGAGCCACCCGAAACCGGTCGGCAGCGACGCCCCCGCATCGGTCGTGGTAGTCGGGGACGCCAACGTGAACACGGCAGGATCCACGCCGAGATCGACCAGCGTGCTCGGATCGGAAATCACCGTCGTCCCCTCGCGCTGCAGCACCTCGAAGGCGAGGTGGAGGTCCTCGCGAGCGGTGAGCCGCAGGACCCCACCCCACTCGCCTTCGCCGCGAGCCACCATGGCGACCGGAGGAAGCTCGCCCGCTGCCGAAATCGGGCGCATCAACACCACCTCCGGCTCACCGGAGACGGTCACCGTGACCGAGACGACGAACGGAGGACCGGCCTCCAGCGCGGTCGCCTCGGCAACGCCGAAGGGCGGCGCCAGGGTCACCGCCACCAAGAACAGGACAAACGCCACGGCCCCACGATACGGCCGCGGGAGGCCGACACCGTGACGTATCATCTCGGCTCGCCACCCGGGAAGCCATGACTGGTACGACTCTGTTCGAGAAGGTATGGAACGGACACGTTGTCGACGGCGGCGGGTCCGGCCCGAGCCTGCTCTACATCGATCTCCATCTCGTCCACGAGGTCACGTCGCCACAGGCGTTCGCCGCTCTGGAGGCCGCCGACCGGCAGGTGCGGCGCCCCGACCTGACGGTGGCCACCATCGACCACGGGGTACCGACCGTGGACAGGGCCCTGGGGATCACCGACCCGCTGTCTCGACGCCAGATCGATGCCCTGATCGCCAACTGTGCGGCCCATGGCATCACGCTCTACGGGATCGACGACCCCAGGCAGGGCATCGTCCACGTGGTCGGGCCAGAGCAAGGCCTGACCCAGCCGGGCATGACCATCGTCTGCGGTGACAGCCACACGTCGACGCACGGCGCATTCGGGGCGCTCGCCTTCGGCATCGGAACGTCCCAGGTGGAGCATGTCCTCGCCACCCAAACCCTCTCCCAATCCCGCCCGGGCACCATGGCGATCACGGTCGAAGGAGCGCTCGGCACCGGGGTGACCGCCAAAGATGTGGCACTGGGAATCATTGCAACCATCGGGGTCAACGGCGGATCGGGCCACGTCGTGGAATACCGGGGCCCCGTCATCGAATCCCTGTCGATGGAGGGCCGCATGACCGTGTGCAACATGGCCATCGAAGGCGGTGCTCGCGCAGGGATGGTGGCTCCAGACGACACCACGTACGGGTACCTCGAGGGAAGGCCCCACGCCCCCAAAGGCGGCGCGTGGGACGAGGCTGTTGCCGCCTGGCAGGCTCTGGCCTCGGACGCGGACGCCGAGTTCGACCGAGAGGTGGTCATCGATGGCGCGGCGCTGGCGCCGTTCGTCACGTGGGGCACCAACCCAGCACAATCGGCTCCCGTGACCGGGGCCGTTCCCGACCCCGCAGACGAGGACGACCCCGTCGCCCGCGATGCCGTTGCGCGCGCCCTCGCCTACATGGACCTCGAGGCGGGAGTGCCGATCGAGGAGATCACCATCGATCGCGTGTTCCTCGGGTCGTGCACCAACGCACGGATCGAAGATCTGCGAGCTGCCGCCCGAGTCGTCGCAGGCCACACGGTCGCCGAATCGGTTTCCGCCATGGTCGTCCCCGGGTCGAGCCTGGTGAAGCTGCACGCGGAGCAGGAGGGCCTCGACCGCATCTTTCTGGCCGCAGGGTTCGAATGGCGCGACGCCGGGTGTTCGATGTGCCTCGCCATGAATCCGGACGTCCTGCTCCCAGGAGAACGGTGCGCCTCGACGTCGAACCGTAACTTCGAGGGGCGCCAGGGGCGGGGAGGGCGCACCCATCTCGTCAGTCCCGAGATGGCGGCAGCTGCCGCCGTTACCGGCCACTTCGTCGACGTGCGGGAGTGGGATCGATGAAGCCGGTCTCCGTTGTCGAAGGGGTTGCTGCTCCCCTTCCGCGAGCCGCGATCGACACCGACCAGATCATCCCCAAACAGTTCCTGAAGCGCATCGAGCGCGACGGGTACGGGCCCTTCCTGTTCTACGACTGGGCGCACGACGTCGAAGGCGAGCTGGATCCAGATTTCGTGATCAACCGGCCCGAGTACGCCGACGCCGTCGTGCTGGTGACCGGGCCGAGCTTCGGATCCGGATCCTCGCGGGAGCACGCACCGTGGGCCCTCCAGGACCGCGGCTTTGCGGCGATCATCGCCCCTTCGTTCGCCGACATCTTCCGGACAAACGCCTTCAATGTTGGGCTGCTCGCCATCGAGCTCGCAAGCGAAACCGTGGATCGTCTCGTGCACCTGGCAGCGACCGGCGAGCGTTTCCGGATCGATCTCCCGGACCAGACAGTTCGAGCGGGCGGTGAGACTCACCACTTCGACATCGACCCTCACACGAAGGCGAATCTGCTGGCTGGCATCGACCGTATCGGGGAAACCTTGCAGGCGGACGATGCGATCACCGCGTTCGAGCGTGCTCGGCCGGCCTACCGACCCTCGCTCGAGGAATGACCCCGACTCGCCAGGAGCAGGCGCGGGCGCTGCTCGAGCGCAAGGCCGCCCGCATGGCCTCCGCCATCCTCGGACGCAGAGCGGTGTCTGCCGCCGACTTCGCCGCGGCGCTCACGGTCGAACGCATCGACGTCGTCGCCGAGATCAGGCACCCGGACGCCCTGCTCGCCCTCGGCCGCAATGTGCCGGGCCCTCGCGACGGGCTGTACGTCCTGCGCGACGGTGCCAACCGCTACCGCGTGTACCTCCAGGAACGCGGGATCCCGCACTACGAGGGCCGGGAGCTCGACTTCGACCAGGCGCGCGCGGCCGTCATCGACCGCATCGTGATGTTGAACGGCATCCCGTTCGAGCTGTAGCTCAGATGACCGCCACCGGATCGCCGACCCGGATCTCGACCGGTTCCCCCAGCTGAGTCACGTCGAGGATGTATCCCCTGGTACCGGCATCGAGAAACGCCAGGTCGTCGGTGATCTCGGTGCGAGGCAGAACCGCAGATGCTCCCTTGAGGAAGCTCGTGAACTCGACGCACGGCGTCGCCACCGCGGGACCGGTGAAGGCAACCTCGCCTGCCGCTGCGCGCACGGTCAAACCTCCACCCAGCCTGTCGAGCCGCAGCCCAGGGCCGTCGATGATGATGTTCTCCCCGGCAATGCCGAGCGGGGCCCAGCCGAATCGCCCTGCCATGGCTTCATAGTGCCCGGAGAACCCCACCGAGAGCGCACGATTCCCCCGGCCGCGAACGTCCGGGTGCGTGGCGTTGTGCGCGTCGACGACCCACCGATCCCCGTCCCAGCCCAGCACCCCGTCGCGGCTCACGACCGCTCGCTCCACGGAGACGATCGGCCCCGGGTCGTACCCTTCGCCCGGGGTCTTGAGCGGCATCGCCTGCACCTGCAGGCGGGCGATCTGTCCGATGTCACCCACCACGTCTCCCCTCGATCACGTGGCGCAGCAGATCCGGCCGATCGCTGATGATGCCATCGACGCCCAGGTCCAGATACCGTTGCATGTCTTCGGGCTCATTGACCGTCCACAGATGGAGCTGGGCGCCGGCACCGTGCACTGCAGCGACCAACCGTTGGTCGATGCGCAACGCGCTGAGATGATGGGGGAGTTGAAAGGCCGGGTACCGGCTCATCCCGAGACGGAGACGCGACAGGGCATACATCGCAGCCACAGCACGCGGACCCGCCGAGACTGCGACCCGGCCCTTGGTGATCCGGCGGAATCGATGGATCCGGGCATCGTGGAACGACCCGATCAGGCAGCGATGCTCAGCTGCGGATCTGCGAATGACCTCGGCCACCTCCCATTCGATCCCGCCGGCCTTGAGGTCGATGTTGAGGTATGCGCCCGGATAGGTGGCGAGCAGCTCCTCGAGCGTCGGAATCGTCATCCCCTGGCCGCGGAACGGATGCTCTCCCTCGATCTCGTGGCGGTACCCGGCGTCGAGCCGCACGAGATCGGACGCCGGCCAGTCGGCGATGCCCCCCGTGCCGCTGGTGGTGCGTTGGAGCGTGGCATCGTGGAACACCATCGGCACCCGGTCGGACGAGCAGCGCACATCGAGCTCGATGTAGCGAAAGCCGAGACCGGTGAGTGCCTGATCGAAGGCATAGATCGTGTTCTCGGGCCACAGCACGCTGCTGCCCCTGTGGGCCATGGCGACGGGGTGCTCCGCCTCGAGGAACGGAACGGTGGTCACGCGACCACCACCCCGGACTTGACGACGGAGGCGACCAGATTCCCGTCAGGCCGGTACGACAGGTGGGTGCGAGACGGAGCGTCGAGGATCACGAGGTCTCCCGCCGACCCGGGAGCAAGTCTCCCCCGGTCGTCTGCGCCCAGGCTGAGGGCGCTCCCCCTGGTCGCAGCCCACACGGCCTCTTCCGGCAGCAGACCGCAGGCTTGGGTCGCCAGAGCGATCACGAAGGGCATGGTCTCGACAAAGGCGGAGCCGGGATTGCAGTCCGTGCCGAGCGCGACCGTCACCCCCGAGTCCCAGATGCGCCGCCCGTCGGGGTAGGGCAGGCGCAGCGAGAACGACACTGCTGGGAGCAGCACCGCGGCTGTCCCTGCCGCCGCCAGGGCGGCGAGGTCGTCGTCTGTGGCGTGATCCAGGTGGTCGGCGCTGGCCGCCCCCAACTCGGCGGCGAGCGCAGCACCTCCGCTATGGCTCAGCTGCTCGGTGTGTAGCCGGAGCCGCAGCCCCGCACCGACAGCCGCCGCGGCGATCGTCCTGGCCTCGTCGACAGAGAACGCGGCATCGTCGCAGAAGACGTCGCAGAACTCAGCAAGTGGAGCCGCAGCCCGCATCATCTCTCCGGCGACGAGAGCCACATAGTCGGAGCGCCTGCCGTCGTACTCGGCGGGAACGACGTGGGCGCCCAGGAACGTCGGGACCAGGTCGATCGGAAGCGCGGCGTCGAGCGCATGCACGGCTTCGAGCATGCGAACCTCGGTCGCCAGGTCCAGGCCGTAGCCCGACTTGACCTCCACGGTCGTCGTCCCGGCGGCCAGCATGTGCCGGAGCCTGCCGGCCGCTGAGGTCTCCAGTTCTTCCGAGTCCGCGCGACGCGTGGCGCGCACCGTCGAGCGAATGCCGCCTCCAGCAGCGAGAATCGCTTCGTAGGTGTCGCCGCGCAGCCTGCGAGCAAACTCGTCACCGCGGTCACCGGCGAACACGACGTGGGTGTGGGCATCGACGAATCCGGGAAGCACGGCACCGCCGCCGGCATCGATCGCGGGAAGATCGCGGTGTTCCGCGGCGAGCTCGGTCTCCGGTCCGACCCACGCCACCGAGCCGGCCACGACCACGAGGGCTGCCGTCACTCCCTCAGCGGGAGTCGACGCGCCATCGTTCGTGGTGAGCTCCCCGATGCCGGTGACCAGGAGCGATCCGGAATCGGTCGCCACTCAGGCCTCACCCATCGGGATACGGACCCCGCGCTCTGCTGCCGCAGTGATGGCTCCGGGGTATCCGGCGTCCGCGTGGCGGATGACCCCCATCCCCGGGTCGTTGGTGAGGACTCGCTCCAGCCGGAAGGCGGCATCGTCCGTGCCATCTGCCACGACCTGGGCACCGGCATGAATGGACTTCCCGATCCCGACGCCGCCCCCGTGATGCACGGCCACCCAGGCTGCTCCAGAGGCGGTGTTCAGCAGTGCGTTGAGGATGGGCCAGTCGGCGACCGCGTCCGAGCCGTCGCGCATCGCTTCGGTCTCCCGGTACGGCGACGCCACCGACCCGGAGTCGAGATGGTCGCGACCGATGACGATCGGAGCGCGCACCGCACCAGACGCCACGAGGTCGTTGAAGGCGAGGCCGGCTCGATCGCGTTCGCCGTAGCCCAGCCAGCAGATACGCGACGGTAGGCCCTGAAGGTGGACACGTTCCGCGGCCATTTCCAGCCAGCGGTGGAGCGGCCGGTTCTCGGGGAACAGACGACCGACCGCCTCGTCGGTCGCTCTGATGTCTGCGGGATCACCGGACAGCGCTACCCAGCGGAACGGACCGAGACCCTCGCAGAACAACGGACGGATGTATGCGGGAACGAACCCGGGATAGGCGAACGCATCGGCGAAGCCGCCGGCCTTGGCCTCGCCTCGCAGGTTGTTGCCGTAGTCGAACACCTCGGCGCCCGCCTTCGAGAAGCTCACCATCGCGGCACAGTGCGTGGCCATGGACTCGCGCGCAGCCTTGATGTAGGCCTCGGGATCCGCCTGGCGCAGCTCTGAGGCTTCGTCGAGGCCGTACCCGGCTGGGACATACCCGTTCAACGGGTCGTGGGCCGAGGTTTGGTCGGTGACGATGTCGATGTCGGCACCACGGCGCAGCAGCTCGGGGAAGACCTCGGCTGCATTGCCGGCGACCCCGACAGACAGCGGCCTCCGCGCCGCCTTCGCTTCCAGCGCCAGCGCCAGGGCCTGATCGAGGTCGGTGGCGTGCACGTCGAGGTAGCGGTGAGCAACGCGGCGGGCGATGCGCTCGGGATCGACCTCGACACACAGGGCGACTCCGTCGTTCATCGTCACGGCCAGGGGTTGCGCGCCGCCCATGCCCCCAAGGCCTGCCGTAAGCGTCAGCGTCCCCCGGAGCGACCCCCCGAAACGCTGCTCACCGACGGCGACGAACGTCTGATAGGTGCCTTGGAGGATGCCCTGGGTCCCGATGTAGATCCACGACCCTGCCGTCATCTGGCCGTACATCATCAGACCCGCCGCCTCGAGGTCCCAGAAGGTCTGCCAATCGGCCCAGTCGGGAACCAAGAGGCTGTTGGCGATGAGCACGCGGGGGGCCATCTCGTGCGTGCGGAACACCCCGACGGGCTTTCCTGACTGAACGAGCATCGTCTCGTCGTTCTGCAGCCTGCCCAGCGTGCGCACGATGGCGTCGTACGCCTCCCAGGACCGGGCGGCCTTGCCCCGCCCGCCGTACACGACGAGTTCTGCCGGGTTCTCGGCCACCTCCGGATCGAGGTTGTTCATGAGGCAGCGGAGCGCGGCCTCCTGGAGCCAACCCTGCGTGTGCAGCTCCGTGCCCCGGGGTGCGGTCACGGTTCGTGGATCACTCATCCGTCCTCCTCCGTCAACCCGTCCTCCTCCAGCAGCCCGTCGTCCCTCGTCAGCCAGGGAGTGATCGCCTCGCTCAGTGATCCGGCGTCGATGAGCTCGGCGATGGCCTCGATATCCGGACCGATCGGGTGATCTCCCGTCGGAGCGGGCACCACGCTGCGGATCGCCGCCAGCACGGCACTCGTCCCGTCTGCGGGAGCAACGGGCCGCTGCTCGGTGCCGGCTGCGGCGCACAGCAGCTCGACGGCCAGAACCCGCCTGGTGTTTCCCAGCACGTCGTGCAGTTTGCGCCCGGCACCCCACCCCATCGACACGTGATCCTCCTGGAGACCGCTCGTCGGGATCGAATCGATCGATGCGGGGTGGGCAAGGATCCTGCTCTCTGCCACCAGCGCCGCCGCGGTGTACTGGGCGAGCATGTAACCCGAATTGACACCGGGTTCCGTCGCAAGGAACGCCGTGAGGCCGTTTGATCGCTCGGGATCCAACATGCGGTCCGTTCTGCGCTCGGAGATCGAGGCGAGCTCAGCACCGGCGATCGCCAGGAAATCGAGGGCGAAGGCCAACGGCTGGCCGTGGAAGTTGCCCGCCGAGACGACCTCGCCGGTGTCAGGGAAGAGGATCGGATTGTCGACGACGGCGCCCAGCTCCCGGCCGAACACGGCGGCGGCGTGCTCGATCGTGTCCCGAACCGCGCCGTGGACCTGAGGAGCGCAGCGGAGGCTGTAGGCGTCTTGCACAGCGTGGGTGAAGTCGTGGTGGTGGCTGGCGACGATGGGTGAGCCCGCCAGCAGATTCCGGATGGAGGTGGCCGAGACGGTCTGGCCCGGGTGGGCGCGCAGGTCGTGGATGCGCTGATCGAACGGGCGGGCGCTCGCCAGGAGGGCTTCGACAGACAGCGCACACGCGGCATCGGCGGCGTCCGCCAACCGGCGAGCCCGCTCCACGCCCAGGCACCCCATCGCCAGCATGCCCTCGGTCCCGTTCAAGAGGCTGAGGCCCTCCTTGGGCTCCAGCTGCAACGGCTCGATGCCGGCGGCGGCCAGCACCTCGGCGGCGGGGCGGGCTTCACCGTCGACGACGATCGCGCCTTCGCCGATCACGGGGAGCGCCAAGTGGGCGAACGGAGCCAAGTCTCCGGAGGCTCCAACCGACCCTTGCTCCGGTATCGCGGGCAGGAGGTCGCGTGCCAGCAGATCCAGGAGGAAGCGCACGACCTCCGGACGGACGCCGGAGTAGCCCTGGGCAAGCGTGCGGGCGCGCAACAGAAGCATCGCGCGCACGATGGGGGCCCGGAGCAGTGCACCCACCCCTGCGGCGTGGGACCGAACGAGGTCGACCTGCAGCCGTCTCGCCAGCGAAGGATCAATGCGCGTGGTGGCGAGCGCCCCGAAGCCGGTCGTCACGCCGTACGCCACCTCGTTGGAGGCGATGAGCCGATCGACGAGGGCCTTGGCCGGGGCCATCCGCTCATCGAGTCCTGCGCCCGCAACCGCCTCGTCCCTGCGGCGCGCAACCGCGACGACCTCATCGATCGTCAGTGGCGAGCCGTCGACCACGACGGGCATGGGGCCTCCCTGCTGCTCGATGCCGACCATCGAGCCTACCGGCAGGCGCTCCGGTGGTTAGCCTCACGACCGATGACCGACATCCATCCAGACGCGGCACCGCTGGCATTTCTTGTTGGCACCTGGGAGGGGTCGGGACGCGGTGTATACCCCACGATCGACGGCTTCGCCTATACCGAGCACGTCGAGATCACGGCACCACCAAAGCCATTCCTCGCCTACCGGCAACGCACGCGCCGTGCCGGCACGGCCGAACCTCTGCACATGGAGACGGGCTACCTGAGGGTTGCCGGACCGGGGCTCGTCGAGCTCATCGTCGCCCAGCCGACAGGAATCGCCGAGGTCCACTCGGGGAGCATCCACGAGACGACCGTGCACCTCCGTTCGACAGGCGTCATGGGCACTCCGACTGCCAAGCGCGTCGACACCGTCGAGCGCATCCTCACCGTCGATGATGACGTCCTGCGGTATGAGCTCCACATGGGAGCCGTCGGTGAGCCCCACCAGATCCACCTGACGGCGGAGTTGCATCGCGTTACTGCTGGGGTTTGAGTCCGTCGGCTTCGCGCTCTCGCAACCCGACCCGCACCCGGAGCAGCTCCAGCTGTTGGGCCGTGAAGGCATCTGCGCCGGGGATCGGGTGCGCGGCCAGCCACGATTCGATGTCTGCGGCGACATCGGGCTCAGACCGGTACGGCAGGAGATCGAGCATCCGGCGCTTGTTCTGCGGTGGCATCGTGGCCAGCGCGGCGTCCCAGTGTTCCTTGAGCAGTTCCCACACGACGGGTCCGTTCTCGCGATGGCCGAGCATGAGGGCCAGCACCCACATCGAGTCCTGGCTGCGGACCTCACCATCCAGGACGCGAGCGAAGAGCCGCCGCGCCGCTTCCGGCTCCGGGATCGCCGTCGCCGCCCTCAGGTACTTGACCGTGTCCTGCGGGCTGTCTGCAGCGTCTGAGGCCGCCAGGAAGTGGTCGAGGTCTTCGAGCGAGCCGTTGCCGGAGACGACACCGAGCGCGGCGTCGCGGACCTCAGCGTCGCAGGCCGTTCCTGCTTCGACCTGCTCCCACACGGATCGAGCCGCGCTGATCATCTCGGGGTCAGCACCCAGGTTGCCGAGGGCACGAATGAGCAGCCCGCGCAGCTGCCGGGTCCTGTCGGAGTCCGCCGAATCGGGCGACCACCCCAGATCATCGAAACGATCGACCGCCAGATCGCGGACGAATCGCTGTAATTGCGGTCGGTCGTCCGAAGACACGATGCGATCGAGCTCACCGAGACCACCAAACAGGGCGGCCCACACGTCGACCTCGGTTTCGGCCTGGAGCGATCCGGCGAGGGCCAGGAACTCGCTTCCGCGGGTGTCGCCACGGAGAACCGACGCCCAGGTGTCCGCGACCAGACCGTATCGCTCCTCAGGGCCGAGCTGGTCGATCCTGCCCTTGAGGTCGGCGGCGAGGGCAGGCGAGTACTCGACGCGGTAGAAGCCATCTCCGCCGGCGTTCACGACGAGGTCGGCACCAAGGTCCAGAGTCGTCTGTGCATCCGTCAACACGTGACGGGCAGGGCCGTCTGCCGTGGTGACGAGGAGGGGAACCTGCCAGGCGCCCTCGCCCTCGCCGAGATATCGGAACTGGCGCTGAGTGAACGTGTACCTCCCCGCCTCCCCATCGACGATCACCACCGGGAACCCGCCGTGGAAGATCCAGCCATCCATGATCTCGCCGACGGGCTCGCCAGAGGCTTCTTCGAGAGCGGCCCACAGGTCAGCCGTCTCGGTGTTCCCGTACGCATGAGTGTTGAGGTAGCGGGACACGCCGGTGCGAAAGGCCTCCTCGCCGAGGTACCGCTCGAGCATGCGCAGAACGCTCGATCCCTTCTGGTAGGTCAACACGTCGAACATCTGGTTGGCCTCATCCGGTGAGGCGACGGGGAATTCGATCGGCCTCGTCGAGGCGAGCGCATCGGTGTGCATCGACGAAGCTCGTGACGCCGAAAACGCCAGCCAGCGCTTCCAATCCGGCCGGAAGGCATCGACGCACTTCATCTCGGCGAAGGTGGCAAACGCCTCGTTGAGCCAGATCCCGTTCCACCACTTCATCGTGACCAGGTCGCCGAACCACATGTGGGCGATCTCGTGGGCGATGACGTCTGCCACTCGCATCAGGTCGGCCTGGGCAGCCTTCTCCCGATCGACGAGGAGTGCGGTCTCTCGGTAGGTGATGGCTCCGAGGTTCTCCATCGCCCCCCAGGCGAAGTCGGGGATGGCGATCATGTCGAGCTTGTCTCCCGGATAGGGGATGCCGTAGTAGGAGCTGAAATAGCGCAGGGCGTGGGCCCCCATCTCCAACGCAAACCCGGTGAGGTGCTCCTGGCCGGGCTGATGGACGATGCGCAGCGGCGTGCCGTCGACGTCGACCGGGTGCGTGGCGACGAGATCGCCGACGACGAACGCCAGCAGGTAGGTCGACATCTTCATCGTCGTGGCGTAGCGAACGGCGATCGTGCCGTTCCCGAGAGGCTCCCTGCCGACCTCTGCTGCATTGGAGATCGCCAGAAGGCCTTCGGCGACGATCAAGGTCACGTCGTACGTCGCTTTGATGTCGGGCTCGTCCCAGCACGGGAAGGCGCGCCTGGCGTCTGTGGCCTCGAACTGCGTCGTCGCGATCGTGGTCTCCTGACCGGTCTGGTTCCGGTAGGTCGAGCGATAGAACCCGACGAGCTGGTCGTTGAGGATCCCGGTGAACTCGGTCTCGAGGTGCCACGCTCCTGGTTCGGCAGGGGTCTCCAGCGTGAGGGTGGCCCGTTCGGCGCCGGGATCGAACGTGACCGTCGCCGGGTTCTCCGCACCGGCGTCGTTGCGCAGGACCGCATGCGTGATCTCGAGGTCGACGGCGTTGAGCACGATCTCGGATACGGGCTCGCCGATGTCGACCTGCACCGTCACCGTGCCGGAGAAGACGGCATCGTCGAGGACGGGTGCCAGCGTGATGTCGTAGTGGGTCGGAGTGACAGTGCGGGGCAGGCGATACTCGGCTTCGGTCGACACGGGGCTCCTCACAGCGGGTTGTCCCGATGGTAGGAACGGCACGGCAGCTGCCCATAGCGAGGCGGCCTAGCCTCGCGCCACGTGTCGATCCATCAAACGGCTGCGCTCCGGAAGCGGAGCCGGCGCCTCCATCCGAAGTGACCGAGGCCGCTCGCCAATACGTACGCCCAATACGTACGCCCAATACGTAAGCAAGGTGAGCGGCTTCACGAAACCGGCAGCGCACAACGCCGCGGTGTTCGCGGCGGCCGTCGCCGAGGTGGCCACGGCAACCCAACGCCTCTTGGCCAACGCCTGTTGGGCGACCTGGAGACCCGCGGCGCTCCTCGCTGACCCCGCACCGCATCGCCATCGGGAACGGTGCTAGGGAACGGGCGCCCACTCCCCTGGGAAGAAGAGTGCGCGGAACTCGCACGTGTCCTCGATGAGCGTCAATCGAAGGTTGCCGTTGTTCAGCTTCCGAATCGTGTAGGCAGCAGAGCTGTCGGTCCCGCACAGCCCGCGAACCTCGGTCAACGACGCCTGGGTTCCGCCGAACGTGGCCTCCAGCACCGCCGAAGGGCTTTCTACGACGGAGTCGCGGTCCCGGGCAACGTGCCAGGTCGTCCCATCCGCGAAGAAGTAGAAGAAGGAAGGTCGCTCGCCGTCCTGGAGCTCGTAGGTGACCCCAGCCACGTCCTCGAAGGACGTGATCAGGCCCCCTTCGACCTCCCCTCCCGACCCGCACGCAGCCAGCAGCAGCAATCCGGCGGCAATCGAGCCAGCTCCGGTCCTCCCCATCGCATCCTCCTCATCCTCATCGGATCCATCTGCGCCATCGGCGTTTGTCGCAACCCGCGCCTCGCGGCATGTGCTCAGGGTTCCTCGGTGACCGGATACCGGTCGGATTGGGCGAGGAACTCGGCCACGTACCAGAGGGCGGTCCGCATGTGCTCGGGTTCGCTCGGCAAGTGGGTGATGATCTCCGGCCCGATCTCGGCATGCACCTCGGGATGGGCCTTGCGCAGCCAGTCGAAGAAGGCCTGGTTGTAGGTGAAGTACCCCGGAGGTGTGAACGCGATCACGTGCGCGCCCAGCTCTCCGATCTTCCCATCCTCGCCGACTACGAAGAGCTCATCCCTCGTGAGAGTGATCCCGCCGGCGGCATGGAAGTCGTCGCGCTCCGTGACCGTGCACTCCACCTGCGCCTCGCCTGTCGGCGTGGCGGCACCCCGTCGACACTCGTCAACGATGTCGGCGCGATAGTGCGCCGCCGCCAATACGGCGTAGAGCCGTCCCGCCACCGGCTTGGGACTGCCGAAGATGGTCGCATCCGCGGAGAACTGATCCAGCCAACGATCGATGTCACCGGCGTTCAGGGCGTCGTAGGCCGACACCACGATGGCCACCGCGTCCGTCTCGGTAGGCGCCGCGGCGTCTCGATCTCCTGCCAAGCCCATGACCACCACCGTTGCGCCAACCAGGACGAGCGTGACCGCAGCGGCCGCGGCGGCGACCAACCAAGGAGCCCTTCGCGGTCTCCTCCCTGCAGGAACTCCGAGGGGTCCGGCGCCCTCGGTCGACGTCGGCGTTGGGGCCATCGACGCGCCCCTGAAGAGGCTGCGCGAGCCGCGGGCCGGACCTTCCCGTTCCTTGACGGAGATGACAAACGCATCCAGCGCGCGCCCGTCGGCGAGCAGTCCCTCCTCATCGGGAACCGGGTTCGCCAGACGGAGGCGCTGCTCGACAGTCATGCCGCACCCTCTTCCTCAGTGACGACGCGAACCGTGGCGCGAGACGCGTTGCGACCGTTCAGGAGACGCTCCAGCCGCTGCAACGCCCGCTGGTATCGCTTGTGGACGGCCTCCTCGGATATGCCGAGCAGCGCGGATACCTCGGGGCGCGGGAGCTCATCCCAGACGATCAGGAACAGGATCTCCCGATCCTTCTCGCTCATGCTCTGCAGCGCCCGGATGACCTCACGGTCTTGGGCACTCCTCACGACCACGATTTCTGGGGCAGGAAGTGGGGTCTGGGCGAGCGAGCCGATCCGTTGCATGAGCCTGCGACGCCTCCGCTGTGCGCGCCGCTGATTGGACAGGACCCTTCTGGCAGCGGCCAACAGCCAGTACCGCGCGGCATCTCCTTCTGGCACGTCGTCGAAGCGGCGCCAGGCAATGGAGAACACCTCCGCCGCGGCGTCGTGGGCGTCGGCGTGCGCAGCCCTTCGCAGGCAGTACGCCAAGACCGGCCTGGCGTGAGAACGAATGAACACGTCGAAGTCTCGCTCGATCACCGTATGCCCGTCATGGCGAAGACCCATCACACACTCCTCACCACACGAATGTCCACCAGACGCGAGCAGTGGACAGCCTTCGTCGGGAAGGGCCCAGCGTTCTTGCGTAAGTAGACGGCGCTATGCGCCGGATTCTTACGCAAGAACCGAAGGGGCGCGTCAGCGGTTCTCGACGTCGCCGGTGGTGACCTCGCCGACGGCTTCTCCGATGGCGATGCGGTCGATCGTTGCCGCGAGGAGGGCATACGACGCGGGACCGGACACCTTGCCGACGACGACGCCATCGCGATCGATGAAGAACGTCTCGGGAAGCCCCAGAACCCCGAATTCGAACGCGGTTCGGGAATCGTTGTCAACCCCGTAGCGGGTTGCTTCCGACCGGCCCAGGTCGTCGAGGAACCGTTCGGCGCCGCCGCGGACGTCCTGGTAGTTGACGGCGACGAACGTGACCCCGCTCCCGGCGTAGTCGTCTGCGGCGCGCACCAGCGCTTCATGCTCCACACGACAGCCGGTGCACCATGATGCCCAGAAGTTGACGACGACGATGCCTCCCTCGAGATCGGGGAGACGGATGGGCGGACCGCCGTCGAAGTCCTCGATCTCCACGGCGGGAGCTTGCGTTCCGATGAGCGGAGACGCGGAGACGGTCGGGTCGGTCCCGAAGCGGCCAGCGAAGACCAGCCCGATCGCCACGACGCCGACTCCAGCAGCGACCACGACCCACATGATCCGGCTCCCGCGCTTGGTGTCCGCGGTCATGGCTGCGCCTCGAGATCGGCGAGCACCCGTTCGGCCTCGACTCGGACGTCGTCTGGCACGTCGTACGACAGGAGTCGGTCCAGCGCCGCGACGGCTGCGACCCTGTTGCCCAACGCCACCTGGACGTTGCCCATGAACCAGTACGCCTCGGGAAAGTCAGGCTGGATCTCCAGCGCCCGCTCCAAGAACGGCTCGGCGATCTCCGGCCTGCCGGACAGGGCAGTCATCCAGCCGACATTGGCCAGCGCCTCAGGATCCTCGACGCCCTGTTCGTCCAGGACGACCAGGTAGTGGGTCAATGCCTGATCGAACTCACCAGCCTCGAAGTACCTGCGGGCCAGTGCCATGCGCATCGGAACGATCGTCGGGTTCTCGGCGACGACTCCTTCCATCTCGTCGTTGGTCACCCCGCTGAGGTCGACGGGCCTCCCGGCGAGGGCGTCGCTCACGACACCCCCCGCGAGGTTGCCTCCGCCAGGCCGATCAACCACGGCGATCACGGCCGCGACCACGATGACGATGGCGCCGACACCGAGGATCGCCCCTCCGGTGACCACCCGCCACCGGGACCGGCCGGTCGGCGGCACGGCCACGGCCGTCGCCGCGGCATCCACCTCGGCGAGCAGGCGCTGCGCTTCGACCCGGTAGGTCGCCAGCAGTCGATCCCCCGTCGCCTGATCGATCTCCCCGCTCGCGACCTGGTCGGCTACCTCAGCCAGATCCAGCTCGACTTGGGCGAGCTGGTCGGCGAGCCGGGCAGCCGTCTCGTTCACGGCACCTCCTCGGGAACCTTCGCCACCGTCCGATCGGCCCGGCGCAGGTCGAGGATCACGAGGGCGCCGACGACGAGCGCCACAAGCGGCACGGCCCACAGCGCGATCCCCCATGCGGACTGTGCCGGATCGAGCAGGATGCCGTCACCGAAGCGGGCGGCGAACTCGTCGTAGATCTCCTGGTCGGACCACCCGTCGGCGACGAGCTCCTCGATCAGCACCTCGTAGTCGCCTGCCACAGCAGACGTCGACTCGGCGATGGACTCGCCGCTGCAGAACGGACACTTGATGTTGGCCGCGACATGGCGGGCCCGCACCTCGGGGTCCGCAGAGGTCTCGCCCGTCGGCCAGAGACCGACCACGATCACGGCGATGGCGATCACGGGGATCATGATGCCGGCGACGCGTCTGATCCGCTCAGCCACCCGGTACCTCGAAACGTTCACGCTCATCGGACGTCGCAACCGGCCTCCGCGGTTTCCGCAACAAGGCGATGAAGCCTCCGGCAACGACGACGGCCCCTCCGGCCCACAACAGCCATTGGAGCGGGAACACGAACACCTGCAAGGCAACGTCCTCGCCGGCCTCGCCGGCGAGACTCACATAGACATCGTCGACGAACCCGGTCCACACGGCGGGTGTCGCTACGGCCTGGGCTGCGTTCGGGTAGATGTGGACGCGCGGCTCGAGGACAGCGAAGGCATCACCGCAGTCCGCATCGGAGAGCGCGATCCTCGCTCCGTCCTCCACACGGTGCGGCAGCGTCCGGATGAACGGCTCGACGTAGTGCACGCAGTAGCCGGCGACCACCGCAGACTCTCCTTGCGCCAGGAGAACCTCGGAGCGCACGGCGAGCCCGCTGGTGGTGGCGATGGCCACGGCGACGAGAGCGAGGCCGATGTGGGCCACCTGCCCGCCCCAGTACCCCAGGTCGTTGCGGACGGTGTCGCCCGCCGCCTGCGAGATCCCCTTTCCTCCGGAAGCCGCGCGGCGCACCTGGTGAATGAACCAGCCGATGATCGTGGCGATGACGAAGACCGCGATCCCGACGACGGCAACGACGCCCACCGACCGGACGCCGACGATCACGGCACCTGCCGCCGCGACCAGGCCCCAGTTCACGGCAGTCCTCGTGCGCTGCCACAGCACGGAAGGGCGGGCCACCCGCCACGGAGCGACCGAGCCCACCCCCACCGCAAGGAGGATGGCAAAAGCGATAGGGACGGAAACCCGGTCGAAGAAGGGCCTGCCCACGGACACGGCGCTCCCGCTCGCCGCCTCGACGATGAGGGGATACATCGTGCCCACCAGCACCGTGAACGCAAACAGCGTCAGCAACAGGTTGTTGAGCAAGAGGAAGCCCTCACGGGACACCAGGGACTCCAGACGGGGCGGCGAGGCCACGAGATGCGCCCGGAAGGCGAACAACGCCAGCGAAGCGACGACGACCACGAGCAGGAAGACCAGCAACGCCGGGCCCACCGCGGACTGGGTGAACGAGTGCACCGAGGCGATCACTCCGGAACGCGTCAGGAACGTGCCGAGGATCGTCATGGCAAAGGTGGCGATCACCAGCACGAAGTTCCAGGCCTGGAGCATCCCCCGGCGTCGCTGAACGATCGCCGAGTGGATGAACGCCGTGCCGACGAGCCATGGCAGCAATGCGGCGTTCTCCACCGGATCCCACGCCCAGTACCCGCCCCAGCCGAGGACCTCATAGCTCCACCAGCCACCGAGGAAGATCCCGGCAGTGAGGAACGTCCAGGCCAGCAACGACCAGCGATGGGTGCGGTCGAGCCACGTCGTACCCCGGTCGGCCCTGGCGAGTGCGGCAATGGCGAAGGCGAAGGGCACGGTGAACCCGACGTACCCCAGGTAGAGCAGCGGCGGGTGCACCGCCATGAGAATGTGATTCTGCAGCAAGGGGTTCGGGCCGAGACCATCGAGCGGCGCAATCGCCGCGCCCAATGGGAGGAGCGAGGATGCCGTGCAGACGCCATCGGTGACCGACGTGCACAGCGCAAACGGATTGGCTGCAGTCGCCATCAACCCGAACCAGAAGACGGCAACGGCACCCATCACCCCGAGCGCACCGGCACCGAGGCCATCGGTGCGACGCATCGTCCACCACATGACCGTGGTGAAGACCGCCAGCAGAACACCCCACAACACGATCGAGCCTTCGAGCGCCGCCCACCCCGAGGCGAGGAGGAAGACGAACGGCGTCGACCGCGCCGTGTTGGCCGCCACGTAGGCGATCGAGAAGTCGTGGGTCAAGATCGCGATCTCGATCGCGACGAATGCGACCAGGCCGCCTGCGAGCAGTCCGACCACCGGTAGGCGCAGCGAGTCCCGATCGGCGGAGCCGCGCATCGCACCGCGGGCCCCGACCACGGCGAGCACCGCGGCAGAGACCAGGGCGACGAGAATGCCGGCGTACCCGACGACCGCGATCACGGCTGGGCGTTGGGATGGTCCGGGTCGTACACGCCGTCCTCGGTGCCGTACTGCTCGTCGTGTTTCACGAGCATCGTGTCCGAGTGGAACAGGTCACCGTCCCATACGCCCTCGACGACCACCCCGATACCCTCCGCAAACAGCTGAGGGGGAGCACCCGCGTGCAGCACGTGCACTGTTTCCCGGCCGTCGGTGACCACGAAGTCGACACCGGCCGTGGTCGAGGCCAGCGATCCCGGCACGACCTGACCGCCCAGCCGCTGCCGCGCGCCGCTCGGGTCCTGACCGATGAGTTCCGTGGGCGTGTTGAAGTAGACGAGGCTGCTGTTGAGATTGACCAGGAGCACCGCCAGAACAGCGACGGCGATCACCGCAGGAGCCAGGAACTTCCAGTACCGGGTCACTGCAGGTCCTCGAGCCGCCTCCTGGTGCTCCGGATGCGGGCGGCGATCGACAAGGCGAAGGCGAGCAGCGACACGTAGGTCACGCCATGCGCCAAGGCCACCCAGGCCCACTCGGTCACAGCACACCACCTTCACCCGCGAGGTTCGGGGCCACGACGGCCTCCCCGGCGACGGGAGCTTCGCCACCGGTCTCGAGCTCGCCCAGGGTGTCCTCGAGGCGGGCGAGCTCCATGCGTTTGGCCATGAACGCGGCGTAGACGACCGTGAAGGCGATCACGCCGACGAGCAGCGCCGTCACCATGAGCGGGTCGTCGATCTGGAGGCCATCGGGACGGACGATCGTCGGCGGCTGGTGGAGGGTGCGCCACCAGGTGACGGAGAAATGCACCAGAGGAACCTGGACGATGGCGACGACGCCCAACACGGACGATCGTCGCGCCCGCGCCGTGGGCTCTGAGGTCGTGCGGCGCAGCGCCAGGTACCCCAGGTAGACGAAGAACATGATCGCGGTGAGGGTGAGCCGGGCGTCCCAGGTCCACCACACGCCCCAGGTCGGCTTTCCCCAGATCATGCCGAGCACGATCGTGAGCCCTGTGAAGAACACCCCGACCTCGGCCGAGGCCGCCGCCCACCGATCCCACGTCAGGTTCTTCGTGACGAGGTACCCGATGCTGCCCAGGAGCGTGACCGTGAACGCCAGATAGGCGAGCCACGCCGCAGGCACGTGGACGTACATGATGCGCACCAGGTCGCCCTGCACGACATCGGCCGGAGATGCCATCGCCAGGACGAATGAGCCGAGGACGGCGAGCGCGGCGGCCGGCCAGGGCCAGCGGCTGGTGCGGATCTCCGTCGTCATCGAATCTCCTGGAGGGGGCGGGCCGTCAGCGTGCCAACGATCGCGAGCACGAGCACCACGACGACCATCAGCACGATCCAGCTGAGGATACTTTCGCCGAGCCGTAACCCCTCGAAGGCGGAGGTAGCGGCGAGCAAGAGGGGAACGGACAAGGGGGCCACCAGAAACGGTACGAGAGCAGTCCCGCCGCGGCCCCACGCCACGATGCCGGAGGCAATCGCACCGAGCATGCCGAGGCCCGCAGCCACCAGAGGCAGGATGGCCAGCAGCCACGCGATGCCGGTCAGGGGCAGGTCGTACAACACCACAGCCACAACGCCGGTGATGATCTCGAACACGAGCAGGAGCACCGCAGCTGAGCCCGCCCTCCCGGCGAACCCGGCTGCGGGATCGAGCCCGAGGAGGGCGAGGGTGTCCCGTTGCGCCGTGGTCTCTGCCGCGGCCTGACGCACGGCGACGAGCACGCCGAAGAGCATGACGATCACCCAGTACAACCCGGAGCCGATCCGTTCGAGCAGCAGTGTGTCCGTGCCCACGGCGAGCGGGATGAGGAGCAGTGCGATCGCACCAAAAGGAATCGTGATCCAGAGCACCTCACCACGGCGCCGTTCCCGCACGAGGTCGCGCCTGGCGATGGCGCGCGCCTGGCTGGGAATCGAGGGCTTCATGCCAACGTCCCCGCTTCGAGCTCAGTCGTGCGGTCGGCGGCCGCCGTCACCCGATCCCGGTCATGCGACACGAGCACGGCAGCACCCCCGTCTGCAACGGTCCGGGCGACCAGGGCCTCGACGAGATCGACCGCATCGCGATCCAGCGACGAGTGCGGCTCATCGAGGAGGAGGAGCGTGGGTGCTCGCATGAGCTCCCGAGCGAACTCGGTTCGGCGCTGCATGCCGAACGAGGAAGCGCTGGACCTCCTGACGCCGGCTGCAGCGAGGCCGACCGCGGCAAGCGCCGCGGTCGCTGCCGATCGGTCGTAGCCGCCGACGTCTGCGGCGAACTCCAGATTCTCGGCCAGCGTGAGTTCCGGGTAGAGGCCTGGGGTGTGTCCGATGTACCCGATGCGCCCTCGCACATCGACGGCCTCTGGCCCCGCCACATCCACGCCGAGCACTTCGGCTCGGCCGGTCGTCGGCCGGATCAGCGACGCCAGTACGCGCAGCAGGGTCGTCTTCCCGGCGCCGTTGCGGCCGAACAACCCGATGACCTCACCGGCGGCAACGTCGAGGTCGATCGCGCGCAGGACGGTGTGGCCGCCGAGGCGGACACCAACTCCCGAAAGGGTGACGAGGCTCCCTGACACAATCGGGAAGTGTACGAACCCGATTCGCGTTGCATCCTCGGAAGACCACAAAGGAACGTTCATGGCGACCATCAACCTGACCAAAGAGACCTTCGAGGAGACCGTCCAGAGCAACGACGTTGTTTTGATCGATTTCTGGGCGGAGTGGTGCGGACCATGCCGCTCCTTCGCTCCCGTGTACGAGAAGGTCTCGGAGCAGTACCCGGAGATAGTGTTCGCCAAGGTCGACACCGAAGCGGAGCAGGAGCTGGCCGGGTCCTTCAACATCCGGTCGATCCCGACCCTCATGGTGTTCAAGGAGCAGATCGGGATCTTCTCCCAGCCGGGCGCGCTCCCCGAGGATGTCCTCACCGACCTCGTCGGTCAGGTCGAGCAGCTCGACATGGACGAGGTTCGCAGCCAGATCGAGAACGAAGAGCACAACCACGCTCACGAAGACGCCCACGAGCACGACCACGCCCACTGAGGGGCGTCACACCAGGTCGGCCAGCAGTTCCTGTGCCTGTTCGAGGTTCTCCCGGTGGACCTGGACGATCAGCTGATACGCCCCCATCATCCCCGGGTCGGTGATCACCGCTGCGGGGATGTCGGCGCTGCTGAGCCTGGCCCACGCCTCGTCCGCCACTGCGCGGTCTGTCGTGAGGAGGGCGGCCACGAGGTCGTCCGATCTGACCATGATCAGCCGCTCGCTCCGCCGGTGAAGTTCCACGACGCCAGGCGCACCGTAGGGACGTGGGTCACCCCGGAGCCGAACTCGGAATCGGCGAACCGGTCGTCTCCGCCGACATCGAGCACCCTGCCGGGCCCGAGGGCGTCGGCGAAGCCTTGGGTGAACCGCAGGTTCGACACCGCATCGGTGATGCGGCCGTTCTCGATCATGAAGGTCCCGTTCCTCGTCAGCCCGGTCACGACCAGCGTCTTTTCGTCGAGGACGCGGCAGTAATTGAACGTCGCCACATACAGGCCGCGCCCGACCGCGGCGATCATCTCGTCTGGACTGGCACCGCCTGGGCGCAGGAACAGATTCGTCGCGATCGGTCCGAACCAGGTGTTCGGACCGTACATGTGGTTCCCCGTCGACACCGCATCTGCGAGCGCAGCGCTCTTGCGATCGTGCGTCACGCCGTTCGTCGTGCCGGCCGTGACGAGCTCGACTCGGCTGCGCGGCGTCCCTTCACCGTCGAACGGGACCCCGATTGCTCTGGGATCGCAGGCGTCTTCGACCAGCGTGATCGCCTCGTCGAATTGGGCGGTCCCCGCCGCGGCGGCAGAGCGACGCTCGTTCACCGCCTTGCCATTGAAGAAGTACACCGCCAGGAAGACGGCGATGGTCCCGACGGCCTCGGGACCGAGGACGACTTCGTAGCCGCCCGGCTTCGTGTCGAACGGTGCCGCCGAATCATTGGCGCGTCGTGCGGCAGAAGCACCGAGGGCAGCGGCGTCGAGATCGGTCACGGAGGCCGAAGTCCTGTGCCCGGATCCAGCCGACGTACCCGTCTGATGAATCCCGTCGAGAACGGCTTTGGAGGTCCGCGACGCCGCGCCATGCCCAGCCGTGTTGCGATACACAATGGTCCAGCCTTCGGTGGAACAGAAACCGGCTGCGGAGAGGCCTTGGCCCGCAGCGACGAACTCGCGCACCAGCTGGGCTCTGGTTGCCGGATCGGCACCGGCGGTGGCCTCGTCCCAATGGGGAGCGCCCCCGATGGCGACAGGAGCCGTGAGCCCCGACCACGACCCGTCAGGCGACTGCAACTCGGCAACGGCAACCGTTTGGTCCACCAACCGACGCAATGCATGTTCATCGGTCCTCGTGCCAGCACCAGACGCGACCTTGCCGTCGACGGCCACCCGGAGATGCACGGTCGAACCGTCCTCTGACACGTTCTGATGAATGAACGAGTTGGCGAACCGCGTCAGCGCGAGATTGCCCGTCGCCACCATGGTCTCGGCCTCGATACCCGGCGGGACCATCGAGATGAGCCGGTCGGCGATGTCCTGTGCCCTGGTCATCCCCTCACCCCCACTCTGGTAGCAGCGAACCGAGCGGGCCCTGCGGAGTGCCCGGTGTGCGCCACCTGGATCGGCTGACCCTTGCCACAATTCGGCGTCCCCCAATGCACCCACTCGTCCACGCCTGCCAACCGGTCCATGCGTCCCCAGAACTCCGGGGTGATCCCGGTATAGGTCGGGTTCTTCACCATCCGGCCTCGCCTGCCGTTCTTGACCTCCCAGCCGATCTCACACCCAAACTGGAAGTTGAGACGCTTGTCGTCGATCGACCACGACCGGTTCGTCGCCATGACGACTCCGTCGTCGGTGTCGGCAATGATCTCGTCGAGCGAGCCGGTGCCGGGAAGAAGCCCGACGTTGGTCATGCGCACCATCGGAAGCCGGTTGTACCCGTCCCCACGCACCATGCCACCGGGAGGGAGCCCGGCGATGGCTGCCGAGTCCCGACCGGAAAGGACGCCGACCCAGATCCCGTCCTCGACGATGGGCACGCGTTGGGCCGCGGTCCCTTCATCGTCGTAGCCGAACGTACCCAGAGCCCCGGCCAGCGTGGCATCAGCGGTGATGTTCATGAGCTCGGATCCGTAGCGGTGTCGGCCGAGACGGTCGAGTTCGAGATGTGACGTTCCGGCGAAGGCCGCCTCCCAGCCGAGGATCCTGTCGAGTTCGATGGCATGACCGACCGACTCGTGGATCTGCAGGCCGAGCTGCGAGCCTTCAAGGATGAGGTTCGTCTGGCGCTCGTCCACGTCGGGTGCGGTCAACAGCGCGGCGGCCTCCTCTGCGATCCGTTCGGCGTTGCCGAGGTAGTCCCACGCCCGCACGACTTCATACCCCCCGGTCTCATACTGCCCGAATGACTGGGGAAACGACCGCCGCTGCACCTCGTGCTCACCAACCGCTGTGGCGCTGAACCCGCCACCGGACTCGACGAGATGCTGCTGAATCCGACTGCCCTGGGAATTGGCGTACCACTTGTCTGTTACCCAGAAGCTCAGCGTCCCTCTGGCGATCTCGACGCCGTCGACGGCGGCCATGGTCTCGTTCACCGCAAGGAGCAGATCCACCTTCTCGGTCGTCGAGACCGCGAGCGGATCCTCATCGTGAGGCGTGGAGTACGTCGTTTCGACAACTGGGACATCGGCGAAGTCCATCGGGTCGCCCGGAACGGACGCGCTCGCCTTGGCGATCTGCGCCGCCTGCTCTCCGGCACGGCGGGCACCGGAATCGCTGATGTCGTCGGTCGCGAAGAACCCCCACGACGAGCCGATGAGCGCCCGCACGCCCACGCCGGCACGGTCGGCCCTGCTGACCGAATCGACGTCTTGGTTCTGCACGGCGACGCTCTCCGTGGCGGCTTCCACCACCCGGGCGTCTGCGTACGAGGCGCCAGCATCGAGGGCACCCTGGACCGCGGCTGCTGCGTAGTCATGCATGGTCCGAGAGGGTAGGACGCCCCGCGGATGGCAACCGACCAGGTGGGGACAGTCGCCGGCCGCCACGAAGCGGCCCGACGTTCTCTCCGATGAAGGAGGACGCTCATGTGCCGTCTCTACGGATTCACCGCCAACGAACCCACCCAGGTCGAGTGCAGCTTGGTGTCTGCCCAGAACGCTCTGCGGGTGCAGTCGGACCGGGACGGCAGGGGCAGGCGCAACGCAGACGGCTGGGGCATCGCCACCTGGGCGGGAGGGCGCGTGGACGTGGCCCGATCGGCGCATCCGGCATTCGCCGATCGTCGGTTCGCCGACCATGCCTCGGCGAGCCGATCACGAGGCACCGTCGCCCACGTCCGGGCCGCCACGGTCGGCAGCGTGCTCATCGACAACACCCACCCCTTCACGTACGGCCCCTGGGCGTTCGCCCACAACGGCACCCTTCCGGGACATCAGGAGCTGCGGCCGGCGCTCCTCGAAGAGGCGTTGGGCGTACCGAGTGGGAGCACGGACTCCGAGCTGATGTTCCGCTGGATCCTCGGCAAGATGGCCACACATGGCCTCGACCCCGGACAACGTGCATCGGAGCCCGAGGCGCTCCTCGACCTCGTTGCCGACTCGGTGCTCGAACTGATCCGCCGCTCGATCGAAACGTCGTCGGAACCTCCAGGACTCAACCTGCTGCTCAGCGATGGCGTGAACCTGGCCGCGTCACGGTGGGGAAACAGCCTCTACTGGTTGGAGCGGGACGCGGTGCGCGACTGCGCGGTGTGTGGCACCAATCACTGCCCCACAGCCGATGAGGAGTACCGGGCCGTCGTGGTGGCGTCGGAGCCCATCACGGGAGAACCCTGGATGGAGGTTCAGGAGGGCACCGTGATTGCCGCTGCGCCTGGCCGCGAGGTACGAACCAGGGATCTGATGCAGAAGGCCGCGTAAGGTCGGGCGCAGCGTCTGCGAGTTCGGAGCCCATGGCACACACCCACTGGCCGGGTGAATTCACCTACTGCCCGCACTGTCGGGCGAAGCTCGAGTCGAAGCCGATCGGTCCCGCGATGCGCATGGCATGCCCCGAGTGCGACTTCGTTCACTTCCGCAACCCGGCCCTGGGAGCCGCCGTCGTCATACGCGACGAGATGGGGCGCCTGCTGATGGTGAAGCGCGGGGGGACGGTGACCCGGTCCGGGTACTGGTCGCTTCCTGCTGGCTATGTGGACTACGGCGAGGAGGTCCGCACCGCCGCCGCCCGCGAGCTGCGCGAGGAGACCGGTCTCGAGGCCGCGATCGGTGAGGCGGTCTTCGTCGCCACCAACTTCCACGATTCCGAGAAGGTCAGCGTCTGCATCTGGTTCGAGGGGACCGTCACCGGAGGCGCCCTCGAGGCCGGAGACGACGCCGTCGAAGCGGCCTTCTTCCCGCTCGATGACCTGCCGGATCTGGCTTTCGAAACCGATCGCGAGCTGATCGACCGCTTCCTCGCCGAGCCCTGACGGCTCCTGGCGCCGGGGCGCGGCCCCACTCCCGTTCGTGCGTGGGAAGCGGCCACTTCGCCCGGGCCATTTCGCCCGACTGGTTCGCAAGAACGGCGGGGGCGGGCGAAGAACACTGTCCGAAGGCCGACGGTTCGCCGCCAGGGCACGCGGCGCATCGCTTCATTGGGTGGTCCCCACAAGGAGCACCCATGGACATCACTGCCGGAAACACCGCCGTCGTCATCACCGACCCCCAGAACGACTTCCTCAGCCCGGACGGGGTCACGTGGGGCCTCGTCGGCGCCAGCGTCGAAGAGAACGGGACCGTCGCCAACATCGGTGCCGTCATCCGTGCGGCCAAGGACGCCGGCTACCCGGTCTTCGTGTCGCCGCACTACTACTACCCCACCGACCACGGTTGGCAGTTCGGGGGCACCGTCGAGGCAATGATGCACGACATCAACATGTTCGACCGCAACGGCGCACTCAGCCTCGACGGCTTCGAGGGCTCAGGAGCGGATTGGCTCGAGGAGTACAAGCCGATGATCAACGACGGGGCGACGGTCGTGGTCAGCCCGCACAAGGTGTACGGGCCGGAAACGAACGACCTCGCGCTGCAGTTGCGTAAGCGGGGGGTCGACAAGGTCGTGCTTGCTGGCATGTCGGCGAACCTGTGCGTCGAGGCCCACCTGCGCCAGCTCCTCGAGGACGGCTTCGAGGTTGCCGTGGTGAAGGACGCCACCGCTGCGGCCCAGCACCCGGAGTTGGGTGACGGCTACGCCGCCGCGGTCATCAACTTCGGGTTCATTGCCAATGACGTGTGGAGCACCAAGGAAGCCGTCGATCGTTTCTGAGACGGCGTTTCTGAGATCGAGCGCTTCTGAGATCAGTCGCTGCGCGGTTGCCGAGGGCGTCGCCTCGGGCTGAGACGATTGCGCCGGACGGCCGGGCCGACGACGATGGCGCCATGGCAGGGAGTCGATCACATCGTGCGCTGCGCTGGATCGCCGCAACGCTGGTCTACGGCAGCTACCGCACCGTCGAGGTCCGCCGACCCGAGGTCGACCTGACGCAGCGTCCTGTGATCGTCGTCGCCAATCACTTCGCCGGCTTTGCCGACCCGATCCTGATGATGTACGGGATGCAGCGCCGGCCCCGGTTCCTGGCCAAGGCCACCCTGTGGAAGAACCCGGTTGTCGGGTGGCTCCTGAACGCCCTCGGGGTCCTCCCGATCAACCGCGCCCAGGATGGATCCACCGCAGGCAACGATGCCACGTTCGCCGCCTGCCACGAAGCGCTCCGCAATGGCGACGTCATTGCCCTCTTCCCCGAAGGGACCACGCACGACGACGTGTCGCTCGCCGATGTCCGCACCGGAGCAGCCAGGATCGCCCTTGGCGCCAGGGCGAGCGGTGCTCGCGGAATCGTCATCGTCCCGGTCGGGATCCACTACGAGGACAAGGCCGGATGGCGCAGCCGGATCTACGCCCAGGTCGGCGATCTCATCGACCTCGATCGCGACCTCGCCGGGTATGTCGCCAAGGGGGCGCAGGCACACGATGGCAACCGCGACGCGGTGCGCGCCCTCACGGCGGACATCGACGCCCGGCTGCGGGCCGTCTCCCCCGACTACTCGAGCGAAGCGGAGTGGGATGCCCTCGGCGCCGCCGCCGAGGTCGCATTGCGAGCGCAGCTGTACGACCCGACTGCCCCGGTCTCGTTCGGCGATCGCGAGGAGCTCGCCGACCGTCTGCGAGCGGCAGACCCAGCAGCCCGCCGGGCCGTGGAGGAGGCCGTGACCGAGTACCGGGTGACGCTCGCCTCCCATCGGCTGCACGATGCGTCTGTGGCGGCGTACGCCAGAGTCGGTGGCGCGCTGCCCGACCACACGGCGCGCAGCCTCCTCGGTGCCCTTGCGCTGGCACCCACGGCGATTGCAGGCCTCGTCGTCAACGCGGTGCCCATTGCGGTGATGACCGCGGTGCGGACGAAGGTCCGGGTTGCTCCGGTAACGATGGCGACGGTCCGCAGCCTCGCGGCGCCCGCGATCTATGGAGGGACCTGGGCAGCATGGGCAACGATCCTGCACCGCAGACGGGTGCGCTTCGGCAGGACGACGGCGTGGCTGTCCGGTGCCATCGGCGGCTGGGCGCTGGTACTCGCATTCGAGCGCATGGCGATCGTCAAGGAGGGCCTCGTCGGCTGGCAGCGCATGAAAGCCCTGCCTTCGATCGACGAGATCACGCGATCACGCCAGGATCTCCTCGACGCCGTCGCCGCGGCCTCCCGCTAGCCACCCGGTGGACGCGGGACGGCCGGTAGGGTTCCCGAGGTGAGCGAATCCCTCCGCGGCACCTGGCGCCTCGTCGATTGGACGTTCTGCGTCGATGGCGACAAGGAGCGACGCCCGTTCGGTGGGAACGCCACCGGCCTGCTCACCTACACACAGGATGGGCGCATGTCGGCCATGTTGATGCGCCGCGATCGCCCCGGTACCGGCACAACAACCCTCTCCAACGCCTCTGCTGCCGACCGCGCCCGCCTGGCCGCCGGCTACGTGGCGTACGCCGGGTCGTACCGGATCGAGGGCCCAGACGTCGTGCACGACGTCGAGCTGAGCCTGCTCCCGAACTGGATCGGCAGCGAACAGCGACGCACGGTCGCCTGGCTCCCCACAGACGACGGCGGCAGCGACCTCGAGCTCAGCTACAGCTCGGACACCCCGGCAGGGAGAACTGCCGTCGACCGGCTGCGCTGGCGCAGGGTCGAGGACGTCACAGCGACTCGAGAAACGCGATGACCCGACGCCGGTCGGAGGCATCGAGGGTTCGATAGCCATCGCGGGCCTCTGCGGATTCGCCGCCATGCCACAGGACAGCCTCTTCCAGCGTCCGCGCCCTGCCGTCGTGAAGGAAGCCCGCAGCGGGATTGACCCGCGAGACCAGCCCGATGCCCCACAGCGGGGCCGTGCGCCACTCGCGGGCGGAGGCTGAGCCTTCCCCGTGGCCGCTCGCCAGCCCCGCTCCCATGTCGTGGAGCAAGAGATCGGTATACGGGTAGATCAGCTGCCCCGCCACGGCACCCACATCGTGGTCACCTGTTGTCACGACCACGGTGTGACATGCGGTGCACCCGAGGGAGTGAAACAGGGCCTCGCCGGCGATGACCGCTGGATCCTCCACCCTGCGGCGCGCGGGAACGCCCAGGGTCTGCGTGTAGAACACGACGGCGGCAAAGCGGCTCTCCCCGATCTCGGGACTGCCGCCTGTCGGGGCAGCAGCGCAGGCTGTCTGCGGGGGCGGACAGTTCTCCTCAGGATGCAGGGCAGAGGTGATGCCCATGTCTTGGTGGAACGCGGCTGCGGTTTGATCGGCGACGGTTGCTGCCGTGGCCTTCCAACCGAAGCGCCCCAACGTCTCCTGGTTCAGCGCTCCGCTCCCCACGACCGACGCCCGGCCCGAGACGCCGTCCCCGTCGGCGTCTTCCGGGTCTGCAGCCCTCTGAATGGCCTCTGCCGAGATGGCCTCGAGCAGGCCGAGGCCGATCAGGTGCTGGGCCACTCGGACAGACCCGCCCTCTGCGACGTCCCCGAACGCCTGGTTCCGCACGTCGAGCACCGGTCGGCGCAGCGTGTAGCCGGTTCCGTCCTCGAAGGTGCCGACCTCCTCCCGATACCAGACGGCGATCTGAGCCTCGGCTGGCACTGCACCAACCGAGTGATCCTGGATCTGGGGCCCGTAGGAGCCACCGGATCTACCGATCCGGATGAGGGCTCCCCGGACGACGTCTCCCTGTGGCGCAGGGGCCTTGCCCACCGCCACGTGACAGCCGATGCACGAGTCCGCCAGGTAGGTGGGACCGAGACCGTCGCGGTCATCTTGAGGCGCAGGCGCCGCCAGCCAGGGATCGGTGAAGAAGCGGTCTCCCACACGGAATCTGGCAAGCCCTTCGGCGTCGAGGTTCGACGCCGGGAGGCTGAATGCCTGTGTGCCGGAGGCCTCGACCGTCGTCTCGCCCCCGGGACGTGTGGCACCCGGCGTGCCGCCCTCATAAGCGTCCGAGTCGCCGGCACAACCAGCCGCGACGATCACGACAACGACGACCGCGACCATCGAGCGAGTTGCGAACACGGGGGAATGGTATTCGTAGACCTCCGTCCTCATCTCTGGCCTTCGTGAAGACGATGCCCCAACCCCCGCCTCCTCCCGGCGCCGGCCGTCGTTTCCTGCAAAGGATCGCCGAGGTACCGGTACACCGTCCGCGGCGGCTGTGAACCTCGCGAAATCGGAACCTGCAGTACCCTGGCGCCAAAGGGGAGGATGACGATGGGCCGGCGATCACAAGGCGGGGCCGCGATCCCCGGAACCGAGACTCCGAAGAAGCGCACATTCACCCTCGGGCGACTGCTGGCGGCGCTCATCGTCGTCGCCCTGGTCGCCATCGCGCTGTTCTACGGCGCAGGGGGCTGGTACTACTCCGCCCAGATCCGCGATGACGTGTTCGTGGTCCATCCGCCGAGCACGTCCTACGAGTTGACGGTCAGCGCCGTCCTCGACGACGCCGTGACCCTCCAGGGCAGCGACAACGACATCGCCTCGGAGGGCCGGTACGGCCTGGACTGGCCGGCGGGGTACGCCCAGGTCGATGACGTCGTGACGTTCAGCGAGGATGGTTCGACCATCACCGCCACCAGGGTCTACCTGCCATCGGAGGACTCGCTCCCCACCGGGACGGCCGTCCGCCTCGACACCTACGCCTACACCGGCACCCCCGAAGACGCCTTCGTGTACCCCTACCGGGATGTCGAATACCCCTCCAGCGTGGGACAGCTCGGCGCCTGGTGGGTCCCGGGCGGCACCGATACCTGGGTCATCGCCGTGCACGGCAGGACGGGGCATCGTGGCGAGATCTTTCGCATGATTCCCACGTTCTTCGATCGGTCCTACCACGTGCTGACGATCGACTACCGCAACGATCCGGGCCGCGCTCAGGACCCCAGCGGCTGGTACCAGTACGGATTGACCGAGTGGGAGGACGTCGCGGCGGCTGCCGCGTTCGCCAGGGAGAACGGCGCACGCAACCTGATCCTGTACGGCCATTCGATGGGAGGCGGTGCCGTCCTCAACTTCCTCGCCAAGTCGCCGCTGCGCAACCACACGGTGGCCGCGATCCTCGATTCGCCGGTGGTCCAGCTCGAGCCGGTTGTGGATCTCGGCGCCTCGCAGCGCACGCTGATCGGTGATTTCGCCGTCCCTGACTCGCTGACATCGGTTGCCAAACAGCTTGCATCGTGGCGGTTCGGGATCAACTGGGACGAGTACGACTTCGTGGAGTTCTGGCGCGAGTACCACGCCCCGATGCTGATCATCCATGGGACGGGGGACGAGACGGTTCCCGTGGAAACCAGCAGGCGCCTCGAGGCGCAGCGGCCGGATATCGTCACGCTGGTCACTCCGAGCGGCGTCGGCCACACCCGGGGCTGGAACGTCGACCCTGCCGGCTACGAGGCGACCGTGGCGGAGTTCCTCGACAGTCTGGGCGTCTGACGCACCACGATCCACAGATCGCCGACATTCGTGCCGGTAGGCCCGGTGATGATGAGATCGCCGCTCGCCCTCAGGAAGGCATGTGCGTCGTTCTCCTCGAGGTCGTCGACTGGATTGCGCCCGGCGGCCATCCCCCGTGCGACGGACTCCCCGTCCACGAGGGCACCAGCGGCGTCGGTCGGCCCATCGATGCCATCGGTCCCAGCAGCCAAGAACATCCGGTCGGATCCTGCGATCTCGATCGCAGCCGCCAGAGCAGCCTCCTGGTTGCGTCCCCCTGCACCGGAGCCGCGAACGGTCACCGTGGTCTCGCCTGTCAGCACGGCGACGTCTGCAGCGCTCCGGACCCGTACGGCCCTCCTGGCCGCCGTGCGGGCCTCGCCTTCGAGCGTCGTCGTCGCGATCGTGACGCTGCAGCCACGCCGGCGGAGCGCACCAGCCGCGGCTTCGGCTGCCAGACCACCGGTGGCAACGACCCGCCAATCGTGTCTGGGATGTGCGCCCATCGTCGGCCCCGATGCGATCACCTCTGGAGCATCGCCGACGACGTCGCTGATGATCAGCGTCACGAGCCTGGCATGCCGGCACGCGCTGGCGAGACCTCCGCCCTTGATCGTGGAGACCGATCGGCGGTACCGATTGAGTTCGGAGATCTCCGCTCCTGAAAGCAACAGGCGCTGCGTCTCACGGCGCACCTCGGCGAGCGGCACGGTGGGAGCGGCGAGCAGGGCAGAGCCGCCGCCGGACACGAGGGCGACGACCACATCGTCGGGACCTGCGGTGGAGGCGAGGCGCAGGGCAGCCGCGCCCGCCGCGATGCTCCCGGCATCCGGCAACGGGTGTCCTGCGGCGACCACCGGCAGACCGGAGGCGTCCTCGGTCCCGTACGGCACCACAACGACGCCATCATCGGGATCCCGCCCCACGGCAGCGCGCAGGCCTGCCACCATCCCGGGCGCCGCCTTGCCGAAGGCGATCACGACGATGCGGGAGGCTTCTCGCACATAGCCGGGAACGCTGCGCCGCACTGCCGTTGCCGGGTCGACCGCAGCGACCCCGGCCTGCCACGCATCGAGCACGAGTCCTCGCACGACCCGGACGCTACCGCTGGGATATCATGCTGTGGTGCGCGAGGAGATCTGGATCGACGAACTCATCCGGGCCAAGACCGAGAGCGGTGAGTTGGCTCCGAGTGTCGGGGTAGGCGTGCCGATTCCCGACCTCGACCGTAGGCACGATCCCCTGTGGTGGGTCCGCAAGTGGGTGGAACGCGAAGGCCTCGACGACGCAACAGGACCTCGCAGCGGAGAGGAAACCGCGAGGTCCTGAGGCGGGGACGCCCTGCTGCGTTCGATCAGGCGTCCGAGTGGGCCGCCCTTCGCTGTTCGTGCCGCTCCTGGCGCATGTGCTCCAGCTCCTCTTGCGTGATCTGACCGTCCTCCAGGTACGGAGCCGCCGGTCCCTGCGGATCGACCAGGGGGTGATCATCCGGCAGTTCTGCCAGTTCGTCGGCATCGATGACTCCGTCTGCCAGCCAGCTGCCGAGGCGGAACCCGCGCCGGAACCCGCGATGACCGAGGTTGGGATACTGCTCCCTGATCTCATCCCGTTTCACCGCAAGGGCGTCCGTGATTCGTTCGGCCTGCGCCTCCGTGATCACCCCATCGGCAACGAGACCGTCGAGGACCTCAGCGAGAACCGTTCCCGGTGCCGGTGGGGCTTCGGTCGCGGTCGGAGCGTCTTGCTCCTGGGCCACCGCCGTCCCCCCGGTGATGGCTGCCAGCGTGAATCCTGCGGCAACCAGCACCGCTGCGGCGAGCACTGCACCCATGACTCTGCGCATTGCGCACTCCTTTCCTTGTCCCTCCCATCGTCTCGGAAACTGGTTCGGGAGGTGTGTGCTCGAACTGAGAACCCCATGAGAGGGTGTCGACCGAGCTCGCGTTGGCCGCTTCGCACCCAAAGCGGCAAGACTGCTCCGTCATGAACGACCGCCACGACTCGACCGACCCCGACCAGCCCGCCGCGGTCGGCGGTGTCCCCGCCGCCAAGCCGTCACGCAAGCGACAGGTGATCCAGGGGATCATCACCCTGTCGGTCGTCGTGCTCGTGTTCGGATTCGTGCTGCCCCGTCTTGCCGACTACCAAGCGGTCCTCGACCACATTTCCAGCATCAGCATCGCCGAGTGGGTGATCCTGATCGTGCTCGCCGCCGCGGTGCTACTCGCCTACATGTTCGTGCTGCAATCTGCGCTGCGGGGGCTGCGGTTCCAGGAGGTCTACGTCGCCCAGACCACGGCTCAGGCCGTGAACAATTCGCTTCCCGCAGGCGGCGCCATCGCCCTCCCCCTGCAGTACGCCATGTACATGTCGTGGGGATTCACCCCAGAGTCCGTGACGTCGATGATCATCGCCGTCGGGATCTGGGACCAGTTCGCCCGGTTCGGCATCCCGATCTTCGCCCTGGCGATCGGGGCGTTCGTGGGCGACGTGCAGTGGTGGATGTGGCTCGTCGCCATCGGCGGCGTCGTGGCGATCGTCGTCGCGGTGGTCCTCCTGCGCTTGATCTTCAAGCAGGAGTCTGCGGCGCTTCGCCTGGGTGCCTGGCTCGAGCGGTGGGCCAACAAGGCCCTCGCCCTGTTCAAGCGGCCACCTGCCGAGGTGCAGAAGAGCGTCATGCAGTTCCGTGCCAACGCGATGGACGTGGTTCAGCACCGCTGGCAGCGAGTCACGGTGACCACGGTGCTCAACCACCTGAGCCAGATCGCCTTGTTCATGGCATGCCTCTACGCGATCGGGGTGACGACCGCCGACATCAATCCACTGTGGATGATCACGGCGTTCGCCCTCGGGCGGCTGCTCACGATGATCCCAGTGAGCCCCGGAGGGCTGGGACTGGTCGACCTGGGCTGGATCGGACTGCTCCAGGCCGGCTGGCAGACCGGAGATCCCAACGTCGATCTGATCACCGCGGGAACCTTGCTCTTTCGGGCCCTCACCTACCTGCCGCCGATCCCGCTCGGCCTGATCTCCTGGATCGTGTACCGCACCAAGAAGAGCTGGTACCAGGACTGGCAGGTGGTTCGTCGCGGGGAGTGGGACCGGGTGGACGTGGAGTCCTGACCGCTCAGAAGACGCTGGAGAGCGCCAGCGGCGTCAGCGCCACGACGAGGAGCAAGGGAATCGCCCCGATGATGACGGTCAGGAGCGCCCGGCCCGTTGTGAAGTCGAGACCCTCACGAACCGCGACCACGCTGGCGACGATCGCCCAGATCGTGCCGATGATCCCGAGGAAGGGAACGATGCCGATGATGCGCGGCGCTTGGGCGAAGCCCAGGACCCGCAACATCTCGCCGACATCGGCCGTACCGCCGAAGAACCGGACGCCGATGAACCAGGTGATGACCGCCCACAGGACCCAGCCAATCAGTCCGCCGACGGTCTGGCCCGTCACCGCCGCGATCAGCGAGAGGTCGTTGCTCGCAAAGAACGTCCCGAGACCGGTGGCGATCGAGACGACGACGACGATCGCACCGGCCTGGACCAGGAACTTCGGGTCGCGTTCGACCAGGTTGTAGAAGTCGGGATCGAGGCGGGCCGCCCTGATCGCGTTGCGCAACACGTGCACCTCCTGGGCCGAACCCTAGGAGGCGGGGATCGCCTGCATTGCCTCGGCGTCGATCGTGAAATGGATGTCGTCGTGACGGGCTGCCAGTGCCTCGGCCAGTCGCGAGACGTACGGCGTGGCCGCGACCAGATCGGCGTGGGTGCGGCGCAACGCTGCGCTCGCCTCGCGGTGCACGGCCGCAGCGACGAGGGCCGCCTCGAGCCGGATCCCGTCGGCCTCCTCGACAGCTCGCTCCCGAGTCTCGGCAGCGTCCGCCAGGGCCGCGACGACGAGCGCCGCAGCCTCAGCGGTCTGCACACACTCGACCACGGCTTCGAGATACGCCTCGACCGCCTCGGGGTCGCACCCGCGCCCGAGCACCGTGAACTCACGCACGCGATTCCTGTCGTCCGACTCCACACCGCGCTATCGGTCGCCCCCATGGCGCGCTTGAGGCTCCGGGTCGGTCGGTAGGCTGCAGACTCGTGCCGTCACAGATCGCGTACCTCGAATGCTCCGTGAGCGGCGAGCGCTCCCCAGCCGGGACCCTCCACGGCCTGTCGGCGCAGGGCAAGCCACTGCTGGTTCGCTACGACCTCGACCGGGTGGAAGCAACCGTGACCAAAGACGACCTCCTTCGGCGGCCCCTCGACATGTGGCGCTTCGAGGAGCTGCTGCCCGTGGCCGATCTCGACGACATCGTCTCTCTCGGCGAGTCGATGACCCCCCTCATTCCGCTCGCGGCGGCGCCCAACGTCATCGTCAAAGACGAGAGCCGTCTTCCCACCGGGTCGTTCAAAGCGCGTGGGCTCGCCATGGCGGTGACCATGGCCAAAGCACTCGGCGTCACCAAACTCGCCATGCCGACGAATGGCAACGCGGGCGCCGCGCTCGCGGCGTACGCGACCCGAGCCGGGCTGGAGTCGTATGTCTTCTGCCCGGCAGACACGCCTGAGGTCAACGTTCGCGAGATCGCGCTCCAAGGGGCCCACGTGTGGCGGGTGAATGGCCTCATCACGGATTGCGGGAAGATCGTGCGCGATGGTGCCGAGGCCATGGAATGGTTCGATGCCTCGACGCTCAACGAGCCGTACCGTATCGAAGGCAAGAAGACCATGGGCCTCGAGCTGGCAGAACAGCTCGGTTGGTCGACACCGGACGTGATCTTCTACCCCACGGGTGGCGGTACCGGGCTGATCGGTATGTGGAAGGCCTTCCAGGAGCTCCGCAGCCTGGGGTGGATCGAGGGCAGCCTTCCGCGCATGGTGGCGGTTCAAGCCACAGGCTGCGCTCCCATCGTCCGCGCCTGGGAGCAGGGCGCCGACCACGCCGAGCCGTGGGAGGACGCCCACACCATCGCCGCAGGAATCCGGGTACCGGCCGCCATCGGCGACTTCCTGATCCTGCGCGCAATTCGGGAGAGCGGCGGGTTTGGCATCGCCGTGGACGATGGGGAGATCGAGGCGGCTCAGGGCCACCTCGCAGGAGCCGAAGGCATCCTCACGTCCCCTGAGGGGGCTGCCACGTTTGCGGCGTACCGCACCGCGTTGCGCAACGGCCGAATCGACGCAGACGACGAGGTCGTGTTGTTCAATTGCGGGAACGGTCTCAAGTACCCGATGCCTGCGATGGATCGAGCTCTGGACCACACCGCACCGATCGACTGGGACTCGCTGAAGGCGGGACGTTGACCACGGTCGTCGTCGCCGAGTTCATCGCCGCGACCGCGCTCCACCAACTGGAGGAACGCACCGAGGTGATCTACGACCCCGAGCTGGGAAGCGATCGAGAGCGGCTCGCCGGCACGCTGGCCGAAGCGGCTGCGCTGATCGTGCGCAACCAGACGGTCGTCGACGACGCCTTGCTCGCTGGTGCGCCCTCCCTCGTGACGGTCGGCCGGCTCGGAGCGGGACTCGACAACATCGACGTTGCCGCCGTCCAACGGCGCGGAGTCGTCCTCCACACGGCCGCGGGGCTCAACGCAGCAACAGTCGCCGAGTACGTGATCGCGGCCGCCCTCCTCCTCACCCGGAGGAGCTTCGGAGCAACGCAGGCGATCCTCGATGGAGCATGGCCACGCCGTGATCTGGTCGGAGGCGAGATCGCCGGCCGCCGAATCGGGATCGTCGGCTTCGGCAGAGCAGGGCGGGAGGTGGCCATGCGCGCCGCCGGGCTCGGGATGACCTGCGTGGCTGCCGACCCGCTGCTGCCCCCAGATCATGAGGGATGGGCGCTGGCCGAGCCCGTCGAGGTCGCGGCTGCGCTGGCCAGCGACGTCGTGACCCTGCACGTCCCGCTCACCGCGGCGACTCGTCATCTCGTCGACGCAGCCGCCATCGAGCTGATGCCCCCAGGCGCCGTCCTGATCAACACATCGCGTGGTGCCGTTGTCGACGTGCCTGCAGTGGCAGCGGCGCTGCGCTCCGGTGCGCTCGGCGGGGCAGCGCTGGACGTGCTTCCCGAAGAACCGCCTTCGGCCGAGATGCTCCGGGTGCTCGACCACGCTCCCAACCTCGTGCTCACTCCACACATCGCCGGCGTGACTGCCGAGTCGAACGAGCGGATCAGCACTCACATCGCCACCGCCGTCCTGCGCGAGGTGACCTGATGCCCGTCGTCGCGTGTATCGGTCTCGCCGTTCTCGACTCCGTGTTCTTCGTCGAATCGCTCCCGTCCGGGCCTCACAAACATTTCGCCACGGATCGCAGCTCGAGCGGGGGAGGGCCTGCGGCGGTTGCCGCGGTCACCGTGGCCCGACTCGGTGGCGATGCCCGCTTCCTCGGCAGGGTCGGCGACGACGCTGCGGGAACCAGGATCCTCGGGTGGCTCCACGCCGAGAGGGTCGATACCACGCGCTCGCGTGCGGTGATGGCCGCACGCTCACCGGTCTCCAGCGTGTTCGTGGATGCGGTCGGAGAGCGCATGATCGTGAATCACACGGACCAAGCGCTCTTCGCAGACGAGACCATCGACACGGGGGACGTCGCAGGCGCGGACGCGGTACTCGTCGATCGTCATTGGCCTGCGGGAGCAGCCACTGCCCTCGCCGCCGCCAACCGCTTGGGAATCCCGGGGATTGCAGACATCGACACCGCACCTCATGTCGGCGATGCCGTCCTGGAAACGGCGAGCCACCTCGTCTTCGCCAGTGCGGCCCTCGAACGCCTGACCGGGTCCGGCGCCGCCGAAGGCCTGAGCGCTCTGCGATCGCGTACCGACGCGTTCTTGGCGGTCACCAGGGGAGCCGATGGCGTCGATTGGCAGTCGGGAGGTGCCGACGGCCACATCGACGCCATCTCGGTCACCGCCGCCAACACGCTCGGTGCCGGCGACGTGTTCCATGGAGCGTTCGCCCTGAGCCTCGCCGAGACCGGCGATGAGCAGGAGGCACTCGAATTCGCCTCAGCGGCCGCAGCCGTGAAAGTGCGCGACGCCACCATCCCAGACCGCAGCGCGGTCACCGCGATCAGAGGAGGCATCCCATGACCGCGCTGACGGCAGGCAAGCTCTGGGGTCTGCGCCGCCTGGCAGACACGGCCGGCCGATTCAAGATGTTGGCCGTGGATCAACGACCCCCGATCAAGCAGGTGATTGCCGAGCGGCGCCGACGGGAACCCGCGCCGTACCAGGACGTCTGTGACGTCAAGGCACTCCTCACCGAAGTGCTGGCGCCGCAGGCCTCGGCCGTGTTGCTCGACCCGCACTACGGCTATCCGGCGGCTGTCCATCTCGCCGATCCACGACACGGGCTGTTGGTGACCCTCGAAGACTCCGTCTTCACCGAGACCGCTGGTGGCCGCCGATCCAGGGCCATCGACGAGTGGTCGGTCGACAAGATCAAGAGGATCGGGGCGGATGCGGTGAAGGTCCTCGCCTGGTACCGCCCAGACGCAGCCCCCGAAGTCAACGACCACCAGCAACAGTTCGTCGCCGCCGTCGGCGACACCTGCCGCACGATGGACATCCCGTTCGTCTTCGAGTTGCTCGTCTACCCGATGCCCACGGAGTCCGGCCACACGCTCGACTACGTCGAGCAGCCGGACAAGAAAGCCGACCACGTGATCGAGAGCGTGGCCACGTTCGCCGAGTCGGCCTTCGGCGTCGATCTGTTCAAGCTCGAGAGCCCGATCCCTGCCGAGACGGTGGCGAGCGTCGCTCCAGACGCCGTCGCAGCTGCCTTCACCGCCCTCGACGCTGCGGCGGGTCGACCCTGGGTGATGCTGTCTGCAGGGGCATCGCCCGACAGCTTCCGCGCCGTCCTGGAGCACGCCTACCGGGCCGGCGCTTCCGGATACCTCGCGGGGCGGGCGATCTGGTGGGACGCCCTTTCGGCATTCCCCGACCTCGACACGATGCGTACCGCACTCGAGGCAAGCGGCCTGCCGTACATGGCGGAGCTCAACCGGCTCACCGATGCGTCTGCCATGCCGTGGCACCGCCACCCGCTGTACGGTGCAGCACCGACGTTGCACGGCGCCGGCCCCGGGTTTCGCACCGAGTACCGTTGACGCCATGACCATCGCGGTCTTGGCCCTGGCACGCACCACGTTCGACGTCGCTCATGCCGAGGCGCTCACGACGCGAACGGTCACGACGCTCACCGAGGCCGGCTACGACGTCACCGGTGGCACTCGACTGCTGACAGACGTCGAGACGGTTGCGGCCGCGGTCCGCAGCATCGACGGAGCCATCGATGCTGCACTCATCCTGTTCGCCACATTCTCCGACTCGACCCTGCCGGTCACCGTCGCAGACCTCATCGACGAACCCGTGATCCTGTGGGCGTTCCCCGAGGAGCGCACCGGCGGCCGTCTCCGGCTCAACTCCCTGTGCGGCATGAACCTCGCAGGTCACGCCCTGACCCTGTCTGGTCGCGACTACCGCTGGTTGTACGCCGCACCCGATGACCCGACGGTGCCCGATCGTTTCGCCAACGCGCTCAGCTGGGCGCGCCCGTTCGTCCCCCGCTCCGTACCGCCCGGTCAAGAGACGCTGGTTGAACACGATCTATTGCGGGCGGACGAGGTCCGGCGCCGCCTGTCGTCGGTGACCGTCGGCGTCATCGGCGATCACCCAGAAGGATTCGAGCCGTGTGCCTACGACCCGGGGGAGCTCGCCGGCGTGACAGGAATCGGCGTGCACCGGGTAGAGCTGAGTGACTGGTTCGTCGCAAGCAGGGCCGTGGACGGCCCAGCCGTCGATACGATCCGGGCACGGGCGGATCGCCGGCTCACCGGCCTCGATACGCTCGACCAGGCCAGCGTCACAGCGAGCCTTCGCCTCCACGGCGGGCTGCGCTCGCTCGTTCGGGAGCACCACTGGGCCGGCGTCGCCACCCGATGCTGGCCGGAATGCTTCACCGAGTTCGGCGGTGCTGCATGCACACCCAACTCCCTCCTGACCGATGATGGGGTTCCCGGATGCTGCGAGGCCGACGTTCACGGCGTCGTCACCTCACTGATGCTGCAAGCGGTGGCAGACGAACCGGCGTTCGTCGCCGACCTCGTCGACCTCCATCCGGCATCCAACACCGGAGTCTTCTGGCATTGCGGCAATGCCCCGTCCCACATGGCGGGGACGCCTGCCAGTGCCACTGTGCACTCCAACCGCGGGATGCCGCTCCTCAACGAATTCGCTTTGAAGCCCGGCCGGGTGACCATCGCCCGCCTCAGCAATGCCGGCGGCGAGATGCAGCTCGTGATCGGCGGAGGCGAGGTCATCGATGCCCCGCCCGCGTTCTCAGGAACCTCCGGCGTCGTGCGGTTCGATCATCCCGTCGAGCGGGTCCTCGAAACGGTGATGGGCCGGGGCCTGGAGCACCACTACGGGATCGCATACGGCGATCACCATGCCGTGCTCGCCGCCCTGGCGAGCCGGTGGTCGCTCCCCGTGCTCGCCCTCTGACGCCTCAGAGACCGGCGTACCAGGTCCGAAGCGCCGCGCCGATCTCGTCTGCAGAATCCTCCTGAACGAAGTGGATCCCGGCGACCGTGACCTCCTGTTGATTCGGCCACGTCCGGCAGAACTCGCGTTGTTCGCCCGTGAGGATCGAACCGGGATCGGCGTTGACGAACAGCTTGGGCAAAGGGGACTCGGCGAGCCACTCGGCGTAGGACGACACGATGGCGGCGACGTCTGCCGGCTCACCCTCGAGCGGGATCTCGCGGGGCCACGTCAGCGTCGGTCGCCGACTCTCTCCCGGTTCGAGGTATGGCTTCCGGTATTCGGCCATCTCGTCGTCCGTCAATTCCCGCACCACAGATGACGGGAGGATGCGCTCCACGAACACGTTCTTCTCGAGCACGATCTGCTCTCCGGCGGGTGAACGCATCGCTTCGAAGATTCCTCTGGCGGCCTCTGGCCACTCGTCCCACGTGACGGGCGAGACGACGGCCTCCATGTAGCAGATCCCCTTGACGCGGTCACGGTGCCTGTTGGCCCAGTCGAAACCGAGCGCCGAGCCCCAGTCATGAACGACGAAGGTCACGTTGTCCCCGATGTCGACCGCGTCGAAGAATGCGTCGAGATACCGCCGGTGATCGACGAAGCGGTACATCGAGCCTGTCAGCTTCGACGAGTCGCCCATCCCGATCAGGTCGGGAGCGATACACCTGGCGCCATCCGCGAGGTGGGGGATCACATTGCGCCACAGATAGGACGAGGTCGGGTTGCCGTGGAGGAACACAACGGCATCGCCTGCGCCCTGTTCGACGTACGCCATTTCGGAGTCGAGCACGGGAACACGGTGTTTGGTCATCCGCGGAGGCTATCAGCCTGCCCCTCGGCGAGCCGCCAGAACTGCACGACGCTCTACCCTCTCCTCCATGGAAGGCCTCCCCATCACCGACGCCGATGAGAAGCTCACAGGAGCTGCCCGCTATCCCGCAGACGTCGACCTGCCTGGCATGCGTCATGCCCGCGTCGTCCTCAGCCCCCTTGCTGCGGCGAACATCACGGACATCGATACCGCGGCGGCGGCTGCCCTCGACGGGGTCGTCGCCGTCCTGACCGCAGCAGACTTGCCAACGGCCGGGCGACCAGCGACCGACCGCAATTCGGCGATCCTGGCAACGGACCGTGTGGTGTGGCACGGTCAGCCCGTTGCCGTCGTCGTCGCCGAGACCGCAACCGCGGCGGCAGACGCGGTTGGTCTGGTGCACGTGGACTACGAACCGACCCCGCCGGTCGTCGACCTCGACGATGCCGCCAGCCCCAACTCGCCGCTCGTGTGGTCCCACGGGGTCGACAGAGGAGCCGGGGCCTCCGCCGATGTTCATGCCGGCGGTGCCGCCGGTGGCGGCGTCGAGGAACAGTCGGGGGGCAACGTCGCGGTGACGAAGCGGTACGTCTCGGGAGATCTCGCTGCGGGTCTCGAGGCTGCAGACGAGATCGTCGAGCTCGAATTGCGCACCCAGACCGTCCATCAGGGCTACCTCGAGCCGCACACCGTGGTCGCCACGGTGGATCCGCTCGATGGGACCCTGATCGTCTACACGTCAACCCAGGGTCTGTTCGGCACCAGGGACTCGGTCGCTCGTCTGCTCGGACTGGAGCGGGAATACGTCAAGGTGATCCCGATGACCGTCGGCGGGGGGTTCGGTGCCCGGTATGGGATCTTCGAACCGCTCGCAGGAGCGATCGCCCTTGCGATCGAAGGACCCGTCCAGCTCAGCCTCACTCGCAGCGAGGACTTCGTGGCGTCGACACCGGCACCGGCGACCATCGCCAGGGTCACCGCAGGAGGCACCAGGGACGGCAGGCTCACCGCCCTCGTCGCCGACATCTTGACCGAGTCTGGAGCCTTCTCCGGTGGCCTCGCCGGCATCGTCGGCACCCTCTTCGGATCCGTGTATCGCTGCGATGCGGTGGATGTGACCGTACGGGAGGTGCTGACGAACAAGTCGATGGTCGGTGCCTATCGGGCACCCGGCGCCCCGCAGGCGGCGTATGCCCTCGAATGCACGATCGACGAGCTGTGCCGGGCGCTCGACGTCGACCCGCTGCAGTTTCGCATCGGAGTCGCCAAGGAGACCGGCGACCCGATGGTGGACGACCGCACCTGGCCCAATATCGGCCTGACGAATGTGCTCGCCGAGGCCGCGGCACATCCGCTGTGGAAGAACCGAGGCGACGCAGCGCCGGGGAGGGGAGTCGGTGCGGCCGTCGGTGGCTGGCCGGGAGGAACCGCCCCTGCAGCAGCCGTGTGCCGGGCCGACAGCGACGGCGTCTTCTATCTGCACGTGGGGTCGGTGGACATCACCGGCACCAACACGGCCCTGCAACTCATCGCGTCCGAGGTCATCGGCATTCCTGCGGACGACATCCGGGTGGTCAACGGTGACTCCACCGTGGCGCCGCAATCGGGCCCCAGCGGAGGCTCCATGATCACGTACACGGTGGGGAACGCCGTGCGAGACGCGGCAGAAGGAGCCCGAGCGCAGATCCTGGAGATTGCCGCCGACATGCTCGAGGCCGCCCCAGACGACCTCGAGATCGAGAACGGAGCCGTGCGCGTGAAGGGCGCTCCAGGTTCCGAGGTCGCGGTGGGGAAGATCGCAGCGCAGGGCTCCCGCTTCGGCGGCAAGTACGCCCCGATCACCGCCCACGGGCGCTCGGCGATCACGAACCAGGCCCCGGTATTCACCGTGCAACTCGTCGAAGTGGAGGTCGACCGGGAAACCGGGCAACTCGCCGTCCTCAGGGATGTGGTGATCCAGGACGTTGGCAGAGCGCTGAACCCGCCGCTCGTAGCGGGACAGATCCATGGGGGTGCCGTTCAGGGCCTCGGCTGGGCCATGCAGGAGGAGCTGGTATTTGACGAATCCGGTACTGCCGTGACGGCCAGCTTCTCCGGCTACCTCCTCCCCGAAGCGACCCAGGTACCTGCCATCGAGGCCGTGCTGGTGGAATCCAACCCGTCGCCGATCGGACCTCTCGGGGCCCGCGGGGTCGGCGAGCCGCCGATCGTGGCGGGACCGGCCGCGGTTGCCAACGCCGTCCGCGACGCGATCGGGGCCCGCGTGGAGCGTCTCCCGCTGACCCCGGAGCGCGTCTGGGCAGCCGCCCATCGCTGAGGTGCTCGCCGAACTGCTCGCAGAACCCGGAGTCACCGAGACGGCCGCGCACAACGGGCTCGTCGGCGTGATGGCGATGCACGCGGGTCTGGAACCGGCCACAGGAGAGATCGCCGAGCGGGTCGCCCACGCCGCCCCTGCGAGCAGCTACATCGTGACGCAACCGCACGATCTGGCCTGGCACGTCCCATCGACCCACTACGACCCGCGCGCATCCGACCGACTCTTTCGCTTCCTCGATCACGTGCGCATCGCGGTCTCCATCCACGGGTTCGGGAGGGTCGACATGGACGACACGATTCTGCTCGGCGGCACCAACAGAAGGCTTGCGGCGGATCTCGGTGCGGCCATCGCTGCCGAGACGTCCCTGCGAACGATCGTCGATCTCGACGCCATACCAGCAGCCCTCCGCGGTTTGGATCCGCGCAACCCGGTGAACCTGCCGGAATTCGGTGGAGTGCAACTCGAGCTGTCGCCAGGCGCTCGCAGCGGCACGGTCCGACCCCGGCTCATCGCCGCCATGGCCGGCGTGCTGGCTGTTGAGCAACGCGGCCTGTGCGTGACGGGCTGACGCCGGTTCAGCCCCAGTTCGCTGCGGCCACGACGTCCTTGGCGAGGGTGATGGTGCTCTCGAGACCGTTACCGAGGGCGGCCCAGGCCCCGGCATTGGCGCGATCGGTGGCAGCCTCGATGTCCTCCCACAGCGACAGACCGATGTCGGAGAGCTCACCGTCAGCAGTGAGGGCGCCCCGGTCGACCAGGGCGGCGACGGCCGGATCGATGTCGTCGGACCGGTAGCCCCGCGACTTCGCCGATTGCGCCGGAGCGTCGCCGCGTCGTCCGGCGTTGATCAGGATGGCGTGGATCGGCGACAACCCGAGCGACGCGATGGCCATGAGGTGCGAGTCTCCGCGGTGCTCGCGCAGCACGGTGGCGTGGCGCAGCAGCTGCGCAGCCGCGCCCTCCGGCCACTCGACGCTTGACCAGGCCGTAGCCATGGTGCGTGCCTCGAGCGGTGCTGCTTGCGCAGCAGCACCGAACCGGTCGGCGAGCTCGGCGATCTCACCACCATCACCGAAGACGGAATGTGCCACGGCGGCGAGATGGGGCACGGCAACCGCAAGAACCCGATGCGGAGCGTGGGCGGCACGCGAGCGCTCCACGATCTTGGCCACCATGGCGCGTGGGAAGAACCCGAACGCAGACCCCACGACCTCCGAAGGCGCATCACCCAGGGCCGAGGCGCGCAGGACGAAGTACCCGCGGGCGGGGTCCAACCCCAACTCGGCGAAGAACGCCTGGAGGTGGTCGTTGCCGTAGACGAACTGGGCATTGCCGATCTTGTAGGCCTGCCGACCGGCGGTCCGTATCGAGTTGGTCGTCATGACCGCCACCGTAGCGATCGCTCGAGGGTGCCCGGCGCTCCTCACGGCCGGCTAAGCGCTTCCTAACCGCCATGGGTGATCGTGACATCAGACGAGAGGAGCAGCCCATGGCCCGCACGATGCAACCCACCCACACCCGGCGATCCCCGGGCTGGATCCGCCAACTCGTCGGCGACGACCTCGCCGGCGACCGGGGCACCGTCAGAACCCACGAGGAACCGAACCGAGGCGACCATCTTCAAGGAGCATCCGATGCGCAAGCGCAGCAACAGCCGCAGTGAGTACGCCGAACGCCGCCGCAACGAGCACGTGGTGGCGATCCACAAGACCCTCGGCCCCTGGTTCTGAGGGATCAGGAATCTGAGGGGTCAGCAACCGCGGGTCCCGGGGACATCAGGGATCACGGGGGTACCAGACCCCGGGACCCGCACCCACGTCACCAGCCAGCCACATCACTACTGCCAGCCACATCACAACTGCCAGCCAGATCACTACTGAAGGGGAGAGACATGCATCACATGGACCGCTGGAGAAGGCGTCTCGCGGGAGTCTTCGAAGATCTGCTCGAACTCCCTCGCGACCCGAACGGGCCCGGGCGCAATGTCACCTTCGGCGGGATGCGCCCGGCATGAGCGCTCAGCTCGTGGCGAACGCCACGAGCTCGGCGTTTGCTGACCGCGTACTCCCGTCCGTCCACAGCTCGGCGAACCGCTCGGATCCGAGCCGATCCTCGAGCTGGGCGAGGTCCGTCTCGCGGTAGGCGCGCAGGGTCTCGGGGGCGGCCAGCTCCAGATCCGCCTGGAGCCGCATGGCTGCGGCATGGAGAACGACGGCCCGTTCGTCTTCGTGGACGATCGACGAGTACGCCGCCTGGAACGACAGTGCCCAGACCAGCTCGAACATCGCCGGGGCAGCGAAGGCCAATTCGACCGCCCTTTCCAGGTTCCGTCGCGCCGTCGCCTCCCGACCCGACCGCAGCAAGGCGTTGCCGAGCAGCGCCAGCGAAAGGGCTTCGACCCCACGGGCCAGTGTTTCCTCAGCCAGTTCCCCAGCTTCGATCGCCAGCGTGGTCGACCCGTCCCAATCCCCGCGCGCCAATGCGATGATCGCCGCAACATTGAGCACGTCCGCAAGGTCGTGCCTGGTGCCGAGGAGGCGGGTTGCGCTCACCGCCCGGTCGATGTGCCGGGTAGCCCGCTCCAGGTCACCCCGGTAGTACGCGAGCGTTGCCTCCAACTCATCGCCGGCGGCGGACCCAACGGGGTGTCCCTGATCGGCCCACCACGACAACTGGGTGATGAGCCGGCGGATCTCGTCACGATGCCCCAGCCGGATGAGCATGCGACCCAGCCCGCGCAGCATGTAGACCTCGAGCGGGTCGACCTGAGAACCCAGCTCGTCGACGGCCTCGGCGAGCTGTTCGGCAGCAGCGGCGGTCTGGCCCTGGGCCCAGTGCACGCTGGCGATTGTGAAACGGGCCCTGACCTGGGAGGTGAAGGCTCCTGAGGCCTCAGCGACCGCCGCCTGTCTCGTCGCCAGCTCGATGCTCCGCTCGGTCTTCCCGGTCAGCAGATCGAGATACGACAGCGTCCCCAGTACGTCGGCGAGGGCCGCTGAAGGCGTCAGGCCGGGATCCGCAACGAGCGTGCCCAGCACGCGGCGGGCTTCGCTGTGCAACCCGCGTCGCGACCAGTAGCGACCCAGGCCGTAGGCCACTTCGATCGCCAGATCGGGGTGGACCTCGGTACTCCACGCGAGGGCTTTGCGCAGGTTGGACTCCTCAGCGTCGAACCGGGCGAGCACCGCTGCCTGGTCACTGCCGATGAGGCCGTCGTAGCCGGCCGCCGAGAACGCCGCGAAGTGACGGGCGTGGGCCTCGGAGATGGAATCGGCGACCGCGGACCGGCCGAGCCGCTCGGTGG
>Ga0255048_10000016_pt1 | contig 107367 bp, 108 predicted proteins | sample JV7_2_2_MG_FD_183619 | JGI IMG/M metagenome (GOLD analysis project Ga0255048, IMG submission 183619) | Seawater microbial communities from Jervis Inlet, British Columbia, Canada - JV7_2_2 | ecosystem: Environmental > Aquatic > Marine > Inlet | place: Canada: British Columbia | collected... | reverse complement strand
GGCCCGGAGCGACCCCCCCGCCAGGACCCGCTGCGCAGCCTCCTTGATCAACACCGCCTCCGCCTCGTTGACTGTGACCTTGTCCGCCAGGAACCCGAATGGTCGAGTACCACCACCATGAGCTCGACCATTGCGAGCGTTGGCCTCCATCTTGCGTCTGATACGCCGACTGGTGTCATCAGAGGACTTACGTGCGACCGCACCAAGGATCCGAGCATGGAACCGGCCATCATCAGTCGCCAGATCCACATCACCGGACACGGTCGCCATCGCCCTCACCCCCGCTTGATCACACACCTCAAAGAAAGTCTCTAATTCCTTGGGTTGACGGTGAAGCCGATCAAGATTCCAAACCACTACCGCGTCGATCAGACCATCCCTGAGATCGCGTAAGAGTTCTTGATAGGCGGGTCGCGTCTTGCCGTCCCAGGCAGAAACATCCGAGTCTGAATACACCTTCGCCACCGGCCACTCCTTCAACTCGGCCAGCGAACGACAGTCAGCTTCCTGGCGACGGACACCAGCCTCGTCTCCGATGCGGTCCTCGGAGATCCGACAGTAGATACCTGCTGATCTGACCTTGCTCTGTGCGACCATTTCCCTCACCATCCTAATAGGTACTTTAACAGATAGTGAGATTGTCGAGAGTGGTTGGGCCTCCATCGGCCCAATGGATGATGTGGTGAGCGTCGCACCACGGCGCTGGCCGATCGCAGCCGTCGAATCGGCAACCCCTGTCGCGGATCAGCAGGGCACGGCGTGTTGGGCCCGACACAGTGCGGGTGGTGCGGCCCACATCAAGAATCTGGCTCGGCCCCATGGTGATAATGCGGCTCACTCCGGCGTCACACGCCAGGCGGCGCACCGCCTCAGGGTGGAGGACGGCGCCGGAGACGAGTTCACTGAGTGAGCCATGGCCGAGCTCCAGCATCTTGAGGTCAACGAGCACATTGATGTGAGGTCGCTCGCCACCGGATATGGCTGATTGGCCCCGGTCGAGGTATTGACGGGATAGCTCGGCCAGGGCATCGGCTCTCCGCTGCCCGGGGGTACGTCGATCATCGGGTCCTCCCGATTTCACCGACTCGTCGACGATGGAACCGATGGCGGTCACGACGAGCTCGCCGGCCTCGGGATCCAGATTGCCATCGATACGAACCATGCCCTGCCAGGTGCGAGAGATGCTGAGGTGCCGTCGAGCGTAGACGTCGTCGGCCCCGGTGAGGGCGGCGTCGAAGTCGAGGTTCTGGCGCCAGTAGGAGACAAGCTTGCTGGTGTCCCTCACCGACACAGTCGATGCACCCTCCACTAGCACCGCCTCGTCGCGGGCGAAGGTCTCGGGATGGGCGTCTGCGCCCGCTGCCATGGTTCGAACGTGTCCAGTGGTCAAATCTCCATCCGAGAAGGCACGCTGGGTGAGTGGCATTTCTCGGAGCGACCGTGCCACCCGGGACCGGTCGGTTGCGGCCGCTCCTGTCATGCGACACCGCGCTCGCAGCCAGGCGGCCAGGGATAACGATCCATCGACGGCCCAGCCCCGGCGCGCGTCGAAAACCTGCAGACGTCGGATCCACTCTGCTTCGAGCGCTTCGGCCACCGCTCTCAGCTCAACCAGATCATCCCCCAACTGCCCAAGTGGGAGATCGCCAACGTCATCGGCGCGCAATTCGTCTAGCGCCGATCGCAGCGAACTCATTCCCGCTTCCCTGTTAAACCGTCCATCTGGGCAACGTATCACCCGCCTGTGACACACGGTCCGCCCTCGGTAGTTGTCAATAGGAATGAGACACGGGTTGCTCAGATGGCGATGGGTTCCTCCTCTGGTCGGTTGATCCAGGTGGCTTCTGGGACCGTGGGTGCTTGGGGTGGTTTCCAGAAGCGGTCGGGGCGGTTGGCGTAGGCGGCGTCGAGGACGCCTTGGCGTTTCTCCCGGACGACATCGGCGAGGCCGTAGTGGACGTCGGCTGGGGTGTTGAGACCGATCCCGGAGTGGTAGTGCTGGTGGTTGTAGTGCTCGAAGAACTCGTCGCAGAATGATCGGGCTGATGCAATGTTGGCGAACCGTTTCGGGAAGGTAGGCGAGTATTTGAGGGTCTTGAACTGGGCTTCGGAGTAGGGATTGTCGTTGGACTGATGAGGCCTTGAGTGACTCTGCAGGACCCCGAGATCAGCCAGGAGTTGACTGACGGTGCGCGAGGTCATCGAGCTGCCTCGATCCGCATGCAGGGTCAACTCACCAGCACTGACATCCTGGGTGTAGATGGCATCGGCGATGAGCGCCTCAGCCAGCTTGGCTGATTCCCGGGCGGCGAGGAGCCATCCAACGACGTAGCGGGAGTAAACGTCGAGGATGGTGTAGAGCTGGAACCAGGTCCACTTGTATGGTCCGGCCAGTTTGGTGATATCCCAGCTCCACACCTGATTGGGTGAAGTGGCGATGAGCTCGGGTTTGATCAGGGCGGGCCGGCGAGCTTGGGCTCGTCGTTCCCTGACCTGGTGTCGTTCCCGCAGGAGGCGATACATGGTCGAAACTGACGCCAGGTAGGTGCCCTCGTCGAGGAGGGTGGCCCAAACCTGGGCGGGTGCTTGATCACAGAACCGTTCCTCGTTCAATGTTTCGACCACCATGTTGGCTTCAGTGGGTGATAGCGCCCGAGTGGAACGCCGCGGTTTGGGGGGTCCGTGCTGGGGGGCCTGTTTCTGGCGGTAGTGACTGGCCCGGGAACGCCCCAGGGCTTGACAGGCTCTCCTGCGTCCCACGACCGGGGCGAGCTCGTCGACTCCGGCGTCGAGGATGGCGGTCACTACTCGTCGGTGGCCGCGCTCTTCGAGATTTCTTCCAAGAGCGCGTGTACTTTTCCCTGCACCTCGATCACCACCTCAGCCTGAGCCAACTTGGTCTTGAGACGCTCATTCTCGGCCCGCAGTTTGGCGACCTCTGAACGACTTGGGCCACCCCGACCACCGTCGTTTCGTCCCACCGCCGCTTTCAACAACCCTTGACGGTGTTGTCGACGCCAATCAGTGATCAGACTCGAATACAGGCCCTCCCGACGCAAAATGGCGCCCTTCTCCCCGGTCTCGGAGGCCCCGTCGTATTCGGCCAGGATCGACAACTTGTATTCGGCGCTGAAGGTCCGCCGCACCGGATTCTTCACCGGCGGCCGTCCACTCCCATCCGTCGCCACACCATCAGTCACATGCCAATTATCGGCCGCCTTGATCGCTGCCCGCTTATTTCCCATAAATGATTCAATCCTCCCCCACCCTCAATACTCAGAACGAAAATCAAGAAAGTGTCTCACCCATCATGGACACAGAGGGCCTAATCAAGGCCCCCCAGGAGATCATCGACTCGCTTCCGGTATTCATCGAATGCGGCCCGCCCCGCCGCCGTCAAGGCGTACACGGTGCGGGGTCGGCGCTCGACGAATGCTTTGCTGACCTGGACGTACCCGGCGTTTTCCAGCCTGGTCATATGGGACGAGATGTTGCCGTCGGTGAGACCGGTGCGCCGCGACAGGTATAGGAAGTCCGCCTCTTGCACCACGTAGAGATTCCTCATCAGGATCAACCGGGCCGGTTCGTGGATGACTCGGTCCAGGTCGATCGGTCGCTTTGTTGCTTCGCGTGGTCGGGGAGTCACGTCGACCTGACTGAGGGGTTGGCCTGTGCGTAACGGAGCAGCATGTAGCCCCCCATCCCGGCCACCACGACTCCGGCTGCCAGCAAGGGCCAACCCGGGCTGGTGTCCTGCCATGCCGCCGCGATTCCTCCGACCATCAACATGGCGGCGTAGGCGAATAGCCGGCGGGCTCCGAAGGCGATGCCCAACCCGGCGGCCGTTAGCGCCAGCAGGAAGGCCAGCAGTCCTGGTCCGATGGATCTGATGAACCCGGTGTCCGAGCCGGACGATGCGACCACGTAGGCGATGACTCCCAGTGCGAACATGGCGATACCGGCCACCAACAGCAGTACCAGGTTGCGTTTCTCCCATTCGCGCCGCGGTGGGCTCCACTTGACGTAGCCGGCGCGATCTTCCACGAACTTCTTTCTCCCCGTCAGCACCACGGAGATGAACACCGCCGGGAGGACTCCGGCCATCCCGGCAATATCCGACAGCCATATCCAGGCCGTGCCAATCCACAGCAGCGAGAGCCCCGTGAAAAGGTCCACGATGCCGTCTGAGTACGCGTCGCGGTAGGCGGCTTGCTCGAGTACATCCAGGTTGTCTGTATCAACCATTTCCACTCCTGCAAAGAACTTTGTATCACAAAGTATCGTGGGAGTATCGTCTCCTTTAGGGCCGAAAGTCCTTTTGGACAGCGCTGCGGGTGGGAACAGCCGGCACCAGACGGCGGTTATATCGGTACCGATAGGAAGACCCCGTGCCCGCCATCACAGTTGAACACAACCTGTCCCTTCCCCGGGTGGACGCCGCTGCCCTGGCTGAGACTGTCGAGCGGACGGTCAAGTCCGTCACCACTGCCCCGAAGGGATTTGAAGGGGAGGGCTTCCCGGTGCGGAGGGCCTTTCACGGTGTCGATCTGGCCGACCTCGACCCGTTTGTACATCTCGACCAGATGGGAGAGGTGGAATACGCCCCCGGCGAGCCCAAGGGCACACCCTGGCACCCCCACCGCGGCTTCGAAACCGTCACCTACATGATCGACGGGATCATGGAGCACCAGGACTCCGAAGGCGGCGGCGGCGTCATCACCAATGGCGACACCCAATGGATGACCGCAGGCTCGGGGTTGCTCCACAAAGAAGCCCCGCCGGAGCACCTCGTGATGTCGGGCGGTCTCTTCCACGGCTTCCAACTGTGGGTCAACCTTCCCCGCAAGGACAAGTGGCTGCCGCCGCGCTACCAGGACCTGAGAGGAGGAGAGGCCACCCTGCTGACCAGCCCAGACGGTGGAGCGCTCATCCGCCTGATTGCCGGCAGCATCGGTGAGCACTCAGGTCCAGGTGACACCCATACCCCGATCACAATGATCCACGCCACCCTCCATCCCGGAGCCCGTCTCCAACTGCCCTGGCGAGCGGAGTTCAATGCCCTCACCTACATTCTGAATGGTGAGGGCAGCTTCGGACTGGACCGGCGCCCGGCCGGAAGCGGCCAATTGGTCCTGTTCGGTTCCGGCGACGCCATAACAATCAGCGCCGACGACACCCAGGAATCCCGCAGTCCCGATCTCGACGTCCTCATTCTCGGGGGGCGTCCCATTCGTGAGCCAGTCGCCTGGTACGGGCCATTTGTCATGAACACCAGAGCCGAACTGATGCAGGCGTTCGAGGATTTCGAGGCCGGCAAGCTGGGGCGGATCCCGCATGCGCCACTCCCCGGGGAAGTGGAGTAGGCACTCGGACCACCGAGTGGCCGGTCAGCCCGTCTGTTCGGCCTCGATCAGGAAGAAGCCCTCGGCATCGCGCAGAAACAAGTGGTCGTCACCGCCGATGAGCCACCTGGCGGCGCCTGGGTGGTGGTGGTCGATCACGCCCTCTCGACGGTCGGTACTCTTTCGGCGCCATGTCGTCATCCAGGCCTGAGACCGCCGGCGTCACTTTCGCCCTCATCGCTGCCGCCCTGTACGGCGTGAGCGGGGCAATCGCGGCCGATGTGTTCGGTGAGGTGTCGCCGGCCCGGGTATCCCAGATTCGAGCGCTGATCGCCGCGGCCGTGCTTGTCCCGTACGCCTGGTACCGGGGTGCACTCGATCCCAGGGGCAAGATCCCCTGGCTGGCGGTCCTGGGGGTCAACCTGGCTCTGGTCGGTTTGACCTTCTATTGGGCCCTCGATCGACTCGGGGTGGGGCCCGGTGCCACCATGCAGTATCTGGGCCCGTTCATGGTGCTCGGCTGGATGGCGGTGGTCCAGCGGAGGTCGGTCAGCCGAATGACCTGGGTAGCGGCCGGGGTGGCAGTCCTGGGCGTCGCCTTGATCGCAGAAGCGTGGGCTGTCGATGATCTCGATCTGCTCGGCGTCGCCACCGGCATCACTACGGCAGCTCTGTTTGCCGCTTACTTTCTGCTAGGAGAGCACCTCGGCAAGACCCTGCCCGCTCTCACGATGATTTCCTGGGGGTTCATCTTCGCTTCTGGCTTCTGGCTGCTGGTGCTCCCGATCTGGTCGTTTCCCTCCGGGTTGTCAGGCACGGTCTGGGCCGAATTGGTCTGGGTCGGCATCGGCGGCACGGCCCTTCCTTTCCTCGCCCAGTTCGCGGCGCTGCGCCGGGTGGCCTCCGGAATAGTCGGAGTAGTGGCGACCGCCGAACCGGTAATCGCGGCTGGCGCAGCCTGGGTATTGCTCGACCAGAGTCTGTCTCCCATCCAGATAACGGGAGGCCTGATCGTGGTGCTGGCAGTGGCGGCAGTCCACCGCTGGAGTGTGGTGGACGTCGAACAACCCCTGGACGGTGTCTTCTAGACACCTCCCCGCAGCCAGGCGATATCGGCGGATTGGGCCGTTGCATCTCCGGGCGTCTCGACCACAACCGGAGCGTCGGCGGCTGCAACGACAGCGTGCAGTAATTCGCCCGGGATCTCACCATGGCCGAGATTGGCGTGACGGTCCCGTCGGCTGTTGAAGCCGTCCCGCGAGTCGTTGCAATGGACCAGATCGATCCGGCCGGTGGCTGCTTTGACCCGATCAACCATGGTCGCCAGGTCCTCGCCCCCTGCCCAGGCGTGGCAGGTGTCCAGCACGAAACCGACGCCGGTATCGCCGATGTGCTCCCACAGCCGCCCGATCGTTTCAACTTCCCGCGCCATGGCGTTGCCGCCGCCGGCGGTGTTCTCGATGAAGATCGGCACCTCGGTTTCGAGAACGTCGAGCGCCTTGCGCCAGCGGGGAAATCCTTCGGCCACGTCCTCGTCGTCGGTGACATGGCCGCCGTGCACGACCAGGCCGACGGCACCGATCTCCGCTGCTGCGTCGGCGGCGGTCTGGAGGTTCTTGCGGCTGGGGATGCGGATCCGATTGTTGGCCGAAGCCACGTTGATCAAGTAGGGGGCGTGGATGTAGATGGGAATATCTGCTTCCGCCAACTCAGCCGCATCCTCACGCGGCGGTGGCTTCTTCCAGCCTTGCGGGTCGCCCAGAAAGAACTGAACCAGGTCGGCGTCACGTTCGGCGGCTTCGGCTAGAGGCTTCTCGCCGCCGGTATGAGCGCCGATACGGATGGTCACACCGACTCCAGGAAGTCCCGGTACCCGCTGATGAACATCCAACCACCGGCTGCTCCCATCGCGGTCGGCAGCAAGTAGTACGCGTTGTGGTCCGTACCCGCGATCCAGATGAATACCGCCAGCAAGAAGCCCGCCAGCATCAGCACGCCGCCCATCCAGGCCCGGCTGCGGGCCAGTCTGGCCCGCTCGGGGTCGAATCGGTCGGTGGGATCGCCAGGTTCTCGGGTCACCAGCGGAGGATCGGTATCGAAGTCGACCATGTAGCCGTCTGCTGGTTCGGCGTCGTCGGCCAGCACGGCGGCGATTCGTCGCGGCGAGGCGGTCCATCCGGCAGTGCGAATGAACAGGACTCCGTCTGCCCACACTGCGCCCCATGGGCTGGACGGAAGGCGGGAGGCGTCGGCGAAGCGGATGCCGACGGCGGCCGCCCGGTCCGTTCCTTCGACTAGCAGCGCCGGCGCCGCCTCCATGATTTCGCTGTGTGGTACGTGGATGCTGCCGCCGGCGGGTCCCAGCAGGCTGGCAAACGCCACACCGGTGTCGTCCACTCCCAGCATCTCGCGAGGAAACAACAGATCCTTCAATGCCCAGGCCAGCAACCCGCCACCGACCAGGAGAAATATGAGCCCCCACGGTTCCTCCGGTCCGTTGGCCGTGATGCGGTTGATGCCCATCTCGTCGGCCAGCAGGTCGAGCCGCCGGGTGTATTGCGGGAACAGTTTGGGGAGCAGAAGCAGGTCGAGACCCAGCATGAAAAAGGGCACCGAAATAACCGCCACCAGCCAAGTCGCGCCGGGCGAACGGAGAACGCTGAGCACTTTCATGTCGAGAGGAGCAGGTCCTCGGGGGTGATGAGGGCGGTGTAGGGGATCTCGAGCTCGGCCATCTGCTTGGCCACTACCCCGTTGCTGCGATCGGCCACTGCGATTGCCTGCACCACCTGGTGGCCGCCGTTTTGCATCACGATGATTGACTCGATGAATGCCGCTCCCGTTGAGGTGGTGTCCTCCAACACGGTCACCGGTTCGCCATCCTCAAGCGGGCCGACAATGCGCCCTCCCATGCCGTGGGCTTTCGCCTCCTTTCGCACGGAGAAGGCGCGAAGGGGGAGGCCGGCCTGGTGGGCGACCACCGCCGTCGCCACCGCGATTGGATCTGCACCCATGGTCATCCCGCCGATGGCGCTCACCCCCGGGTCGAGGATGCCGAGCACACAATGAGCTACCAGGGTGGCACCGTGCCCGTCCATCGTGGTGCGGCGGCCATCGAGATACCAGTTGGATAACTCACCTGATCGGAGCGTATATGGGCCGTCGGTAAGGAGGGATCGCTCCCGCAACAGGTCCACCAGGGCCGTTTTCGACTCGGAAATGTTTTTCTGGAAATCCCTCAAGTTCTGCACAGTGCGGACGATACTAAGAGCCGAGAGGTTTCCCGCCTCCCGTGTTAGCCCGAGAAGAGGCCCCGCAAGGGGTCTCTTCTCTTTTTGTCTCCGTTCCAGCATCTAGTGGCGCGATTCGGACTGGTGGCTAGCCTTGGTTGTCGGAATTCAAGAGGTGGTCCATGCGGATCGTCATAGTTGGAGCGGGGGCGGTCGGGAGCCATCTGGCCGAGCGTCTCTCCATAGAAGGCCAGGACGTCGTCGTCATCGACAACGATCCCGCCCGGGTCGAGCAACTGCAGTCCTCCCTCGACATTCTGGCCGTCCTGGGCAACGGTGCTTCGCCGGTCATCCTGGAAGCAGCCGGTATCGACAAAGCCGAGTTGCTAATCGCCGTTACCAGCAATGACGCCGTCAACGTGCTGGCCTGTCATGCCGCTGCCCGGTTGGGCGTTCCCCGCAAGATCGCCCGGGTGGAGGATTCTGCCCTGCGCGATGAGTTGCAGATACTGGGCGTCGACGTTGTTATCGATCCTGAAGAGCAGCTGGCCAAAGACCTGCTGCTACTCGTATCGGAAGGCGGGATCAGTGAACACGCCACCTTCGGAGATGGGTCGCTCTCGCTGATCGGCGGGTACGTCCAGAAGGACGCTCCGCTCGCGCATCTGAGCCTGCAGGAACTGCGCAACCAGGTCACCGACTGGGATTGGCTGGTGACCGCCATTATCCGCGGTGGCCACCCGTTCGTGGCCAGGGGCGAGTCGATGGTGGAAGAGGGTGATCATGTTCTGATCGCCACCAAGACCGACCTCGTCGAGGATCTGGCGCCGATGTTGGGTATCAAGATTCACAAGGCCAAGAAGGTCATGATTTTCGGGGCAGGACGTCTGGCCCGGTTAACTGCCGACCTCCTGTGTCAAAACCAGATCTCGGTGACGCTCATCGACAAGGACGAGGCCGCCACCCGACTGGTGGCCGATCAATGCCCGGGAATCATCGTCGTGCACGGCGACCCGATGGACCCCGAGCTACTCCGGTCCGAGGGCGTAGAGAATGTCGACGACGTGCTGGCCCTGACCAAGTGGGATGAGGTCAACGTGGTTGCCTCGCTGGTTGCGAAGGGGTTGGGGGCCAAGAATGCGATTGCCCGCTATCACCGCCTCGACTACGTCAGCTTGCTCAACGAGACCCGGGTCGACTCGGGTGTGTCTTCACGGTTGTCGGCCGCTAACGCCATCCTCCGCTATGTGAGGCGTGGGCAGGTTCACTCGGTCGTGACCTTCCAGGACAGCGACCTCGAGGCCATCGAGTTACAGGTTGATGCCGCCAGCAGTGCGGTTGGTAAGACTCTCGCCGACATCGGGCTTCCGAAAACGTCCATCGTCGCCGGCATCATCCGCAACGATGCCACCTTGATTCCCCGCGGCCAGACGATCATCAAGCCCGGCGACCGGGTGGTGGCGGTTTCGCTTCCCGAAGCCGTGCCCACCGTGGAGAAGACGTTCGCTTGAGCCCGGCTCACTAGGTCCCGCGTGTCACTCCGCACCCTCCAATATGTTCTAGGCGCCGTTGTGGCCGCCGTCGGAGCGGCCATGATCCCCGCTGCCATCGTCGCCGGTATCTATCAGGAGTGGGCCGACGCCGGCGAGATCCTGCTGGCGGCCGCCCTGACGGTGGGTGTCGGCGTCGTTGCCTGGCGGTACGGGAAGCAGGCTCAGCTCACCACCAGGGAGGGATTCGCCATTGTGGGACTGGCGTGGATCTCGGTGGTGCTGTTCGGGACCCTGCCCTACATCCTGACCTCAACCCTCGACGGCATCACCAATGCGTTCTTCGAGTCGGCGGCCGGCTTCACCACTACCGGCTCATCCGTGATCGCCCGCCCCGAGGCTATCGGCCACGGCATCGTCTTCTGGCGAGCGACCACCCAGTGGTTGGGCGGGATGGGGATCATCGTCCTGTCCATCGCCATCCTTCCGCTGCTGGGAGTGGGGGGTGTCGAGCTGGCCAGGGCCGAGGCCCCCGGTCCCCATCCGGACCGCCTCACTCCCCGGTTCAAGGAGACGGCCAAGCGGCTGTGGCTCATCTACGCACTGTTCACGCTGATCGAGACCCTGCTGCTGTGGGTCGGCGATATGACTCTGTTCGAAGCCATTTCTCACTCGTTCACCACTCTGTCGACCGGCGGGTTCAGCACTTCCTCAGAGTCGCTGGGTGGGTTCTCCGCCTATGCCCAGTGGGTAGTGATCGTGTTCATGATGCTGGCGGGTATGTCCTTCGCCTTGCACTACCGGGGCCTTCGCAACCCGATGGAGTACACCCGTGATGCCGAGTTGAAGATCTACGGGGCTGTGGTGGGGGCCGCCTCGGTGATAACCGCGATAGGTATCTGGGGCGGAGGGTTCGGCCAGACCGTTCGGGACTCGCTGTTCACGGTGGTCTCACTGGTCACCACCACCGGCTATGCCACCGCCGACTTCAACCTGTGGCCGGGGGCGCTGGTGATCATGGTGGTCGGTCTCATGTTCGTGGGCGGCATGGCCGGTTCCACGGCCGGGTCGGTGAAGATCTATCGGATCGGGGTGCTGACCAGGGCCTCCCTCGCCGACCTCCGGCGGGTGATTCATCCCCGCGGGATCTTCCCCGTGCGGCTGGGCGGCAAGAAGGTGCCGGATCCGATTGTGGAATCGGTGCAGGCGTTCTTCTTGTTCTACATGTTCATCTTCATGACGGGCACCTTCGTGCTGGGGGTCTTCAGCTCGGCCATAGGTCCCGACCTCGACTTCGTAAGCGCGGTGTCGGCGGTGGCGTCCGCGCTCGGCAACGTCGGTCCCGGCCTTGGGGAGCTCGGCCCCACCTCCACCTACATTGAGGTAACCGCCCTCGGCAAATGGCTGCTGGCTGGCCTCATGATCGCCGGCCGACTCGAGATTTTCCCGATCGTGCTCTTGTTCACCCGCGAGCTCTGGAAGAGGTAGCGGTCCACGCGTCCTTACTGGGCGGGCTTCTATCCTCCGGTCACGAAAGGAGCCCCCAGGTGCGCATTGTCATTGCCGGATGCGGTCGGGTTGGTAGTGACCTGGCCAATCGGCTGGCCATCGTGGGACACGACGTCTCCGTCATCGACTTCGATCCCGACGCACTCGACGCCCTGGGATCTGCTTTCAACGGCACTACCTACACGGGGGTGGCCTACGACGTGGAAGTGTTGCGGTCCGCCGGCATCGAAGATGCCGACGCATTCGTGGCCGTTACCAGTTCAGACAACGCCAACCTGATGTCGGTAGAGGTGGCCAAGGCCGTGTTCGATGTACCCCGGGTGCTCGCCCGCCTGGACGACCCGGCCCGCGAGCAGGCTTACAGGGCGCTCGATATCAACTATCTGCCCGCCTCGCGCATCCTTGCCAACGTCGTGTTCGAGTCGGTTATCGACGAGGAGTTCCGCTTCCACCTCACGTTCTCGGAGGGGGATGTCGAGGTAGTGGAGATGGTGATCGGTTCCCAGACCCAGGGAGTCACGGTCGGTGAGTTCGAGGCGGAGGGTCAGGTGCGAGTGGCGGCCATTCGGCGGGGCCACCAGACCCTCATCCCTACCGATAAGTCCGAACTGGAGCCGGATGACCTGGTGGTGGGGGCGATCCGTTCCGGGGCCCGTGAGCAGGTCAAGAAGTACCTGGTGCGGGAGGACTGATGCGTTCGATCATCATTGGTGGTGGCAAGGTCGGTTCCTACCTGGCTCGTGAGCTGGAGAAGACCGGCCACAGCGTGACGGTCATCGAGTCAGACCGGCGCCGGGCGGCCGCGGTCACCGAGTCCACCGATGCTCTGGTCCTGGTCGGTGATGCCACCGACGTCAGCCTGCTGCAGGAGGCCGACGTGCACCGTGCCGACTGGGTACTGGCGGTCACCGGGCGGGACGAGGACAACATCGTCGCCTGCCAGTTGACCGCCACCCTCGGGGCCCCCCGGGTGCTGGCCCGCCTCAACGATCCCAAGAATCGAAGCACCTTTGAGGCATTGGAGATCCCGGTGGTGGCGGTCACCGATCTGATGGTGCAAGTCATCAGCCACGAAGTCGAGACAGATGTTGGCGAGGCAGTGCGGGTGGCGCTGTTGGGCCGGGGAAGGGTAAGTCTCCTGGAGATCGAAATACCGGAGGGGGTGCAGCCGAAGAAAGTCATCGACATGGGTTTGCCGGACCGCACCATCTTGGTCACCGTCATGCGAGGTGACGACGTTGTGGTGCCGGGCCCCTACACCGTGGTGGAAGCAGGCGACCGGGTGCTGGCGGTCACAAACGTCGAAAACGAGAGCACTGTCAGGGACACTTTGTGCGTGCGGTGATCAACAGCCGGGATTGCCGTGGCTGACAATCGCAAGAGTGACCTCATCGGTGGATTGATGAGCTTCGCCATCGAAGCCGTGTTCATCTTGATTCTCGGCATCATCGCCGCCCTGTTCGCGGTTTTGGCCGTCGCGCTGGTCGGCTGATGCTGATTCGTCCCGAGGGCGACGATTTTCGCATCATCGGCATCCAGCTCGGCCGCATCGCCCTGGTCACCGCTCTGGCGGGGACTATCCCGCTGGTGTGGGCGATTGTGGGACGGGAGTGGGTGCCGGCCACCGCCTTCCTCCTCATGGTGGGAGTGCTGGCGCTGCTCGGAGCAGCCTCTCGCTTCATTGAGGTCCAGCACCATCAACTGGAGTGGAGCCACGGCATGGTGGTTGTGGCGCTCACCTGGCTGCTGGTCCCCGCCGTCGGTGCCATACCGCTGGCTCTATCCGGCCACTACGGGAGCGTGTTCGACGCCTATTTCGATGCCATGAGTGGACTGTCCACGACCGGCCTGGTTCTTATCCAGGACCTCGACCACCTGGCACCGTCGCTCAACTTCTGGCGCCATCTTCTGCATTTCCTCGGGGGACAGGGAATCATCATTGCCGCACTCACCCTCTTCACCGGCAGCGGCGGCACCACTCTGTATTACGGCGAGGCCCGCGAGGAGCGAATTCTTCCCAACGTTCGCTCGACTGCCCGTTTCATCTGGAAGGTGGCGGCCTACCACTTCGTGATCGGAGTGATGGCTCTGGCCTCGGTGGCGTTCTTCCTGCTCGGCTTCGGGGCCTGGCGATCACTCTTCCACGCGGTCACCATCTTCTTTGCCGCCTTCGACACGGGAGGGTTCAGCCCGATGAGCACCTCCATCGGCTATTACCACTCGGCGGTCTTTGAGGCGATGGCGGCGGTCCTGATGGTGGCGGGGGCGATGAGCTTCGGCCTACATTTCGCGCTGTGGCGGGGGCCGCGCCGGTCGGCTTTCAAGAACTTGGAGACCCGGACGATCCTGGGAACGGTCGCTTTCACGATGTTCCTAACCATGCTGGGATTGGCCGCCGGAGGCATCTACTCGAACGCCGCCGGGATCGGCCGCCAGGGGTTCTTCCAGCTGGTCTCGGCCCACACCGGGACGGGATTCGCCACGATCGCCCCGGGCGAGCTGGCGCTGTGGGGCGGCTTAGCGTTCGGCGGTATGACGATGGCCATGGCGCTGGGGGGAATGGCGTCCTCGACGGCCGGGGGAGTGAAGTCACTGCGGATCGGCCTAACCATTCGCAACCTCGTTAACCAGATCCGCCAGGGGTTGTTGCCGGAGCGCGCCATTCAGTCCACGACCTACTTTCAGAACGGGGTGCGCCGATTTACCCCGGAACTCGGGCAAGCGGTAATGACGGTCTCGCTGCTGTTTGTGGCTCTCTTCCTGCTCGGCACCGGGGTTGCCCTCGGCTACGGCTACGACTTGCAGGAGGCTCTGTTCGAGTCGGTCTCGGCCGGTGCGTCGGTCGGCCTATCTGTTGGGGTCACCGAGCCGACCATGCCCTTCATGCTCAAGCTCACTTACGTCGTCCAGATGTGGCTGGGCCGATTGGAGTTCATTGCCGTCTTCTCGCTGGTCGGGTTCCTCGTGGCATGGGTGAGGGGACGATGAAACGTCTCCTCCTCGCTGTGGTGGCCGTGCTGCTGGGGCTGGCGGTCCCTGCCGTCGCCCAGTCCGCAACCCCGGCCGAGGATTTGATTACCTCGGGCGCCGGCTTCGACGGGAACGTTGTGACAGTCAGCGGCGAGCTGGTTGGTGACTTTGGAGTCCGTAGCGACGGAACTGTGTGGGGCCAGTTGAACGACGACTCCTACGCCGACCGTCCTCTGAGGGAGAGCGGAGCTCACGACCAGGGCAACACCGGAATCGGCGTCAGGTTCGGCTCCGAGCTCGGATTTGAGCTGGACGAACCGGGTGGCTACCGCCTCCGCGGGCCGATCGTGACGGCCACCGGCATCTGGCACTATCACGACCCGGATCGCGGTGGTGAGTCCTACCTGGAGGTCACCGGTTTCGAAGTTGTTGAGCCCGCCCGGGCCCTCGAGGATCCGGCTTTCTGGCCTTTGTGGATTGTGGGAATGGGATTGCTACTGGCCGCCTACTACCTCTACTGGCGCAAGAACCAGCAGCGGGTTCCCGGTTCCTGATTGCCGACGGGTGGGTGGTAACTCCCTGCAGGCGTCGAGGGTCCGATTGACCGAGAGGAGTGGGAATTTGGCCCTATCCGCTTCGAGTCCCGAGGGGAGATCATCGACTATGGATCGCCGCCGACTGCCGAGGATCATCCAGGGCGGGATGGGAGTCGCGATCTCAGGCTGGCCGCTGGCCCGGGCGGTGGCAACCCGCGGGGCGCTGGGGGTGGTGTCGGGGACCATTCTGGAAGTAGTAATGGCCCGGCGCTTGCAGCTGGGGGATCAGGGTGGTCACGTCCGACGAGCTCTGGCCGCGTTTCCGCATCCCGAGGCAGCCGGCCGCGTGCTGGAGGCGTACTTCGTTCCCGGCGGCAAAGACAAGGACCGGCCGTTCAAGAATGTGCGGACCTTCACCGTGGACCCGGATCGGGCCCTGCAGGAGTTGACGGTGGTGGGCAACTTCGTGGAGGTCTTCCTGGCCAAGGAGGGTCATGATGGCCAGGTCGGTATCAACTACTTGCGGAAGGTCGAGTTGCCTATCCCGTTCTCGGTTTACGGGGCGATCCTCGCCGGCGTCGACTTCGTGATCGTCGGAGCCGGCAATCCCAAAGAGATGCCGGCACTGATCTCGCGGCTGGCCCGCCACGAAGCCACCTCGCTGGGCCTGAGGGTGCAGGGCCTCACCTCGACGGATGACCAAATCGAGGTTCGGTTCGATCCCTCGCAACTGTTCGGGGGCACGCTGCCGGTTGTGAAGAGGCCGGACTTTCTGGCCATCGTGGCCTCGGTGGACCTGGCCGAGGGTCTGGCAGCCTTGCCGGAGCCACCGGACGGTTTCATCGTGGAAGCTCCCAGCGCCGGCGGCCACAATGCTCCACCCCGCGGGCCCCGGCAGACGGACCACCTGGGCCAGCCCGTATACGACGAGCGCGACGAGGTCGATCTGGCCCGGCTGGCGGCGATCGGTCTTCCTTTCTGGCTGGCGGGCTCGTTTGGGACACCGGAGGGGCTCCAGGAGGCACTGGCGGCCGGGGCGGTCGGTATCCAAATGGGTACCGCCTTCGCCTTTTGCGCTGAGTCGGGCCTGGTCCCGGACCTCAAGCGCAAGATCCTGGCTCAGGTGGCCGAGGGCAGCGTGGAAGTGCGATCCGATTGGCGGGCCTCGCCTACCGGGTTCCCGTTCCGCATCGTGCAGGTGGACGGCACGCTCTCGGACGAGGAGGTCTATGCCGGCCGCCGGCGAGTATGCGACCTGGGGGCGCTGCGGGTGCCGTACAAAACCGACAACGGCCTGGTCGGCTACCGATGCCCGGCCGAGCCACTGCGCGCCTACACCGACGTGAAGGGGGGCCGGGTGGCCAACACGCAAGGGCGTTCCTGTCTGTGCAACGGACTGCTGGCGACGGCCGGGCTGCCCCAATACCGGGCCAGGAGTGATTACGAGGAGCCACCCATTGTCACGGCCGGTTCCGACTTCCGGGGCGTTCGTGATCTGATGGATGGTCTCGGAGTCGGGACGAGTTTCTACACGGCTTCCGATGTGATCGATTATGTGTCGGAAGACCTGAAACCAGTCGGCTGAGCTGGAGGTTCTGTCTGTCCGGCAGCCTGGAACCTGCTGGAATCAGTGGCATGGAATTGTCTGACCGCGCCCGGGCCAAACTCGACGAGCTGAGTCGCAGCTTCTTCGTCGTGATTCTGCTGGTGGTAGCCGTGTACCTGCTGGCCGAGGCGTATTCCGGCGACGACTGGGCGTCAATCCCCATGAATCTCTTCGTCTACTCGGCGGTGCTGATTTCGATACGAGGGACAGAGGGTTCCCGGAGGCTCTTCAACGTGCACCTGGCCGTGATGGTCCCGGCGTTCATCCTGACGATGGCCGGAGTACTGAGTGATGTGGGGGGCCTGCTCGCTCCCGGCAACTTCCTGACGACGGCCTTCGCGGTCACCACCCTGGTGATGATCCTCAAATACGTTCTCACCCAGCGTCACGTCAATAGCAACGTGATTTTTGCCGCGGTGTCGGTCTACTTGCTCATAGGGATCGTGTTCGGCACCGTCTTCTCTTGGGTCGCGTACGCAGATCCGGGCGCCTTCGACCCACCTCAACAGGTGGAGACCGGCGACTCGTCGCTCTTCTACTACAGCTTTGTAACCCTCACCACCCTCGGGTTCGGCGACATATCACCGGTCACGGAGGGTGCTAGAGCCCTGACCGTGATCGAGGCGCTGCTCGGCCAGGTCTACCTGGTCGTCTTGATTGCCCGCCTGGTCGCCATGCACATCGCCCGGCGTCAGACCGAGCGGGCGACGGTTGAGGCCGAGCTCCTTCGCCAGGAGATTCGCGAGATGCTCGACCGGTAGCCGCAGGGCTGCTGCCGGTCGTCGATCCTCAGCTGTCGCAGGCCGCTTCTTCGACGGTGTCGCTAACGCTGAACGAGCCGAACCCCTGATCCTGGTCGCCCTGAGTGAGACGTTCCCAGTGCACGCTGACCGTCAGCTTATGGGTCCCGACGGAAACCGCCTCGATCGCCTGAGCCGGCCCGCTGTTGGCTGTGACGATGGTCCCGGGGCTGAACACTCCGCGACTGTCACCGTCGATGACCATCCGCCACCCGTTCGACCAGGCCGCGTCCGGATCGAACGCTCTCCAACGGATGGCAGGCTGTCCGCTCTGGCACAGGACCGTGGCGTCCAGGATCGGGTACCAGGCATTGGTCGGCACGGTGGTGGTGGTCGTGGTGGTGGGTGGGAGCGTCGTGGTGGTCGTTGTTGTGGTGGGTGGGAGCGTGGTGGTTGTCGTAGAGGTGGTTGTCGTCGGCTTCGGCGTGGTGGTCGTGGTCGTGGTTGGTTCGGGCCGGGTGGTAGTGGTAGTCGGTTCGGGCCGGGTGGTGGTGGTGGCTGGGAGGGTGGTGGTGGTACCCGGACGGGTCGTCGTTGTGGTCGCCCTCGTTGTGGTGGTAGTGACAGCCGAGGTGGTTGTGCTCGACCCCGGAACCGTCGACGTCGTCGTCGAAGAATCGTCGGGGAGGGTGGTCGTCGGCGCGGCGGACAGCGCGGAGGAGAGTACCGAGATGGGAGGTAGCGTCGCCGCGGGCGGCGGCACGGTCGCGGCTGCGGCCGGTTCCTCTGGCTCGCTCTTTGAGCCAAATACGGACGCCGCGATCACTGAAATGCCGACGATGACCGCCAATGCGACCACCAGCCGCGCCCGGCGGTTGACCAGGTCGGCGTGGCTGTAGTGCTTGTCTTCGGGGTTGCTCACGTGGGGCTGGCCCTCCTCTAGATCCCACTATACGTGGCTTTCGACACCACGTAACGCGGAATCAGCCGGGATTTAGCCACAAAGAAGAGCAGCGGCCCTGGTGGGCCGCTGCTCCCTCTGAGCAAGGATTTGGGTCCGGCGTCAGCCCTTGAGGTACTCCGCCAGATCCTCGGCGGTGGGATCGCCACCGGCAATGAACTCGTCGATCATTTCGGGCGACAGGTCGTCGCGGTATTGGATCGGCGGGCTCTTCATCAGGTAGGCCGAAGGGGCCAGGGCGGGACCACCCAGGTTACGGTCGAGGGCCAGTTTGCAGAACCGCACGGCATCGATGACCACCCCAGCCGAGTTGGGGGAGTCCCACACTTCCAGCTTGAGTTCGGCGTTGAGAGGAACGTCACCGAAGGCACGCCCTTCCACCCGGATGTAGGCCCACTTGCGGTCGGTGAGCCATGCCACGTGATCGGACGGGCCGATGTGGACGTCGTCGTCGCCCATCGCCCGGTCGATTTGGGAGGTCACCGCCTGGGTCTTTGAGATCTTCTTGGACTCGAGGCGGGACCGCTCCAGCATGTTCTTGAAGTCCATGTTCCCGCCCACGTTGAGCTGACTGGTGCGCTCGACGATCACACCCCGCTTCTCGAACAGGGTGGCCAACTGCCTGTGGACAATGGTGGCGCCGACCTGTGACTTGATGTCGTCTCCGATGATGGGAAGCCCGGCCTCCCAAAAGCGGCGAGCCCACACGGGATCGGAGGCGATGAACACCGGGATGGCGTTCACGAACCCGACCCCGGCTTCCAGGGCGCACTCGGCGTAGAAGCGGGTGGCGTCCTCGGATCCGACCGGCAGATAGCTGACGAGCACGTCGGCGTCGGCATCCCGCAGTGCTTGCACCACGTCGACCACCTCAACCGCCGACTCTTCGACCATGTCCTTGTAGTAGAGGCCAAGCCCGTCGAGGGTCGGCCCCCGCTGGACTTCGATGCCGACCTCGCCGAGGTCGGCGAACCGGATCGTGTTGTTGTGACCGGCCCACATGGCCTTGCCCAGATCCTGGCCCACCTTGGTGGCATCCACGTCGAAAGCGGCAACGAACTCGATGTCGCTGACGTGGTAGCCGCCGAGGTCTACATTCATCAGCCCAGGCACAAACTGGTCCGGGTCGGCGTCCTTGTAGTACTCGACGCCCTGGATCAGGGAGTTGGCACAGTTGCCCACCCCCGCAATCGCTACGCGTACTTTGCTCATTTGGTTTCCCTTCCTTGCTCAGATCTCAGTGGGCTTGGGGGACGATCCCCGCACCCGGCGTGGCTTGCGGGGAGGCCGGGCCGCCCGCTCGTTCTCGATCAGTTCGTCCAACCAGTCGATATCTGCCTCCGTGCTCTGCATGCTCCGGTTCATCAGAGCCAGCGTGTAGGCGTCCATACGCCGCTTGGTGCGGTTGGCCGAGTCTTTCATCGATTTGCGGGACTCGGCCAGCCGGGTGGTGAGGTGGGCCCGGCGCCGCTCCAGGACGCCGATGCGTGAATCGGGGTCCAGGTAGCGGAAGAAAGAGAGCTTCAAGGTGAAGGCACGTTCTTCCTCGGCTGCTCCCGGAGTCTCGAGAAGCTCCTGGAAATAGGCCTTGCCCTCCGGGGTCAGCTGATAGACCTTGCGGCGAGATCCCCCCTCAACACCGACGTTGACGAATCCCTTCTTCTCCAAACGTCGCAGCGCCGGGTAGATGGAGCCGAAGGAGACGGTCCAGAAACCGTGCTCCGAGTCGGCCAGGACGCGCTTCAACTCGTAGCCGTGCAGCGGGCCGTCTGTCAGAATTCCGAGGATTGCAAAATCGAGCATGAGTTCCTGGTCGAGTTATCCACAAGCATAGTGGATCGATATAACGATTCGATATATTGGTTCGACATAGCGTGATCGTCAAGTCGTCCAGGGAAATCAAGGGAATTCTGAGGCTTCAAGACCGGCTCGGTTTGCGCCGATAGCACAGCTATGAGCTTGGTCTATGACTGACGCCATTGCGCGTCGCGACGTCGACGAGTTGGCCGCTCTGATGCGGTTTCACGATCGAATTAGTGGGCAACTCCACACGGACGAGCCGATCGAGGTCCTGCGCCATATCGCGGAGGGCGTTTCGGACGTGCTTCCCGCCGACCGGGCCATTGTCGTGATTCTCAACCCTGAAACCGGCGAGATCGTGGCCACCGGAGGGGAAGAGGCCGGCGAGGAACACCTCGGCTATGACGAGCTGATGGCGGGCGTGACGGGACAGGTCGTCGAGTCGGGCGAGACCATCCTGGCCGACCGGACGACCCTCGAGGCGGCCTCCCCAGGGGCCGTGTCGCGATTCCTCCCCGACGCAGAGAGCGTAATTGCCACACCATTGCGATTCCACGAGAAACTGGTTGGAACACTCAGTGTCGCCAACCGCCATGACGTATTCGACGGCCACGACGCCCGCCTGCTGGAGGCGATGGCCAGTGAGGCCGGCGTCGTGATCGGCTACTCGCTCCGCCTGCAGTCCGAGCAGCGTCAGCGGCGCCTGGCCGACACACTGCGAGATGTCACTTCGGGAATGACCAGCACCCTCGATCTGCGCGGAGTGCTCACCAGCGTTCTCGAAGGGCTCGATCGGGTCTTGCCCTCCGACACCGCCACCCTCATGCTGCGGATTGACGACTCAATGCGCGTGATGGCAAGCCGCGGGTTCGAGGACTCGGAGTTGCTGCGCCAATCAGCGATTTCGATCACCGGGGACCCCATCATCGCCGAGCTTGTCAAAGGGACCGCTCCGGTCATCATCTCCGACGACGCCGAACGTGCCGTCGGCGTTTACGTGGGCGACGACCCGATGCGGTCCTTCATCGGCGTGCCACTGATGGCCCGCAACCGGGTGATCGGGTTGCTGACCGTGGCCAGCCGCGAGGCGGCGTACAGCCTGGAGGAGGCGATGATCGTCGATGCCTTCGGCGACCATGCTGCCGTTGCCATCCAGAACGCCCGCCTCTTCCAGCGCACGCAGGCGACTCTCGCCAAGACTGAGACCCTCTACCAGGTGGCCCAGAACCTGATCGAGGGCTCATCGCTCGAACAGACCCTGCAGTCGGTCGTCGATGGTGTGGCCAGCGCCATTCCGGCCACCGGGGTCTCACTCATCACGATGAACCCCCGCGTCCACAAGATCGTTCACTTCGTTAGGGGCGGCGAGGGACGCGACCGGATAGTGGCCGCCAATTTCGATGAGCTGTGGGATGGCCTGGCCGGCTACGTGATGCGTGAGCACAAGGCCATCATCTCCCAGCCCAACCGGCCCGACGAGCGAGAGGGACCCCAGGCGCGGGCCCGGCGGGAAGCCACCGGTACCGGCGCGGTCATGGTCGCCCCTCTCATGTATGCCGGCAAAGCCTTTGGAGTTCTCACGGCTCTCAACCAGATCGGGGGTGCCGAATTCGGGCGCCACGATCTCATCCTGCTGGAGGCCATGGCCAACCAGGCTTCGATCTCAATCGAGAACGCCCGCCTCTTCGAAGAGGTTCAGCGCCTGGCGGTCACCGATGACCTGACCGGATTGCACAACCGGCGCGGGTTCTTCGAGGTGGCGCGCCGCGAGTTGGAGAGGGCCGAGCGAACCGGACGCCCGCTGTCGGCGCTGATGCTGGACATCGACGGCTTCAAGCGGGTCAACGACACTTACGGGCACGCGGTCGGAGACGAAGTGCTGCGGCACCTGGCCGGACGTTGTCGCCGAGCGGTTCGGGATATCGACATCGTTGGACGCTACGGGGGTGAGGAGTTTGCGATTGTGCTGCCGGAGACAGACCTCAAGACGGCCAAGGAAGTGGCGGAGCGGGTCCGCAGTTCCATCGGCGACGAGCCGTTCGATACCGAAGTAGGGCCGCTGCCGATCCGGGTCAGCGTCGGCTTGGCTCTGATGGCTGACTCGTCGGATCAGTCGGTCGAAGGTCTCCTCGACCGGGCTGATACCGCCATGTACGTAGTCAAACAGCAGGGCGGCGACGCCGTCCGTTCGGCCGAGGAAGAGTTCGACTAAACCGTTGGACGGTCCGTAAGCTGCGTTCGATGCTGCCGGACTTCATTGTTATCGGCGCCATGAAAGCGGGCACCACCGCGCTGTTTCAGTACCTCGTGAAACATCCCGGCGTGTACATGCCTTGGCGCAAAGAGCTCGACTTCTTCTCCAACCAGGCCAGATGGGACCAGGGTGTTGGCTGGTATGAAGAACAGTTTGCGGCTGCCCCGGTTGGCATGTTGATAGGGGAGGCTTCCCCGAACTACACCAAACGCCATGCCTGGCCGGAAACGCCCGACCGCATGGCGAGAGTGGTCCCGGAGGCGAAGCTGATTTACATGGTCAGGGACCCGATCGCCCGTATGCAGTCGATGTACCTGGACATGCTCCACTACGGGGCCGAAGTCCGCTCGATGGATGAAGCGGCCAGCGACCACGACTACATCACGACGTCGCTATACGGCTGGCAGCTGGCTCCTTATGCGGAGACCTTCGGGTCCGATCGCATCCTGGTGGAGACCGCCCACCGCTTGCGCGTAGATCGGGACGCGGTGTTGGAGAGAGTGTTGACCTTCCTGGGTGTCAACCCTGCTGCGATGCCCGAGATCGATGCCATCGAGGCCAACCGGAGCGATGACAAGCGAATCCCCAATCGCCTGGGAATGTACATCCGCCGTTCTCGCCCCTGGGCGGTGGACCCGCTGCGCACAGACCTTCCTGCCTGGCGGAATCGGATGCTCTTGCGTCAATCAAATCATCGGGCGGCTCGGTTGTCGAGGGCGGCGCGAGCGGACCTGGAGGAGCGCTTCACTCCCGACCTCCACCGGCTGCAGCAGATGGTGGACGTAGATTTGTCGTACTGGCCCTGGTACCGGCCTCAGTAGGCGCCCGACAGTTTGGGGTGATCCCAACTCACCACCGACTCGGGCTGGACGATGACCCCGGTGTTCTTGGCGGCAAACCTCCCGAAGGCGACTTCCAGCGCCTCACCTTCCAGGGGGACGATCTCGGTGCCAACAAAGGCGTAGCGATGGCTGAGCTGTCCGTACATCTCCAGCACGGCGGCCGGCTCGTCGACGAGGCGGGCGGTTCCCTTGATCATGATCCCCCGCAACCCCTCGTAGGTTTCGCCCTCCTCCAGCAGCACCGTGATGCTGGGGTTACGCCTCAGGTTGACGATCTTCTGAGACTTGGTGAACGATCGGAAGGCCACTCTTCCGTCGTCGAGGAAGTACCACATAGGGGCGACGTGCGGCCAACCGTCTTTGCCGATGGTGGTGACGACCAGAGTGTGCCCCTGAGCGAGGAACGCCTGCTGCTCATCGAGCGTCATGGTTATGTCTTTACGAGCCATTGCCAGAACCTAATTGACCGCGTGGCTGAGGGTCCACGACGGAGTGTTCAGCATTCGAGGAGGCTGAGGTCAACCTCCGGGATCTCTCCCACACTGCTATCCGACAAGCTGGTAATTCCCATGATTCCTGCATCGACAGGCTTCTCGAGGGTTCCGAACAGAATTCCGACGCTGTCCTCAGGGATGGCGGTGCGATAGGCGATCGAACCATTGCACTCGAGGGCTCGGACGGTCGGGTCGGAGGACAGGGTCGAGAAAGACGAGCAGTCGGCTCCGGCCGAGGGGGCGTTGGAGACGAACTCGAATCTGTCGGTGGCCACGCTGGCTCCCGGGCAGAGCGGTCCGGTGTCGGCGGTGGTGACTCCGCTGAAGAACACCACGTAGAAGCCTTCCGCCCTGAACCATTCGGCAGTGGCGGCGCCGGGTTCGATTCCCATTACTCCGGCATCGAATGTCCCGGTCGTGAAGTAGGTCTCGTTGGCGGGATCGGCACCCATGATCGCCGAGACGGGAGTGGCGGGGCGGGCATCCGGCCCGGACGGTACCGGGCTGGTGGTTGTGGTTGTTGTCGCCTCGGTGGTGGTGGTAGCCGGGGCAGTGGTTGTTGTGGTGGTGGCCGGCGCCGAGGTGGTCGTGGTCGCGCCGGCGGTCGTCGCCGTGGTCTCGGCTGAGTCGTCGCCGCCACAGGCGGCCGCGATCAGTACCAGTGCGATGACGAGTGCAAAAAGACGATGCATGCTGAAGGCCCCATTTCACTTGCTCGATGTCGTCGAGGGATCAGCATAAGCGAAGAACCGACGCCGGTCAGTGATGCTCTAATCGATCTGATCTCTAGTCCACCGATCGTCACTAGCGTGTCGAGACGAGACCACTCAGGTGACCAGGCGCACCCGTCCACACAGGAGGAGATTCCGATGCCGACAAGCGATCGCCCCGACTTCCATTACTTCGGCTACAGGATCGTCCACCACATGGGAGCCGCGGTGCAGCACATCCAGGAGTTCGGATTCAACGCGTTCGACCACCCTCCCATCGCGGACCACCTGGCCTTCGTTATCACACCCGCGCTCGACCACTTCTACACCAAGGCAATCGCCGACCTCCGCCACGGACCCGTCGTGATTGAGACTGCCCCTAAGGATGACCGGTACTCGAGCCTGCAGATCTTCGACATGGAGCATCACACCATTTTCGACCAGGTGACCGATCCGGCCGGGGAGAGGTTCGCACTGGTCCACGCCGACTACGACGGCGAGGTGCCGGACTGCCCTCTGATCAAGACCACGTCCCTCTTCCCGTATGTGTTCATCCGAACCCAGTCGTTCGCTTTCAATGCCGATGCGACCGCCGATCGCATCCGGCGCGAATCGGTCATCTCCGGGGAAACCAGCGAGATCGAGCTACCGGATCCCACGGACACGCTGGGGCTGATCGCGTGGACCATCGCCAACTCGGGGCGCTACCCGCAGACGGCCGATCTAATTGCCGAGGCAGCCGCCTCCTACACCCCTGCCATCCACAAGGAGACGTTCGAGGACGTCAAAGCCTTCCTGAGGTCTGGTGGTGTCACCGGCAATCCCGGCATGTTCGAGGCCGTGGATGATCCGGCCGGGGGAAGCCACAAGGTTCGGGCGGCCGGAACCCTCATGGGTCACCTGGGCCTGCCCGTCCACCATGCGTATTATCAGCAAGTCCCGGTTGACAGGAGCGGAACGCTGCTTTCGGGAGCCAATGGTCCGTTCGCAGTCACGCTGCCCCATGACCCGGGAGTTGACCTGTTCTGGTCCGTGACGCGGTACGGGGCCGATACTTTCCGGCCGCTGGACCCGGCCGATACGGGCGGCAACGAGACCCAGGCTTTCAACGCCTTCAACACGGAGCCGGACGGTGACGGCAAAGTCACAATCACCTTCAGCATGGATCGCCCTGAGGACGGCTCGTATTGGATGCCAGTGATTGAAGGTGGCTACTACTGGATTGCCCGGTATTACGGCCCGGCGGAAGCGCTCAACGGCAATACCGCCCACGACATCATTTACGGAGGCACGCCGCTGCAGGAGCGTTTCGCACCGGTGAGGTTCTAGCCGACCGTCTGGTCAGCGACGCCCGTAGTAGGTCGATTCGACCTTCAACGCATCGCGGGTTCCACCGGGCGATGCCGCCGCCGGATAGCGGTCGGCGATCCTGTCTCCCCGGGCGATGATGTAGACCAAGATGCCCAGCCACGGGATCGTAATGATGAACAGGACCCAGCCGGCCTTGGCAAAGCCACCCAGATCGCGGCTTCGGAAGACATCGCCGAGGATGGCGACGACCGTCCATACCCAGGCGATGAATAGAAAGAACCACAACATCGACCAGAAGATGTCGAACAGAGGCATCAGTGCTCCTTGCAAGTGCGTCGCCGATGACCTTACCGGTGACAATCAGGCCCCGCATCCCACCGCCGGGAGGATGCCTGGCCCGGGAACGAAACCTTGGCTCGACTAGCGGTCGTTCACCGGCTCGGTTAGATCACCGTGATGTCTTCGCGGGCCATCGCCAGAGCCTAAATGGCTGCTTCCTCGACCTGGCCCGGCCAGGGCGCTCAGTCCTCGACTCTTGTCAGGTTGCCTGGGGACGCCCACAACTAGGCTCACTCCATGACTCTGCGTCTTGTGTTGGCGGAGGACAGCTTCTTGATGCGCGAGGGCATCAGCAACTTGCTCGCCCTGGACGACGGCCTCGAAGTAGTGGCCAGTTGTGAGAACTACGACGATCTGATGGCGGCCGTCGAGGAGCATCATCCTGATGCTGTCCTCACAGATATCCGGATGCCTCCCACCCAGACCGATGAGGGGATCCGGGCGGCCAACACGATCAGAGCCGAGTATCCGGAGATCGGTGTTGTTGTGCTGAGCCAGTACATCGAGCCCGAGTATGCAACTCACCTGTTTGAGGGAGGTTCCGACGGGCGGGCCTACCTCCTGAAAGAGCGGGTGGCGGACCTGGAAGAGCTGGGTACTGCCCTCAGGCGGGTAGTAGCGGGCGGCTCGATGGTGGATAGCAAGGTAGTGGATGCACTCATCGAAGCCCGTGCCAGGGACAAGCCCACAGTCCTCGATCGCCTGACGGTGCGGGAGCGAGAAGTGCTGGCCGAGATGGCCAAGGGCCTCAACAATTCCAGTATCGGAGATGAGTTGTTCATCTCGCAGCGGGCCGTGGAGAAACACATCAACTCCATCTTCACCAAGCTCGATCTGTCGTTCGAGGAGGACACTCACCACCGGGTGAGGGCGGTCCTCCTCTATCTGACCGAGGCAGTTGGATGACTTCGAACAGCTCACCCGCCTACGGGACGCAGCTGTATCGCCCGGTCGTAGCATGGTGTGAGAGGATGCAAGGATGGTTCATGTGGGTGACGTACGCGTCCTGATCATCGACGACCAGCTGCCCTTCCGGGAGGCCGCCCGGATGGTGGTGGAGATGACGGACGGCTTCGAAGTCGCAGGCGAAGCCTTGAACGGGGAAGAAGGCGTCGAGATGGCACTGGCCCTGGGGCCTGATCTGGTCCTGATGGACGTTCAGATGCCCGGGATCGATGGCTTGGAAGCTACCCGGAGGATCAGGGATTTGGGCGACCCACCCCCGGTGGTGGTCATGTCAACTCACGAATCGGGCGATTATCGCCAAACAGCTTTGGAAGCAGGAGCGTTGGCATTCATTCCAAAATCCGAGTTCAGCATGGACGCTCTCGAAGGGGTCTGGCGTCTGGTCGCTGGCTAGCGGTGACTCGACGGTGATTGTGATCTGAGCGGGCCTGGAGGTGAAGTGGCGACGCCCGACCGCAGGGCGGTGTCCTGCATGGTCGGGGGGGCAGCCCCCACCCTCGATCACAGGCTCCCACCATCGACAAACCTGGTTCCAGCGTGCACCTTGGCACCATGGACCCTACGGGTGCAGTCAACCTTTTTGACACCGACGTCGGCCGCGTGATGGTGGCGACAGACCGCACCGACACGGCCAGTCATGCAGTCACATGGGCTCAAGCGATGGCAGAGCGATACGACGCCGAACTCTATCTGGTGCAGGTGATCGTTCCGTCGAACCCGGACGGCCATGAACATGGCGTGACAGACCGTACCGGTGCCGACATCGCGGCCGAGCGCCTAAGTGAGTATGCAAATCGGCTGGCAGGTGAGCGTGGAAGAAGCCGGGTGGTGGTCAGTGATGACCCGGCGGGAGCAATCGTCCAGGCCTCAGAAGACGAAAAGATCGACGTTCTCGTGGTCGGCAATGTGGGCATGAAGGGGCGCAAGGAGTTCTTGCTCGGGAACGTGCCAAATCGCATCTCCCACAACGCCCGATGCACCGTTGTGATCGTCAACACCGCAAGTGGCAACGGTCAAATTGTCAGCGGGAGACTGGCGCGCGGACTCAGGACCCGTGCAGAATCACCGCCTCGCCTGGCGGCCCGTGGTGTGCACATCGGTTCAGTGGCCACCAGATCAATGTTGAAGACCGTTCTCAAGCGCGATGAGACACGAGAAGGGAGGGAGCGGCAGGCCAAGATGCTCCGCCAGGGACTCGAGGAGCTTGGTCCCACTTTCGCCAAGATCGGGCAGATCCTGTCCACCCGCCCGGACCTGCTCCCACCCGAGTTCATCACGGAGCTGGCAACGCTCCAGGATCACGTGCCCGCCCTCAGCGAGGCAGAAGTCGTCGAGGTAATGGAGAAGGAGCTGGGTGTGCCATGGGAAGACGTCTTCGCCTCGATCGACCCCGAGCCCCTTGCCGCCGCCTCGATCGGCCAGGTTCATAGGGCCACACTGACTTCAGGCGAACGGGCGATTGTCAAGGTGCAGCGCCCCGCCGCCGGCGCGCAGATCGAAGAGGACCTCGCCTTGCTCGGGATCTTCGCCGAGAAGGCCTCCCATCGTCCCAAGTTGACCGAGGTGATCGATCTCAAGGCGGTCTACGAGCAACTAGCGGACTCTTTCCATCGCGAGCTCGACTACCGACAAGAAGCCTCCAACATGGAGCGCATGCGCGGGCTGCTCGGGGGCTACGACCACCTCGGCGTTCCGGAGGTGTACAGCGACCTCTCGACGGAGAGGCTCCTGGTGATGGAGGAGATTCAGGGGGTGCCGATCTCACAAGCACCGGAATGTCCAGCCCGCAAAGAAGCAGCCCGGCAGCTTCTCGAGAGCTACTACCAGCAGATCATGACGGACGGCTTCTTCCACGCAGATCCACACCCGGGAAACCTCATGTGGTGGAAGGACTCGATCTACCTCCTCGACTTCGGCATGGTCGGCGAGGTCGGAGCGGAGTTACGCGACCAGATGGTGCTACTGATGATGGCGTTCTGGCAGGAAGATGCTGCCTTCCTCACAGACGTGACGCTGGCGATGGCGGGTGTTGATACCCGCAGCGACCTCGATGCCGCCAAATTCCAACAAGAGCTCAGTTCGCTGATGGCAAAATACAAGAGCGCGTCGCTGCGTGACATCCAGCTCGGGCCCATTCTCCAGGAAATGTCTGAGATCTCCATCCGCTACAAGGTGCCCCTCCCGGCCGAGCTCACACTGACGGGAAAGGCGCTCGCCCAGATGCAGTTGGCGACCGCCCAGCTCGATCCGGACCTCGACCCCTTCGACGTCGCCGGCAAGTACCTCATGCGTGAAGCGGTGAAAGGGGCTCGTTCCTGGCTCGATCCAACCAAGCTCGTCTACCAGACCCGGAGGTTCCAGGTCCGCTTCATGCGTGTTGTGGAAGCCATCGAGCGAATGATTGGAGCGAGGCCGGGCGAACACCTGGCGGTCAATTTTCAAGCCGATCATCTTGAAGCCACTGTGCGACGGGCCGCCCGCCGAATCGGCGTTGCCCTGGCGGCGGGAGCCGCTCTGGTAGCAACCGGTCTGCTGGCCATGGCGGATCGGGTGGATGCTGCGATACCGATCGGTGTCGGCGCAGTGGCAGGACTGCTAACGCTCGGGCTGATCGTGGACATCCTCAGAGGCGACAGGTAGCAAATACCGGGCCGTGATTCTTCAGGCGCTCTTCTTCAGGCCTCTTCTTCAGGCGCCCTTGGTTCTGCGGGCAGCTCGCAACACGACCCGCTCAAGGAAGAAGACAACTATGCCCATGGCCCCGGACACCACCCGACGTTCGGCTTTGCGGAACAAGCTCGGTTCGGCACGACTCACGCCGTCCTCCTATCTGTTCACCAGCGCCGGCGCTAAACACTCACCCGGTCGCCGATCGGCACTGTGCCTCGCACGGTCGTGCCCGACCCGGGTGTCGAATCGAAACTCAAAATGCCTGCGATGGCGTCGAGACGGTCCGCCATGTTCGCCAGTCCGGACCCTGCGACGACTGTCGAGGCATCGAAGCCGCGTCCGTCGTCGCTTACCTCGAAGCTGAGTTCCCCGTCGACCTCTCGCAAGGCCACCGACACTCGTGACGCCCCGGCATATTTGGCGATGTTCTGTAGCCCCTCGAGGATTGCGAAATAGACGGCCACCTCGACCTCGCGAGGGTATCGGCCGATCCCCTCGGCTTCGACCTGGACGGGGAGTGCCGTTTTCTTGGTCTGCTGGCTCAGGGTGACCGCCAAGCCCTCGGCTTCCAACAGCGGCGGGTACACCCCACCCGAGAAGTCCCGGACTGCGCGAATCGCCTCTCCGGCGTCGGATTCGAGCTGCGCCAGAACCTCGGCGGTCTTGATGGCACCGGCCCTCTCAGCCTGCTTGCGAGTGGGTCCGAGCATTACTTTCATGGCCACCAGCTGCTGCTGTGGTCCGCTATCGAGGTCCCGCTCCAGGCTCCGGCGGGCCTCGTCGTCGGCGGCGAGGATTCGGTCGCGTGAAGCCTCTAGCTCGGCCACCTGGTTGCGCAGCTGCGAGGTGAGCGCGGCGTTCCGCAGTGCCATGCCGATCCCGGATGCCAAATTTGCCACCAGCCGCTCTTCGGCAGGCGGTATCGCCTCGCTCCGCTCGTTGAACAGAGAGAGCCCCCCCAGGAGCTCACCGTCGTGAAATACCGGCAACGAATAGTCGGCATCCGGATCCTCAAAAGAGTCGATCCTGCGGATCTCTGGTCTGCTTGCAGCCTCCGGGAAGATGGCTGCTACTCGAAAACCCATATTCGACCTGACCCACAGCGTTGCGCCGACCGCCCCGGTGCCGTCGACGATGAGCCGCGGAATGCGAGCCAGCAGCTCGTCATCTGAGGCTTCCGCCGCCCGATGGGAGAATCGGGCGAGTACCTCGTACGGCGTCGCCCGCTCCCCATAGACGGTTCGGTTCGCCCATTGCTGAGCGCGCCGCCGAGCCGGCCCGAAGGCAACCGCCACCGCGACCGTCGCCACCACCTGAACCGCGAACTCGGCGTCGTTCTCCGAACCCAGGACCAACCCGACTCCGACCACGATTCCCACGTAGATCATCGTGATGACCATCGCCAACGCCGCCACCATGATCGTCTTGTTGATGACGACATCGATGTCGAAGAGGCGGTACTTGCCAATGGCGACCCCGTACGAAAGGGCGAAGATAGCGGTTCCGACCATGAGCGCCGCAACGCTGAGATCGTTGTAGCGCGTGCCGCCAAGAAACATTGCGGTGGCCTGGGCGGGTAGGAAGATCGAGGCACCCCATACAATCCACTTGAACTGCTGGCGGGTAGCGCCGCGGCTGCGTCGGAAGCGGCCAACCAGCGCCGCCAGTGACAGGATGACGGCAAGGGTAAGTACCGAGAGGCCGACATCTACCGCCGGCCCGGTTTCGGCGAGACCGGTGTTGCCGGGACGAAAACTCCAACCTATGGCGGCCCCGGCGACGAGATTGCCGCCGACAGCCATCCCGACGACCCACCGCCAGCGAGGCGAGGGCAATCTGCCGTCAGGGAACAGGAGAAGCCCAAAAGTCAACCAGGAGAAGAGAGCCACCGTCACAAGCGGATCGACGATGGTCATGATCCAGGCAGCCGCAGCTGGAAGGTCGGCGGGGACAACGGACTCGGGGCCCACGAGCAGCTCCACCAGGTTGGAGTCGTCGCTCGTCAACAGCACAGCGCCGGCAAGGCCGACGACGAAAAGACCGGCGAGGAAGGACGAGACAGCCGTGATCCAGACCACCGGGTTGCGCGCCTGCCGGGGGAGCACCATCCACACGAAGACGGCAAATAGGATCGCCAGCAATGCGATAAATGCGGCGAAACCCGACCACCACGACGCCCCATAGCCCATGGCGATGACGGTCGCCGATCCGGTCACGGCCAGGGCAGCGCCAAGGACCACCGACGTCCGCACCAGCCGTTGCTGGTTCCTATCGCTAAGGCGCTGGTGACCTTTGGGACCCGAAGTCGTGCCATCGTTCATGCGGGCGCCATCACCTCTCCAACGACGGGTAGGGCCAGTGTGAGTTTCGTCCCTTCCGCCGAAGCCGCCTCGGTCACTTTGCCGCCAAACGCATCGATCCGGTCGATGATTGCGCTGAGGTCGCTGCGGTCCGTCGCGTCGTAAGCAATTGTGGCGGTGAGCGACGAATCGTTGCCATGCACTTTCACCTGCGCCGAGTCGGCGCCGGCCATTTCGGCCCGCTTCATGGCTGCCAGCACGCAGAAGTAGACGGTTCCTTCGACTTCCTTGGCATAGCGGGGGAGGCCCTCTGCCTCGATTCGAACGGGAACAGTCGAGGTGCGTCGGGCCGCGGTTAGGGCCAGCCCCAGCCCCTCGGCCTCGAGCAACGGTGGGTAGATCCCCCGGGCCACCATCCGCATGGCGTCCACCGCTTGCTGCGTCCCGTCTGCCAAATCGGCCACCCTGGCCGCTACGTCACGGGCGCCTTCCCTCTCGGCAATGGATTGGGCGAGGCCGAGCCGGACTTTGAGTGCCACCACCTGTTGTTGAGCTCCGTCGTGCAGGTCGCGTTCCAGGCGGTGCCGGGCGGCGTCGTGAGCTGCGATCAGCCGGCGCCGTGAGGTCTGGAGTTGAGCCGCCCGGTTGGCGAGCTCGGCATTCAGTCGCATATTGCGGAGTAGTAGACCGGTACCGGCGGCAACGTCCCCCAGCAGATCCTCGTCGGCCGGGCTGACCGGATGGGAGCGGTGCTTGGTGACTCCAAGAGCTCCTAGCAACTCGCCACCGTGGAGCACCGGTACCGACAACTCCAGATCCGATCTCGGCAGATCCTTCTCGGAGTTGAGCACGGAAACGTTGGGTCTGGCATCGGCGGGAGAAGTCGCCTCCACCCGCAGCCGGTCGCCGACCCGCAGCCAGACGGCGGCGCTCTCGGCCCCGGTGCCTTCGCGGAGGAGCCGGGCGAGCGCGGCGAGTCCCTCTCCGGCCGAGGCGTCGGCGAGGCGCGATGTCACACCCGATAGAACCTCATGTGGTGCTGCCCGTTTGCCGTACACCACACGGTTGGCTAGCCGTTCCAGTCTTACCCGGAGGGGCTCGAACAGGATCGCCACCAGTGCCGTGGCTGGTAGAACCAGGCCCGCGTTACCCCCTCCTTGATCCGGGTCGCCGAAGAGCAAGATGAGGCCGAACGCCGCGGCCCCGTAGATGGCCGCGATTGCGATCCCCAACAATACGTAGGCCACCGTCTTGGAGATGACGACGTCGACGTCATAGAGCCGGTACTTGCCGACCGCGATCGCGTAGGAAAGGAGGAACACGATCGTCGCCACGATGAAGGGGACGGGAACCAGATCCTCATACGAGGTGCCTCCGAGAGCGATGGCAACGATCATGACGGGCCCGAAGATCGAGGCGCCCCACACAACCCACTTGAACTGCTGTCGCGTGGTTCCGCGGCTTCGTCGGAATCGAAGAATCAGGGCCGCCAGGGACAGGATGATTGCGAGGAAGATGATCAGGAATGCGTTGTCGAGCAATACTTGTTCGCCGGCCGGCGCGGTACTCCCCGGTTGGTAACCCAGCGCGAAGCCGAGCGTCGCCGCGACGAGGCCAACGCCGGCGAGCCAGGCCACCCACCGCCAGCGCCTCGACGGCAATCTTCCGTCGGGGAATAGCAGGAAGCCGAAGGTCAGTAGCGGGAGGTTCGCTAATAGGACCGCGGGCCCAGTGAACATCAGTATCCAGGAGGCTGATCGCCCGAGTTCGGCAGGGCTGGCAGATTCGGCGCCACCGAGGACAAGCATCGGATCGTCGGCAACCAGGGACGCGGCGGCCAGACCGGCTACGAAAAGTCCGCTGAAGAAGGCCGATGCCGTGATCGTCCACACAACTGCGTTGTGAGGCTGACGGGGAATTACCAGCCATGCGACGACGAAGAAGAAGACCGCGAACAAAACGAAGATCATGATGAGGTCCGACCACAGGGCTCGAGCGTGCCCGTCGGCGACAATCGCCGCGGATCCCATGACGGCGAGGGCGCCGCCGACCGCAGCCGTTGCTCGCAGAAAGCTGACCAGGGCCCGGTCGGCGATTCTTGGGCGGACGGTCACGATGCTCTCCTCGGGAACCTGTAGGCGACCACCGGAGCCTCCCTCCCCTTGACGAGAGCCGGCTCGAGTGCGTCTACTTCGATTGGCTCAGCACAGGCCTCCCATGTGGCCCCGGTCATGACGGTTTCCCCCGGCTCAGCCCATTGCTGAACCCGCTGGGTGAGGTTGACGATGTCGCCCACGACCGTGTACTCGAGCCGCTCGTCCGATCCCAGAAGCACCGCGGCCACTTCTCCGGTCGACAGTCCGATGCCGAGACCAAAAGGTTCCCGGCCCTCGGCCTCCCACGCAGCGTTCAGTTCGGCCTGGGCAGCGTGTATGGACCGGGCTGTCTTCACCGCGAATTGGGCGTGCTGGTCCAGGGGTATCGGGGCGCCGAAGACGGCGATCACGGCGTCGCCCACGAACTGCATAATGGTGCCGCCACCCTCGAGGATGGCGTGGTTCATGGCGGCACGGTGCTCATTCAACTGGCGCGCCAGGACGCTGGGATCGGTGCGCTCCGCAATCGTGGTGTAGCCACGGATGTCCGCCATCAATACAGTGACGTCGAGCTTCTCCGTCTCGCCGATTCGTTTGCCTTCACGGCGCAACTTGTCGGCGACCCCGCCGGGCAGCAGGCGGGCCATCGTCTGCCCCAACTCTTCACGGTCGGCAATTGCCTGGCGGAGGTCCTTCAGTCTGTTGAGGCTGTTTACATTCCCGGTGGAAAGACCTTCGGCGAGCCTTACGAACAAGTGCTCGATGGCGGCGTCAACGTGCTCGGGGGTGGTCTGGCGGGATAGGGCGATCGCCTTGATGGGCCTGCCCTCCGCCACCTGCCTGAGCAGGTCCTCCTCGTCGGGAGTGAGCGTCGCATCCTGGCTGATGGGAGTGGTCAGGGCCTCGACGATCGTCGGATCAAGCATCGAACCGCCGGTTGCCACTTCGCGAACTGCTCGCGCCAGTTGATCCCCTTCTCCGACGCGATCCTTAAGCAGGTAGGCGTACCCGGCGGCACCCTCGGCCAGAAGATTGACGGCGTACTCCGGGTCGTCGTACTGCGACAGAATCACCACGCCGGTTCCCGGGTGGCGGGCGCGAACTTGCTTGGCCGCGTCGATTCCCTCCTTGCGATAATTCGGGGGCATCCGGATATCGGTGACGACGACCTGCGGTTGGGTCTCTCCGGCTCCGCTGACCAGTTCGTCATAGTCGGCGGCGACCCCGACGATGTCGAAGTCGTCTTCTAGCTCGAGGAGCGCCTTGACGCCCTCGCGCACGATGAGGTTGTCGTCTGCCAGGAACACCGAGATCGCCATACGACACTTCCCTGTGAGCCGATTGTACGCACCTGCAATATTGGCTGTGGGCGGTGTCGGCCACAAGGGCGCAGGCGCGGCTCCTGAGGTGGGGCTAGCCCCACCCTCCAATGAGTCCGGCCGACAGCTTTACCGGCGTTCGTCCGCTGGCCGGGCTAGATCGCCAAATCTGCCCTCGGACACCCCGGGCCGGGCTGCCTGTTGTTTGCCGACCTCGGTCAATGCCATTTGCTCCTGCGAGATGACACCGGCCGCCAGATCGGCGGTGATGATTTCGAGGAGTGCGTTCGCTGAGAGGTCGGTGGCCGCCTGCAGCACCGGCGCCTTGTCATTGCCGGCGCCGCCGGCCATGGCCATGAGCATCTGGACTTCAACTCCTCCCTCGACCGGCACGATGTTGACGGTGGTCATGGTCTCGATGGGTCCGGCCCTGTTGGAGTTGGTGTAGTAACGCGGGGCGTCCATGTCGACCAGCATGTAGTCGACGTCGCCGAGTTGGTGCTTGCAGTGAAAGGTGGCGCCTATGCCAAGGCGGGCTCCGCCGTCGGTCCGCTCATGGGTCTCCACTCCGTACATGCGCTTCTTGACCTCGCCGTCTGTCGCATAGGCCCAGGCGATCCAGGGGTTCACCGGAATGAAGACTGCGGAATAACCGACCGCATCATCGCGACGGACCACCTGCCGTTGTCTGTCCGCCTGGGCTTCCCACGCTGCGACGAGATCGGTGAGGTGGACGGTGACCTCGCCGAAGTCCTCGTAGTGCTCAACATGCTCCGCCATGCCTTCGGCGGCACCGGTCGTCCCGACGGCGTCGATTGCTGCTTGCGTAATTAGCCCGTACGCGCCGAGTCCCGTCACTTCGGTGACCGTGTTCTTCATGAGCCTATGAACGAGGATCACGTCGGCGCCGGCCAACTCACTGCTCCCCGCCACGTCCTGGAGGATGTATTCCCCGTGGTGGATGAAGATCTTCAGGTCGAGTTCCTTCATGTTGACACAAGCGTTGCAGTCGCAGGTTGTGTTGATGTCCATCAGTCTCAACTGGCGGCGAAACTCGAAGTAGGTGGCCTCCATGGCATTGAGCATCGAACCGGGCTGCTTGAGCAGGCGGTCGGGGACGTAGCAAAAGATGGCGTCACCCTCGACTTTGGACACTGCCAATGGCGCTTCGACGTGTTCGAGGATCGAGTCAAATATCGCGTCCAGGATCTCCTTAGCGTGGCCGAGCTCCGACTGCGTCAAGAACCTCGTGTACCCGGTGATGTCACTGATGAAGAAGAAGCCAGTTTCGATGTCCACGACCAGGTCTCCGATTGCTGAGGCGACTCATCAGGCTACAGAGTGGCGACGACAAGCCCCCAGGGTTCCCCACCTGCCCTGGAGATGCGGGCAACAGCCCGCATAGTGGAGATGCGGGCAACTCCCAAGCTCCCCGAAGGGAGCCCGCATAGTGGAGATGCAGGCAACTCCCAAGCTCCCCGAAGGGGAGCCAGAAACAGGCGTGTAACAAACCTGCCACGAACTTGTAACAGGGTGGTTACGGCCACGAAATCGGCGTCTCGTAAATTGCCCACCTGATCACGAAACCAGGAGGAAGCTCGTGAAACGCTTGATGCTCGTCACCGTGATGGCGGCAGTGGCGCTGTTGGGGCCGCTGGCCTTCGCTGCCAGTGCTCAGACCGACATCGCCGATGTTGTGACCGCCCTCGACGAGGTGTGGGTGGTCATCGCCGGCATGCTCGTCATGTTCATGCAGGCCGGCTTCGCTCTGGTCGAGTCAGGTTTCACCAGGGCCAAGAACGCCGGCAACATCATCATGAAGAACTTCATGGATTTCTCGGTGGGAGCCCTTTCATACTGGGCGATGGGCTTCGCACTCGCCTACGGCGGGTCCTCGGTGGGCGGGTTCTTCTCAACCGGCAACTGGTTCTTCTCCGATCAAGCCAGAGCCTCCGAATGGTTCTTTCAGGCCGTCTTCGCCGCCACTGCCGCCACCATCATCTCGGGAGCAGTTGCCGAGCGGGTCAAATTCACCGCCTACCTTCTCTACACCCCATTCATTACGGCCATCATCTACCCGATTGTGTCGCACTGGGTGTGGAACGGTGAGGGTTGGCTGGCCCAGCGGGGCTTCGTCGACTTTGCCGGCTCCGGTGTTGTGCACCTCACCGGTGCAGTTGCCGCACTGGTCGCGGTCCTGGTGATCGGACCCCGGTTGGGCAAGTACGGTCCCAACGGGGAGATCCGAACCATTCCCGGGCACTCGCTGACCCTCGGTGCCATGGGTGTCTTCATTCTGTGGTTCGGTTGGTATGGCTTCAACGGCGGGTCGACTTTGGCGGCGGTCGGAGTCGATTTCGCGTCGGTGGTCGTGACCACCACGCTCGCTCCGGCCGCAGGCGCTACGGCGGCGATGTTTGTTTCGTGGTTCGTCACCGGCAAGCCCGACGTGGGCCTCACCCTCAATGGCGCACTTGGTGGCCTGGTCGGCATCACTGCCGGGGCGGCCACCATCCCGTTCGGGCCCTCCATCCTGGTAGGCGGCGTCGCCGGGACCCTGGTCGTCTTCTCGATCATCCTGATCGAACGGGCCCGGCTGGATGACCCGGTGGGAGCCATCTCCGTGCATGGGACGGCGGGGATCTGGGGCGTACTGGCGGTCGCCTTTTGGGGTGGTGGCGATTTGGTAACGCAGCTCACCGGCATAGCGGCCATCGTTGGCTGGGTGTTTGTCACCTCGCTGGTGGTCTTCAAGGCCATAGACGTTCTCCACGGCATGCGGGTAGGTGAGCAGGAAGAGCGGATGGGATTGGACCGCAGCGAGCACGGCGGTGAGGCCTACCCCGAGTTCACCTTCCAGGAGACCATCGCGCCGCCAGAGTTGTTGGATCCCGTCGGATCAAATGGGCACGAATAGCCCGGCAGTCTCGAGCAAGTCCAGGCGCCAGACCCTCTAGGCTTTGTCGCCATGGCACAAGTGACGGGAATCCATATTGCGGCCAAGACCTGGCCCGAGCCGGTGCACGCTGTCGACTCCGTTGAGGCGGTGGCCGGTCAGGGACTGGTCGGTGACCGCAAGTTCGGCGCCAAGCGACAAATCACCATCGTCAGCACAGAGGAGCTGGATGAAGTCTCCGCCGCCTGGGGTGATGAGATCCCGGCCGGCGCTACCCGTCGCCAGATAACGATCACCGGGACGAAGTTGAACCGGGAACACGGTGCCACGGTCAGACTGGGTGAGGTTGTGGTGTCCGTGCACGGTGATTGCTCACCGTGTGAGGAGATGGAGGAGAGCGTTGGCCCCGGGGCCCGTGCTGCCCTGGTTGGCCTCGCCGGAGTCACGGGGACCATCGTCACAGGTGGCACTATCCGTCTGGGCGACGAGGTCGAGGTCTCCTGAGCTCTATCACCGACGTGCCCGGGGAGATCGCCGATCTGCCCAAGGTCGAACTCCACCTGCACCTGGAAGGGTCGTTGAGGCCCGATACGATGCTCCAACTTGCTCGGCGTCATGGGATCGACCTGGGGGCCGGCTCGGCCGAAGAGCTCATGGATCAATACCGGTTTGGCAGCTTTGATGCGTTTCTGCACTTGTTCATTCAGGGTCTGGAGGTCCTGCAGACCTCGGAAGATTTCACTCTGGCCGTGACGACTCTGGCTGCGGAGTTGGCCGCCCAGCACGTCCGCTATGCCGAGATCACGACCACGCCTTTCAACCATCACCGGCGCGGGATCGCCATGGTCGATTACATCGCCGGACTGGACGAGGGACGCCGGCAAGCTCAGGTCGAGCACGGTGTCGAGATCAACTGGATCTGCGACATTCCCCGGGAGTTGGAAGACCCGGCTTCGGAGTTCACCGTCGACCTGATCACCGGCCCGGATGCGCCGGAAGGTGTCGTCGCTCTCGGCCTCGGCGGGCCGGAAGCCGGCTTCCCCCCCGAGTTGTTTGCCGACTCTTTTGGAAGAGCCAAATCGGCCGGACTCGGATCGGTCCCGCATGCCGGGGAGACTGTGGGACCGACCAGTGTCTGGGGCGCGATCCGGTCCTTGCAAGCAGACCGGATCGGACATGGGGTGCGATCGGTTGAGGATCCCGAACTACTCGACTTCCTCGCTGAGACAGGCCTTCCACTTGAAGTGTCGATGACGTCAAACGTGCTGTTGGGAGTGGCCCCGAGCATCGAAAAACATCAGATCCGTGCCCTGCTCGACTCTGGGGTCCAGATCACACTCAACACCGACGACCCCGCCTACTTCAGCACCACCCTCACCCGGGAGCTCCACATCGCCCACGAGGTCCACTACCTGGATCTCTCTGAGCTCCGCGACATGCAACGAGCCGCGATCAACGCCTCATTTGCAGCTCCCCCGGTGAAGGACCGCATCCTCAGCGAACTGGCAGTAAACAGCAAGGTTTTGTAGCAGACTGATCGCTGAAATAGTCGTTTCTCCCCGTACGTTTCCCCATAGAAGTATTCTTCATACAGGCACCGCTGACCCCGGCTGGGGCGGTGGAGGCCGCAGCTAAGCCAAGAAGGACCCGCGACATCCCCCAACCCGAGCGGTGGGGAGGTAGGAGCAACGGTGGAAGACACAACGCCCCGCAAGAAGGTGACGGCGCCTTCGATTCTCGCCCGCAAGGGTGGCCCGCGCATCAAGATGGTCACCGCCTATGACTACCCGTCGGCGATTATCGCCGACAGGGCCGGAGCCGACGTGATACTGGTCGGTGACTCCCTGGCCAATGCGGTGCTGGGATTCGATGACACTCTGTCGGTCGATGTGGACGTGATGATCCATCACACCGCCGCGGTGGCCCGAGCGCAAACCGCAGCCCTGGTTGTCGGTGATATGCCCTGGCTCAGTTACCACGTATCCATCCCCGATGCGGTCGCCAACGCCGGTCGTCTGGTGCGCGAGGGTGGCGCCGAGACGGTGAAGGTGGAGGGCGGCCGCAAGCGCCTGGACGTCATCCAAGGAATCCTCGACGCCGAAATCCCCGTTATGGGGCACCTCGGCCTGACCCCCCAGTCGGTTCACGCGATGGGCGGCTACCGGGTGCAGGGCAAAGCCACCGAGGCGGCCCGGGAGATGATTGGCGACGCCGTCGCTCTGGCCGAGGCCGGCGTGTTTGCGATCGTTCTGGAGGGCGTACCCACACTCGTCGGCGAGATAATCACCAAGGAGGTTTCGGTGCCCACCATCGGCATCGGAGCCGGACCGCGCTGCGATGGCCAGGTACTGGTGTTCCACGACGTGCTGGGACTCCACGACGGCCATATCCCGAAGTTCGTTCGCCAGTACGCAAACCTGCAGGAGCAGGCGATCGAGGCGCTGACCGGCTACTTCACCGACCTGGAGAAGGGGACGTTCCCGTCCGAAGACGAGTCGTATGCAATGAGCGAGGAAGCCGCCAGCGCCCTGCTGCGCGACGAGCCGCAGGGGGATCCGTTCGACGCCTTCTAGTGCGTCGTCCCTTTCTGGGGCTGGCGCTGACCTTCCTGCTGGCGCTGGCTGCCTGTTCCAGTGATTCGACTACCGGCTCGACGGTTGATGATCCCGGTAGTTCCAGCGTGCCCGAGCCCACTACGACCACGACCATCCTGTTGCCTGAGACGACGACCACTGTGGCTCCGCCGGTCGGGGTCTCCACCGATTTCTCCCGCGCTGTCATAGAGATCGACGGAATTCCCTACAACGTTGCCGTCGCCGACACTCCTGATGAGCTCTTGCGCGGATTGATGTGGGTCGAGGACCTGAGCCCCCTCGATGGCATGCTGTTCGTCTACGAAAGCGAGCGACTCATCAGCCATTGGATGAAGAACACGCTCATACCGCTCGATATCGCCTTCTTTGATTCCGAGGGTCGCCTCGTGAGCAAGACCACGATGGTCCCGTGCCTCGACGAGGACTTCCCCGACAACCCGTGCACGTCATATCCCGCCGATGGACCGGCGGCCTTCTCCGTAGAGGTGCCCGTCGGGGGGTTTGACGACCTGCCCGATGACGCCCGATTGGTCATATTCGGAGATCTGGACGGAAGCGGGAAAGAAATCTAGACCCTCCTCTGGCTTCCTAGCCGGGGAGCGGGGTACAATCCCTGCCTTCCCCATATTCCTGCCCCAGACGGGGCCGTCCGAATGCGGATGTCCAGAGGAGGTAAATACGGATGCGCAGCTATGAGCTGATGACCATCCACCGGCCGGACCTGGCCGAAACTGAGGTCCGTTCGGCGGTGGGTCAAATAGAAACAGCCCTGACCAATCAGGGCGTCGAGGTGGGAGAAACCGAATTCTGGGGCAAGCGACGCTTTGCCTACGAGATCGACCACATGCGTGAAGGCTTCTACTCGGTGTTCTACCTGGAAGCCGACCCGGGCGCACTCGACGAGGTCGACCGGACACTTTCCCTGTCAGATGCGGTGGTACGCCACAAGTTCATCCGCACCGACAACCGGAAACCTGTCACACCTGCGTGATACATAGAGAGACACCACGAGCGGAGAGAGATAAGTAATGGCAGGAAATTCAGTAACACTGGTTGGCAACCTGGTCGAGGACCCGGAACTGCGGTTCACCCCGTCGGGAGTTGCCATGGCCAAGGTCCGCCTTGCCGTCAACCGGCGCTGGCGCGACCAGCAGGGCGAGTGGCAGGAGGAGACCAGCTTCTTCGGTGGCACCCTGTGGCGCGAAGCCGCCGAGAACGCGGCCGAGTCCCTCCAGAAGGGCGCGCGGGTCATCGTCACCGGCAGCCTCGAGCAGCGGTCTTGGGAGACCCAGGAGGGCGACAAGAGATCCATCGTCGAGGTTCGCATCGACGAGCTCGGTCCTTCCTTGCGCTGGGCAACGGCCTCAGTGACCAAGACCCCGCGGTCTGACAACTTCGGTGGAGGCCAGCCGGCTACGGTTCCGGCCGCCCCGGTCGCCCGCGACGACTTCGGGCCCGACGAGGCCCCTTTCTAGGAGACATTCAATGGCACGCAAAGCAACTTCCTCCAGTGCGAGCAAAGGCCGCAAGCGCCGGGAGCGCCCGGACCGGCGACCACGCAAGCTCGTCTGCTACTTCTGCACCGAGAAGATCGATTACATCGATTACAAGGACGCAGCGATGCTCCGGCGTTTCCTGTCGGACCGCGCCAAGATCCGCGCCCGCCGGGTGACCGGCACTTGCGGTCGGCACCAGCGTGAGCTGGCCATTGCCATCAAGAACGGGCGCGAACTCGCGCTTCTGCCGTACACCGGCCTGCAGAGTGACAGTCGATGAAGCTGATCCTCACTAAGGATGTCCCCGAGCTGGGCAAGAAGGGTGACGTGGTGGTCGTAGCCGACGGCTACGCCCGCAACTACCTGGTGCCGCGGTCGCTCGGGGTCAAGGCCTCGGAGGGCAACCTGCGCGAGGCCGAGGCAATGCGAGAAGCTCGCCTCGAGACCGAGAGGCGGGCCCGCGAGGAGGCCGACCGTATCAAGGATGCCTTGATCGGTACCCGGGTGGTTATCGCCGCCCGGGCGGGCGACGAAGGCAAGCTGTTCGGGTCGATCGGCCCCGGCGACGTCGCACAGGCCATCAAGACCTTTGTTGGTCTCGATGTCGCCCGCAGCTCAATCGTGGTTCAGCCCCCGATCCGGGCCATCGGATTGCATGAAGTAACCGTCCGCACCCACCCCGAGGTGGAATTCCAGGTCGCGCTCGACGTCGTTCCCGCATAGGAGGCCGGGTGGCAATCGACTATCAGGAGGGAAGGTCCCAGTTAAGGGTTCCGCCCTCCAACCTTGACGCCGAGGAGTCGGTGCTTGGAGCGACCATGATCTCAGCCGACGCCGTCAACACGGTGATGGATCAGCTGGAGCCGGCCGACTTCTACAAACCGGCCCACCAGCTCATCTTCGAGGCAATTGTTGAGCTTTTCGACGGTAACCAGCCGGTTGATGCCATCACCGTGTCGGATTCACTGGCCCGTCGCGAGCAGCTGGACCGCATGGGAGGCATCGCCTACCTGACCGGCCTCATCGACAAGGTTCCCACTGCCAGCAACGTCGAGTACTACGCGACGATCGTTGAAGAGAACGCCCTCCGGCGCCGGCTGCTGGAGGCAAGCTCGGGCATCGGCAGCCTGGCTTTCGAGGACGCCGACATCGCCGAGGTGATGGATCAGGCCGAGCAAGCGATCTTCAAGGTGGCTGAAAAGAGGATGGGCGAGGGCCTGGTTCCGGTACGCCCCCTCCTGCAGTCCACACTCGAGCAGATCGAGGAGCTCGGGAGTCGTGGTTCTGACATCACCGGAGTTCCCACCGGCTTCAAGGACCTCGACCGCAAACTGGCCGGCCTCCACCCCGCCAACCTGGTCGTCATCGCTGCGCGGCCGTCGATGGGAAAATCCACCCTGGCTACCAACATTGCCCTCAACGTTGCCCAGGCCGGAAACACTGTGGCCATCTTCACGCTGGAAATGAGTCGCGACGAGGTGGTGCAGCGGCTCTTGTGTTCACTGGGACGGATTGACTCCCAGAAGCTGCGCACCGGGCAGTTGGCCGAGCAGCAGTGGCAGCGGGTGGCCCGGGCGGCCGGTGAGTTGTTCGACGCGCCGATCTACGTCGACGACTCCGCTTCGTTGACTGTGACCGAGATTCGAGCCAAGTGCCGCCGTCTCAAGCGGCAGCAGGGCCTGGAGCTGGTGGTGGTCGACTACATCCAGCTGATGACCGGCGGCAATCGCCGCACCGAGAATCGTCAGCAAGAGATCGCCGAGATCAGCCGCAACCTCAAGAACCTGGCCAGGGAGCTTCACGTGCCGATCATCGCAGTGTCGCAGCTCAACCGGGCGCTGGAACAGCGCCAGGACAAGCGTCCCCTACTTGGCGACCTCCGCGAGTCCGGAGCCATCGAGCAGGACTCCGACGTCGTGATGTTCATCTATCGCGACGAGTACTACCACCCCGAGAATCTGGAGAACAAGGGCGTGGCTGAGGTCAACGTCGCCAAGCACCGTGCCGGGGCGACGGGCCGGGTAGATATGACCTTCCTCGGCGAGTTCACCCTGTTCAGCGACCTCGGTCGCGACGTCGCGGTCTAGCGGTGGCGCGACCCGGCACGGTCGTGAACCTGGCCGGCAAGCTGGCCACCTTCTCCGACCACTGGTCTCCCCGGATCGTGGGTCAGATGAACGACTTGCACGTCAAACTCGCCAAGGTTGAGGGCCAATTCGTGTGGCACGACCACCCCGACACCGACGAGTTCTTCCTCGTCCTGTCGGGCGAACTCACCATTCAGATTGACGGTGCTCCCGATGTGCGGCTCGGTCCCGGCGAGTTCTTCACCGTCCCGCGCGGCGTCAGGCATCGTCCGGTCGCAGAAGCCGAATGCGAGATCCTGCTGCTGGAACCGGCAGGAACTGTGAACACGGGCGATGCACAGGGATCGGATTTGACCGCCTCCGAGCAGTGGATCTGAGCTAGCCCGGGTCGTCCGGCGGCTCGCTGATCCGGCGCATGAATTCCTCCTCGGCACGTAGGTGGTCGGCGAGAGCCTCGGCCGGCGGGGCCGACTCCGCCCTCTCCCTCCAGAACCCACCCAGGGCTGCGTCGATTGTCTCGCCGTCGACTGAATCCGGGACAGCCTGCCGGTACTCGAGATAGGACACGATGGCTCTTGCTTCCTCGCGGGTGAACACAGACAGGCGATAACGGGCATAGTCCTCGAACATCATCGCCCCGTATCGACGGGGATTCACGAAGGCCGCCCTTCCGATCCGCTTCTCAAAGGGGATGCCACCAAGAGGGATTGAGACCATGGTGTCGCGGAATCCACCCGTGAGATGGAACACCGGATCGGCGGTCCGTAGCTGATCGTTGAGGTCCGCGATCAGATAGGCCGGAAGGAAGAAGCGGAAACCGCCGTCGGACAGGAAGCTGAGAGCGTCATAGTTGTGGTCCAGGACCTCGGGGTCCATGTCCGACCAATCCGCTACGTCTCGAAAAGGCTGCACCGCTTCGAAGGCATCGTCGCCCTCCCGGCTGCCCAGCAGGAACCCGTCCCCGGGATAGTCGGTCTGCAAAAACGCAGCTCGTATCAGATCGATTATCTCTTGCTTGTCCAGAGCAGTCTCCTGATCACTCAACGGCATTCAAATCGATCCGACCAGGCGAAAAGGAGCAATCTCAGACCGGCCGTGAGCCGGCTTCTATTGAACCCGCGCGGACCGACCTCACGGAGAGTGTTCTCGTCAGAAATTTCCCTGGATTTCGCGCTCTTCCTCCAGATAGGCTGGGCGCCAGCCGACATTTAGTAAGTGATGACCCGCACCCTCTTCCCCCAAAGCACCGTTGCCCTCATCTGGGACTTCGACCGGACCCTGATCCCGGGATACATGCAGGGACCCCTCTTCCGGCGCTTCGGGATCGACCCGATCGAATTCTGGCGCGAGGTCGACGCCCTTCCCGAGTTCTACCGGCAGCGAGGCGCCGACCTGATTGGCCCCGACACCCTGTACTTGCACCACATCCTCACCTATGTGTCGACCGGCAAGTTCGAAGGCCTCAACAACCGGATGCTGCGGGAGTTAGGGGCCGAAATCCTCTTCTATGCCGGCCTTCCGGACTTCTTCGACCAGATCCGCAAACGCCTCGAAGCCTCCCCCGAGTACGGCGAGCACGGCGTGGAGGTCGAGCACTACATCGTCAGCAGTGGATTGCGCCAGATGATCCTCGGCAGCGCCATTGCCCCCTACATCGAACAGATCTGGGCCTGTGAGTTCGCTGAGGAAGTGGCCGAGCCCGGTTATCTGGAAGACCGCAGCCAGAAGCGACTCTTCGACGAGGGAGCCGTTCTCTCCCATGTCATCTACAGCGTCGACAACACCACCAAGACCCGGGCGGTGTTCGAGATCAACAAGGGGACCAACAAGAATCCAAACGTCGACGTGAACGCCAAAGTGGCCCATGAGGACCGGCGGGTTCCGTTCCAGAACATGATCTATATCGCCGACGGCCCCAGCGATGTGCCGGTGTTCTCGGTGGTCAAGGCCAACGGCGGCAAGACCTTTGCGGTCTACAAGCCGGAGTCGGAGGCCGAGTTCGAGCAGGTGAATCGGCTCCAGGAGCAGGGTCGGGTGGATTCCTTCGGTGAAGCCGATTATCGCGAAGGCTCCCAGGCCTTTATGTGGATCACCCACACGGTGGACAGCATTGCCCGCCGCATCGTCGACGACCGGCAAACCGCCCTCCAATCCCGTCTCGGCAAGCCCCCCGGCCACATAGACGGGTAGCCGATCCCCCGGCGTGCTGCGGCTGTCAGTCACCCGAGTCCTTCTCGTGTAGCTTCAGCAGATGGCGGTGGCGACCCCGGCTGATGACACCAACCTGCCTCGACCAATTGTGCTTGTCGGCTTGATGGGAGCCGGCAAGACCACAGTGGGTCGCGCCCTGGCCGAGCGACTCGGGTTCCGGTTCTTGGACAACGACGCCGGGATCGAGGCCGAATACGACGCCAACGGGGCGGAACTGGCGGACCGGTTGGGCGTTCAAGAGCTACACCGGATTGAGGCTGCTCAGCTGACGACGGCACTCGACGCTTTCGGATCGCAGGAGGTTGTTGTCGCCTCGGCTGCCAGCGTGGTCGATGATGCTGCCAGTCGGGACAGGTTGGGAGGTCACACGGTCGTCTGGCTGGAGGCCGATCCCGCCTACCTGGCGGCCCGGCTGGATGGGGATGGACATCGGCGAAGTCTCGGCCTCAACCCCACCCTCGCTTTGACAGGCCAGTCCGACGAGCGACGTCAGCACTTCACGGAGGTGTCAGACCTCTCGGTGGCCGTAGAGGGTCGCTCGGTCCACGACATCGTGGAGGAGATCCATCGGCGGCTAATTCCGCTTCCGAGGATCTACACCAATCTGGCTGATTGGTTTCATCTCCTCACCGCTCCCGCCGACTATGAGGAGGAGGCTGCTTTCTATCTGCACCAGATGAGAGCAGCCGCTTCCCGTCGCATCGTGACCATCCTCGAGCTGGGAAGCGGCGGCGGCAACAACGCCTCCCACATCAAACGAGAGGCCACCCTCACCCTGACCGACCGATCTCCGGCAATGCTGGCGGTTAGCCGCACAATCAACCCCGAGTGTGAGCACATCGTCGGCGACATGAGAACGATTCGCCTGGGCCGCGATTTCGATGCCGTGTTCGTGCAAGACGCCATCGGCTACCTGACGACTGAGGAGGACCTGCGGGCCGCGATCGTGTCTGCTGCCATTCACTGCCGGCCGGGGGGAGTTGTCATGTTGGCCCCCGACGAGGTGGTCGAGACGTTTCGCTCCTCGACGGGGTCAGGAGGCCACAGCGACGAGACCCGTTCCCTCAGCTATCAATCGAGGATATGGGATCCCGACCCGAACGATTCCACGTACTTCATGGAAATGTCCTACCACCTGCAGCAGGCAGGGCATCCGGATCGGGAGTTCACCGAGGTCCACGAACTTGGCCTCTTTCCCCGGGCGACCTGGCTGGAGGCAATGGAAGCTGCCGGCCTGACGCCCGCCATCGTTCCCCACGATCACAGTGAGCTGGACCACTTGATCGACCTGTTCGTGGGCACCACTCGGCAGGAATCACCGGAGTGACGGGCTCCCGGACTGATCGAGCCGCTACGTCAGGCCGCTCGGACAGACGGCACGGAGTAGCTTGAATCCATGTCTGCACCCATGATTCCCTACCGCCCCGAACGTCTGGGAGCGGGAGACCAGCAAGAACGCGCCCGCGGCTTCTTCGAGGAGATGGACCGGCGACGTAGTGTCCGCTTCTTCTCCGACGAACCGGTTCCCAGGGAGCTGATCGAACTCGCGATCAAGACTGCCTCCACCGCACCCTCCGGTGCCCACAAGCAACCCTGGACCTTTGTCATCACCGGTTCGCCCGACATCAAGCGACAGTTACGCGAAGCAGCTGAGGAAGAGGAGCGGGTCAACTACGAGGGCGGTCGTCTACCGCACCATTGGCGGGAGGACCTCGAGCCCCTCGGCACCGACTGGCAGAAACCGTTCCTGGAGACTGTGCCCTGGGTGGTGGTGCTTTTCGAGCAGCGATATCGCCTCGGAGAAGACGGTGAGAAACGACATCACTACTACGTGAAGGAGAGCGCCGGGATCGCGGCAGGGTTGTTCATCGCGGCGCTGCACAACATGGGTTTATCCACCCTTACTCACACGCCGAGCCCGATGGCCTTTCTCACCAAGCTGCTGGAGCGACCAGAAAACGAGAGACCGTTCTGCATGTTCCCGATCGGCCTTCCGGCCGGGGACTGTGTGGTGCCGGACCTGCAGCGCAAACCTCTGGACGAGGTGATGGTCGAGGTGACCGGGTAGGGCCGGACCGTCCTACAGTCGATCGACCGGCTGCAGGACCAGGTCGATGGAAACGGTCACCACCGGCTCCATCTTCAACACCAGCAGCGTGGGCGGCTCCAGACCCCACCACTGGACGTCCATCTGTCCGCTGCCGGCCAGGCTGATCGAGTCATCGCTGTGATCGGCGACACTGATGTCCCCCTCGAGTTCGACCTCCCGGCCGAGGAAGTTGACGCTGCCCCGCACGGTCGCCGTGGGCCCTTCAAGGGCGACAACCTCGGTGATCTGGCCGCTGAGGGTCGGGTAGCGCTTGGCGTTGAGACGGCGTCTGGTCTCCCTATCCACAAGTGGGTTGCCGGAGCGAAACTCGATGACGGCAATCTTGACGAACCCGTCGAGGGTGCTGCCGGCGACAAAGCCACCGTCGACCACTGCTGCTTCCAACCAGCCGGAAGGAGTCACGTTGACGGTGATGGGGTGGAGCGAGGTTTCTCCGACCAGAGTCACCGTCGATTGCTCGGGAGAGATGCGGTAGCGGGTGGCTTCGACCATGTGTCGACGCTACCGCGCCCTTCCCAGTTCACCCAGCGATCCGCTCACGACGCCTGACTGATTTCAAACAAATGCCCGTCAGGGTCGCGGAAGAAGCAGCGGATCTCCGCTCCCCAGTCGTACGGGGGTGTCAGGAACTCAGCTCCCCGCTCCAGCAGAATCCCGTAGGCGGCTCGGCAGTCCTCCACCCGGATGGTGAATGAGTGATCGACCTGTCCGGCGGGGTCGGGCGCCGCAAATGTCACGTTCGGTTTGTCCGGAGTCGGCTCACCGGCGGACACCAGAAGCAGCCAGGCACCGTTGAAGTTGAACACGGCCGAGGTGCCGCCGTACTCACGGTAGAGCTCTGCCCCCAGCACATCGCGGTACCAGGCCGTCGCCCGCTCCACGTCGGCCACGACCAGGATGTGGGTGAGGGCCATATCCGGGGTGGGAAAACTGTTCACGACAGGAACTCTTCCACCCGCTGGAGTTGAGCGATCCCGAACTCGGCATCGCCGGCCCGTTCCGGGTCGGCCAACTGGGCCCGGAAAGCAGCCAGGGTCTCGGCATACAGGTCCGGCCCGGAGGGCTCGCCGTCGGCGATTCGGGCCAAGCCTAGATAGCCGGCGCCGATCAACACCGCAAAAGGAGCTTGCGACCCGATCTCGTCGTGCTCTCCGTCCTCCCGGGCCTGCCGGCGAGCGTGCTCCAGTGAGCGTTCCATGCTGTCGACGGCGGCATCGGTGTGATCGAGCCGGAGCTGGTGGTAACCGAGTGCCCACCAGCCAAGGGCTTTCGAACCGTGGGGCTTGTCGAGCTCCTCGCGCAATCCAACCGATTGCTCGGCGATCTCGGCGGCCCGCTCGAAGTGGTCGGCCCGCCGTAGCTCACCGTCTCCGGTCCAGCAGTCGGCCAGGTCGGCGGCCACGTTGAAGGTCAGCTCGGCCAGCGGGCCCAGGAACTCCTCCCGGTCCGCGGAGTCAGAGGCCGCGGCCCGTTCGCTCAACCATTCGATGGCGGTGTCGGCGACGACGAGGTAGGTATCGAGGTTCTTCCCCTCCCAGTCGTCCATGATCATGCCCTGACGCATGAATCGGAGGAGGGCGATGCGCTCGGCGTCACCGGGACGCTCCAGGATTGTCGCAACCATCGCCTCGGGGCCGGCCTGTTCCAGAACCGTCCGCAGACCCGGCCAGTGCTCGTCAAAGAATGAGCGGGGATCGTCAATTGCCATGGCGAGAGGCTAGTTGGAGCGGCGGAGGCCTCCCAGTGGGAGGGGTACGCGAGAGGGTCCCGTCTTGCGACGGGACCCTCTCTGATCCGATCAGCGAACTGAGGAGGAGTCCAAGGAAGGGATTACTCCACGAGTGGAGTATGGACTGTCGTTGATCGAACTACTCATAGATTTCGGCATCCAAGCCCCCTCGCTTGAGAGCCTTGTCGGCGGATAGGCTTCCGCCGTGTCCGATCGCCTCTGGCCCCCTCTGGTCCTTGCCGCGCTGGCCAGTTCCTGGGGCATCATCCCGGTCATTGTGCGCGAGGTCGAGTTATCCAGCGGTCAACTGGCCGCCACCCGGATCTGGCTGGCCACCATCTTTCAGTTCCTGCTCCTGATCGCCATGGGCCGCGCTCGCGTTCCGGCCTCCAGTCGACGCTTCGTAGTAACGGCCGGTTTGCTGCTTCCTCTGCACTGGTTCACGTTCTTTCAAGCGATCGAAACCACCCGGGTGCTGGTTGCGCTTGTGCTGGTGTACGTGGCCGCCCCGGCCATGTCGATTGCGGCCACCCGGGTCCTGGGCGAGCCACTCGCTCTCACCACCGGCCTGGCGGTGTTTGCCGGCTTCATCGGAGCTGTCATCGCCGTCGACCCTTCGAACGGGGCTACCACGGAGGGAGTTCTGTGGGGGTTGGCTTCGGGTGTTCTGCTGGCGGCAATGCTGCTGAACGTCAAGCCGGGGGCTGCCGACCTGGGGGCCCTCCGCTTTGGTGCATGGCAGGGGCTCGTCTCCGCGGTCGTCACCCTTCCGTGGGCGATCTCAGCGGTTCCCGACGTCGACGGCGACCTCGGCCTCGTGCTCTTCCTGGGGTTGGTCCTGACCGGAATCTCCGGCCTCATCTACCTGGCCACCATGCATCGGGTACCGGTATCAACGCTGAGCTCAACCATGTACGTGGAGCCGATTGCCGCAGTGATTGCTGCCTGGCTGCTCCTCGACGAAGCTCCCGGGATCCGCGGCTGGGTTGGCATCGTCATCGTTGTCGCCGCGGGGATCGTCGTTGGGTGGACCAATGAGCGGGCGGCCCGGGTGGCCGCCGAACTGGGCGCGGGCATATGACGATCAATTCTCAAGAATGGGGCCGCGTAACCCGATAGCGGTTCAATGGACGATGCCCGGGCCAGGTGGTCCCGTCCGGACCTGGCCTTCGCCGTCGCCGGCATGCTGTTGGCTGCAATCACCTCGGTGGCCTTCGTCGCAATGCTGAGCGGTTTGCGGGCCGCGGCGGCTCCCGCCGCGGTTGGATCGGACTTCGCCCTCTTCGACTCCGGCCGCGGCCTCTGGCATCTCCGCTACTCGGATGGGACCGTCGACTCCTTCTACTTCGGGGTTCCGGGCGACGTTCCCTTGCTGGGGGACTGGGATTGCGACGGTGTCGATTCGGTTGCCCTGTTCCGGCAGTCGAACGGATACGTGTATCTCCGCAATTCCAACGAGTTCGGCGCGGCTGAAAGAGACTTCTTCTACGGGATCGAGGGGGATGTGCCGCTGGCCGGCGACTGGAACGGCGATGGGTGCGACACTCTAGGTGTTCAACGGGACGGCCAATTCTTCCTGGCAGATGCGCTCGGGACGGTTCCGGCCGGATCCCAGTTCTTCTACGGCGAGGCGGGCGACGTTCCGCTGGTGGGGGACTTCGACGGCGACGGGAGGGACTCGATCGGGCTGTACCGGCAATCGGCAGGACGGGTGTATCTCGCCAACAGCACCCGCGATGGTCAGATCCCCGAGACCGCGGAGCGCTTCTACTTCGGGCTCAGCTCCGACCTGCTCGTCGCCGGTGATTGGGATGTCGACGGCGATGACTCGGTCGGCCTATACCGACCCTCCACCAACCGGTTCCACCTTGCCTTCCACAACGGGCAGCCCTACTCGGATGTGAAGGTTGACTTTGGGCGCGGCGGCCCCACACCCGTCATCGGTTCCTTCGGGGAGAGCCCCTCATTTGAGAGTGCCGCGCTGGTGGGGGCCGGCGATATCGCCCTTTGCGGTTCGAACCGGGATGAGGCCACTGCTCTCTTGCTGGACGAGTTGGCGGGCACGGTGTTCACGGCCGGCGACAACGCCTATCCGGACGGTACGGCCGGGCAGTTCGCCGAGTGCTTCGACCCCTCCTGGGGCAGGCATATCGACCGCATGCGACCCTCCCCCGGCAATCACGACTACCACACGGCCACCGGCTCGGGTTACTACGCCTATTTCGGATCGCGGGCCGGAACGGCCGGGCAGGGCTGGTACAGCTATGAGTTGGGCGGCTGGCACGTCGTGGTCCTGAACTCAAACTGCGGTGACGTCGGTGGGTGTGAGGCGGGTTCGCCCCAGCATGATTGGCTGGTTGCCGACCTGGCCGCCAACCCGGCAGTCTGCGTCCTCGGTTACTGGCACCACCCGCTCTGGAATGCCGGAGGCCATCAGGGAACGGCCGCGGTGGTTCCCCTATGGGAGGCGCTGATCGATGCCGGGGCAGACGTGGTGATCAACGGGCACGACCACAACTATCAGCGCTGGGCGCGCCAGGATTCCTCCGGTTCATCGGACCCGGAGGGAATCCGCCAGTTCATCGTCGGCACCGGGGGAGCCCCTCCCTATCAGCAGGAGCGAAGTCCCGAGAACCTCGACGTGTTCGCCACTGCCAACGGCTTGCTTCAGCTGCAGCTGGACCCGTCCGGATACGCGTGGGAGTTCTTTCCCGTTTCCGGGGCGGTCTTCACCGACCGGGGCACGGAATCTTGCAGCCCCTGAAGCGGGTCAGGCCGCCACTTTCTTAGCGGCCGGCTTGCGCGGCTTGCGAGCAGTCGCCTTCGGGATCCCCCTGGCGAAGACCATGTCGAGGCCATCCAACTGTCGGAGCATCGCTGTCTTGAACAACCGATGATGGAACATCGCGTTGTGGGCTGCTTTGGCGAACCGCGTGTCCAGTTCCGGCGTGTCCAGCAGGACCTTCAAGGTGAAGGCCTTGTCGCCGGCCGGACCGAACAGCCAGGTGAATGTGGCTTCATCGATGCCGGGCATGCGGAACAGCCCCTTCACCAGCTTGTTTGGTTTCAGCTCGAGCATTCCGATCTCGCCCGCAAATGCCACCGGTACGAACGGTTGATAGACGACGTGGACGACGTCGTGGAGTTACGAAGTAACTCCCAAGCCGGGCGCAGCCCGGCCGGACTAGTCGAAGTCTTCGTGAATGCGGCTGGGGGTCGGACCCCTTTGCCCCTGGTACTTGGACCCGGCCTCGGTGCTTCCGTAGGGGTGATCGGCGGGGGTGGAGAGCTCGTAGAACGACACCTGCCCGATCTTCATTCCCGGGTAAATGGCGATAGGGAGGGTGGCCACGTTGGACAACTCCAGGGTGATGTGGCCGGAGAAGCCCGGATCGATGAACCCGGCGGTGGAGTGAATGAGGAGACCCAGCCGCCCCAGGCTCGACTTGCCCTCGAGGCGGGCCACCACATCGTCGGACAGGCTCACCAGCTCGAGAGTGGAGCCGAGCACGAACTCGCCGGGATGCAACATGAACGGGTTGTCCCCGTCGGCTTCGACCTGGGTAGTGAGGTCCGGCTGCGGGGTGCGGGGGTCGATGAACGGGTAGCGGTGGTTCTCGAAGGTGCGAAAGAAGGAGTCGATCCGCACGTCGATGCTGGATGGCTGGATGTTGGCTTCGACCAGAGGATTCACCTGGATCCGCTTCTCGGCCAGCGCTTCTTTCATAGTGCGATCGGAAAAGATCACGAGTACTCCGCTGTGGCTCGAGCGGGTGAGGGGAATCGAACCCCCATTCCGAGCTTGGGAAGCTCGTGTTCTACCATTGAACTACACCCGCGCGGGCGCCAGTGTAATGGCAGGCGTCAGTCCCCCCGGCCGAAGGTCGGCGAGGAGTAAGGGGGCAACTCACACCCATCGGTTGCGACCGCGGAACTCCCGGCCCGCCTCCCGCAGATTTCGGCGCAGACGCTTCAGCTGCCGCTCCAGGGGGTCTCTCTCGCCGGCGGTAGGAGGACTGGAAACTCCGTCGAGGGCGCGGCGGAGAGCGTCCTTCACCCGGCTCAGCCACACCTTGACGCCCATGATGATTGCTCCGCTTCCCAGCAGGAATCCACCGGCGGCGGCGGGAATGGCGATCTCGGGAACGCCGCTGGCAGCCCCGTAAGCCGCCCCGGCTGCCGCCACCGCTCCCAGACCGGCCACGGCGGTGGCCCCGACCATCTTGAGTGTGTGGGTTTCGGCCTCGAGAGCCAGCGCTTGCTCCTCGTGGCGAATTGGTTGGATCCGATGGGTGACCTTGCGGGAGTTGCGGAGGACACGGGATCCTCGACCCATGCGGAGCCCCATCCGGATGCGGGTGAGGACGTGGGAGTCCTTCTCCCATACACCGCCGTCGGCCAACTTGCGTCGGAGCCGGAGACCCTCCTGGCGCGACATCCAGTCTCCCAATCGCGACTCCACCGACTCCCGGTCGCCATAGACGATGGCGCTCTCCGTGATTGATCCGGGGGCGAAGAGGCGGTCGAACAGCCCCGTGTCGGGTCGTTCCAGAGTTGTCCGGGCCTCGGCAATAGCCCGACGCAAGTGCCCGGGCTCGATTCCCAGCTCCTGGGCGACCCGGTGCAAGGCCTCCTCATCGAGAGTCGGAAGCGACAGATCATCGTCCACCTGCAATTCAACTGCGCGCCGGATGATCGTCTCGACCTGATCGACGCTGAGAGGTTCCTTGGGAGGTAGATCGATGGCGTCCTCGTATGCCTGCCTTCTGCGCCGCTGCTCGAATTCCTGGGTCATCGACGCCATTCTGGTCTTTCTCACGTCCCAGGCCGGGCTACGCGCGGCTGTGGAGTTACTTCGTAACTCCACGTCCGAGGTCATTGGGGGCGCCAGCGGCGTTCTAGCTACCCTCGCTGTGATGGACCCTTTCGATATTCAGGCGCTCTTTCCCCAGCTGATCCTGGCTTTGGGGGCTGCCCTGGTGGGAGGTAACGGGCTTGCCCTCTGGCATCAGCACAAGGGCAAACGTCCTGAAGGGCTGGGGGAGTTGCGGGTCGGCCGTGCCCGCTGGCTGATCGTGGTCGGATTGGTGATGATGGTGTGGGGACTCGCCACTCTCCTGACTTGATACGCCATCGTCCGGGTCCGGGCGCAGGCGTCGAGTTGCGAAGCAAGTCGCGAGGAGCGCCGCACGCGCTCCCGGGTACCCTCGCGGTCATGCCCCGAACACTGGCCGTCGTGCTTGCCGTCCTGACCCTGGTGCTCACCGCCTGCCGGGGTGAGTCGGTGACTCGCCTGCGTATCTCCCCCGAAGGGACCGCCACCGTCATCAGCGAATTCGCCTTTGACGACGAGGCGCTGGCGATCATCGGTGACCTTGACGACACGCCGGAGGAGGTACTGCGAACACTGTCGGAGTTCATCGATCCTGAGGCGCTGCCGGTGGCAGCGGACGGCGTCGAGCCCGAGCAATTCCAGCGTGGAGACCTGCAGGGTATCCGGGTCACCATCCCCGGGCTGGACCCGGGCGAGGTTGCCACCGAACTTGCGTCCGGTGACAGCATCATCGAGGACGTTGTCCTTTCTTTGGACGATGGAATCCTGGTCATGGAAGGCCGCACCCGCGACGTCCCCGACTTCGAACGGGCCCGCCTGCTTTCCCTGGTGCCCGGCGACTTATCCCAGATTCTCTCGCTCGTGCTGCAGGTCGAGTTGCCCGGATCAGTGAGCGCCCACAATGCGGATCGGGTTCTCGTTGATGGGGTCCTTGAGTGGGATCTGCTCCCGGCCATCATCGCCGGTGAGGACGTCTTCGTGACAGTCGAAGCTGAGGTTGAGCCCGGGTTTGAGTTCGTCGATCTGGAAGGCCAGCCATTCGCTCCGGCCAACGCGGCTCCCGCCGAGGACGGCAGCGCCTGGTGGGTGGCCGTAATCCCATTCCTAATGGCTGGCGCCATTTCCTGGCTCATCATCAGCCGATTGCGAAAGCGACACCGCCTGTCCGAGATCGAGGGCTTCACCCCGAAGGGATAGGCTCGCTGGCATGACCTCTCCCGCTGTCGCTCTCGCCTTCGATCCGTCGGAAGGAACCGTTATCCGCACGCCCCCCGGCGCGGGCTACGGATTCTGGGTCGGCGGCCACAAAGTGGGTTTTGACGCCGATTCGGGCACCTTTGCTCTGTTCTATCGCGAAAGAACTCCGCTCGAGCATGGGAGGGGAGGACGTTGCGCGGTGGCCCTGGGGACCGATGGCATCGGATTCACCGAGGTGTGGTCGGCCGACAAGTCCGAGTTCGCCGCCAGTTCGATTGAAGTCGGGCATTGCATACCGACCCCCGAGGGGCGGTGGCGACTTTACGTTTCATACGAGCGGGCCGGGACGGGCCTATGGCGCATCGATGTCATCGAGGCAGACACCCCGGAACAGCTTGATGCTCAATCAAGGCGCACGGTGCTGCAGCCCACGGAGTACGGGCTGGAGTTCATCAAGGATCCCTTCGTATACGTGGATGAGGGCGGCTACCACCTCTACGCCGCGGTGCCGGCCCGGCAGGGCCCACAGGTGATTGGTGACCGTGTCCAGGCCGGACCGCTCGATGCGACGGTCCTTGCCGCCTCAGAGGACGGATTGATCTTCCCGACCATCCAGTACGTGTTCGAGGCGCCTGGAGACAACAGCTGGCACGGCCGGCGGGCGCGACTTAGTTCGCTGATCCCGTGGGAGGACGGCTACCTGGCAACGTGGGATGGCGGCCGCACCTTCTATGACAACTACGAGGAATGGTGCGGCCTCGCCCTCAGCCCGGACGGCAAGAAGTTCGAGCGCATCGACACAGGCGGACCCTGGCTGGTCAGCCCCCACGGATCGGTCCGCTACGTGTACGCGCTGCGTGTGGGTGACCGGGTGTTCTTCTACTACGAGTACGCGCGGGTCGACGGGTCCCACGACCTGCGAGTGTCTGTCGTCAATCTCTAGCCACTAACGGCAGCGGGTTAGCCTCGCGGGATGATCCATTCCGAGAACCTCACTGCCGATCGGCCGACCTTTGTAACGCACCTCGAGTGCAGCCAAACCGGCACCCGCTACGAGCCCGACCGCCTCTACGGACTGTCGGATGCCGGCATGCCGCTGCTGGTGCGATACGACCTCGACGGCATAAACGCCGCTGTCGATAAGGAAACGCTGGCCGCCCGCCCTCCCGACATGTGGCGCTATCGCGAGTTCCTGCCGGTCCGGTCTGCCGAACACATCGTGTCGCTCGGCGAGGTGATGACGCCGCTTGTGCCCCTACCCCACACCGAGGCCAGGACCGGAGTCAACTCGGTGATCGTGAAAGACGAGTCCCGTCTTCCGACCGCATCGTTCAAGGCCCGCGGCCTCGGAATGGCGGTGGCGATGGCCAATGAGTTGGGAGTGAAGCGCCTGGCGATGCCGACCAACGGGAATGCCGGCGCGGCCCTGGCCGCTTACGGCAGCCGGTCCGGCATGGAGGTGTATGTGTTCTGCCCGGCCGACACCCCCGAGGTGAATGTGCGGGAGATCGCCTTGCAGGGTGCTCAAGTGTGGCGGGTCAACGGCCTCATCAACGACTGCGGCAAGGTAGTTGCCGGCGGCAAGGAGGAGATGGACTGGTTCGACTTCTCGACCCTCAAAGAGCCGTACCGGATCGAGGGTAAGAAGACGATGGGGCTGGAATTGGCCGAACAACTCGACTGGGATCTCCCCGATGTCATCTTCTACCCGACCGGCGGCGGGACCGGCATCATCGGCATGTGGAAAGCCTTCAATGAGTTGGAGGCAATGGGCTGGATCTCCAAGAAGCCGCGGATGGTGGCTGTGCAGGCCGAAGGCTGCGCCCCGATCGTCAAGGCGTACGACGAGGGCGCCAATCACGCTGAGATGTGGGAGAACGCCTCAACCGTGGCCGCCGGAATCCGGGTACCCGCCGCCATTGGTGACTTCCTGATTCTCGAGGCCGTCCGGGACAGTGGCGGCTTCGCAATTGCGGTGCCGGATTCGGCCATTGAAGAAGCCCAGGTTGTGGCCGCTCAGCGCGACGGGCTGATGATGAGCCCGGAGGGAGCGGCCACGCTGGCGGGCTTCGAGCAGGCCCTGGCCGAGGGTCGGGTGACACCTGATGAGAGCGTTCTCCTCTTCAATTGCGGCCACGGCCTCAAGTATCCGATGCCGGAGTCCCCCCGGGCGCTCGATCACACCCGGCCGATCGACTACGCCGCGATGGCAGCCGACGCCGGGAGATCCGACGGCTGAGATGGCCGAGGTCGTGATCACGGAGTTCATGGATCCGGCAGCAGTAGCCGGATTGGCAGCCGAGTTCGATGTCCACTACGACCCCGAGCTGGTCGATAACCGGGCCGGCCTTTCCCAACTGCTCGGGGATGCCAGAGCACTGGTAGTACGAAACAGGACCACGGTGGACGCCGGCCTGCTGGAGGCGGCTCCCGATCTCGCGGTGGTGGGCCGGTTGGGGGTTGGCCTCGACAACATCGACGTTGAGGCTTGCGCCGCCCGGGGAGTGGAGGTGCGGACGGCCGGCGCCGCCAATGCCGGCGCAGTCGCCGAATACGTGATCGGCGCAGCCCTCGCACTTCTCCGCAGCGCACTCCGCGTCTCCGACAGCGTCGCGGACGGTGAGTGGCCGCGGGAGGAACTCGTCGGTGCCGAGCTGGCGGGACGAACCCTGGGGCTGATCGGCTTTGGCGCCATTGCCCGCGTTGTGGCCGGCAAGGCTGCCGCCCTCGAGATGAGGGTTGTGGCGTCTGATCCGATTCTGGCTGCTGATGATCCGGCCTGGGATCTCGCCGAGCGAGTGGATCTGTCTGCGTTGCTGGGTCAGTCGGATGTGATCAGCCTGCATGTGCCGCTCCTCGACTCCACCCGCCATCTGATTGATCGGGAGGCCATAGCTGCCATGCCTGCTGACGCCATCCTCATCAATACCGCCCGTGGCGGCGTGGTCGACGAGGAGGCCTTACTCGGGTCTCTGAAGGCCGGCGAGTTGGGCGGGGCCGCCCTCGACGTCTTCGAGATCGAGCCGGTGGGGCCGGACCAGCGAGCGCGTTTCGTGGAGGTCCCCAACCTGATCCTCACCCCGCACATTGCCGGGCTCACGACTGAGTCGCAGCAGCGGGTGGGCGAGGTAACGGCCGACAACGTTCGCGCCGTTCTGTCCAGTGGAGGCGGGGCGTGACCGTGATCCAATGCGTCGGCATCGCCGTGCTCGATTACATTTTTCAGGTTGACGAGCTTCCCTCTGGCGAAGGCAAGTACTACGCCACCTCCTATCTGGAGGTCGGTGGGGGAGTGGCGGCTAACGCCGCGGCAACGATCGCCTCCCTGGGAGGCCGGGTCCGCTTCGTCGGTCGGGTTGGTGGCGATGAGGCCGGAGCCCGGATCGTCGAGGATCTGGCGAATCTCGGCGTTGATGTCGAGGGGGTTGAGACCGTCGACGGAGTCTCTTCGCCGGTGTCGGCTGTGCTGGTCGATGCGGCGGGGGAGCGAACGATCATCAATCACACACCGACGGACCTCTTCACGGGCGGCAGCACGAGGCGCCCGGCGAACGTCGACGGCGCCGACGCGGTTCTAGTCGACGTCAGGTGGCCAGACGGATCCGCCCGGGCCTTGCAGGCAGCTTCCGACGCCGGCATCCCGTCGGTGTTTGATTTCGACCGTCCGATGGCCGACGGAGGGAGCCGCCTGCTTCCCCTGGCAGATCACATCGTGTTCTCGAAGGAGGCGCTGGCGGCAACGGCTGGAAGCGACGCTGTGGAAGCCGCGCTGGTTGCCATCCGGTCCCGCACCGATGCCTGGTTGGCGGTGACGGCCGGTTCCGACGGTGTCTGGTGGCTGGATGGCAAAGAACTCCGGCATCAAGACGTTTTCCCGGTCGAGGTAGTCGATACCGTTGGGGCCGGTGACGTCTTCCACGGCGCGTTGACTCTGGCACTGGCCGAGGGCCAAGCGGAGGCGGAGGCCGTGCGGTTTGCGGCCGCGGCCGCAGCACTCAAATGCTCCCGTCCGGGAGGACGGACCGGGACGCCATCGCGGCCAGAAGTTGAGGACTTGATGAAAGGGCAGGGCTAATGGAGGCAGGGAAGCTGTGGGGGATGCGTCGCCTGGCCGACGAGGCAGGTCGATTCAAGATGCTGGCCGTCGACCAGCGTCCGCCGATCAAGAATCTGATTGCCGAACGGCGAGGGATGGAGGCCGCCCCGTACAGGGACGTTTGCGACTTCAAGGCCCTCCTGGTGGGGGAGTTGGCACCGCAGGCCTCGGCCGCATTGCTCGATCCCCACTTCGCCTATCCGGCGACGGCGCACCTGGTCGCTCCATCCCAGGGCTTGCTGCTCACTCTGGAAGACTCGGTCTTCGACGACACATCGACCGGCCGGCTCTCGAAGGAGATCGACGATTGGAGTGTTGAGAAGATCAAGCGGGCCGGAGGTGATGCCGTCAAGGTCCTCGCCTGGTACCGGCCCGACGCCGGTCCCGAGGTTCTCGAGCACCAGCAGGAGTTCGTCCGGCGCATCGGTGAGGCCTGCCGCCGCTTCGACATCCCGTTCGTCTTTGAGTTGCTGGTCTATGCCTTTGCCGGAGCGGAGGGGCACACCACCGACTATGTCGAGGACACTGCCAAGCGGGCCGACGACGTTGTAGCCAGCGTCGAAGCCTTTGCCGATCCGTCGTACGGCATCGATCTGTTCAAGCTCGAGAGCCCCTTCCCGGCCGGGTCTGTTCCCAACCGCAGAGACGACGACGGCACCGTCCAGGCGGCATTCGACGCGCTGGGCCGGGAGGCCGGTCGTCCCTGGGTGATGCTGTCGGCCGGTGCTACCCAGGCGGCGTTCCGCGACATCCTCGAATACGCCTATGCAGCCGGTGCCAGCGGCTACCTGGCCGGCCGGGCCATCTGGTGGGACGCCTGCCAGGCCTTCCCCGATCTGGAGGCGATGCAACAGCAGCTGCGATCCGGGTCGGTGCCTTACATGGAGGAGCTCAACCAGTTGACCGATGAGCTGGCCACCCCCTGGACCGAGAACACCGGCATCCTTGGCGAACCAGCTCTCACCGGCACCGGACCCGGCTTCCGGGCCGGATACGCGGGCTTCGCGGGTAACTCATGACGCTGGGAGTGATCGCGCTCGCTCGCCCGACGTTTGACGTCGATTACGCCGAGGAAATCGCAGCCACCGCCTTCGAGGTTGTGGCCGGAATCGATCCGGAGTTCGCCGGCGGCCGCCGGTTGCTGTTCGATGCCGATGGCACCCGTCAGGCGATCCGGAGTCTCGAACAGCAAGACATCGACGCTCTCATCGTCCTACAGGTCACCTTCACCGACGCCACCATGACCAAGGAGCTGGCGGCGGCGCTCAATGCCCCGCTCATCTTCTGGGCATTTCCCGAAGACCGGACGGGAGGGCGACTGCGGCTCAACGCATTGTGTGGAATCAACCTGGCCGCTCACGCTCTCAAACGTACCGGCCGAAGCTTCACCTATCTCTATGCCCGGGCGGAGGATCCCGGCGCCCCGGACGAGTTGAGGGGCTTGCTGGAGGGCGGCGTCACCGAAGACAGCGCGGTTCGGATCGTTCCGACCGCCGATGAGCTGGCAACCGGCTCACTGCGGGCGGCTGAGCGGGTGGACGCAGCGCTCGACGGCCTCCGGACCGGTCTGGTCGGCGACTACCCGGACGGTTTTGATCCCTGCCGTTACGACCAGGACGCGGTGCGGCGCTTGACCGGTGTCACAGTCGACCGCATCGAGTTGGCCGACCTATTCGCGGCTGCCGACCGCGTCGACGAAGCCACCATCGACGTGGCCCGGGACAGGGCGGCAGCTGCGCTTGGCCCGCTCGATGATCTCGACCAGGAGGCCCTCAGTCGCAGTCTCCATCTCTACGGCGGGCTGCGTGACCTGGCTGCTGATCGGGAGTGGTCGGGAGTGGCCACCCGCTGCTGGCCCGAGTGTTTCACCGAGTATGGGGCCGCCGCCTGTGCTCCTCAGGCGATGCTGACAGACGATGGCATACCCGGGATGTGCGAGGCCGACGTGTACGGGAACCTCACCAGCCTCGTCTTGCGGGAGCTGGCAGGCGATGCCCCGTTCGTCGCCGACCTGGTCGACGTAGATCCCGCCGATGACACGGCGGTGTTCTGGCATTGTGGCCTGGCGCCGCTCAACATGGCCGACCCGGCCTCGGATCCCACCTCCACTGTGCATTCCAACCGGCGCAAGCCGCTGCTTCACGAGTTCCCGCTCAAGCCGGGCCGCGTGACCATTGCCCGGCTGAGCCAGGCCGGTGACACTCACAAGCTCGTGGTCGGAGGCGGCGAGATGCTGCGGGCTCCGCTTCCGTTCTCGGGTACCGCGGGAACCCTGCGATTCGACAAGCCGGCGGCCGACGTGCTGGCGACCATCATGTCCGAGGGCCTCGAGCATCACTACGGCATTGCTTACGGGGAGTACCAAGAAGATCTGCTGGCTCTGGCCGCCCGCTGGAACTTACCCATCGTCCATCTCTCTTAGATCGCCTCCAGAAAGGAATAACACAAGTGACCGACAGGATTCGCTACGGGGTCATCGGCGCCGGCACCATGGGGGCCGAACACATTCAGAACATCAACCATCTCGAGGGGGCGGACCTGGTGGCCATCGCCGACCCGTTCGAGGGATCCCGGGCCTGGGGCACTACCGAAGCTGCCGGCGAGGTAGAGGTGTTCGACGATTACCGGGACCTGCTGGCCGCCGGGATGGTGGACGCGGTAGTGGTTGCCACCCCCAACATGACCCACGCCGACGTGATGGAGGACGTGTTGGCGGTTGACGGGCTGCATGTGATGGTGGAGAAGCCGCTGGCCAGAACTGTTGCCGAGTGCCGACGCATCGTGGCAGCCTCCAGGGACCGCGCCGGTGTTGTGTGGGTGGGGCTCGAATACCGTTTCATGCCGGCGGCGGCGCGACTGATTGAGGAGGTTCGCGCCGGAACGGTCGGAACGCTGCGGCAGATGGCGATCCGGGAGCACCGGTTTCCGTTCCTGCCCAAGATCGGAGACTGGAATCGGTTCAGCCGCAACACCGGGGGGACTCTGGTCGAGAAATGCTGCCACTACTTCGACTTGATGAACCTGATTGTCGGAGGTGAACCGGTGGCGGTGATGGCCAGCGGTGGCCAGGATTTCAATCACCTGGATGAGCGTCTCGACGGGGAGGTGCCCGACATCCTCGACGCGGCGCTGGTGATCTTCGAGTACGACACCGGAGCGCGGGCGATGCTCGATCTGTGTATGTACGCGGAGGCGAGCAAACATCAGGAGGAGATCGCAGTCGTCGGAGACGTCGGCAAAGTCGAAGCCCTCACCCCCGGGGCGGTTCTCAAGGGCGCCGATCCGCGTCAGATAGTCCGGATCGGGAATCGGGCCCGGTCGGTGGTGGACGAGTACGAGGTAACCGATGAACGGATCCGTTGGCAGGGCGGCCATCACGGAGCCAGCTACCTGGAACACCTCGAGTTCATTGACGCCATCAACAACGACCGGCCGGCCACGGTTACGGTCGAAGATGGCCTTCTGTCGGTGGCCATGGGCGTGGCAGCTCAAACTTCGATCACAGAGGGGCGGCGGGTGGAGATGGCGGAGGTCCTGGCCGGATGAGCTCTCGCTGCGTCAACGACTAGTACCGAGACCGGCCGACCACTCTGTTATCAGCTCGAGGTGGCGGGCCCGGTTGGGTTCGCTGAAGACCAGCATCAGCTGATCCTCGAACAGCACCGGGTGCTCGTCGGGATAGTGGACCTCAAGCCAGTCCGAGTACTGGTTCTGTTGCACGCGGTCGTAGATAATCACGCCCTCGTAGCGGTAACCGCCCGAGTAGCGGGCAATGAAACCGTTCTCGATCGTGAACGACTGAGGACCGGTCCACGGATCTATCCCGCCCACCTTGAAGAGCAGGTTCGTTTGGTTCCAGAGGCAGGTAACGACCGGGCCTTCGGCCTCACATTCAGCACCGAGTGTGCCGCCGGTGGCGCTGAGGTACTGCGACTCGTGTGCCGTTTGAAACTCGTGGTTGTAGAGGCTGCCGAAGAACGGGCTGATCACCGTGCACTCTGCGTTGACGCACCATTCCGCGTCAGGACTCACCAGAGCCTGGAACTCTCCTACCCGGCCGGTCTCATAGAGCTGATTGAAGGCGTTGGCGGTTTGGAGCGGGGTCCAGTTTCTGGGGTCGGCCTGGGAGATGCCGTCGTCAGAGAGAGAAAGCAGCCCGGCGAAGACGGCCAATACGGCTGCCACTGCCACAATGGGCATCAGCGGGTTGGCTCGGCCAGAGTCCTGTTCGGGCGTCCTGCCACCGATCGTCTGCATAGCCTCTCCCACGCGGGGGACGCTGCGAGCGTAGCCGACGGCCCGGTGTAGAGGTTGCGGGCGGACCTATCCCTTGGTCGAGCCTGCCAGCAGCCCGCTCACGAAGTACCGCTGCAATGAGAAGAACACCGTTAATGGCAGGATCATGGTGACGAAGGCGGCGGCCGTGAGTATGTGCCAGTCCGACCCTCGACTTCCGGTCACGTTCGCCAGCACAACGGTGACCGGCGCCACGTTCTCGGCAGTTCCCACGAAGGTAACGGCGATCAGGTAGTCGTTCCAGGTCCAGAGGAACTGGAAGATGGCGAAGGCGGCCAGGGCGGGAACTGACAGCGGAACGATCAACTTCCAGAAGATCGTGAAGTGATCGCCGCCGTCGATGCGGGCCGACTCGATGACGTCGCGTGGCAGCGTGGACATGTAGTTGGTGAGCAGGAAGACGGCCAATGGCATGCCGAATCCGGTGTGGGTAGCCCAAACGCTGAAGGATGTCCCCTGTAGATCGAGGTCTGGGAAGATCGTGAGGTCGAGGCCCAAGATGCCGAGGTGGGCGCCTCCAACATAGAGCTGAAGAAGAGGGATCAGCGACATCTGAATGGGGACCGCTAGCAGCGAAACCAGCAGCACGAAAAGCCATTTTCGACCGGGGAATTCCATCCAGGCGAAGGCGTAAGCGGCGAACGCCGCGATCGCGATCGGGATGATGGTGGCCGGGATGACGATGCCAAGTGAGTTGAGAAGCGCGTCGCCCATGCCGGGCGCTCCCGAGCCGGTGCCGAACAGGACGAAATCGTAGTTCTCGAGAGTGAACGAGGGGTCCTGGAACCAGGTCCACCAACCGGTCGTCTTGATCTCCCTTTCCGGTCGGAACGAACTTATGAACAGGCCCAGTGTCGGAATCAGCCAGATAACGACTAGTACCCAGACGATGACCTTGGTTCCGCCCTGGCTCAGTTTCTTGAACAGGCGGCCGCCCAGAGACTTGTCGACAGGTTCCTCGGTACGCTGTGTGTCGGTCTTGGCGGTCATCGGAGGGCTGCCTCCTCCTGCACGCGACGGATGTTGATGTACATGATCGGGGTGATGAACAGCAGCAAGACTGTGGCGAGGGCGGCCCCTCGCCCGGCCTGGGTGAATCGAAAGGCCTGATCGAACATCTCATTGGCGATCACGTTGGTGTCGAACTCACCGTTGGTCATCACCTTCACGATGTCGTACACCTTCATGACCACCACAATCAACGTGGTGACGACAACGGCGATAGTAGAGCGAATATTGGGGATGGTGACTCGCCAGAAGAGGTCACGGTCGGTGGCGCCATCCACCCTGGCGGCCTCAAGCTGATCGCCGGGAACGGCTTTGATGGCAGAGGACAGGATGACCATCGCAAAGCCCGCCTGGATCCAGACCATCACGATGATCAGATAGAACGTGTTCCAGGGAAGCCGGATGAGCCAGGGTACGGGATCGAATCCGAAGAGGTCCATAACAGCGTTGAGGGCGCCAATCTGGGTTTCTCCCGGGGGTTGGAAATTGTAAACGAAGCGCCAGATGACGGACGCGCCGACCATCGAGATTGCCATGGGCAGGAAAATGATCGCCTTGGCAACCCGTTCTCCCCGCTCCATGCGATTGGTCACTGCCGCCACAAACAAGCCAAGCCCGGTTGCAAATACGGTGACCGAGAACACCCACCAGAGGTTGTTCCAGATGACCCCGCTCAAAACGGTAAACATGGCGAAGAGGACACCGGTGAGACCGATTCCCAGCCACCCGAGTGTGCTCGGGTTCTCGAAGTCGGCACGAACACCTATCTCACGGCCTCGAACCCGGGCGAGAACCAGACCGACCAGGATGCCGATGACACCGAGGATGAACAAGCGGCTCGTGAAAATATCTGAGACGCCCGAAACGTTAAAGATGTCGTCGTTGGTGAAGATCCACTTGAAGTTGTCCAGACCAACCCAGCTCTCGCTTCCACGGTCCTTGAGAGCGAGGACGGCCGTTCGGATGGTTGGTATGACCAGTGTGATAGAAACTGCGAAGAGCGCCGGGCCGATGAAAATCCAGGGGCGGACCTTGTCGGCGATATCGGCCCGTCGCGTGTGAGGCAGATCGCGGAGTTGTCCGAGCCCCGCCCCCGCGGCGGCACCGATCACACCGCCCACGATGATGGTAAAGAGGCCACCTCCAACGCCGTTTCCATTCAGGAAGGCGCCTACCAGGAGCCCAAATCCGAGGCCGAGCATGCCGGTGAACAAGCTCCATTGGGTCCGGGCCAGGTCGAGCACCTTGTTGAGGCCGAAGAACAGGGCAAAGAACCCGACGACGGCAACAACCACACCGATTAGCGTCGAAATCACATCTGCGATGTTGCCCTCCTTCGCTCGTCAACACTAGAACCGCTCACCGGTCGATTGCAAAGAGAAGCGGCGGCGCCGGAGCGCCGCCGCTTCTCAACTAGTTAGCGAGGGTTATTCCTCAATTCCCTTCCACACCTCTTCCACCTTGGCGAATGCGTCCTCAACGGTCGCGTTGCCGGCAGTGATGTCGGTAGCAGCAGTCCAGAATGCACCGGCGCCGATGTCGCCTGGCATCAGGTCTGATGCGTCGAATCGGAATGGGTCGGCGCTCGTGATGATCGACCCGAGGGTCTTGGCGAACTCGTCATCTCCGAACGAAATATTCAGATCCTGCTTGGCATTCGGGCTCAGGAACCCGCCACCGGGCTGGAACTGCGAGCGAAGCTGGGCGTACTCGGCGCTGGCCAGGTACTTCATCGCTTCAATGACCTCAGGGCGGTCATCGAAAATCACAAGATGCGTACCCGCACCCAGCACAACGGTGCCGAAGTCGTCGCTGATGGTCGGCAGGTAGAAGACGTTGATGTCTCCATCCGGACCGAACACCGCGTCGGCGTTGGCGCCTGAGCGCTCGGGGTCTACGAAGAAGTTCCCGTAGAAGTTGGCCTGGCGATGCATCATGCACTTGCCCTCGAGGAGCGGGAGGCCGGAGTCGCCGAAGTCGGTCGATGCGGCGGTCTCTTTGCCTCCGAACACGTTCCCTTCACCGGCCCACAGGTCGTTGACGAAGTTGCCGACTTCGATGACCTTGTCGTCGTCGAACGGAATCTCGTGATTGACCCATTGGTCGTAGACCTCAGGACCGTGCAGCCGAAGCATGAAGTCTTCCATCCAGTCCGTGAACGGCCAGCCGGTAGCGCCGCCGGATCCGATCCCGACGCACCACGGTGTGTTGCCGTCGGCCTTCATCGTTTCCATCAGTGCCAGCATCTCGTCCCATGTTGTCGGGATCGAGTAGTTGTTGGCTGCGAAAGCCGAAGGGTCATACCAGACCAGGCTCTTCAGGTCGGCCTTGCCGGGGGCTCCATACACGTCGCCGTCAACGGTGACGAGCTCGAGCCAGAACGGGTCGAAGTCCGATTTCAGCGTGGTGGCGAAATCCGCCGGTAGTGCCTTGATGTTCCCGCGACCTGCCAGATCCTTGATCTTGCCCGGCTGGGCATAGACGCCGATATCGGGCGGGTTGCCGCCGGCGATCCGTACGTCGTTCAACTCCTGGAAGCTGCGGTCTCCGGTGATGACAAATTGGATTCCGGTCCGCTCCGTAAACGGTGCCAGAGAATCCTTGATTGCTTGCAACTCGACTGCGGTTTCGGGGCCAAAGATCTCGACAATGCCGATGTCTCCACCGGTACTACCGCCATCACCGCCGCCAGCGGTGGTGTCGGAGCTGTCCGAGTCGTCGCCGCCGCAGGCTGCGGCAACCATCGCCAGCGCTAATAGCAGCGCCAACCATTTGAAGCGTTTCACTTCATTTCCTCCTCAATTGATGAAGGTTGCCCGAAGAGACTTGAGATCCCTGAGCGAACCTCCTCAGAGGCTAGTCGTAAGCCCCGTGCGACAGTAGTGGAGTTGGGCGGCTTCTGCCAGAAAATGCCAGTTATGGTCCGCTGTCTAGAGTTGCCTGATGCGTCACTGCTACGTCGTTCGCGTGTTCACGGTCGGAGAAGCGGGGGGGAATGCTCTTGGTGTGATCCCCGACGCGACCGGTCTCGGTTCCTCCGACATGCAGGCCATCGCGACCGATCTCGGGTTCTCAGAGACGGTGTTCAGTGAGTGGGCGGCCGGGTCGATGCCGGCGCTCCGTATCTTCACTCCGGCCGCCGAGATGCCATTCGCCGGCCACCCGCTGGTGGGGACCGCCTGGGTGCTCAACCAGATGGGCCCTGGTGCGGACGCGGTCGAGATCCAGATCGGCGAGGTCGGCATCGGCACGGATGATGGAGTGGTGTGGGTGAGGCCGCCCCCGATCGACCAACCCGTCAGCCCGGCCCCGCTCGAGGAGGCGCAGGCTCTGGGCGTGCCGGCAATCGGTGCCTGGCACGTTGAGGTGCCTTCGGACTATCTGCTGGCGGAGGTTTCCACCGAAGAGGAGTTGCTGGGGCTCGCCCCTGATCCTGAGGCCTTCCCACAAGCCACCCACGGTCTCTACTTGTTCTGCGGCCGGGCGCCGGTGCGATCCCGCTTCTTCGCTCCCCGCCTCGGGGTCTACGAGGACCCCGCCACCGGCTCGGCCGCGGTGGCGCTGGTCGCTTTGCTGCGCTCCCAGGGCATGCAGACCGGCTCCATCCAGATCACCCAGGGCCTGCCCAACCACCTATCGGAGCTGAGGCTCAAGTGGGACGGCCTCAACGTCGAACTAGGCGGCACGGTCGTCAAGGACGAGGTCAGAGTGCTGGACGTCTAGGACTCATTCACTCCAAATCCTCCAGCGTCTTCGGCCAGGCGTCCTTGAGTAATCGGGAGAGGCTGCGGTCGGCGAGGATCTTGCCGCCGGTCTGACAGCCGGGGCAGTAGTTCATCTCATTGGCGGTGGCGTAAACGACGCGCTGCACCGGTGAGCCACACACCGGGCAGGGCTGTTTGAACTTGCCGTGGACGGCCATCTCATCGCGAAAGGCCGTCACCTTGTCGGGAAAGCCGTCGCCCACCTCGTCGCGAATGACCAGGGTCGACTCCTCGAGGACCGCCACGGTGGCTTCGTACAGCTCGCCCGCCTCCTGCGGGGTCATCTGGCCGGTGAGCTTGAACGGGCTCAGTTTGGCCCGGTGCAGGATCTCGTCCGAATAGGCGTTTCCGATGCCGCTGAAGAGCCGCTGATCGGTGAGGGCCCTCTTCACCGTGTGCTTGGCGGCCAGCAACGCGTCCATGAACTCGTCCCGGGAAGCGTCCAGGACCTCTAACCCGCCCCGATCGTGTTCGGCCAGTGCGTCCTCTCCCTGCACCAGGTGGAGGGTGGCCCTCTTCTTGGTGCTCTGCTCGGTCAGCAGAATGGACCCGGCCGGGAAGTCGAATGCGGCCAGTCCCACCTTCTTGGGGACCGTCGCCCCTCGCTCCTTCCAGCGCAGCCGCCCGGAGATCATCAGATGGAGCACCATGAACAGGTCGTCTTCCAACTCGAACACGATGCGCTTGCCCATTCGGCGCAGCCCCAGCACCTTCTTGCCATGAGCGGCATCAATCGGAGGGTCGTATGAGCCGAGGAGGGAAATCCCCGCCACCCGGATCTTCTCAATTGGCTCGCCCACCACGTAGCGCTGCAACGCCTCGATGTAGACGGTGATGTCAGGAAGTTCAGGCATGAGTTAGAAGCCATTCTGGCAACGAACGACGGTAGAGCAACCGGCGCGGCGACCCGCCCACGGTGCTGCCTACTGCTTGCCGCCTGCTGCCCACCATTGGCGAGGCCGGTGCCCGGACGACCAATAGACTCTCGCCTCATGGCCAGCTCCGAATCGAAGTCATTGGTGATCCTGGCGCTTATCGCCAACATCCTCATCGCCATCATGAAGTTCGTAGCGGCCGCCATAACCGGCTCGGCCGCCATGTTGGCCGAGGGATTCCATTCGACGGCCGACAGCGGCAACCAGTTGTTCCTCTTGAGAGGCGCCGCCGTCTCCCGCTATGGCCCCAACGTGACTTACCAATTCGGACGGGGCAAGGAGCTGTATTTCTGGTCGTTGATGGTGGCCGTCTTCCTGTTCGTGGGCGGTGCCGTCGTGTCGTTCTATCAAGGCTGGGAGCGTTTCCGTCACCCGGAAGAAACCAGCAATCTGGCCTGGAGCCTCGTGGTGTTGGCGATGGCGGCCGTTTTCGAGGTCGGGATCGCCTTCCTGCCCGCCCTCAAGGAGTTCAATCGACGCCGGGGCAGTCGGCGGGCCTGGCGAGCGATTCGTGAGTCGAAGGACCCGGCACTGATGGTGGTGCTTTTTGAAGACAGCGCCGCGGTGCTGGGCGTGTTCATCGCTGCCAGCGGGATCTTGCTGGGTGAGTGGACGGGGAATCCTCGCTGGGACGGCGCCGCCTCCATGTCGATCGGTGTTCTGTTGGCAGTAGTCGCATTCCTGGTCGCCTACGAAGTCAAGAGCCTGCTGGTAGGCGAAAGCGCCAGCCGCCAGGTCCGGTCTGAGATCCGGGCTGCCGTCTTGTCACATCAGAACGTCCAGAGCATCGGCCGGCTTCTCACCATGCACATGGGACCGTCCGACATCGTCGTCAACCTGGACGTCGACTTCAAAGATGAGCTGACGGCGGTTGAGATCGAGGCCACGATCGATCAGATCGAGGCCGCAGTGCGCGAGGTTGCTCCCTCGGCCAGCCAGATCTTCGTTGAACCCGAGTCGTCCACATGAAGGCGTCGGCGCCGGCCTCCTCGGCCAACATGGGGCCGGGGTTTGACTGCCTGGCCCTGGCGCTCGACCGCAGGTGCACGGTGGAGGTGACCGACAGCACTGACTGGAATGTCGGTCCGGTAGATCCGGGAGGGTTTGTCGAGGCGGCCGCCCGGCGGCTGAGTGACCGGCCGCTGTCGGTGCAAGTCGACAGCGCGATACCGGTCGGCAGGGGCCTGGGCTCCAGTGCTGCGGTGCTGACGGCTCTGACCGCAGCCATCCGACGCCACCAGGACGCACCCGACGATCTGCAAGCAATCTTCGAGTTCGTGGCCGACGTCGAGGGGCATCCCGACAATGCCGCCGCCGCCGTGTACGGAGGGCTGGCTTACTCAGACCCGGGTGGCATTCGATCGCTGGAACTGCACGCCTCGTGGCGTCCGCTGGTGGCGGTCCCCGACGTCGTTCTCTCTACACCGGAGGCTCGTGCCGCCCTTCCCGAGTCGATTCCCTTCGGGGTGGCAGCCCGGACTGCGTCTCGCCTGGTCAGGCTGGTGGAGGGACTTCGCACCGGTGATGCCGGGCTCTTGCGCAACATCGGTCCCGATGAGTTGCATGAACCACACCGCATCGCCCTGCGTCCTGTCATTGGGGACCTGCTGGCCGCAGCCCGGTCGGCCGGAACGCCGTTTGCCGCCATCAGTGGTTCCGGGCCGTCGGTCATCGCCCTCACGACCGATGATGAGTTTGAACGAGTCGGCGAGGCGCTGTCCGCGGTCGGCTCGACGGAGGTCATCTCACCGGCGGTGGCCGTTACAGGAGTGAGCTGAGGCCTAGGGGGCCGGTGGTCCGAACGGGTTGGACATGGTGACGGCGCGACAGCCGGCGATGGTGTCGACGGTCGGGGCGAGGGCGGCGCTGCCGTAGTGCTCACCAAGAATGGCGTCTTCGGCAATGCAGTACCAGCGGCCGCTGGCACTCTGGGTGATGATCAGTAACTCCTGGTCGGCGTCAACATATGCGACCTTGCCTTCCCCGGCCTGATCGGCAGTGCCGACCCACTCGACGTCGTCCGACAACGCGTTGAGGGTGGCGGTCGGGATGTCATAGTCGCCGGCTCCGGCATACAGGGTGCGAGCCAGGGCCAGTGTGTCGTTCATGAGATCGATCACGAACTGGTTGCTGTTGCCGTCGGTGACGTCGAGGTCCGTCCATTTGCATGGGTGAACCGCCGCGTACCAGACACCGCCCCATTCCCAGGAACCGAAGTCGGTAACCGTGAGTGTCTCACCGGTATCGGCGAAGGTGATGTCGAAGCTGGCGAAGGCCTCGTCGTTTGCTCCGGTGATCGTGAAACCGGAGAACGTGACGGTGGTTGGGCTCCAGTGGAACGGATCGAGGGCGAGACTGGTGTCGCCCGCCGTGCAGGTGAAGAGCGGGGGGACCGTGGCGTGAAGGGTGGAGTAGTCGCGGGCGGCTTCGGCCACCAGGAACTGCTGCACGACCGCCTCGATGGCGGCTCGATCCGCGGCCGTCAGCGGCACCGGCGGCAGCGAGGTGGTTGTGGTAGTGCCTTCACCCTCCGGATCCGGTCCGGTGATGTCGGCGGTGGTAGTTGTGGTCGAACCACCGGTTGGTGTGGTGGTAGTAGTGGTGGTCAGTTCGGGCGGGATTGACGCTTCAGTGGTTGGGTTCTCGGCCTCCAACGGAGCCAGCGTGGTGGTGGTGAGAAGCACGGGGTAGCTGAAGTTGCCACTAGCCACCCGGGCTGCAACGTCGCATGGGTCGATGGCTACCCGCCAGCCCTCGGATCCCCAGTAAGCCAGCAGGCCTTCCACCCGCATGGAACCTTCCGCATCGGTGATCTCGAAGGAACCGGTTGCGAAGTCCCCAACAACCTGGACCTCGCCGGCATCGATGGTGATCTCGATCGCTTCGGTGGCAGATGACGTGACAGCGGCGAACTCACCAGTAGTGCAGACCTCTTTGAAGTCGGAGGCGGCCGCTTCATAGACGGCATCCCACTGGCGGGCAGCAGCTGCCAGGAAGTATCCGGTCACCAACTCCGAAACGAACCTTTCGGCCTCCCGGCGGTCCGCCGGGGTGGTTGTTGAGGTGGTGGGAGGGGCTTCAAACAGCATGTCGAACAACATGTCGCCAACCCCATCGGGCAACTGGGCGGCCGCGGCGGCGGTTACGGGCGGTGTGGCGGTGTCATCACCCCCCGAACAGGCACTGGCCACCATGGCCAGGGCAAGCAGAATGGCGGTCGCGAAGCGAGGATATGTGCGCATAGTGGGGGATATCGACCCCCACCAGGGGCCTCTTTAGCGGTTAGCGGAGGCGGTGGTGGCGGCCGCGACCAGCTCGTCGAACAGGGTCCGGGCCGCCGGCTCGGTGCCCACCAGATTCTCCGGGTGCCACTGAACCGCCAGCAGCGGCCAGGTTGCATCCTCGGGTTCCATCGCTTCGATAACCCCGTCCTCACTCCAGGCCACCGGACGGAGTCCCGGGGCCGGGGTGGCGACCGCCTGGTGATGCAGTGAATTGACTTTTAGTGAGGTGGTGCCAAAGAGCCGGGCCAGGCCGCAGCCGTCCTCGAGCCGAATCGCCTGGTGGGGCTGGAGGGCTGCTCCGTTCCCGGTCACGAAATGCTCGAAGCCTCCGTCGACCTGGCTGGGAATGTCGGCGATCAAGTCACCGCCCATGGCAACGTTGAGGACCTGTATCCCCCGGCAGATGGCGAGGGCGGGAAGCCGGTTCTCGGCCGCGTAGCGGGCAATGGCCAGCTCCGCTCGATCCCGGGCGTCGTGCACCCCGTAAACGGCCTCGTGACCTTCGCCCCCGTACTGGGTGGGGTCAACATCACCACCGCCGGTGAGGACAACGCCGTCTAGCCGCCCCAGCAGTGAGGGAATGGCCCCCGGATCCAGGATCGGGAGAACGACGGGGACACCACCGGCCGCGGTTACGGCATCCGAATACGACAGGGTCACAGTGGTGGCTGGCTGGGCGCCGTAGCTGGTTGCGACCTCTCTCAGTTGTGAGGTGATGCCGATAATGGATGCCATTGCCCAAGAGACTTTAGAGCGACGTTTGCGTAGGCGGGCAAGACGGGCCAAGCTGTACCCAATGGGATCACTGATCAAGAAGCGGCGCAAGAAGATGTCGAAGCACAAGTACCGCAAACGTCTCCGCGCCAACCGCCACAAGAAGAAATAGGTCTCCACCAGTTCCACTGGTGTTTCCGGCCTTTTCCCCACCCGAGGGCGACAAGCAATACGCAGGTTGGTCGACTGAGCTCGCCCACTGCCTCGCCGTCCTCGCCGCGGGCAAAATTAAACGACCGCCACCCCATTGGCTAGGTAATGGATTTGCTCCACTCCTCGGGCGGGTATTTCTTGGCGCGGTCGGCCTGGAGACGGGCGGCGTAGGCCGCGGCCTGGCTCCTCCGGCTCATTTCCAGCTTTGAGAGCAGGTTCGAAACGTAGTTCTTGACCGTCTTCTCGGCCAGGAAGAGCTCCTCGGCGATCTGGCGGTTGGTCTTGCCTTCAGCGATCAGATCGAGGATCTTGCGCTCCTGGGGCGAGAGGCGGGCCAGCAGCGGGTCATCCGGCTCGTCGCCCCGGATACGGGCAAACAAGCGGTCGGTCAGATTCGGGTCCAGCAGCGACTCGCCGTTGCCGACTCGCCGCACCGCGTCCACCAGGTCGCTCGAATCGATTCGTTTTAGCACGTACCCGGAGGCGCCCGCCATGATTGAGGAAACCAGGGCCTCCTCGTCCGCGTAGGAAGTCAGCATGAGAACTTTGACGTCAGGCCAGCGCGACCGAATCTCGCGGCAGGCTTCCACCCCGGTGCCGTCGGGAAGCCGTACGTCCATGACCACCACGTCGGGTGAGTGGTAGCCGACCTGCCGGATTGCGTTGTCTACGTCGCCGGCTTCGCCGACCACCGTCAAGTCATCCTGGCTGTCGATGAGGGCCTTCAGCCCCTGTCTGACCACTTCATGGTCATCGACGAGCACAACTTTCATAGGAACTTCCTAGCGATTCGTGCCAGAGTAATCGCATGCCCCCCAAAACGGCAGCGGCCAGTAGACCCAAACAGAGTAGGCGAAAGTCCTCGCGTCACTAGAGGTAGCCTCACGCCATGGACGACCCAAGACTTGAGCCCGCCGACGTTGCCCGGCTGGTGGAAGCCGCCGCTGCCGTGGCCGGCGCCGCCGAACTGACCGACACGTTGGAAGCCATCGTCCGCACGGCGATGGATCTGACCGGTGCCAGGTACGGGGCGTTGGGGGTGCTGGGGACGCACGGGTTCCTCACCGAGTTTGTTCACGTGGGCATCGACCCCGCCACCGTTGAGGCGATTGGAGCGCCTCCTTCCGGCCACGGCTTGCTGGGAGCCATCACCAGGGTTGGAGGTGGTCTGCGGACAGAGAACATTGCTGAGCACCCGGATTCGGTGGGCTTTCCCGACCACCACCCGGAAATGCGGTCGCTTCTGGGCGTGCCGATCCGTGTTGCGGACGCCGTCTACGGCAACCTGTATCTAACCGAGAAGGAGGGCGGTTTCCAGGACGATGATATGGCCTTGATCGAGGCGCTGGCCACCATCGGCGGTTCGGCGATTGCTACGGCCCGCATGTCCCGCCGGCTCCGCACGGTAGCCATCGTCGAGGACCGGGAGCGCATCGCCCGCGACTTGCACGACGCCATCATTCAGGACATCTTTGCCACCGGATTGGGGCTGCAGGCGGTTGCCCAGCGGGTGTCGGATCCGGATCTGGCAGCCGAACTGCACGACGCGGCCACCCGGCTGGACGGGTCGATCACGTCCCTGCGAAGGTTCATTTTCGACCTGCGGCCGCCGGTTTGGGCCCAGCGCCGCATACGGGACGAACTGGCCGACCTGGCCGACTCCCTGGCCGAGCCCCACGAAGCCGAGGTCGAGGTGCTGTTCCGGGGTGAAGTCGATGATCTTCCCGATCGCCTGGTCGACGAGGTTCTGCCGATTGTTCGCGAGTCACTGAGCAATGCCCTGCGTCATGCCGATGCCTCCCACATCAGTGTGATGGTCAACCGACGCTCCGACCACCTGATCGTCCGCACCATCGACGATGGGTCGGGTTTTGATGTAGAGGCGGCCTCCGGTGGGATGGGGTTGGAGAATTTGCGGACCCGGGCCGGCGGTGCCGGGGGGTTTATCGAGATCACTTCGGCGCCGGGGTCGGGTACGACGATCGAGGTGACCCTTCCCTCCTAATCCGCGGTCTGGCCGAATGCCTCTACGCCGGGGGACCAAATGCGACTTGCCTGTATAGGTGATGACCCAAACGGCACCACAACCGCGGCCTAGCTGGCACTCGCTGACCGGTGAGGCCGCAGGCCGCGAGCTCGACACAGATCTGGTGGCCGGTCTCGACGCGGAGAAGGCGGCCGTTCGTCTGGATCGGTACGGCCCCAACCTGTTGGAAGCCGTCGCCCCCACCCCCTGGTTCGTGGTTCTCGGCCGGCAGTTCGTCGACGTTCTGATCCTCATCCTCGGCGCGGCCGCGGTCGTGTCGATTGCGCTCGGTGAGGCGGCCGACGCCGTCACCATCGTCGTGATCCTGGTTCTGAACGGGATCCTGGGCTTCGTCCAGGAGTGGCGGGCCGAGCGGGCGATTGAGGCGCTGCAGAAGCTGCTGGCACTCGAGGCCATGGTGGTGCGAGGAGGCCGCGAGAGACAGATCGACGCCACCGGCCTGGTCCCCGGTGACGTGGTGGTGGTCGAGATCGGGGCCCGGGTCCCCGCCGACCTGCGGATAACCGCCGCCGTCGATTTGAAAGTGGATGAGTCCACGCTGACGGGGGAGTCCGAGTCGGTCATCAAGGGCCCGCAGGCTGTGCTCGATCAGGCCCCGTTGGCCGAGCAATCTTCCATGGCGTGGATGGGAACCACCGTTACCAACGGTCGGGCCCGCGGGGTGGTAGTCGGGACCGGGATGCAAACCGAGTTCGGCCGAATCGCCGAGCTGACCCAGGCGGTGGGGGCTGAGGCAACCCCGTTGCAGAAGAAGCTCGCCAACCTCGGCACCTGGCTGGGAGTTATCGCAGTGGCTATCTCGGCGGTGGTGGCGCTGACCGGATGGGCGCTCGGCCAGGACCTGGAGGAGATGTTCTTCACCGGAGTATCACTGGCGGTTGCCGTGGTACCCGAGGGGCTGCCGGCGGTCGTGACCATAACGCTGGCACTAGGGATTCGCCGCATGGTGGGACGTAAAGCGTTGCTGAGACGCCTGCAGGCGGCCGAGACCCTGGGGGCCGCCACCGTTATCTGCACCGACAAGACCGGCACCCTCACGCAGAACGAGATGACGGTGCGGAGAGTGTGGGTGCCGGGGGGCGTGATCGAGGTGAGCGGGGTCGGGTATGCCCCCGACAGCGGATCCTTCGATCTCGAAGGAACAGCCGGCGCGGCGGCGGAGCTGGCGGCATTGCTGGAGACGGGCCTGTGGTGCAATCACGCCCGCATCGAGCGCGATGAGTCGGGTTGGCGCAGCGTGGGCGAACCGACGGAGGCAGCGCTGGTGACGGCGGCCCACAAGGCGGGAGTTACGGCCGACGTCGACCCGGCGGGCGAGTTCTCGTTCAACTCGCGTCGCAAGCGAATGACGGTGCTCGAGCGCGTCGACCACTCCTATCTCGCCCATGTGAAGGGCGCTCCCGAGGTCCTCTTGCCGTTGTGCTCCTCCCTGGGATGGGGCGAGACGGGCCGGCAGCTGGATCAGGGGACCAGGGAGGAGATCGCCGCCCTGTCCGAAAGCTTTGCCTCCCAGGGCCTGCGAACGCTGGCGTTGGCCAGGCGCCGGCTCCCGCCGGAAACCCGCCTGGACGAGGACGAAGTGGAGCGGGATCTGGCCCTGCTCGGAGTAGTCGCCATTCTCGACCCGCCCCGGCCGGAGGTGTCAGAGGCTGTGGCCGAAGCAGCCACGGCCGGCATCCAGGTGGTGATGATCACAGGAGACGCAGCTGCCACCGCGCTTTCGATCGCCGGCGGCGTCGGTCTCGGCTCGGAGCAGGCCGTGACCGGCTCGCAGCTCAACGAGATGTCCGACACCGACCTGAGGTCGGCCCTCGAGTCGGGAGCAGTGTTTGCCCGCACCACTCCGGAGCACAAGTTGAGAATCGTTCAGCTGCTGCAGGAGCAGGGCAACGTGGTGGGGATGACCGGCGATGGTGTCAACGATGCACCCGCCCTCAAGCAAGCCGACATCGGAATCGCCATGGGGTTACGCGGAACCGACGTCGCCAAGGGCGCCAGCGACATGATCCTCACCGATGACAACTTCGCTTCGATCATCGGGGCCGTCGGCGAGGGTCGTCGCCAGTACGACAACATCCAGAAGTTCATCCGCTACCTGTTGTCGTCCAACACCGGCGAAGTCGTTGCGATCTTTGTCAACATTCTGTTGAACGCCCCGTTGATCCTGCTTCCGGTGCAAATCTTGTGGATGAACCTGGTCACGGACGGCCTCACCGCCCTGGCCCTGGGTGTTGAGCCGGCCGAGGCGGGCATCATGACCAGGCCTCCGCGCCCGCCGGGAGCCCCCATCCTGTCCAAGCGGGGGCTGCGCCAGATCGTCGGGTTCGGCACCTACATCGGGCTGGCCACGCTCTTCCTGTTCCACTTCTACCGGGTCACCCTCGACCGGGACATCCAGGTTGCTCAAACTATGGCCTTCACCGGTATGGTGGTGCTCGAGCACATGAACGTGTTCAACTTCCGGGCGCTGCACGCCCCGATGCGGGTGATCGGGTTCTTCAGCAACCCGTGGCTGCTGCGAGCATGGCTGGCCACAATTGGCCTGCAGGTGGCCGTCGTGTACGTGCCGTTCCTCCAGAACGCTTTCGATACTGTGCCACTCGGTCTCTCGGATTGGCTGTGGATCTTCGGGGTGGCCCTTCCGGTATTCCTGATCGGCGAGGTGGGCAAGACCATCAGGTGGAGGAGGGCGCTGGAGTGATCGTGGTCTGGTTGGCAGTGGTGGTGGTAGGCCTGGCGGTGGCTATCGTCGCCAGCGGCCGGGCCGTGGCATATGCCTCGGACCTTGCCTTCAGTTTCAACCTCCCACCCTTTGTGGTCGGTGCGATCGTGGTGGCGATCGGGACCGACCTGCCGGAGATCGCCAACGCGATCGTCAGCGCCATTTCAGAGTATGGGGACATGGCGACCGGTACTGCTCTCGGCTCGACCATCACCCAGATGACGCTGGTGCTGGGGATTCTCCCGTTCGTCGGAGGGACCATGGCCAGTGGTCCCCGCCGGATTGTTCTGCCGGGCGCCCTCATTGTCATCGGCCTGCTGGTCGGGGCTGTTTTCGGTGCCGACGACACGCTCTCGCGGGTGGAGGGGCTGGCCCTGATCCTCTTCTGGCTGATATCGGCAGTTCTGGTCTACCGATTGGCCCCGCCGGCTGGTGCGCCCGCCATGGTTGCCTCCGAGCGCCACACGGGCCGCACCCTGACCGGGGTGATGGTCTCGCTGGCACTGGTGGGGGCGGGAGCCACCGCGGCTGTGACCGCCTTCATCGAGATCGCGGAGACGTTGGACGTTCCCCTGTTCCTACTCAGCTTCTTCGTCGCATCAATCGGTACCTCACTCCCGGAGTTGGTGGTGGACGTGGTGGCGGTCCGCCGGGGCGAGAAGGACATGGCCATCGGTGACATCTTCGGGTCTTCCCTGATCGATGCCACTCTGGTGCTGGGGATCGGTCCCGTCATCGTTCCACTGGCAGTCGACGGCAGCCTGCTGGTGCGCAGCGCGCTGGCCGGTTCGGTAATGGTGGCGGCACTCACCTTTGTGCTGGCCCGCCGCCGCCATCACGATCGATTGAGCGGCGTCATGCTGTTGCTGGCTTACGCCGCCTTCTATCCGGTCTTGCTCAGCTGAGAGAGCGCCGGCGGCGGCTCAGAGTCGCCCGGGGCGAGTTCGGGGAGCGAACCCGGCTCCGGAGGAACGGCCGCTCATTTCGTCGATCGGAATCTTGACCACCACTTCCTTGGGAGCAAGCGGGGTGGGGCGAGAAAACGCCAGCGCCGAGCCGAAGACGTTCCGGTATTTCACCAGCAGCAGGCCGATAGCGTCGGCCTCTTCGCCCGGATCCTCGACCAGTTCCGGGACACCCCACACCAGAACACTTTCCCAGTCGCCCTGGTCGTTGGAGTAGCGACTGATCTCGATGCAGCACCGCCCCCCGGCCAGTAGCGACGTGAGGCGCCGACCCGGCCCGGTTCTGAGGTAGATGGAGTCGTTCATGTGCACAAAGCTGATCGGTGTGACATACGGTTCGTCGTTGGCGATGACCGCCAGATGGCCAACCGGCTCCTCGGCGAGCAGGCGATGGCACTGAGTCTTTGTGATCGGTTCCACTGATCCAAGAGTGCTAGACGACTTACCACCGAGCCTAGGGGATAAGGACCTGATCGCAGAGGGTGGGCTTGTGAGGGCGGTTGGGCCTCTCCGGTAGGCCAGGTTGGCGGGGATTGGTACTCTGATCACATGGATGCTGTTCGCCGCCTCTGGGAGCCGGGCCTGCGCAAGCCGGTGGCCTTGATGGCCTTTGAAGGCTGGAACGACGCCAGCGATGCTGCGTCGGGGGCGCTCGCCTATCTCATCGGCCAGTTCGACGCCGAACCCTTCTTGATCATCGACCCGGAGGAGTTCATCGACTTCCACGAGACCCGTCCCACCATCCGGGTTGAGGACGGAGCAACCGAAGAGCTGGCCTGGCCATCGACCAGGCTGTACGGCGTCCACATGGAAGAGGGCGAGCACGACCTACTGCTAGTTCTGGGTGATGAGCCGCAGCTGCGCTGGCAGGCTTTCGGCCGCCTTCTGTCGGACGAGCTCGCCCGGCTGGGCGTCGAGCAGGTAGTGATGCTGGGCGCCTTTCTCGGCCAGGTGCCTCACACCGGGCCGGTGCCGGTGATCGGGACCGCCGGGACCACCGACGAACTGATCGAACTGGGATTGACCGGAGCCAACTACCACGGGCCCACCGGGATCGTCGGAGTGCTTTCTCACCTGTTCCGACAGGACGGGCTCTCCACTCTCAGCCTGTGGGCGGCGACCTCCCACTACCTGGGCACCAATCCGAATCCGAAGGCAATGCTGGCGCTGCTCGAGCAGGCAGCCAAGATCCTGGCAGTCACAGTAGATGCCACCGAGCTGGCCGAAGTGGCCGGCGAGTTCGAGTCGCGAGTAGACGCGGCCATGTCTGAGTCCGAAGAGTTCTCCAGCTACGTTCACCGCCTTGAATCATTGTCCGAAAGCCCCGACCCGGACTTCAGCCGGTCGGACGCGGCCGATTTGATTACGGAGGTCGAAGACTTCCTGAAAGAGAACTAGCGGACTTACCGCCCGAAGCGGCGCAACCGCACACTGTTGGTGACCACACTCACGCTGGAGAAGGCCATGGCCAGGGCAGCCACGCTGGGGTCCAGCTGCCCGAGGGCGGCCAGGGGGATGGCCGCCGCGTTGTAGAAGAAGGCCCAGAACAGGTTCTGACTGATAGTGCGATGAGTCCGGCGGGCCAGCCGTACCGCCGTGACCACCAGTTTTGGTTCCCCGGACAGCAGCACCACGTCGCCAGCTTCAATGGCGATGTCGGTGCCCGATCCGACTGCCAGCCCCAGGTCCGCTTGTGTCAGAGCGGGTGCGTCATTGACGCCGTCGCCCACGAAGGCGACGATCTCGCCCTGCTGCTGGAGGGTTTCGACTGCCGCGGCCTTTTCGGCCGGCCGGACGCTATCCAGCACTCGCTCAATGCCTACTTCTCGTGCGACGGCGTTGGCGGTAACCGGGTTGTCACCGGTCACCATCACGAGGTCGATGTCCATCGCCGACAGCTCGGTCATAGCCGCTCCCACAGCCGGGCGAGGGGCGTCGACGACGGCCACCAATCCGCGGATCTCACCACCCCAACCTGCCAGGAAGGTAGTTCGCCCCCCGGCCTCCAGAGCAGCTACTTGCTGCATGCGTTCCGCACTGAGTGGGAATCCCTGCTCGGACATGAGGGAGGCGTTGCCCACCACCAGATCGGCATCTCCGACCCGGCCCCGGATCCCACCCCCGGCCAACTCTTCGACCTCGGTGGGAGGTGTCAATTCCAAGCCCTGTTCCTCGGCTGCCAGCGTCAACGCCCGGGCTATCGGGTGGCCGCTGGCCGACTCCAGTGAAGCCACGAGTGTGAGGAAGTGGTCGGCTCCATCGGAAGACTCGATGGTGTCCAGCGTCATGCGACCAGAAGTGATGGTCCCGGTCTTGTCGAACGCGATGGTGTCAACGGTCCTGGTTCGTTCAAACACTTCGGCAGATTTGAAGAGGATGCCGAGCTCGGCGCCCCGTCCCGAGCCGACCATGATGGCGGTAGGGGTGGCAAGACCGAGAGCGCACGGACAGGCAATGATCAGCACCGCCACGGCATTTCGCAGAGCCGTCTCCACCTCGCCGTTGACGGCCAGCCAAACCAGTCCGGTGCCGATGGCCAGCAGAATGACGATGGGAACAAACACCGAAGAGACCCGGTCGGCCAATCGCTGGGCAGGAGCCTTGCTGGCCTGGGCGGCTTCCACCATCCGGGCGATCTGGGCGAGAGCGGTGTCCCACCCGACGGCGGTGGCTTCGACCACCACCCGCCCTTGATGGTTGATGGTCGCCCCGTACACCGACTCGCCCGGTCCACGGTCTACCGGCATTGATTCGCCGGTGAGCAAGCTCTCATCGAAGGATGATCTCCCGGCGTTGATCAGGCCATCGGTGGGAACCTTCTCGCCGGGGTTGACCACCATCAGGTCGCCGGGACGAACCGTTTCGGCCGGGACCATGGTTTCCACCCCATTGCGAAGAATGCGCGCCTCCTTGGCGCCCAGTTCCAGCAAGCGGCTGATGGCGTGCGACGCACTGCCCTTGGCCCTGGCTTCAAAGAAGCGTCCCAGCAAGATGAAAGTGATGATGAGAGCAGCGGTCTCGAAGAAGACCTTCTCCTCGGCGAAGATTGCCCACACCGAGTACCCGTAGGCAGCCAGGGTCCCGATCGATACCAGGGTGTCCATGCTGGTATCGAGGGCCTTCAGCCTCAGGAAGGCATTGCGGTGGAATTGCCAGCCGAAGACGAACACGACCGGAGTGGCCAGGATCCACATCGCCACCTTGGCGGCGTCTTCACCGTCGGTTAGGAGCATGAGGGCAATCAACGGGATCGTGAAAGCGGCCGCCCAGGCCAGATTGCGCCGCTGGAAGACAAACTCGCGCTCGTGCCGGTGGGAGGGTGCCTCCCGTTCATCCTCGGGGGTGATCTCGGTGAGGTGATAGCCGAGCTTGTCGATGGCTGCAGTCAACTCGCCGATATTGGCAGTCGGATCGAGAGTGACGCGGGCTTCGGCCCCGGTGTAGTTGACGACCGCGGTCTCGACGCCGTCCTGCTTGCCCAGTACGCGCTCGATCCGCACCGCGCACGAGGCGCAGGTCATCCCGTCCACTTCAAATGAGACCGGGACCGGTTCGGCCTCCACGTGGGTGGCGGCCGGGGTTTCGATCATCTGGCTACTTCGTAACCCTGATCTTCGATTGCCGACATGATCGCCTTGAGATCTACCGCGGCCCCTTCATAGGTGACCGTCACGGTCTTACCGGGGATGTCCACGCTTGACTCGGCGACACCGTCCAGGGCACCGGTGGCACCCTCGATGGACATCTTGCAGTGATCGCACGAGATATCGGGTACTGAGATTGTTTGGGTTTCCATATAGAACAAGCATATCCCCGGCCGGCGTTTTGGTATTCCCGGGCTCGTAGACTCGCCGCAATGGAAATTCGGCCGAGCATTCTCGACGCCATCGGCGACACGCCGCTTGTTCGTCTTTCCCGTCTTCATCCGCCCGGAAACCTGGTAGCCAAGATCGAGTACATGAACCCGGGGGGATCCATCAAGGACCGTATTGGTTTGATGATGATCGAGGCCGCCGAGCGGGAAGGGAAACTGCAGCCGGGCGGCACCATCGTCGAGCCGACCAGCGGCAACACCGGGGTAGGGCTGGCGCTGGTGGCGGCCATCAAGGGATATCGCCTGGTGTGCGTGATCCCCGACAAGATGTCGCAGGAGAAAATCGACGGGCTTCGTGCCTACGGCGCCGAGGTACATGTTGCTCCCACCGACGTTGAACCCGATGATCCGAGCTCCTATTACTCCGTGGCCGATCGTCTGGTGGCAGAGATTCCGGGTGCCTTTAGCCCCAACCAGTACGCCAACCAGGCCAATCCCGAGTCGCACTACCAGTCGACCGGGCCCGAGATCTGGACCCAGACCGATGGCAACGTCGACGTGCTGGTGGTGGGGGTGGGTACCGGGGGAACCCTCACCGGCACGGCCCGCTTCCTCAAGGAGAAGAAGGGTTCGATCCAGGTGGTAGGGGTTGATCCGGTCGGGTCCATCTACACCGCTGGCTCCGACGACGAGGTACACACCTACCTGACTGAGGGAGTTGGCGAGGATTTCTGGCCGGAGACGTTTGATCCTTCGCTGGTGGATCGTTTCGAACAAGTGACCGATTCGGAGGCCTATGCCATGGCCCGCACTCTGGCGGCCCGGGAGGGGATTCTGGTCGGATCGTCTGGTGGAATGGCCGTGGCCGGAGCCCTGCAGGCGGCCGATGAATTCGGCGGCAAGCTGATGGTGGTGATCCTGCCCGACTCGGGTCGCAACTACGTTTCCAAGGTGTTCAATGACGAATGGATGATCGAGCACGGATTGCTGGAGGCTTAATGAGTGACCAGAGATTTGAGACCATTGCCATCCACGCCGGCCAGGACCCGGACCCGACAACCGGTGCGGTAATCACCCCGATCTACGCCACCTCCACCTATGCCCAGGTGGCCCCCGGCGACACCGAGTACGAGTACTCCCGCACCGACAACCCGACTCGCACCGCGCTGCAAACCGCGCTGGCCCGCCTCGAGCGAGTCGGCGAGGAGGGGGGAGCCGTGGCCACTGCGTCGGGCATGGCAGCGGTAGCGCTCATCGGGTACCTACTGAAGCCGGGCGATCATCTGGTCATACCAAACGACGCCTACGGCGGGACCTACCGGTTCATTGCCCAGGTGCTCGGGGAGCAGGGAATCGCCTGGACGGTGGTCGATCAGACCGACCTGACCGCGGTGGAAGTGGCCATGCGGCCTGAAACCAAATTCGTATGGGTTGAGACCCCCACTAACCCGCTGCTGCGAATTGTGGACATCGCGGCCATCGCCGGGATCGCCCACGCCGGAGGTGCCCGGCTGGTGGTCGACAACACCTTCGCCACCTCATACCTGCAGCAGCCACTCAGCTTGGGAGCCGACGTTTCGCTCTACTCAACCACCAAGTACATAGGTGGCCACAGCGATGTAGTGGGCGGCGCCCTGGTCACAGGCGACGGCGAGTTGCACGAGAGGCTTCGCTACCTGCAGAACGCGGCCGGGCCCGTTCCCGGACCCTTCGATGTTTACCTCACATTGCGAGGCCTGCGAACACTGGCCGTTCGGATGGACCGCCATTGTGCAAACGCCACCGAAATCGCCCGCTTCCTGGTCGGTCACCCGGCGGTGGGAGATGTGATCTTCCCGGGACTCGAGTCACACCCTCAGCACCAGCTGGCGGCGCGCCAGATGGGGGGCTTCGGAGGGATGATCTCGTTCCGGACCAGGGCCGGGCCAGACGTGGCAGAGAAGGTCGTGGCGAAGACCGAGTTGTTCTTCCTCGCCGAAAGCCTGGGGGGAGTGGAGTCGCTCATCGAGATCCCTGCGCTCATGACCCACATGTCGGTGGCCGGCACCGACCTCGAGGTACCGGCCGACCTGGTCCGTCTCTCGGTCGGGATCGAGCACGCCGAGGACCTCATTGAGGACCTGGATCAGGCGCTCTCGACCTAGGCGGCACCGAAGTTTATTTGCCAAGGTCGCGAAAAACAGATTAACGTCCGATGGTCTGACCGATCTGGAGGAGCGCAAATGGAGACAACGAGTTATCGGACCAGCGGGTGGGTTGGCTTCGCAGCCATCTTCCTCATCGTGGTGTCCGTGTGGAACATGATTCTGGGATTGACCCTGATCTTCAAAGACAACTGGATTGTCTTCACCGAAGATGCCGTGGTGTTTCTCGATACCTCGGCCTGGGGCTGGATAATTCTCGCCACCGGGGTGCTCAAACTGTTCACCGGCATGGGCCTCATGACCGGACGGCTGTGGGCGCGGGCCGTTGCCATCGGCCTGGTGGTGCTCAACATGATTGAGCAGATCGTCTTGATCGGCGCAGCCCCCTGGTGGTCACTGGCCACAATTCTGGTGAGCATGGCCATCCTGTACGCGCTGATCGTCCCCGCCGACGAATACGCGGTCTAGGGGTCTGCCCCCCTACCCCTCGCCTACAGCGAGCGGTCGAACCCGCAAGGTTCGCCCTTCCCCCCGGCTTCCAGCCGGGGGGACTGCCCGTCAGGAGTTGGCTGCGCGGTGATCCAGCACCGCTTCCAGCTTGTGGATGCGGGCGCGGAGCTCGTCGGCACCCTGTCCGGCTTCCACTTGCTTGTTCAAGTCCATGGCGTCCGAGGCAGTTGAGGCTTCCAGCAGGCTTCCACCGTGTTGGATGGCGACGTTGATGCCGGACTTCTCGATGTGATCGAGTTGATTGCGCAGTGACACAAGCTCGATATCGATCTCGTGGCTGGGTCGCTCATCACCGATCGCATCCTGGCCGGCGGCCTCCGCGTGCAGCTCTTCGCGCCGGTGCTCGAGACGCGCCCGCTCATCAGCGGCGTCGTCGGAAAGCTCATCAAGCTGCCTTCTAATCCGGGTTAGCTCCTCGAAAATGTGATTCAGATCGCCCATGACATGCTCCTCCTGTTATCCCGGGACTATCAATCTCGTAGGCTGATGGTGCCGGCCTCGTCGGCGGTCAATCCCCGCTCCACGATCCGATCGTATCCGTCAACCGCGTCCATCATGCGTTCCAGCCAGGTGTGTTCCAGTACCGCCAGGATTGCCGACTTTCCGGGCTCCAGATCCTTCGCCAGCTCCTCCAGCAGCTCGTTCTCAAAACCCTGGTCGGTCACCTTGCCGGTTACCGCTCCGGCCGCGGCCCCGAGGGCCGCGCCGGCCAGCAGCGACGGAGGGAAGATCACGCCCAGGGCAGCTCCCATGAGAGCTCCTCGTCTGGCACCCTTTCTTGGAGTCAGTTCGGCCCGCTCGCTAATCGACAGGTTGCCGTCCGAGTCTCTGATCATCACCGCCGCATCGATCAACTCGATCGCGTCGGAGTTGTGCATCCGCACCAGATCGTTGAGGGTGGCCTGCGCCTCGGCCGTATTCGGATAGACAGCCGCAATCAGCTCGACCTCTCCGCGCTCTTGGGACATATCACTCCTGTTCCACCCGCCGGTGCGGGTCGCCGTTTTGGGGCCGTCAGGCTAACCGCAGGCGGTTCCGGCTGCCCGGCCGGGGTTCATCCTGCGAAGAAGACAACCCAACAAACCACCGCCACCACCACAAAGAAGACGGCGACCTTGACCGTCTTCCACATCATCGAAAGCGCAAACGCCAGCAGGGCAATGACCCCGATCCAGGCGAAGATGGGATGGGCAAAACCGACAATCATCGCTGACCTCCGTTGACAACTATTGAAACGGCATACTACGCACCGCCGGGGACCGGGCGCCGGACGGTTCGGAACCCGATGTGGCTGGTGGCAGTGTCGATCATCTGGGGTTGGCGGGCGGCCGGGCGATACCGGTAGCAGTACTGGGGCGTGCACAGGTGGGAACCGCCCTTGACCACTTTGCGGGGGATGGCGACTTCGGGCTGGCGAGGATCGAGGCTGCCCTGGCGGGAGCCACCGCGCGGGTTGGCGGGAGCACAACAGGAGGGCTCGGCGGGGGCCATCCTTTCGGCTGAGTACCAATCCTCCGTCCATTCCCAGACGTTGCCGGCCATATCGAAGAGGCCGTATCCGTTGGCGGGGAAGGAACCAACCGGTGACGTTCTGGTCCAGCCGTCCACCTCGGTGTTCTGGTAGGGAAACCCGCCCTGCCAGGTGTTGGCGAGCGGCTCGGTCTCCTGGGGGTCATCGTCACCCCAGGTGAAGGCTGCTCCATCGATTCCGCCCCGGGCTGCGAACTCCCACTCGGCTTCGGTCGGCAACTCCAGACCGGCCCAGTCGCAGAAGGCGATGGCGTCGCGGTAGCTCACCTGCACGACCGGGTGGTCGGCCAGATCGGCGAGGGAACTGTCCGGTCCGGTTGGATGACGCCAATCGGCTCCCGGCGTCCACCGCCACCATTGCGAATAGTCGCCCAGGTGCACCCGACCCGAGGTCATGGTGAAGACCAGCGCCCCCGGCACCAGGTTTTCGGCGGGTGCCCCCGGGTACATCGCTGGATCCGGTGCTTCCTCAGCCTCGGTGGTGTACTCCGTCGCTTCCACGAAGGCTGCGAACTCGGCGTTGGTTACTGGAGACGGCGAGACCCAGAGTCCCCCAACCGTTACCCGACGGAGCGGGCCCTCATCGGGATAGAAATCCTCAGACCCCATTGCGAACTCGCCACCCGCGATGTGAATCATTCTGCTACCAGGCGTCACAACCGGCCCCGCCTAGGAGCTGGGGAGCCCCGCCTTCAGCTTTTCGAGCATGGAGCTGACGGTGAAGCTGGCAGGCTCCTGCCGGGACGGGAACTCGGCCAATGACGCCGCCATCTGGGCTACGAACACCTGGGCCGGAACCAGCAGGTAGGCTCGATCGAGCAGCCAATCCCAATAGGTGTTGGACGTGATGTCGGCCCGTTCGAACGGGTCGGTCCGGAGATTGAAGATCTTCGGAACGCGAAGCTCGGTGAAAGGCTCCGCCCACACCTGCAGCGTCCCCGGCGCCCGCTGCTCCAGGAAAACCATCTTCCAGTTGTACATCCGGAGGGCGGTCAGGTCGCCGTCATCCGAGACGTAGAAGAAGTAGTGGCGCGGGCTCTCTTCTTCCTCGCCGGTGATGTAGGGCAGCTGGTTGAAGCCGTCGAGGTGAACTTTGTAGGTGGTCCCGTTCAACTCGTGACCCTGCTTGAGCTTCTCGGCCATGTCCGGTTCCCCGGCTGCTGCCAGCAGCGTCACGAACCAGTCGTTGTGGCTGACGATGTCGTTCAGAACGGTCCCAGGCTCGATGTGGCCGGGCCAGCGGGCCAGCGAAGGAACCCGGTAAGCGCCCTCCCAGTTCGAGTTCTTCTCGTTGCGGAACGGCGTCATGCCGCTGTCCGGCCAGGTGTTCATGTGGACGCCGTTATCCGTGCTGTAGAGAACGATCGTGTCCTCGGCGATGCCGAGCTCATCCAGCAGATCCAGCATCCGGCCGATCCGCTTGTCGTGCTCGACCATCGCATCGTGGTACTCGGACTGCCATTGCCCCGCCTGGCCACGGATCTCGTCGGCGATGTGGGTGCGGAAGTGCATGCCGGTCGTGTTGAACCACAGGAAGAAGGGCGTATCGCTGTCGTTGGCGTCGCGGATAAAGCGCTGCGCCTCGGGAATGATCTCGTCGTCGACGGTCTTCATCCGCTCCTTGGTGAGCGGCCCGGTGTCTTCGATGCGCCCGTCGGCATAGCTGTGAATCACGCCCCTGGGACCGAAGCGGTCGCGGAAGTCGGGGAACAGCTCAGGGTCCGGATAGTCGGCGTGCTCGGGCTCCTCCTCGGCGTTGAGGTGGTAGAGGTTGCCGAAGAACTCATCGAATCCGTGGTTGGTGGGGAGGAACTCATCTTTGTCGCCGAAATGGTTCTTTCCGAACTGGCCGGTGGCGTAGCCGTGTGACTTGAGCGCGGTGGCGATGGTGGGGTCCTCGTCGCGCAGTCCCAGGTCGGCGCCCGGCAAGCCGACCTTGGTCAGCCCGGTGCGGTAAGGGTTCTGGCCGGTGATGAAGGCCGCCCGGCCGGCGGTGCAGCTTTGCTCCCCGTAGTAGTCGGTAAAGCGGACGCCTTCGTTGGCGATACGGTCGATGTTGGGGGTGCGGTAGCCCATGAGCCCATCCGAGTAACAGCTGAGGTTGGAGATCCCGATGTCGTCCCCCCACAGCACCAGAATGTTCGGCTTGCCATTCGGCATAGCGCCACCCCCCTTCGTTGGTCGGCAGGTGTCGACGCTAGCAACCGTTAGGCCGTGGAGTGAAATCGCCTTCCTAACCGCTCAAATCCAGCCGAGCGGCCTGCTCGGGAGCAATAATGCCCCATGTGCGGGGCCAATCGCCGCCTACCAATGAAACCGCCGGCTCCCGGGAGGTCGCTTGATCAACTTCCAGACCGTCGACGTCGGTACCGACATCGACCGTGTAGCCGACAACCTCGAATCGATTCAGATCACGTGGGTTTCCGGGTTAGCCGCTCTGGCCGTGCTGGTGGCCGGGATCGTCGTCGCCCGCCTTGCTCGCAAATACATCAGGGCCCTCGGGGAGCGGACCCAACTGGCCAGCCCTGAGGTATTCGTTGCTGCCAGCCGTTTGGTCTTCTACACGATCGTAATCTATGCGTTCGGCGCGGCCACGGGCCTGCTGGGCTTCGAAGTTGTCCCGCTCCTGTCCATGCTGGGACTTGTCACCATCATCGTGGCCCTGGGCTTGCGGCCGTTCTTCGAGAATTTCGCGGCCGGCATCACGCTGCAGACGCGGCGCCCCTTCGATCCAGGCGACCAGGTGTCTCTGGGCGAGTACGAGGGCACTGTGCTAGACGTCAACGCCAGGGCGGTGGTGGTGGAGACGATGGGCGGCGAGTTGGTGCATGTGCCAAATCGGTCCGTCATGGACAACCCCATCGTCAACTACACCGCGGTTGAGACCCGGCGCTCGATGCTGGATGTCGGTCTTGCCTACGGCACAGACCTTTCCAGGGCAGAGAACGTACTGCGGGCCGCGGTGCAGGCGACGGCAGGGGTGGTGGCCGATCCGCCGGTGCGGGTGTTCGTGCACACGTTTGACAACTCGACTATCAACGCGGCGATCTGGTTCTGGCACGAGCCCGAGATCGCCACTGCCTGGGCGGTTCGCCATCAGGTGGCCGTCAACGCCAAGCTGACTCTGGACGAGGCCGGCATCACCATCGCCTTCCCCCAGCGAGTGCTGTGGCGGGGTGACGCCAATTCGGAGATCCCCGGCCCGGCCACCCCTTGAGTCCATTGTGAGAAAGTAGCCTGGCAGTCCTGGCCTGCTGCCTGGTAGGTTGCCGTCTGCTTAGGAGATCAATCAATGGACGCTGTTCTCGCACTCATGAATGCCGTGTTCCTGGCGTTCATTGTCTCGACCATGCTGAACGTTGGGCTGGTTACCTCCATCGATCAGTTGACGGGGATTCTCCGCAACGCTCGCTGGCTGGCTGCAGCGCTGGTGGCTTCGCTGGTGGCAGTACCACTGATCGGATGGGGTGTAGCCGAGGTCTTCCCCCTGGAGGGAGCGGCCTACGTAGCACTGGTGCTGGTGGCCTGCTCACCGGGGGCGCCTTTCGCGGTAGCGCTCACGACGATTCAACGCGGCGATGTGGTGGCCGGCGCGGCCAGCATGGCCATTCTCGCTGTCGTCGGCTCGTTGACTACGCCCCTGACTGTCGACTTCATCATCGGCGCCGGTGAAGTGGCCGAGGCCGGAGGAGGCTCAATCAAGGTCGGCGAGTTGGTACTATCGATCGTTGCACTGCAGATCGTGCCCTTCGCGGTTGGCATGGCGATGAAGGCCTGGGTTCCCGACATCGCGGTCGCCTGGCAGGCTCTGGTGAAAAAGATCTCCTCGGTGACTTTCGGGCTGGTGATTCTGAGCATTGTGATCGGCGGCTTCCAGCAGGTCATAGATTTGATCGGTTCGTGGATACTGGTCGCCAGCCTCGTGGCCAGCCTCGGGTGGTTGATCGCCGGTGCGGTCTTAGCTCCTGCTCCCCGGGCAACTCGCGTGACCGGCGGCATCCTCGCCTCCAGCCGCAATGCCGGCCCGGTGCTGTTGATCGCCACCGCCTCGTTTGCCGATGTCGAGGGCGTCATCCCGGCGACTATCAGCGTGTTTATCGTCTTGCTGGTCACCCAGGTGGTAGTTGCTTCCTGGTTCGGCAAACGTGACGCCAAGCTGGTGGGCGAGGCCCTTCCTGCATGAAGCTGCCGAGGCTGAAGCTGCAAAGGGAGACTCTCGGCGAAGATGCCGTAGCCGGGGTAGTGCTGGGTGTACAGAGCGTTCCCGACGGCCTGGCCGGCGGGCTGCTGGCCTCGGTGAATCCGGTTTATGGCCTATACGCCTACATGGTCGGGACGTTCACGGGAGCGATCTTCACCAGCTCGGCCTTCATGGCGGTGCAAGCGACGGGGGCGATGGCGATGGTCATCACCGACATCGGCGCCGTCCACGAAGGAGATGATCCCGCCGGGGCGCTGTTCATGCTGTCGATCCTTACCGGCATCGTCATGCTCGGCCTCGGTTTCCTCAAGCTCGGATCGATCCTGCGCTTTGTCTCGAACGCGGTCATGGTCGGCTTCCTCAACGCAGTCGGGGTCAACATCATCCTGGGTCAGTTCGATAGCTTCACCGGTTATGAAGCTGAGGGGGGCAATCGGGTCCTGCGTGCATTCGATACGGTCATCAACCTCGGGCAAGCCCATTGGCCCACAATCCTCATTGGGGTCGCAACCATTGTGCTGATCGTTCTGCTGGAGAAGACCCGGCTAGGGGCATTGGGGATGGTGGTCGCCATAGTGTTGACCTCGGCTGCAGTTGTGGTGTTCGGGACGGACGGAGTCCAACAGTTGCGGGATATCGTCTCCATCCCGAACTCCCTTCCATTGCCGGTGGTACCGGCCTTCGGTGCCATACCCGGGCTGATCATCCCGGCGTTTGCACTGGCCTTTGTCGGTTTGGTGCAAGGAGCCGGGATCTCTGGCAATTTCCCCAATCCGGATGGGCAATACCCGGACGCCTCCCGCGACTTCATCGGCCAGGGAGCGGCCAATGTGGCGGCCGGAGTCTTGCAGGGTATGCCGGTGGGGGGCTCGATGTCGGCCACCTCCCTGGTCACCGCTGCCGGGGCCCGATCGCGCCAGGCGTTGTTCATCGCCGGCGCCGTGATGGGAATCAGCATTGTTGTGTTTGCCGGCGTGGTCGAGTTCATCGCCATGCCTGCCCTGGCCGGACTGCTGATGCTGGTGGGCTATCGGACTATCAAGCCAGACACCCTGAAATCCGTCTGGAAGACGGGCCGGGTCCAGGCGGTGGTGCTGGGAGTGACCTTTGTTCTGACCATGATCATTCCTCTACAGAACGCGGTATTGGTCGGGGTTGGCATCTCAATCATTCTCTACGTGGTTCGCCAATCGAACGATGTGGCGATGAAACGATGGATGCTTGACGAGGACGGCACGGTACTGGAGCTGGATCCGCCGGCCACTATCGAACCGAACGAGGTGTTGGTACTCATGCCCTACGGGAGTCTGTTCTTCGCGGCGGCTCCGATCCTCGAAAAGGAGCTCCCCAAAGTGACTGCCGACTCCGCCAACTCGGTGGTCATCCTCCGCATGCGGGGCCGCAACGACCTGGGTACGACCTTCATGGACGTGTTGCTCAGGTATGCGCAGTCGCTGTCGGCGGTGGGAAGCAAGATGATGATCGTTTCGGCTACTGAGCGGATTCAACACCAGCTGGAGGTCACCGGCGTCACTGCGGTTGTGGGAGAGGAAAACATCTATCCAACCGACGAGCGCCTCGGGGCCACAGTTCGGCGTGCTTACGCCGACGCTCAGTCGTGGGTGGCGGCCAATGTTGCCGGCGGCCATTCCTAGCCGGTCAGGCCGCGATGAACACCGTCCAGAAGAGCACGCCCAGGATCACGAAGAACACAGCAGTCTTGATGGTCTTCATCATGAATCCGAAGATGCCCATAAGGATGGCGAGGACGCCGAGGAATGCCAGTAGCGGATGTGCCAAAGCAACGATTGTCATGAGAAGGGCCTCCTAGATCTCGATCGGGAACGTTAGAACTGTTGCAGCTGCGCCGATGAAGAGGACGATGCCGACGATGAGAATGGCCAGTCCGCTCTTTGGGTTTGGCAGCTTGCTGGAAAGCCCGACGAAGAACAACACGCTGGCAAAAACGACTGCCATCAGGACGTAGTTGTCCGACCGCTGGTTGTTGTCGCGGGCGTCCTGTCCCCGGGCTTCGGCGGTGGTGAGTAGAGCGTCGGCCCGGGCCATCGCCTCCAGTTGGTACTCCGGCATGTCAAAGGGAGTAGCCGGGGCCTCCGGATTACGGAACGGGTCGGTGCTGAGCCAGGACTGCAGGGCGGGGCGAAACTCGTCGCGAGTCCGCTCGAAGATGAACCCCGAGAGAGTGTCCGGTGTGGGCTGGTACTGGTCTCCCGAGGCAGGGCGATCGATCACGCCGTTGCGAATGTCGGCGTCGGCCGCGCTCAGCCAGTCCAGGAACACTCCGATATCCACCTGGGTTTGCTGGCCGGCCAGGTTGGCTGCCCGGGCCGACTCCGTGCGAGCCGCGCTTGCTTCGGAGAAGGCGATGGTCTGGAGGCCGCTCCACTTGGCGGATTGGAACGCCGACCAGGCGGTAAGAATGGTGGCCAGCGCCAGGACGACGGTGGCCGCGATGTCCAACCAGTCCCGCCATTTTGCCTTCCAGTACTCGTCTTCGGGCGTCGCCGGAGTGACGGCCGCGCCGACCTGATCAGAGGACTGATCTCTTGACATTTGTCGCGGTTCCTCCCGGTCGCTGAGAGCGGGCTCTCTGGTCGATCGGTGACCCTACTACCCGGCGGAGCGGTGTGATCGATTCGCGTCCGGCCCGGTCTCCGGCGCTAGATTCGGCGGGTCCGAAACTGATAGGCCGATGAGTGATGCCAGACCAGACTGACGGTGCCCACCCCGAACCAGATCAGCGGGAGTTCGCCGACTACGACGGGGCTCTGGTCCCATTCCGGGCCGAACTGGCATGGAGCAGATTACTGAATCCGGCCACATTGCGAGGCGCAGCCGCGTTGATAGGTGGCCTCGTCTTCTTGTTCTCCGACCGGTCGACTGAAGCTCTGGCTCTGATCCTCGCGATTGTCGTCGCCGTCTGGGCGGCGTCGGAGTTCACCGTCCCCTCCGGCGAGGGGCGGACTGGGCGGCTGTTGACGGCGCTGGCCTTGCTTGGAATCGCGGCGGCGCTGCTCTTCTGGCCTGATGTCTCGGGACGGGTCATTTCTCGCCTGGTGGGTGGGGCAGTGGTCTTTGCCGGGGTTAGGGACATCTTTCTGTCACTGAGATCCGGATCTGACGCCGGAGTCCACCTGTGGCGGCTGATCCGGGGAGTGTTTGTGACGGCAGTCGGCCTGTCGCTGTGGGTGGCGCCCGGCGTGATGTTGAGTCTGGTAATCACGGTCTTCGCCGGCTTCTGGATCGTGACCGGCATTGCCACCACCGTCGGCAACTTCACTGCCGTCTCGGACGTGGACGTAGAGGTCACAGACGTTTGGCCCCGGATCTTCGGGTGGCTGGAAAACCGTCCTCATACCGCCGATGATCGAAACCAGCTGTACGCCAAGCTCTTCTATGAGGGAAGCCTGGCCACCAGGCGATTGTCCCGGTTCTTCCTGCTGATGGGTTTCGCCACCACCATCGCCGCTTTCGGCGTCGTTTCGGACTCGACCGCGGTCGTGATCGGAGCCATGCTGGTGGCGCCACTGATGACGCCGCTGATGGGGACCTCTCTTTCCCTGGTCATGGGCTGGCCCAAGCGGGCCACCATGTCGGGCGGAGTCGCCCTTGGCGGCGTTGTCCTCGCCATTGGCCTGTCTGCCGTCTACGGGGCGATGCTGCCTTTTGGGCTCGATCCGGTAACCAACAGTCAGATTGCCGCCCGGGTGGCTCCAACGATGATCGATCTCATCATCGCTATCGCCGCCGGCGGTGCCGGCGCCTTTGCGCTTTCACGACCCGATGTCTCTGACGCCTTGCCGGGCGTGGCGGTGGCCATTGCCCTCGTTCCCCCGTTGGCCGTGGTTGGGCTCATGCTGGAGGCCGGCGAGGGAGACAAGGCGTTTGGCGCCCTCATGTTGTTCACCACCAACATGGTTGCCATCCTGCTGGTCGGCGCTTTCGTCTTCCTGCTCACGGGGGTAGTCCCGATCGCCAAGCTGGTGGCCGAGCGGGAATGGATACGGACCACCGTGACGCTGATCGGGGTCCTGGCCATCGGCGTGATCGTTGTGCTCGGGACCACCAGCGAGCGAATACGCGTCCAGGCCTTCGATCGCGACAACGTCGAGGAGGTGATCGACGAGTGGATTGGCAATAACCCTCTCCAGTTGTTCTCGCTGGATGTCGGGCGAAGCGAGATCGAGATTGTGGTGGTGGGAGCCGAGCGGCCTGGCTCGGTCGAAGATCTGGCGGCCGACCTCGAAGCGGAGTTGGGCCGCCAGCTAGTAGTAACTCTGCGGTGGGTTCCTGAGGAACAGTTTGTGATAGACGGAAGGAACTAGACGAACCCCACCTGATTCTTCATGGCGCTGGGCACGGTGATGCTGATTCCGTCACTACTGACGGGAGTGGTCGGGCTGGTGACCAGGCCGACCTGAGTGGGCTAAAGCAATCTGTTAGAGGGCGTCGGTGTTGGTGCCGAGTCGCTGGTAGACCGATTCCAGTCCCTGGCGCGCCACCATCATCGCGATCACGAGTATGGCCACCAGGAAGAAGCCTCCCAGTTCCACGTGGTCGCCGAATACGAAGTCGACGACTTCGAGGATCAGGAACTTGCTCAGGAAGAGGATCAGCCACACGGCGAAGATCCTCAGCACTTTGGCGATCGGCCGGTGCCGGCGCTTGAAGAAGTCTGACACCCGGTGCTCGGCTGAGACGATGACATCGAGCAACAGCTTGAGCAGCACTGCAGTCAGGATTGATATGGAGAACGAGTCGATCACGATGACGTCCGAGTGCTCAACGAAGAGGTTGAGCACGATGATGTACACGAGTACGTCATTCGTGAAAGAAGCGAAGAGTCTCTGCTTGTCGGTCACCGCCGCCACCCGGGGACTCTAGGTGTTTCGTCGCCAACCAGTCCCGGGGCCGCCCGGCCCCTACAGATAGTCACGCTTTTCTAGCCACCGCATGGCGAACAAGCCCTCGATGGCGGGGACATAGAAGGTCCACATCCGGTACACGACCGTGGCGGCGAAGGCAGAGGCCTCGTCAACCCCGACTACCACCAGCCACGAGGTCATGACGGCCTCGGCGATGCCGACCCCACCCGGGATGGGAACTAACCCGGCCAACAAGTTGGTGGCAACTGTGACGGTGAGCGCGAGCGGGATTCCTACGTCGTCCACTCCGATCGAACGCAGGATGATCCAAAGTGTGAAGCCGAGGGCGAGGCGGGCGAGGAAGTTGCTTGTGACCAGGGTCAGTGCCCGCCGCGGCTCTTTCAAGATCGAAGCCACCGAACCGAAGGCCTCCATCAACACCGGTAATACGATCCGGCGCAGGCGCTCGATCAAGAAGACGAGCAGGCCACCAACGACCGCGACTCCGGCGGCAATGGTGAGGATGAGGGTCCAATCGGTGTCACGGCCGAGATCGAAGCTCAGGTCCGAGAAGACCAGGGCCACCACGAGGATCCCGGCCTCCACCAGGAACCCCGAGAGGCCGTCGACGGCACCCTGGATCACGGCCACTGTCCTACTGATTCCGAACTTGACGAGGAAGGCGGTGTTCATGGCCACCCGCCCGGCCGCGCTCGGTACCGCCAGCCCGATGAAACGGGCCGCCAGTTGCAATATGACGAGCGGCCGCATCGGGAGGGGCAGTCCAACCGCGGCCATCATTCCCGAGGCCTCGGGCACAAACATGACATGGGCCATGGGGTAGGCAATCAGCAGCCCTATCCATGAGGCGTCGCGAATGACGTCCCACACTGCCTCGTAGTCGATGTTGCCCAGCTGTGTGATCAGGGTGTTGGCGGCGACGATGATCAGAACTGTCATAAGAATGCGGCCGATGGAGACCCGACGCAGCTGAACGGGCTCGGGCGGCTCGGTTCCGGTCACCCTGGCGACTTCCTCCCGCAAATCCTTCATCACACTCTTGGGCTTGACAGCGGCCCGGCGGACAATTCTCGGCAGAGCGGGCAGCTGAAAGAAGGGGAGGGCGGCGGTCAGCCCTTCCTGTCCCAGACCGGCGAGGGCTGAGGCAACCGCTCGCTGTATGCCGACCGATTGGCTGAGCGAGAACAGCAGGGAGACGACGTCGGCCTGTCGCCTGTCTCCGGCCGCCAGCGAGGCCGACGCCAGATCGTCCAACACCGGCCCGTCGTCGGTGAGGAGAACCACGTTGGTGGCGAGGGCACCGTGAGAAATGTCGGCGGCGTGGAGGGAGGCGACATCTCCCCACACCGCCTCCAGGGTCTCGTCGCTGACCTGGTCGGTGGCGACCTCGTCGAGTGAGGTACCGGGGCGCCGGACCGCCAGGATGGCCACATCGTCGCCGGCCATGCCCGCCGTCAGCGGCTCGACCACCCGGGCGCCGGCCCTTGCGGCGAACAGCGCCATCAATGCCTCGTGCTCGACGGCCTGCAGGCGGGTGAAGGAGACGGCAGGGCCCGTATCCCGGTACCACAGGGCCTGCCAGGCCTTGGCCGCCAGCTGGGTGTCGGCCGCGTCTCGGCCATAAGCCTTGACCTCGATCGGGGTTCCGTCCTCTCCAAAGCCGCGTAACCGTCTGGTTCCCCAGGACTGGTCGGTCGCCGGTTGAAGGTTCCGCACCGTCACTCCCAGCTGTTTTAGGGCTGCTGCCACCACGGTCGGCTCTGGATAGCCACCCGGCGACCCGAACACCAGCAGTACCGAACTGGCGGCGATCATCCCGATTGCCACGGCGCCCAAAGCGTCGGAAGGAAAGCCAAACCGCAGTCCGAAGCCCGACAGCGCCACCAGCAGCACCATCAAAGTGCCGAAACGGCGCAGAACCCGAATCACATGCGGCGAGAGGGCGAGGACCACGGCGGTAACTACCGCCACCCGAACCATGGGGAACAGCTGGTCGGGGTCATTAGCCCCGAATTCGGGGGCAAATCGCGGCCAGATGCCCTCGTGCCAGCGCATGGCGACCACTGCGATTATCAAGGCCAGCGCCGCCGACAGGAGAACATCGCGGGTGAGACCCGGGTTGCTGCGGTAGCGAACGGCTGCGGTGATCAGCATCGCCACCGCATAAACCGCGGCTCCCCCATACCCCACCCAGAAGATGGCCTGCATCCAGTCGGGCAGCCCGCTAGCGACGTCGTCGATTGCCGACTGCAGGGTGCTGAACCGGATGAGCTTGCTGGCTGAAAAGAGCAGAATGACGACGCCGAATCCGAACTGGACCGCATCTCTTGCCCGGCGCACCCTGGGTTCTTCGGCGGTCGCAAGGAAGTATCTGGCCCGGTCGGTCATGGGAGCATGCTAGGTGTCGCGTCCGGTGGCTTCGGGCGATTCATCCCGGCTCGCGACCCCCCGCGGACGGCGGCTACGGGCCCACCAGAGCCAGGCGATTCCGCCCAATGGGATGATGATCACCCAGGTCAGAAGACGGTAGATGATGGCGGCGGCGGCTATCTCGGCTGCCAGATCGGTCGAGCTGGCGGCTGTCAGCAGTGCGACGTAGGCGGCTTCGGCCACTCCCAATCCAGATGGCGTAATCGGTATCGACGTCAGGATCTGCACCAGGGCGAAGGCTGCGAAAATCGCCACCCAATCCAGATCCTCCGATCTGATTCCCACGGTGCGCACCGAGACGAGGAGGATGGTGAACAGCGAAGCCTGTCCGGCCGCGGCGGCCGCCGATGCCCAGTGGGTCCGGGTGCGGACCACGTCGCCGGTGTGGTCGCGAAAGTGGGCCGCCCGCTCGGCCACATCTGCCGCCAGTGTGGGTGGGGTCGTAATCCGGAACCACGACGCCACCCGGTGGGCGGCCGTCCCTGTCCAATGGCCGATGCGGCGAGCAGTCTCTTCCGATCGAATCAAAAACGCAACGAGCACAACCCCGGCGGCCAGGACCCCAGCGGCAATGACGGCCACTGTCTCGAGCTCAGCGTTTGAGCGCCCGAATAGCAGAAGCAGGCCCGCCGCCACCACCGGCAATGCCACCTTGGCGAACATGTTGTAGAGGAAGACGAGAATCACCGAAGCGCTCGTTTGGGGGCCTGAGTAGTCCCAGCTGCGGAACATGGCATACCTGACTGCCAGGTCGGAGGGGCCCGGTATCACACTGGCGGTGGCGGCGGGGGCAAGAAAGCCGGGTAGGGCCCGTTGCCAGGACAGACCGGGGGTGGCGGCCATCAGCAAGAGAGGCTCAATCGCCAGTCGTATCGCGGTGACCGCTGCCAGCAGGGCCCAGTCGGCAGCGGACAGGTCCGAAACGGCAGAAACCACGTCGCTCCACGACACCAACCGCGTGAAGAGCAGCCACAGAACGACTGCAACGATCGTTAGGCCGCCCAACTGGACAGCGACGTCGCGCAGCAGGCGCCGCCTCCCCCTTCCCCCGCCCGACTCAGTGTTTATGCCCACGCGTTTTCTACTACTAGCCAGCCGGCCAGGTAGGCCGTGCCATTCAGAGCCCAATGAGCCAATACCGGACCCACGAGGCCGCCGGCTCGAATGCGCAGGCGGGCAAAGCCGACACCGGCTGCCGCGGTGACGACTACCTGGCCGCTGACCTCCAGAACCGTGGCGAACGCACCGGAGGCGAGGTCGGCTGCCGGGTTGGTCTCCAGGGCCTCAATCGCCGGCCAGATGTGCCACAAGCCGAAGAGTGCCGATGAGATCACTACCGCTCGAAATGGAGAGACCCACAACAGCAGCATCCCCAGGACCACACCTCGAAAAGCGATTTCCTCTCCTAGCACCGTCCCGATGGGAATCCGCAGCAGGGTCTCGTAGAGCATCTCGCCTACACCCACCCCGATGAATCGGTCATCCGCCAGATACTCCCGGGAGGCCGGGATTACGGCGATCAAAACAACTGCGGCAGCCACCGCCGTCGCTATGACGGCGCCGATCCTGGCTCCCTTCGAGATGCCCGACCTGGCCAGCCCGAGCAAATCCCAGTCAAGGCCAGCCCGTCGCGCCACCAACAGAACGAGCGTGACGGCGGCGAGGTTGACGGGCAGAGAGGATCCCTGTGGAGCCAGATTGGCGATGAGATTCCAGGCCACGAGGATGCCAACTACCACCAGCTCAGCAAATGGCTTCCGACCGGGAACCGCCGGCGGGGAGTGGCGATGGTTCCGCCACCGCTCTTCGGATGCCAGGCCGGCAGAGGCGGCAGCAGGTATCGGGCGTGGGTCAGCGGTCGGCACCAGGCCAGGCTAAACACTCGGGCGGCGTGGGCGATCCCGTCCTGGTGGGCGGCTCTTCTCCGACGATACGGCTTTGCCGAATGCCGCGACACTCGACCCCCCGACAGTTAATCTCGGCCGCGCCTGAGGAGACGGGAACTCTCCGCATGCGCTTGGGAGACGGAGCTAACCATGACAACACCGGAAGGTCCCGATACCTCAACCGGGGGATCGTTGCCGGCAGCTGTTGAGGCGGCAGCCGGGAATCAGGCGGTCGTCAGAATCGAGATCGACGGCCGGGTCATCTGGCAGGCGATTGGGGCCATCCTCCTAACGCTCGGGCTGCTGTGGGCAATCGGTGAAGCCCGCGGCGTCGTCTCGATGATCGCCATCTCCTTCTTCTTCAGTCTCGCCCTGGAGCCGGGGGTGCGGCGACTAACCGAGCGGTTCGATTGGCGTCGAGGAGCCGCGGTGGGAGTGATCTACGTGACCGGAGTCCTGTTCGCGGTCGTGATGATCGCGGTCCTGATTCCCGCCCTCGTCGAGTTGGCCCGGGTCATCGGCCAGAGCGCCGGCCAGTGGATCAGCAATGTGAACGGTTGGGCCGAGGACTATCTCGGATATGAGCTGACCGACGCCGACGGGGCAGCCAGTTTCGCCGAGAAGACGGACGTTGCCCTGGGCGAATGGGCCGATGAGGTGTTCGGCGCTGTGCTCGGCATCGCAACATCCGGTGCCGCCCTGATATTCAACCTGGCAACCATTGCCATGTTCACGTTCTATCTCACCGCCGACGCCCCTCGCATCAAGCGGTCCGTTCTTCGCTTGTTTACGCCGGCTACTCAGCTTCGCGTCGGCTGGACCTGGGACCAGGCAATCGTCCAGACCGGCGGATACTTCTACTCCCGGATGATCCTGATGGTCATCAACGGTACCGGCTTCTTTGTGACCATGGTGGCCGTAGGGGTGCCGACCACCATCGCGATCTCGCTGGCTCTCTTCGGTGGGTTTGTTTCGGTCTTCATACCCGCCGTCGGGACATATATCGGCGGCGCGATTCCGATCCTCATCTCGCTCGCGCTGCAGGGACTGACCGCCGGATTGGTTGTGCTGGGATACGTGCTTCTGTATCAGCAGGTTGAGAACTACTGGTTGAGCCCCAAGATCAGCTCCGACACCATGACCCTCAACGGTGGCGTGGCCTTCGGTGCCGCATTGGCCGGTGGTGCCATCGCCGGTCCAATGGGCGCTTTCACCGCGTTGCCGGTGGCCGCCCTCATCTCATCCTTCATCTCCAACTACTATGCCTCTCACGAAGTGGTCTATCGCTCACCGGATATGGAAGCCCTGGAAGTGTCGGCTCCCGGCGATGGATCAGAAGACGGGGACCGGTAGCCCAGACGCGACGAACCGCACCCGGATGAGTGCGGTTCGCCTACGTGCTCGACAATCGGGTCAGACGAGCAGCTTGGCCTTCTGGGCCGCAAACTCGGCATCGCTGATGACACCCGAATTCTTCAGGTCGTTGAGCTTCTTCAGCTCGTCGGCAGCCGACGCACCGGCCGCATCCTGAATGTAGGCGCGAGCCGCTTGCTCGTTGGCGGCGGCCTGGGCCACGGAGCGGGCCGCCATGCTGTCTCCGCGTGCGATCAGGTAGGCGAGGACTCCCAGCCAGGGGATGACGATCACGAAGATCATCCAGAACGCTTTGGCGGCGCCCCCCATGTCATCGGTGCGAAAGATGTCGCTGATGACTGAAATCAGCACCGAGATCCAGGCGATGAAGAGGAAGAACCAAAGCATCGCCCAGAAGAGATCAAATAGAGGCATTACCGCACGCTCCTTCTGCGTTAGAACGCGAAAACCCTACTAGTGGTCGGCGTCGCCCGCAATGAAATTTCGCGAACTGAGCCGGTCCGGTCACCAGCCGGGTGGTTATCGTTACCTGCGCAATTCACGCACAACAAGGAGTGTTTATGGAAATTGGTCCACTTCAACTGCTGGTGGTCGGGTTTACCGATCCCCAGCTGGATGGCAGCGTGCTCGACGCGCTCGTCGATGCCAGCGACGCCGGTCTCATTCGGATCGTCGATCTTCTCGGCGTCTACAAAGATGAGGACGGAAACGTGACTGCGGCCGAGTTGAGTGAGTTGACCGAGGACGAGGCCATGACCTACGGGGCGTGGGTCGGAGCCCTCATCGGGTTGGGAGCCGGTGGCAGCGAAGGCGCCGAGATGGGAGCCATCCTCGGGGCAATGAACGCCGCCGACGAGTACGAGTACGGCATCGATGATGACGGCCTTGCCACCATCGCCGATGACATTCCTGCCGGCGGCGCCGCCATCATGTTGGTGGTCGACCACCAGTGGGCGATTCCGTTCCGCAACGCGATGCGGGCCCAGGGAGGGATCCTGATCAGCCAGGACTTCCTTAACCCCGAGGCTCTGATCGCTCTCGGTGCAGAGGTTGCCGGCAGCTAGCCGGGCGGCGGCTAACTACCAGGATTAGACGACCAAGCGCGACGATCCGCACTCGTCTGAGTGCGGATCGTCGTTTGCTTATTACTTGGGTTAGGCGAGGAGCTTGGCCTTCTGAGCCTCAAACTCGGCATCGTTGATGACACCTGAGCCCTTGAGATCGGCCAGCTTCTTGAGCTCGTCGGCAGCGGAACTGCCGGCTGCGTCCTGGATGTAGGCGCGAGCCGCCTCCTCGTGGGCAGCCGCTGCGGCCATCGCGCGGTCCGCCATGCTGTCACCGCGGGCAACGAGATACACAAGGACCCCGAGCCACGGGATGATCATCACAAAGATCACCCAGAACGCCTTGGAGGCGCCGCTGATGTCGCGGCTGCGGAAGATATCACCGATCACCGAGATCAGTACCCAGATCCAGGCGATGAAGAGGAAGAACCAAAGCATCGACCAGAACAGATCGAAAAGCGGCATTACGTAGCTCCTTTTTCCGTTGTTAGCTCGCGAAAACCCTACTAGCCGCCTGACGGCGCCGCCAGCGATTTTCGCGCTTTCTGGATGGCGATAAACCCGGTACTAGCCGCTGGCCCAGGTTGACGGCACGTCGCCGCCGCCTTCTGGACTTACCCTTCCCTCGAACTTCGCCAGTGTCGGAGTCGGCGAAATCTTGCCTGCCAACAGGGCCTGCCCCAGCTCGAAGCCCGTCGATTGCTCCAGCAGGCGGGGAGGAACGAACGAGAAGACCGACTGCAGGTGGTCAACGTCCTCGTGCGAGTTCATCCTCATCAGGATGAGGTTGTCGCATTGCGACAGCACGTTTGGATGCAGCTTCTGAGGGCGCTGGGTGGAAAGCAGCAGGTAGATGCCGAACTTGCGCCCTTCGGCGGCGATCCGGACGACGTGGTCGGTGGCCAATTCCTGCAGTTCGGAAGTCGGCTCGGCCGGGCAGATGTTGTGTGCCTCATCGATGACGACGAGAACCGGTTGGCGCTCCTCCCGCTTGCGCCACAAGCGGCCGAGCAGGCTCATCGCGACCACGTTCTTCTCGTCCGCCGAACCCAGGCCCCCTACGTCCAGCACCAGACCCCGCCAGTCGTCGGCCAGCTGATCGCCGAGAGCGGTTTGACCCTCTTCGGCCCAGACGTCCCAATCGGCCAGACCCAGGTTCTCCACCCGGAGCCCGATCTGGCGCGCGTCCTCCTGCAGGGTGGCCAGGGCAGCGGCCCTGACATCCCGCAATGAGTAGGGAGTCTCGGCCATACGTTCGGCGATCCGCCGGAAAGCCCGGAACTCCGTGCGATCTTGCAGCGGGTCGAGCTTGAGGACGGTGGCCTGTTCATGAGGCGTCAATTCGCTGAAGCGAATCTGCAGGGGCCGATCCGCCGCCCCCGGCCTCAGCACTCGCACGCTTTCGGTTGCTTGCGAGTACTTCCCGGCCAGGGCCGGATAGTCGGCGATCGGATTGGCGACGGTGCGCTCGAAGGAGGCCTGCTCCCGCGTCTCGTTGATACGAACGAAGTCGGAGTTGGGATCAACGATGATCATCCGCAACGAGGTCTCGAGCAACAGTCGCTCCAGCACCACACCCAGGGAAAAGGTTTTGCCCGAGCCGGACTGGCCGCATAGGAAAGTGTGGCGATTGAATCCGCCCGACATCATGGTGGCGCGTACCTCCGGGCCGGCAAAGGAGGAATAGCCGATGTCGAGGGCGGCCGCCCCGCGGCGGGTCGAATCGAGGTAGGCGGCCACGTCGTCTCCGTCGGCCCGCGCCAGGGCGGCGCGCTCGAAGACGTCGTCGAGGCTGGTTGGAACCAGCTCGCCGTCGGACAGCCGTGCCAGCAACCGGCCGTCCCCTGCCACCATCCTGGCTTCCAGTCGGATCTCGGCCTGGCTCACCCTTGCCCCGCCGATGGCGACCTGCGGTACGTCGACGGTCACCCTGCCCCGGCCCTCTGTCTGGGTTCTCCGGTCGGTGACCTGGCCGAGGTAGCGACGACCATCCGGGGGCTCGATCACAACGTACCCACCCAGTGGAACCGGCTCGTCGAGAGACGACTGATAGTCGAAAGTCTGGCCGTCGATTGAGGTGGCAATGGTCTCAACCGCCACCCCCTCTTGCAGGGACCTTCTCAGCTCCCGCACGTCCTGTCGCGCCTGATCGAGACTCGGCTCTCTACCGGGCTCGTCTGGTGGGGTCATCTCACTGCCTCCGCGTCGATCTTGCTTGAACTTAGCGAGGAGAGCCGATTCCTACTGAACGGTGCCCTCCTGCTTGCGCAAGCGGCCGAAGAGAGCGCTGCTGCGCCATTGGGCACCCTGGGCTTGCTGCAGCGGCACTCCGGCCAACGCCCCGCCCTGACCTCGCTGGGCCGGTGGCGGTGGCGGAGTGTCGGAGTCGGCGGCCTTGATGCGATCGGCCCTCTCCAGCTCCAGATCCCGCAGCATTTGCTCCACCCGGGCCAGTTGCTCGTCGGTGACCGGCGGGAGCCGGTAAGCGGCGTGCACCATGCGGGCGGTGTCGGCTCGGTAATCATGGCCGAAGGAAAGGAACTCCCCCGGAACCGTGACCATGGCGTTGGCTGCGTCGATCATCGTCTGCAGCATTGTGACGATCGGGATCCAGCGCATACTGGCCGGTACCCCGCGGCCCCGCTCAGCCGTCTTGAGCCACCCGGGCTCTTGCAAGGCCAGGTCAGGACTGAGGGCGGCAATGGGATCGTTGGCATGAGAGAGAACGACGGCCCGCAGCGTGTCCCGCTCGGCCTCGGACAGTGCCTCTATCTCGTCCGGATGGTCGAAAACTCCCACCGTGCCCTCGGGCACCAGATCGCTC